>Ga0209922_100197_pt1 | contig 145266 bp, 135 predicted proteins | sample ThiBiot_500_biof_FD_183946 | JGI IMG/M metagenome (GOLD analysis project Ga0209922, IMG submission 183946) | Wastewater bioreactor microbial communities from Cape Town, South Africa - Thiocy_expt_500_biof (SPAdes) | ecosystem: Engineered > Bioreactor > Thiocyanate-remediating >... | reverse complement strand
ATCGGAATCACGCAGGCTCGGCCCCTGGCCGGAGCCGCCGCCATCGCCACCGCGCAGCGTGTGGGCGGTGGTGGTCGCGGCATGGGTGAGTTGTTGGCGGCGGTTCAGCCGCTTGGCCCAAGCGGGCTGTTCTTGCTTCTGCGCGTTGGCGCCGCCCGCTGCGGCTTCGCCTGTGGAGGCCTGGCCGGATGCCGCACTCGCGCCGTCGTCAGCCGGGCCATTCCACCCGCCACGGAAGGAGCTGGTCATCTTCTGGCCGAAGGCGGATGCGCGGGACGCTGCGCCCCGTCCGGCAGACTGCGCGCCAGTCTTGGCGACGTTTCCCAAGCCGGCCATTGCGCCCTTCGCACCACCGCCTGCGGCGGAAGAACCCGCCTGGAACGCCGACCGGGCACTGTTGGCCGTCGAAGCGGCCGCACGCGCACCACTTCCGGCCAGCTTGGCGGCGGCCGGCGCCATGCGCGCCCCGGCCATGACGGCGCCACCTACGCCAGTCGCGACGGCGCCGACAGCAACGGCCGTCCCGGCGGCGCCGACAACGGCACCCGCCATCGCACCCGCGCCAAGCTGCGGCGCACCAGATACGAGGCCCGTGGCGATGCCAGGGCCGAAAATGCCAAGCGCCAACAAAGTGAGCGAGGCGAGCATGATGACCAGCGCGTGGTCGATCGACGGCTCGGCGGGAGGCACCTGAAACTCCGCGAACAGGCCCGAGCCGATGCCCACGATCACGGCCAGCACCAGCACCTTGATGCCGGCGGACACGACGTTGCCCAGCACCTTCTCGGCCAGGAACGCGGTCTTGTTCCAGAGCGCGAACGGCACCAGCACGAAGCCAGCGAGGGTGGTCAGCTTGAACTCGATCAGCGTGATGAAAAGCTGGATCGCCAGCACGAAGAAACACAAGACCACGACCAACCAGGCAAGGAACATCACCACGATGGGATCGAGGTTCACGAACACCTCGGGAAAGCCTGCCATGTCGCCGATCTGCTCCAGAATCGGCGCGCCAGCGTCGATGCCGGTTTTTGCCAGTCGACCAGGCTGCAAGAAGTTCTCCATCGTGATGGCCGAGCCGGTGGCCGTCAGGCCCAGCCCGGCGAAGGAGCGGAACACGATGCTGGCCAGCCAGTTGAAGTTGTTGAGGATGTAGGCGAATGCGCCGACGTAGAGCACCTTGCGCAGCAGCTTGGCGATCACGTCATCGCCCTGGCCGGTGGCGTGGCTCATGGCCCAATACAGCCCTGCGATCGTCATGTCGATGACGATCAGCGTGGCGGTGAGAAACGCCACTTCACCCTGCAACAGCCCGAACCCCGAGTCGATGTAGGTGGAGAACGTGTTGAGGAAGCGATCGATGATGGTCACGTCATTCATGGCTTGTCCTCCGGTTCGACCGGTGATGCCGGCGCTACACCATCAGCCGGTTCATCAAAGCTCGGCGGGATCGGCGGCAGGTCGGCCAGCGTCTGGTATTCATCCGGGCCGGTATGGCCGGCGAAGAAGCGCCGCCGGAAGGCTTCGGCGGCGGCGCGGCAAGCGTCCTCTCCCGTGGTCTGCCGGTCGGCTGCGCATTGCGCGCGTAATGCCTTGAGCCGCACGGGATCGGCGGCCAGGGCATCGGCAAGGTTGTCGGCTGGCTGCTCGCCGCAAGCGGCCAGCAGCGCCACAAGCAGCGAAACCGACAGGACGAGGACGCTTTGCATGGCGGCCTCCCGTCAGTTGCTGTAGAAATCCACGCGCTGCGGCGTGTACGGCGTGCCATCGCCCAGGAAGCGCCGCCGCACTTCGCGGGCGCGCTCCGTAGCCGCAGCCTGCCGCGCCAGCTCCAGCGAAGCGGCCCGGTCTTGCGTGATCTGGAGCCGCTGCGATTGGATCGACTGCTTGGCCTGCAAGGCCAGCAACTGGTTCATGGCCTGCATAGCTTGCAGCGCGCCTTGGGCCGACTGGCTCTTGCCAACAAGGTCGGCCAGCACGCTTTCGTCTTCGCCCAGGTTCTGCGACACCTGCGCCTGCATCTGCATGGTGGTCTGCAAGCCGTTGAGCGTGTTCTTCCAACGCTCCTGCGCGTCGCGGACCATCTGGTCGCCGCTCACGGTAGCGGCGTACTGCTCGGGGTACAGGCGCGCGAACTCCTGATCCAGATTCGTCACGTCGTAGGCCAAGCCCCTCGCCTGGGCGATCAGCCGCTCGGTCGTCGTCAGGTTGGCACGCAACCGGCCGACCACGCTGGACGGCAGGCTGGCGAGGTTGCGCGCCTGGTTCATCAGCATCTGCGCTTCGTTCTGAAGCTGCTGGATCTGGTTGTTGATCTGCTCCAGCGTGCGGATCGCGGTCAGCGTGTTCTGTACATAGTTGGACGGATCAAAGACGATGCGCCAGGCCAATGCAGGTGACGAGGTCAACAGCGAGAGCGACAGCGTGACGGCGAGCGAAATGGAAAGCGCGCGGATCTTCATGGCTGGTTCTCCTGTGGGTGGTCAGCGGTAGGAGAGGAACCCGGCGCAAGGCCGGGGAACGAGGGCAGCAGGTCGGCCGCCCAATCGAGGCTGCTATGGCGCAGCCAGGCGCCCGCGAAGCCGGGCACGCCGGCATCCAGCAGCACGCGGTCCATGTCTCGCTGGTCTTGCTGCGTGGAAGCGCCCGCGAAGGCCAGCGTCGCGGCCCCCAGGTCGAGGTCGAACAGGCGATTGCCGAGGCGGGATTGGTAGTAGTAGTCGCGCTTGGGCTGCGCGGTGGCGACGATCTCGATCTGTCGCCTGTTGAGGCCGAAGCCCTCGTAGATCGTGCGAATCTGCGGCTCGGTGGCCTGCGGATTTGGCAGGAAGATGCGACTGGCGCAGCTCTCGATGATCGCGGGCGCGATGCTCGAATCCTTGATGTCGGCAAGGCTTTGCGTAGCGAAGATCACCGAGACGTTCTTCTTGCGCAGCGTCTTGAGCCACTGCCGGATGCGTGCCGCGAATACCGGGTCATCGAGAAACAGCCAGGCTTCATCGAGGATCAGTAGCGTGGGCGCACCGTCAAAGCGTTCATCGAAGCGCGCAAACAGGTAATGCAGCACTGCCATGACGGCAGCCTTGCTGTGCATCAGCTCCTCCATCTCGAAGCACTGCACGTCGGCCATGCCAAGCCGGTCGTGGTCGGCGTCCAGCAGTTTGCCGTGTGCGCCGTCGAGCACATAGGACACGAGCGCCTGCCGCAGCGCGTTCGATTGCAGCAGCACGGAAAGCCCCGTCATCGTGCGCTGCTCCACAGGCGCACCGGCGAGGCTTCCCAGCGCCGACCAGATGGCCGCTTTCTCGTCGGGGCCGACCGCCACGCCTTCGTGCAACAAGCGGCCTTCGATCCATTCGGCGGCCCAGGTGCGGTAGCCCTCGCGGTCGATGCGGGCCAAGGGCTGGAAGGCGATTTCTCCGTCCGTTCCCAGGTCGTAGTGCTCACCGCCCAGGCCCAGGATCGTGGCCCGCATCGAGCGGCCCATGTCGAAGGCGAAGATGCGCGAGCCGCGATAGCGGCGAAACTGCATCGCCAGCATGGCGAGCAAAACGGACTTGCCCATGCCCGTCGGGCCAGCGACCAGCGTGTGGCCCACGTCGCCGATGTGCGTCACCAGCCGGAACGGCGTGGCGCCATCGGTGCGCGTGACGATCAGCGGCGGTCCGTCGAGGTGGTCGTTCTTCTCCGGACCGGCCCACACCGCCGACACTGGCATCATGTGCGCCAGGTTCAGCGTCGAGACGATGGGCTGGCGCACATTGGCGTAGGCGTTGCCGGGGATCGAGGACAGCCACGCATCCACGGCGTTGAGCGTTTCGGGGATGGTGACGAAGCCCCGGCCCTGGATGACGCGCTCAACCATGCGCAGCTTCTCGTCTGCCACGGCGGCGTCCGTGTCCATGACGGTGACGGTCGCCGTCAGATAACCGAAGGCGACCTGATCGCTGCCCAGCTCCTGCAAGGCAGCGTCGGCGTCGGCTGCCTTGTTGTTGGCGTCGGTATCCACCAGCGGGCTTTCCTGCTGGAAGATCGTTTCGCGCAGCAGCGCGATGACGTTCTTGCGCTTGGCGAACCACTGGCGGCGCAGGCGCCCCAATTCCCGTTCCGCTTCGGCCTTGTCGAGGCACAAGAACCGGGTTGACCAGCGATACGCAAAGCCGAGGCGGTTGAGGTCGTCCAGAATCCCCGGCCAGGTCGAGGTCGGGAAACCCCGCACCGACGCCACGCGCAGGTGCTGCTCGCCCAGCATGGGCGCCAGGCCACCGATCAGTGCGGAATCGGTCAGCAGCGCGTCGATGTGGAACGGAACCTCGGGCACCGCCAGCGGATAGCGCCGCGTCGAGATGGTCGAATGCAGGTAGGTCAGCGTCTGCCCGTCATCGAGCCAGGCGATTTCCGGCATCACGCCATCGAGCAGGTCGAAGACGCGATCCGTTTCCGCCACGAAGGCCGTCAGGCGCTCGCGCCAGTCCACGCCTTCGGTGGGACGGTTCTCGTACAGCATCCCCGCCGCGCGGGCGCGTGATTCCTCGGGCGGCAGGTACACCAGCGTCAGGTGATAGCCGCTCTCGAAGTGTTTGCCCGATTCCTCGAAGGTGGCCCGGCGTTCCTCGTCCACCAGCCACGACAGCGGCTCGGGGAACGCCGAGTGCGGATAGTCGGCGGCGGCGCTGCGCTCGGCCTCGATGAACAATGCCCAGCCCGAACCCAAGCGGCGCAGCGCGTTGTTCAAGCGTGCCGACGTGGCGATCAATTCGCCCTGCGTGGCACTGTCGAGGTCAGGCCCGCGAAAGCGCGCCGTGCGCTGGAAACTGCCGTCCTTGTTCAAGACGACACCCGGCGCGACCAGCCCGGCCCACGGCAGCCAGTCGGCGAGCAATGCGGGCCGCTGGCGGTATTCGGCGAGGTTCTGCATTGCGGCGTCCTCTCTCACACGTCCAGCAGCGGGCGGTGCTTGATGTGCCGCGCGAACACGGCCATGAACTGCGGATCGACACGCGCACCCCACACAGCCAGCGAATGGCCGACGATCCAGAGCAGGACACCGGGAATCCACAGTTGCAGGCCCAGCCCGATAGCCGCGGCGAGCGTGCCGTTGGCAATCGCAACGGTGCGCGGAGCGCCGCCCATGAGGATCGGTTCGGTCAGCGAGCGGTGCAGAGGCACCTCGAGGCCCGGAAGATCGGTGGCCGCGCTCATACGACGGCCCCGCCGGAGAAGCTGAAGAACGACAGGAAGAAGCTGGAAGCCGCGAAGGCAATGGACAGACCGAAGACGATCTGGATCAGCTTGCGGAAGCCGCCGGACGTGTCGCCGAACGCGAGCGCAAGGCCCGTGGCGATGATGATGATGACCGCGACGATGCGCGCCACCGGCCCTTGGATGGATTCGAGGATGGATTGCAGCGGGCCTTCCCACGGCATGGAGGAACCGGCGGCCTGTGCGGTTCCGGCCAGGAACAGCAGCAGCGCGGCCAGCAGCAGCCCTTGTCCCGCAGGGCGGGCCAGGCAGCGCAGCCGCGCAAGGCGCAGAGCCGGATTTGCAGAAATACGGAGAGCAGGAATAGTCATCTGCGTCATGGCAGTTCTCCAAGTGAGTCAGGGGATGGGGAAGTCGCCGCAGCGGATGCGGCATCGGGGTTGGGCGGCAGCTCGGAAAACGGCGCGTCCATCGCGCCCTCCCAATCCGCCAATCGGTAGCCCACGCCGTCGAAGCCGACGACACGGGCGATGCTCTCGATGCGGCGCTTGCGACCGCGGCCGGCGATGTGGATCACCACGTTGACCGCCTCGGCGATCAGCGCACGCGGCGGGTTCACCGCGACTTCGAGAATCAGTTGCTCCAGGCGCAGCAGTGCGCCGAGCGCGGAGCCGGCATGGATCGTTGCGATGCCGCCGGGGTGGCCCGTGCCCCATACCTTGATGAGATCCAGCGCCTCCGCGCCGCGCACTTCGCCAACGACGACGCGATCCGGGCGCAGGCGCATCGACGAGCGCACCAGCTCGGTCATGGACACCACGCCCGCGCGCGTGCGCAGCGGCACGTGGTCACGGGCCGCGCATTGCAGCTCCACCGTGTCTTCGAGCACCAGCACGCGATCGCCCGTGGCGGCAATCTCGGCCAGCAGCGCGTTGGCAAGCGTAGTCTTGCCGCTGCTGGTGGCACCGGCGATCAGGACGTTCTGCCGCTCGCGCACGGCCCGAACCAGAAAGCCCGCCTGGGCGCTGGTCATCATTCTGTCGACGACGTACCGCTCCAGAGGGATCACGCCGATGGCGCGCTTGCGCAAGGCGAAGGCCGGCCCCGGGGCGGCCGGCGGCAAGATGCCCTCGAAGCGCTCCCCGGTTTCGGGCAGCTCGGCGGATAAGAGCGGCTGGCCGCGATGGACTTCCGCTCCGACGTGGGCCGCGACCAGCCGGATGATGCGTTCGCCGTCCGCTTCGGACAGCTCCACGCCCATCGGCGCGCGGCCCGAGGACAACCGATCTACCCATAGCGTCCGGTCGGGATTCAGCATCACTTCCACCACGTCCGGGTCCTCCAGCGCGGCAGCGATCAGCGGCCCCATTGCCGTGCGCAGCATCTGAATGCGCCGGTCGAGCGACGTGGCGGTCATGGACTGCCCTTCAGTGGAGATGCGGGCGCTCATGAGGCACGCTCCCGCGCTTCGGCAACTGCCGCCGCGTCATCCATCCGCATCAGGTCGGGGTGCAGTTCCTCCACCACGTCACGCACCAAACTGCGCCCGCGCATAAGGTGGCGGCCCAACTGTTCGACGAACTGCTCGAACCGCGCCTTGCCATGCGCGCGGGCCGCCTCCTGATGCGCTTCGGGAACCGGCGTGCTGACGGTCAGGAAGTAGCGAATGAACAGCGCCAGCGTTTCGATCTGGATGTTCTGGTCGCGCTCCAGACGCTCGGCTTGGCGCGATAGGCGATCCAACCGCTTGGCGATGGCCGCCTCGCGCTGGTCGGCGGCATCGGGCGACAGCCACGATGCGAGCGCCGCCGCGACGATGGACGACTTGGACACGCCTTTCTTGGCGGCCAGCTCGTCCAAGCGCTTTGCGTGCTCCGGCTGGATAAAGAGATTCAGGCGGTGTTGGCTCATAGCTCGATTCCGTCGTTGGGGTCGAGGGATGCCAGCCGGGCCGTTCGCTGCATGGCCGGATCGAGCTGACGAAGAAGGGGAAGCGGCAGGTCCTCGTCGTCATCGAGCAGCGCCAGGTCGGCCGCGGGCGCGGCCAACTCGGGGTCGTAGGTGACGGTTTCGGTGAGTTCGGGCTGACGGCGCGGGCCACCGTCATCGGTGGACCCCAGGCCATCGGCGGATGCCGTGGCAGGTGCAGCGGGTACGGCAGGAATCGCCAGCTCGCTCCAGTCGTCGGGCCGCGACGGCGGCGCGTCGGCGTACTGCCCATCCGCAAGCGCAGGCGGCCGCAGCACGCGGCGCTTGAAATTGCTGTCCGCGTAGTAGCGCAGCTTCTTGGCTTTGATCGGTGCCACGCTGGACACCATCACCACGGCCTCGTCGGGCGGAAGCTGCATGACTTCGCCCGGCGTCAGCAGCGGGCGGGCCGTTTCTTGGCGCGACACCATCAGGTGCCCCAGCCATGGGGCCAGCCGGTGGCCGGCATAGTTGCGCTGGGCGCGCAGTTCGGTGGCCGTGCCTAGCGTCTCGGAGATGCGCTTGGCGGTGCGCTCGTCGTTCGTGGCGAACGTCACGCGCACATGGCAGTTGTCCAGGATCGAGTGGTTTTGGCCATAGGCTTTGTCGATCTGGTTGAGCGACTGCGCGATGAGGAAGCTGCGGATGCCGTAGCCCGCCATGAAGGCCAGCGCCGTCTCGAAGAAGTCCAGACGGCCCAGCGCCGGGAACTCATCGAGCATCAGCAGCAGCTTGTGGCGGCGCTGGATGCCATCGCTGCCGTCGAGCGATTCGGTCAATCGCCGACCGACCTGGTTGAGGATCAACCGGATCAGCGGCTTCGTGCGGCTGATGTCCGATGGCGGCACCACGAGGTACAGCGACACCGGATGCTCGGCTGCAATCAGGTCAGCGATGCGCCAGTCGCAGCGCGAGGTGACTTCGGCCACCGTGGGATCGCGGTACAGGCCGAGGAACGACATGGCCGTGGACAGGACGCCCGAGCGTTCGTTGTCGCTCTTGTTGAGCACTTCGCGCGCCGCCGAGGCCACCACCGGATGCGGGCCATCGCCCAGGTGGGGCGTTGTCATCATGCGGTGCAGGGTCAGCTCGAAGGGGCTGGCCGGATCGGACAGGAAGTTGGCAACGCCGCGTAGCGTCTTGTCCTCACCTGCGTAAAGTACATGCAGGATGGCGCCGACCAGCAGCGCGTGCGAGGTCTTCTCCCAGTGGTTGCGTTTCTCCAGCGCGCCCTCGGGATCGACCAGGATGTCGGCGATGTTCTGCACGTCGCGCACTTCATGCGCGCCGCGCCGCACTTCCAGCAGCGGGTTGTACGCGGCCGACCGGCTATCCGTGGGGTTGAACAACAGGCAGTGGCTGAAACGGCTACGCCAGCCGGCGGTGATGCTCCAGTTCTCCCCTTTGATGTCGTGGATGACGGCGGATTCGGGCCAGCTCAACAAGGTCGGCACTACGAGGCCGACGCCCTTGCCCGAGCGCGTGGGCGCGAAGGTCAGGACGTGTTCCGGGCCTTCGTGGCGCAGGTACTGGCGATCGTGCTGGCCGAGGAACACGCCGGTCGACTGCGTGAGGCCGGCCTTGCGAATGTCCTCCGCATTCGCCCAGCGGGCCGAGCCGTAGGTCGTGACCAAGCGCGATTGCCGCGAGCGCCAGATCGACATGCCGATGGCGACCACCAGCGCCAGCAGGCCGCTGCCGCCCGCGATGGCGCCGCCGGTGTCGAACACGCGCGGCGCATAGGCATCGAAAACGAACCACCACTCAAACAGTTTCCACGGGTGGTAGATCGGCGTGCCAAGAAAGTCGAACCAGGGCGAGCCAAGGCGTACTTGATAGCCAAGGGCCGCTGCTGTCCATTGCGTGGCGCCCCACACGCCGGCTATCACGATGCCGAATACCACGGCGATCTGACCGAACAGCACGTTCGTCCCTTGCATTGCCCGCCTCCGATCGCGGCACAGCGAGGTGCCGCAGGCATCAGGATCAGTGCCGCCGGGCATGCCGGTCAAAGACCGTTGTCAACAGGTCGAAGACGCAAAAAGCATCGTTTCAGGCAGGAACGAATAGTGTCAAAACACCGCGTGCACAAACGCACTGCGGCGCATCAAGAAAGAAATGCAGGCCGCGTTGCGGCCAGCCGACGATTAGAACTTGGGTGGCTCCTTCGGCGGCGTATAGGGCACTTTGCCATCGCCGAAGAAGCGTTGGTTCGTGGCCTCGCCAACGCGGTTGCACAGCACGTCGCCCATCGTCGGGCGATCCGTTTTGCACTGCTTGCGCAGTTCCTTCAGGCGCACGGGGTCGGTGGCCAGCTCCTCTACGCTCGGGAGGTCGGCGGGCTTGGGCGCCTCCGACCGGCTACAAGCAGCCAACAGTACCGTCAGCGAAAGCGATGCGGTGATCCTGAGCAGGTTCATGACGGGTTCCTCCAAGGTGTGAAGCATCAAGGCGTGAGCTAACGGCCAGGTAACTCCGGCCCCAGGGCCTCCACCCGCTCGATGAAGCGGGCCAGCGGCTGCGAGGGCTCGGCGTCGCGGCGCAGCAGATAGGTGGTCAGCAGGGGTGGCTTCCCCGCCAGCGGTCGGCCCAACACCCCCGGTTCACGGCTGGAGCCGATGTGCGCTGCACCGGCCAGCCCCAGAGCCAGGCCGGTCGAAACAAAGGTCATCATCACGTCGAACGTGGCAACGTACTGCACGATCAAGGGCTCTCTGTCCTGCTTGCGCAGGATGCGATCGATCTGCCGGGCATGGCCCTCGCAGATCGCCGGGTCGCCCAGCACCAACGGGTGGCGCAGCACCTCTTCCGGCGGCACCCGCTTGTAGGCCAGCAGAGGGTGGCGCGCGGGCACCGCCACCATCAACTCGTCTTCCCAGGCTGGCTCGACGATGATGCCGTCGCCCACTTCATCTGCCATCGAAAAGCCCGCGTCATACAGGTCATCGCGCAAGCCATTGAGTTGCTGGGCCAGCGGCACCTCGAACAGGCGAACCTCGGTCTCCGGGTCTTCCTCGCGGCAGCGCGCCAGCAGCGCCGGCAGGCGTGAAGGTGTGATGCCATCGGACAGGGCGATGCGCAACTGGCCGTGAAAGCCATTGGCCCCAGCCTTCACGCTCTCGCGCGCCTGCTCCAGCGCCAGGAACACGCGGGGCGCGCTCTCCATCAGCAGCTTTCCCGCCAGCGTCAGCCGCGTGCTTCGGCTGGTGCGCACGAACAGTTGTGCGCCCAATTCCACCTCCAGTTCCTTGATGGCTCGCGACAGCGGCGATTGCTCGATGTGCAACCGCTCAGCCGCGCGCGCGAAATGGAGTTCTTCTGCCACGGCTAGGAAGTAGCGCAGATGTCGTAATTCCATGATATCTACTCCATAGTTTGTGTACGGCGCGCTGCTTTTCTGCAACGCGCCGTCACACATGGCGCTGAAGGCAGCAAAAGCGCGACAGCACCGTCAGCCGAGCCGTGATCTGGCCAGTCGCGGAGCGCGCACTACCAGCCGGAGACGAGACTTGGCAGAGCCACTACACTCATTTCAGTTTTCCATGGCGCTGCGCGCCACCCGCAGGGCATGAAACATAAGAGGAGTCCGCAGGCCGCGGAGCCGGCCAAGTCAGCGAACGCCGTGGCCGGATCTGCGCCGGCCACCGGCGTTGTCCCCCCTCACGCAGGAGAGGGGGGATGGTGCGAAGCGACTCAGGGGGTGTTTCACTTCAGCGTGAAGCGGGCGGTCGCCGCCTTGCCATTGACCGTGACGACCGCCACGGCCTTGGTGCCAGGGCCCACCTTGAAGCTGCCGGTGGCCTGCAGCCTATCGCCAGCCGGTTGGAGCTCGACCTCCTGCTTTTCGGCGCCGGTCAACAGTGTGACTTTCGCGCTGGCCTTCGAGACATCGGCAGGCTTGCCGTGGTCGCGCACATGGAGCTGGATCGCTTCGGGCTTGGCGACGAGTTCGTAGTCCATGTCCCTGACCTCGACCACGACGCCGCCGTGCATCGGCTGGTGCTCGTGGGCGTGGTCATGCTTGCCGCCAGCGGCGAAGGCCGCGCTGGCGAAGGTTAGGCTGATGGCAGCGATGGTGGCATGCGTTTTCATGGGTTTCCTTTCGGGCAAGTGAAGAAAATTGGATGGTTTGGGTGTCACAGCGCCTCGGCATCCTTGTCGTTTTCCAGCCGCTCTGCATCCTTGCGGCCGAATAGCCAGAACAAGACGGGTGTGAGGAAGGTGTCGAGCAGCGTCGAGCTGATCAGGCCGGAGAAGATGACCACGGCTACCGGATGCAGCACCTCGGTACCAGGCTGCTCGGCCTCGAACAGCAGCGGCGCCAGCGCGAAAGCCGTGACCAGCGCAGTCATCAGCACCGGGCTCAACCGTTCGAGCGAGCCGCGCACGATCATCTTCTTGTCGAAGCTCTCGCCCTCGAAGCGCATCAGGTTGATGTAGTGACTGACCTTCAGGATGCCGTTGCGCACCGAGATGCCGGCCAGCGTGATGAAGCCGACGAGCGCGGCCACCGACAGGGGCTGGCCCGACAGCCACAACCCGATCACCGCGCCGACCAATGCCAGCGGGATGTTGACCATGATCAGTGCCGAAAGCGTGCTCGACTTGTAGCGGCTGTACAGCACCACGAACATCAGCACCAGCGACACGATGGACAGCAGGCCGACGAGGCGCGAGGCCTCCTCCTGCGCCTGGAACTGTCCGCCCAGCGTGATGAAGTACCCCTCGGGCAACTTGGTTTCAGCCACGACCTTGCGAATGTCCGCCACGATCTCCGACAGCGCACGGCCTGACGCATTGGCCGACAGCACGATGCGGCGCTTGCCATCGTCGCGGCTGATCTGGTTGGGGCCGTCGCCGTCCTCGATCGTCGCGATCTTTGACAGGGGTATGCGTCCCGTCGGCGTCTCGATCAGGATCTGGTTCAGCCCATCAATTGACCGCGCGGTCTCGGGTAGCTTCACCACCAGCGCAAAGCGCCGACCGCCCTCGACGATCTGCGTGATCTTCTCGCCCTCGACCAACGATTGCAGCGTGGTCAGTACCTGCGGTGCCGGCACGCCATACTGCGCGGCGGCGGCGTAGTCGATATGCACCTTGATCTGCGGCGCGAGCACCTGCTTTTCGATCTGCAGGTCGGCGATGCCGGGAATGGCCGCCAGCTGTTGCCGCAGGGCCTCAGCTTGCCCGCGCAACGCATCCAGGTCCTCGCCGAAGATCTTGATCGCGATCTGCGAGCGCACACCCGAGAGCATGTGATCGATGCGGTGCGAAATAGGTTGCCCGATCTCGATGGCAGCCGGCAGGTTGGACAGGCGCGCGCGAATGTCGGCCCGAACCTCGTCCATGCTTCGCGTCAGCTCGGCGGTCGATTTCAGGCCGACATCGAGTTCGCTCACATGCACGCCCTCGGCATGTTCGTCCAGTTCGGCGCGGCCACTACGCCGCCCGACGTGCGTGACCTCGGGCACCTGGCTCACCAGCACCTCGGCCTGGCGCGCCACCGCGGAGCTTTCGGATAGGGTGACGCCGGGGTTCAGTCGCAGGCCGATCAGCAGCGTGCCTTCGTTGAAGGGCGGCAGAAAGGTCGTCGGGAAGAAAGGCACCGCAGCCGTGGCCGCCACGACCGCGATACCCGCCGCGACGATCGCGGCTTTGGGCCGTTCCAGCACGGTCTCCAGGCCGTTGCGGTAGCGCGCCTTCAGCCAGGCGAGCACCTTGGTGTCGCCGTGGTCGAGGTTCTTCATACGTGGCAGCAGGAAGAAGCTCAGCACCGGCGTGATCGTCACCGACACCACCAGCGAGGCCAGCGTCGAGACGATGAAGGCGATGCCCAGCGGCACGAACAGCTTGCCTTCCAGCCCCGGCAGCGCGAACAGAGGGATGAAGACCAGCACGATGATCACCGTGGCATAGAGGATGGCCGAGCGCACTTCCATCGTCGCGCGGCTCACAACTTCGAGCGGGTGTAGCCGCTTGTCGGGGTGTTTCGCGCGGTCTTCCTTCAGCCGGCGCAGCACGTTCTCCACACCGACCACGGCATCGTCCACCAGCCCGCCGATCGCGATGGCCAGGCCACCGAGCGTCATCGTGTTGATCGATAGGCCGAAATAGCGGAAGACCAGGGCGGTGATGAAGATCGAAACGGGGATCGCGGTCAGCGCGATGACCGTCGGTCGCAGTGTGCCAAGGAAGAAGAACAGGATAGCCGCGACGAAGACCGACGCGCCGATCAGCTTGCCTTGAAGCGTGGTGATCGATGCTTCGATGAAGCTTGCCTGGCGAAAGGTAACGCGAGGCGCTTCCATGCCTGCGGGCAGCGAGGCCTTCAACCCGGTCAGCGCGTCCTCGATGGCGTTGGTCAGGGCGATCGTGTCGGCGGTGGGCTGCTTCTGGATGCCCAAAATCACGGCCGGCTTGCCCTCGAAGCCGGCATCGCCACGCTTGATGGCAGCGGCAAAGGTCACCTCGGCGATCTGGCGCAACAGGATGGGCTGACCCTGGCTGGCGGTGAGCGCAAGGTTCTTTAGATCATCCAGGCGTGAGGTGCGCCCGAGGTTGCGGATCAGGTACTCCCGGCCGTTCAACTCCAGAAATCCACCCGAGGTGTTGGCAGAAAAGCCCTTGAGCGCCGCTTCGAGCTGATCGTGCGTGATGCCGAGCTCGGCCATGCGGGCCGTGTTCGGCTGTACCTGGAACTGCCGTACCTCGCCGCCGATCGGGATCACCTGCGCCACGCCCGGCACCGACAGCAGTCGGGGACGCAGTACCCAGTCGGCGTACTCGCGCACCGCCATCGGGCTGATCTTCTGCGGATCGACGGGAATCGCGATCTGCATGATCTCGCCCATGACCGAGCTGATCGGACCCATGCGCGGCACGACGCCTTCGGCGAGGCCTTCCTCCATGGCCGACAGTCGCTCTGAGACGAGCTGCCGCGCGCGGAAGATGTCCGTGCTCCAGTTGAACGTGACGTAGAGGAAAGACAGGCCAGCCGACGAGGTCGAACGCACCGACTCGACGCCGGGCAGCCCGTTCATCGTCGTCTCCAGCGGGAAGGTGATGAGCTGCTCCACCTCCTCGGCGGCCATGCCGCCGGCCTCGGTCATGATCGTGACCGTGGGCTTGTTGAGGTCCGGGAACACGTCCACCGGCGTTTGGGACAGCGTGAAGGCGCCATAGGCCATCAGCACGACGCTGGCGATGATCACCAGCATCCGGTTGGCCAGGCTGTTGTCGAGAAGCCACTTGAACATGCGGACTCCTCAGCGCACCTGGTTGATCAGTGTGGCCCCCTGCGTGGCCACGCGGTCGCCGGCCTTCAGGCCCGACGTGATCGCCACGTTCACACCGTCCAGCGGCTCGGCCGTGACGGTGCGGGGCTCGAATCGCTCAGGCGCGGTCTTCACCCAGACAATGCTCTGATTCGCCGGGTTCTTCATCAGCGAGGCCAACGGCACGGCGATGCCTTTTACCTTGCTCTTGCTCTGCACGAAGACGCGCACCGGTTGGCCTACCGCCAGCGCCGACAGCGCGGCAGCTTCAGCGCGGAAGGCCAACGGCAATGCCTGTTCGCGCAGACTGTGCGCCGCACCGACGAAAGTCAACGGCACGCGCTCCTTGCCGACGGCGAGCGTGGCGCTACCGACATCCGAGCTGATCGCCGCATCGAAGGCGAGCGCCTCGATGCGCAGCCGCGCCGGATCGATGACTTCGAAGATGAGTTCGCGGGAATCGACTACTTGGCCCGCCACCGCGTTGGCGGAGGCAATCACGCCCGAGACGGGCGCAATCAGCACCTCGCGGGTCGCAAGTCCCCCACCCACAGCAGCGATGCGCTCGGTCAGGCTGCGTGCCTCGCTCTCGGCCGCCTCGATGTCCTTGCGCGGCACGGTGTCGGCCAGCTCCTGCAAGCGCGCGACGCGCTTGTCCGCCAGGCTCTTGGCTGCGCGCAGCTCGGCCAGTTGCGCGGCCTGGTTCGATCGCTCGATCGGCGCGGCCGAGGGCACGACATAGGCCAGCACTTCCCCTTTGCGCACCGCCTGTCCGGGATTTGGCAGACCTCGTGGCCCCGGTTCGATGCGGCCGGCATTCAGTGGCTGTACCTTGCCCCCTGCGTTGGGGTCCATCACCACCTTGCCATTCAGCTCGAACGAGCGCGGCAACTCGGCCTCTTCGGTGAGCAAGGTGCGCACGCCGAGTTGCCGCTGCGCGGGCTTGGGCAGAAACACGCTGCCATCAGGTAAGCGTTGTGGGCCATTGGCGTTCGGCGCGGCGGCTGCGTCGCCATGATCATGGCCTTCGCCGGCGAAAGCTGGAGTGGCTGCACCCAGCGACAGAGCGATGGCTATGGCAAGAAAAATGCGTTTCGAGGTCATGCGGCATCTCCAGCATGGCGTTGACGGGAGGACACCATGCGGCGGCCAATGGTGAACAGGGCCGCAAGCGCGGCCACTATGCCAATGGCCCAGGCCGCATAAGGTGTCCAAGGCTTGGAAGGCCCGGCAGCATCGGTATGCGCTTCTTCGTGGTGATCGAGTTCGCCGGCGAGCAAGTCCACCTCATTGCCTGCGGCGACCGTTGCGGTGATCGGCAGTACCCCAGGCCCAGGCTCAGCCGTCAGAACGACCTCGTAAACATCTTCGTGCTTCTCGGCCTTGAACTTTTCACCGGCAACTTCGAGTTCGATCTGGGCGTCTGTCACCGGGGTGTTGTCAGCGGTACGGTCAAGATAGAGGGTGATGTGCTTGCCGTTGAGCACGCCGACAAGTTCGAAGATGTCGGAGACGGCGATGAACCGTGGGAGCGCGGGGCCAGTAGTGGCCGGGGTCGCGTCGCCGTGGTCATGGCCTTCGCTAGCGCGCGCCAGCGGAGACAGGAGAAGGGCCGTGGCGATGCTGAGCACCGCCAGTAGGGGAGAAAGTTTCATGGTGAAGGTTCCAGATGGGATTCCAGATGGATGTGCTGCGTTATTAATAGCTGTTTACGATTGATGGATAAGCTCTGGGTGCCAATTTCACTCATATCCTGCCGTTCACTGCGGCAGCAGGCCCAGTGCCTGGCGCCATGTGGAAATCGCCGAGGCCAGCTCTATGCGGCTGCGCGCCGCCTGCCGTTCGGCCTCGGTGGCTTCGGCTTCGATGCGCAGCCGTGTCGGAAGATCGGTCTCGCCCAGGCGAAAGGATTTGTCGAAGAATCCGCGCGTCTCACGAGCCAAGGTGGCGCGGCGTTCCGCGGCTGCAAGCTGCGTGCGTGCCGCATTGACCCGGACCTCTGCGGCCTCCCTCTCCGACTGCAACCGCGCACGATCCAGCGCGAATTGGGCCTGTGCTTCCACAGCATCGGCCCGAGCAGCCGCCACGCGGCTGTCGTGGCGAGGGCCTGCGCCGAACGGAATTCGAATGCCCACCGTGATGGCTTGGTCGTAGCGCTCGCCGAATGCCCCACGTTCCCGCGTGGTGGACAGTGTCAACTCCGGGTTCGCCCGCGACTGCTTGGCGGCCAGGGCCGCGGTGCGCTCGGCCACGGCGGCACGGTCTTGCAACTCGTTGAGTGCAGGGTGTATTGGCATGTCTGACGAGGTGGGTTCAACCTCGGCAGGCGATGTACCCGTAGGCGCAGCGAGGGCAACACTGCCGGTCAGCGCCTTCAATTGCTGCTGCGCCGTCGTCGCTCCTGCCTCGGCCTGCGCCACGGCCGCTTCGGCTGCGGCCACAGCACCGTCGGCCTGGTGTTGGTCGGCCTGCGCCAGGTCGCCGGCCTTGGCGCGCCGCGCAACGTCGGTGGCGATGCGGCGAGCATTGTCCAGTTGCCCACGTGCGATGTCGGCGTCGATGCGCGTGCGTTCCCAATTCCACCAGGCCTCACGTACCGTGGCGGCGAGTCGCAGTCGCGCCGCTTCCACACGGCTCTCCACGGCCGCAGTCTGCGCATCTGCCAGTGCACCGCTGTTGCTTCGCTCACCTGGCAGCCACAGAGGGATGGCGATGCCGGCCTCTAGCTCACGGGCACCGTCGTTGCGCGTAAGCCGGTCCGTCTTGTTACTGATTTCGAGCGCGGGTGGCTCGGGCGTCCATGCCGCCGCCGCACGCCGCTGCGCTCGGACGGCATCACGGCGCATCAGCAGCGCCTGCGATTCGGGCTGCCGCGCCCAGGCTGCGTCGAAGACGTCCTTCAGGTTGGCTGGGAGCGCTTCCGGTTGGGCATATACGCCGGCGTTCACGCCGGCCAAGAAAGCGGCAAGTACGGCTTGCCGCAGACGGATTGATGTTTTTGTCTTCGGATACATCCGATGCTCCAGTGTTGAGGGGGATACACGGGAGACCGGCGAATAGCGACCATACGGCCGCGCCACATCTGAACGCCCACGTCAGCAGGCGTTCGGACGCGAACGGGAATCAGAAAAGGAAGACCCCGCTTCGCCGATCAGGCAAGGTGAGACCACTTGGGGCGCTCGGGTCTAAGGGAGTGGTACGCAGTACATGGCTCATCGTTGACCGCGATGGATGGACTGGGTATTTGTTCGAATCGCAGTGACTCGACACGGAGCAGCATGCCAGCGTATTGCCCGTGGCAGTGCCCGCAGTCATGACTCACGCCGAGCGTGGCATCGCTGCTGGAAACCGTCGTATCCGATTCATCGAGGAGCGTGGAAGCATGGCCGTGCGCAGCATGGTCATGGTGTCCGAGATGGCTCACCGCGGAGCCTAGCTTGTGCACGCAATAGCCAGCCACCGCCGCCCAGGTTGCCTGGGTAGGCAGTAGTACGAGCAGAAGTATGGCGAGCCAGCGGCGCATGGAGAAAGTGTAGCAGTAGCAATGTCAGTCCAGGAGCAACGATGAGGGGGTGTCTCTCCGGCCACCTCAATGCCCAGCGAGGTGCTGCTCGCTTTGATGAGGCGAGGCGGCATGGAAACAAACTCTGGCAGAGTGCGCGGGTGTCAGCAGTGTCAACCGCCGGAATACAGTTCCAGTCGCGCACGCTGTGCTTCCGGTGCTTCGCTACGCATCTCATCGACAACCTGCTGGCGCGTCTTCGGTGCTGCGGAACTCTTGATGGGCACCGGCAGTCCACGTTGCATCAGCGTGAGCGTACCGTCCTTGCGGGCTGCCTCGACCTCGGCCAGCACCTGGGCACGGGTCTTGGTACTCTTGAAATGATCGGGGTGATACGTGAAGCCCTGCTCATTGGACGCGGGGTGCCAGAGCGAATCGGCCTGGGCCGCCATGGGCAGTGCCGTGGCCAGGATAATGGCTTTCATGGCGACAAGATGGGTCAGTTTCATTGCATGGTCCTTTCCAGTGTGATTTGCAGAAAATCGATATGCCCGAAGGCATGAGCACAATGTAAGAACCGGCACCGAACGGGAGTAAAACGTGCAGATGACAATTTGGACAGGTTGCGAGAGACCGCAGCAGGAACGCTGCGCATGAAGCTGCTGATCGTGGAAGACGAAGCCAAGCTCGCGGACTATCTTCGCAAGGGACTCTCTGAAGAAGGCTATGTGATCGATGTGGCTGCCAACGGAATCGATGGCCTCCACATGGCCTCGCACGGCAGTTACGACCTGATCGTGCTCGACACCATGTTGCCGGGCATCGATGGCTTCGGCTTGCTGGCCGCGCTGCGGCAGAGCAAGCAGACGCCGGTGATCATGTTGACGGCCCGCCATCGCATCGAGGACCGCGTGCGCGGACTGAAGGCGGGAGCGGATGACTACCTCGTCAAGCCGTTCGCCTTTTCCGAGCTGGTGGCCCGCATCGAAGTGCTGCTGCGCCGCGTTGCTGGCACTGCGCCCGCACCCGATGCGCTGGTGCTGTGCCTGGGGGACTTGCAGGTGGACCTGGCGCGGCGGCGCGCTACTCGGGCCGGCCAGCGCATCGACCTGTCGGCAAAGGAGTTCCAACTGCTGACGCTACTCTTGCGCCGCAAGGGTGAGGTACTGTCGCGCACAGAGATCGCCGAGCAGGTGTGGGACGTGAACTTCGACTACGGCACGAACGTGATCGATGTTGCTGTGCGTCGGCTGCGGAACAAGCTCGACCTGCCCTTCGAGCGTCCGCTGCTGCACACAGTCCGTGGCATGGGCTACATGCTCGAAGATCGTCAGCCGTGAGACTGCGGCCTGCCGGATCACTAGGACGGCGGCTTGCCCGCTGGCTCGCCTTTCTTACGCTGGCCGGACTCGCCTTGATCTGCTTGGGCGTCTACACCGTCACCGCACTGAGTTTCAAGGAGCGGCAGATGGACACGCTGCGGCAGAAGCAGCTCCAAGTGAGCCATCTCATTGCCGAGGCGGGAGAGTTGGACAACGACACGCTTACGCACAAGCTCAATGACGCCATGGTCGGCCAGCAGGACGTGATGGTGATCCTGAGCGGTGCCGACGGCAGTGTTCTTTATGCCAGTTCAGCCGTTCCAATGGATCACCGCACGATCGACATGCGGTTCGAGGCCACGAACGGCACCACCTCCATCCAGGCGGTGCTGATCCTGGACGCCAGCGAGGACGATCGCGTGCTTGAGCGCTTAGCCCGCACGCTGGTCACGGCGGCGCTTGCTGGGACAGTGGTGATTGCCGTCGGTGGATTCACGCTGGTGCAAATCGGGCTGCGTCCAGTACACGATCTTTCGGCACAAATCCAAGCACTGGAGGCCGATACCCTGCACCAGCCTCTGGATGGCTCCGCTCAACCCGACGAACTGGTTCCGCTGGTGGCCCATGTCAATGAGTTGCTGAAGCGTCTGCACAAGGCCTATGAACAATTGGAAGCATTCAATGCCGATGTTGCCCATGAACTGTTCACGCCGTTAGCAACCTTGATGGGAGGCACCGAGATCGCTTTGCGCAAGGCACGCGACGCCGACGCGCTTCGGGATGTACTGGGTTCGCATCTCGAAGACCTCCAGCGCATGTCGATGATCGTGCAGGACATGCTCTTCCTGTCGCAGGCCGACCGCGGAGCCGAGGCCCGCCGCGAACACGTCGACAGCCTGGCCGATGTTGCGGGCGCGGTGGTGGACTTGCACGAGGCGGCCATCGAGGAAGCCGGTCTTCAAGTCCGTATCGACGGCGATGCCACATGCACGGCCGACGTGCGCCTGCTGCAGCGCGCGCTATCCAACCTGATCGGCAACGCAACCCGGCACGCGCATCAGCGCAGCACCATCTTGGTGCAGATCGACCGGCTGGACGACGAGGTGGCCCTACGGGTGGTGAACCAAGGTCACACCATTCCGACTGAACATCTACCCTACCTGTTCCACCGCTTCTACCGGGCGGATGCAGCGCGGTCGAACGCCGCCCGCAATCACGGACTGGGCTTGGCCATCGTGGCCGCCATCGCTCGCATGCACGGAGGGCGGACCGTGGCGGAATCAAACGGTGGCGTCACGTCCATCGGACTCACGGTGCCTGACCCTTTCAAGCCTTCTGCACCGCACCCAGAAGCCGCAACCCGTTGAGCACAACCAGCAGGCTGGCTCCCATATCGGCGAAGACGGCCATCCACATCGTTGCTCCGCCAAAAAGGGCAAGCACGAGGAAGACGGCCTTGATACCAAGCGCCAGCGTGATGTTCTGCCACAACACCGCGTGCGTCGATCGCGAGAGCTTCACTGTCTCGGCAATGCGTCGCAGGTCGTCGTTCATCACGACCACGTCGGCTGCTTCCATTGCTGTGTCGGTTCCGGCCGCACCCATCGCCACGCCGATGTCGGCCTGGGCCAGCGCGGGCGCGTCGTTGATGCCGTCGCCGGTCATCGCGGTCGGCCCCAGGTCTCGCTGCAAGGCCCTGATGGCTTCCAGCTTGTCCTCGGGCAGTAGATTGCCGCGTGCCTGCTCGATGCCGGCTTCGTGTGCTACAGCCGTGGCCGTGGCTTGGTTGTCGCCTGTCAGCATGACGGGAGTGATGCCCAGCGCTTGCAGCGATGCGACCGCCTCACGAGACGAAGGCTTGATGGTGTCAGCGACGGCAAACAACGCGATGACCCGCTCCGGACTGGCCAACAGCGTGACGGTTCGGCCTGCCTCTTCGTGCTGCTTCAGCCGTTCCTCCAGCGCCGGTGAGCACTGTCCGCGCTCTTCGATCAAACGGTGGTTGCCGAGCACATAGCTCACGCCGCTGACCTCTGCTTGTGCACCGCGCCCCGCCAGCGCCGTGAAATTCTTCGCTTCGACGCCATTCGGCTTCAGTCCGGCCGCGATCGCGCGCGAGACTGGATGGTCGGAATGGCTGGCCAACACCACGGCGACGTGTTCCGCGTCCGCCGACTCCGTCTGCGAATCGACGACGGCCCAGTCCACCAGCCTCGGCTTGCCCTCGGTGATCGTGCCGGTCTTGTCCAGCGCAATCGCCTTGAGCTTGCGCGCCTCTTCAAGGTAAATACCTCCTTTGATGAGAATGCCGCGGCGGGCGGCTGCCGCGAGCCCACTGACAATAGTCACCGGTGTCGAGATCACCAACGCACACGGACAGGCAATGACCAGCAGCACGAGCGCCTTGTAGATGGCCTGCATCCAGGTCCAGTCCAGCAGCCATGGTCCGAGCAACGCGACCGCCAGCGCGAGCACGAAGATGGCTGGCGTATAGACAGCCGCGAACCGGTCGACGAAGCCCTGCGTAGGCGCGCGCGTCGATTGCGCTACTTCGACAGCGTGGATGATGCGCGCAAGCGTTGATTCCGATGCGAGGGCCGTGACTTCGAACTCGAAAGTGCCCGACTCGTTGATCGTGCCTGCAAAGACGGTATCGCCAGCCGTCTTGTCGACAGGAATACTCTCGCCGGTGACAGGGGCCTGGTTAATGCTCGTCTGACCGGAGCGCACCACACCATCCATTGGCACGCGCTCACCGGGTTTCACGCGCAGCACTGCACTGACGGCGATCTCGGCCACCGGCAGGGTAGTCCAACTGCCATCGACTTGCCTCACCGATGCCTGCTCAGGCGCCATCTCCAACAGGCCCTTGATCGCATTGCGCGCGCGATCGACTGCCCGCGCCTCGATCGCCTCAGCGATGGCATACAGCGCCATCACCATCGCAGCCTCGGGCCACTGGCCGATCGCAAACGCGCCTGTCACCGCGACAGTCATCAGCGCATTGATGTTCAGGCGACCATGCCGCAGGGCCGTCAGTCCCTTCTTGTAGACATCAAAGCCGGCTAGCCAGATCGCTACCGCCGCCACGGCGAGGCCAGCGGCGCGCCAGATTGCGGTCTCCGGTGCGAAATACCCGATCAACTCGGCAGCGATGGCCATGATCAGCGCGGCAGCCAGCTTGGGCAATTGGCCTCGGACGCCTTCGTGATCGTGGCCGCCTTCCTCCGAATGCACCTGTCCTGCGCCTGCCGCAACGACCGGCTGGGGGTCAAACCCCACCTTGCGAATGGCCTCCAGCGCTGGCGCAATGGACGGTTCGTCAGCATCGACGGTCAGCATCCGCTGGCCGAGTTGAAAGCGCAGCCCACGGATACCTGGAACTCCGTCGAGAGCTCGGCGGATTTCCGACTCTTCCGCCGCGCAATCCATCGTGGCGATACGAAAACTGCGGCCGCGCGTGGCGGTCGGAACACGGGAAATAGGTGCCGTGTCGATGGAGCAGGCGCCGCAGCAATCGTTGCTGCGAGCGTCCGCATAATCTTGGTCAGTGTGAGTGTTTTTCATGGACGATCCTTTAACCTTTCCCATATTGCAAACCCTGTAGTCGGTGTAGAGTCAAGCCCATACTGCCTTGAAGACAGGCGGAAAGGGGCTGCTGATGAAGATTGGAATCTTGGCCGAAGCCACGGGAACGCCCGTTGAAACCATCCGCTTCTACGAGCGCGAAGGTCTGCTGCCGCCTCCGGCGCGTGCCGAAAACAACTACCGTATGTACTTGCCGGTCCATGTCGAGCGGCTGGCATTTGTCCGGCAGTGCCGCAACCTCGACATGACCCTCGACGAAATCCGCGCGCTGCTCGCGCTGCGGGAATCACCCGCGCAGGATTGTGGCGACATCAACACGTTGCTCGACGAACACATCGGCCACGTCGCGCAGCGCATCCGGGAACTTCGCGCGCTTGAGGCAGACCTCAAGGCGTTGCGCGCGCGCTGCATCGCACCGCATGCGGTCACCGAATGCGGCATCCTCAGTGGCCTCGACACCGCGGCTGCGGCGGGGCCGGAGCTAGCTAGGCGACGTCATGTGCATGGCGCGCACTGAGGGGTACAGCGGCGCATAGACTGTCGCCATCTGGGCCAGTCATCGCGGTTCGGCCAAGGGCTAGAGTCGGTTGCAGCACATCTGCTTGACATTGCGTTGACTTCAGGGTTTGAAATGGCACCGTCAAAACTCGACGTTGATTTTGTCAAGCCATGCCCGGCATACCGGCCTCACTGCTGCGGCTGGATGCAATGCGCGCAGCGCCTACCAGTCCCAGGGCCAGCCCTACGGAAACCAGTGTCATCATGACATCGAATGTCGCCACCCGGTGCGCGATCAACGGTTCCAGCGCGGTCTGTTGGCGCTGGAAGTGATCCACTTGGCGCGCGTACCCTTCGCAGTTTGCCGGGTCACCCAATGCCAATGGGAAGCGCAGAACTTCATCCAACGGAATGCGCCTATAGGCCAATAGCCGTGGAAAGCACCGGCGCCGACATCGATGCCAAGACCCTGCCCCGGCTGTTCAACCGCTTCTACCGCGCCGATGCTTCCAGGGCCCATCCGGATTCCGACGGCTCCGGGCTGGGTGTGCCCATCACGCGGGCCATCGCCGAGGCCCATGCCGGCCAGGTCACGGCGACCTCGGGCCAGGGGGCGAACCTGCTTCGCTCTGGTGTTTCCGCATCGCGTTGCCAAGCCCCGAAGCTGACAACAATGTCATCGGGTTGTCTGGGTTCTGTTGGGTAGGGGTTTCTACCATGAACACATCTCCTCAACGCCCGCCCAAGGCATTAGAGATGCAAGTTTCATCCAACCTCGTCAGGAGCTTTGACCATGACCCAACAACGCCTCTCCCTCTCCTCCATGATCGCCGCCGCGGCCGCAGTGGCCGCCCTGGGCCTTCCGGGGATGGCTTCGGCCGCATACGAGCACCCTGCCAACAACGAAACCGGAGTCATCGTTCACCCGGAGCACTTCAAGAGCGAGAAGACACGAGCACAGGTGATTGCAGAAACCAAGGCTGCCATGCAACAAGGCCGCCTTTCCTACGGTGAAAGTAATTACCCGATCGGCACGCCCACACCCGATGCAGGCTCTGGCAAGACGCGAGCACAGGTGATTGCGGAAACCAAGGCTGCCATGCAGCAAGGCCGCCTTTCCTACGGTGAAAGTAATTACCCGATCGGCACACCCACACCCGACGCAGGCTCTGGCAAGACGCGAGCACAGGTGATCAACGAATTGCAGAACGAATCGCCTGCCGAACGCAATGCTCGCCTGCGTTTCTACTCCCGGGGTTGATGGCCCCCCAGTTGGGATTGCAGTGGACTGCGTTGAATCCATTTTATGGGATCGTTGGGGTCGGCCTGACTAGCCTCGGGACAGCCCAGGCCGCCGCCCAATTTCCCATGAAACCCCACCGCTGCGCACCGTCGCGGCGATCTGCCGCCCCAGCCGCTGTTCAATCACCGACCGCCACGGCACCAAGCTAAATCCCATGCCGTCATCGAGTACGGCGTAGCGTCCGCTGGCGAGCATGACCGAGCGCCGGTAGATGCCGGCCACACGCTGCCCGTCTGCCGTGGGGCGGTGCGCCAGGCCGGTTTCGGCGGCAATGTCCTGGGCAACCTGCGCCAGTTCCCGGTTGCGCAACGTGCCCAGCAGGTTGCGTGCCAGGATCACCCGCTGCCCCCGCCGCTCGGCCAGCCCCTGTTCGGCCAGGAAGTCGGCGCGTTGCTGCATCGCCTGCTTGGCCTCGCCGCCAAAGCCCAGGTCGCCTAGGCCCTTGCCGCCGCCGATCAGTTGCTGGTCGAGCCAGGTGGCGCCGATCACGCGGGCCTGCCGCTCGATGGGTATGTGCGATTTCAGCTCCACGGCCACGCCGCCCAGGCGCTGCGCGTCGTACTGGCGGCCACGCTCGGGCAGGTCGTCCGGCACCTTCCATAGCCCCTCGGCCACGCGCTCCACGATGCCCGCTCGGCGCAGGGCTTCCAGGCGCCGGACGTGGACCGCCACGACTTCGTGCGGGTCGCGGTCGGGCGTGGCCTGACCTTGCGCGATGGCGAAGTGATGATCGGTGCGGTACAGGCCATCGCCCGCCAGCGCGGCGATGTTCTTGTCGGCCGCGCGCACGTCGGCCGATCCCTTCACCTCCACCACGGCGCCGGTGGGATAGTTCGCCAGCTCGTCGCGGGCATTGAGTGCGACGTAGTGGGCCTTGCCGTCCACGCCGTCGATCACCAGATAGCCGCGGTCGCGCAGCTCGTCGGCCAGCCCCTTCGCGGCCACGCGGCCGAGGATGGTTCGGCCGTCGTCGCCTGGCTCGAACACCGCCAGCTCGCGCGGCTCGCCGCGCATGGCCCGCTGCATGGTGCGGATGATGTCGCCGCGTTCGCCCAGGGCGCGTAAGGTCTTTTCAGCATCGGCATGGACGGCCCAGGTTCCGGGCTGCATCTCGTCGGCCAGGCCCAGGCGCTGCAAGCGCTGCAGGCGACCGATCAGCAGCAGGCGCTGGCGTTGCAGCCGGGGTTCGTTGAAGCGTTCGATCTGCACGCGGCCATCGTCGTCAGCCTCGCGTTGCAGGGTACGGTCGAGACTCGTCCACCGTTCCTGTTCTACCTCGCGCTGCAAGGTTTGCTGGATCTCCAGCTCGGTGCGCGGCCCCAGCCATTCGGTCGCTAGCTCGGCGGCCCGATGGCGGAAGCCATCGGCGATGTAGTCGCCCGCGATGATGAGGTCTTTGCTTGTGTCGTCGCGCCCGCGCACGACGATGTGCGTGTGTGGGTTGTCGGTATTCCAGTGGTTGACGGCCACCCAATCGAGGCTCGTGCCAAGGTCGGCTTCCATGCGGCCCATCAGGTGCCGGGTGTAGCTGCGCAGGTCTTCCAGCTCGGCGCCATCCTCGGGCGAGAGGATGAAGCGGAAATGGTGCCGGTCGTCCTGGCAGCGTTCTTTGAACGCATCGAGGTCGGCTTCGTCGGTCTGCGACCCGTAGGCCCGGCCCGGCTCGCCATCGCGGCCCACGCCGTCGCGCTCGATGTAGCGCAGGTGCTTGGCGAGCGACTGCGGGCTGGCCTGGCGTTGATTGACCAGCAGCGTCTTGATGGTCACGCGCCGCGACATGGGCGTCAGCTTTGCGCCCGCGAAGCGCGCGGCCGTGTGGCCGCGCCCCAGGCGCGAGCCGGGCCGCTGGCCGGTTCCGGCACCCTTGCCGGCTCCTCCGGGACGGCGCACCGAAGACTTGCCGCTGCTGGCCTTGCCGGTCTGCTTGAGCACCTTGGAGACGAAGCCTTGGCCCCGATTCTTCGGGGCGCTGGGGCGGATGCGGAAATCATCGTCGCGGCGGTCGGTCATGGCCGCGCTCCCTGCAAGCCCCGGCGTGTCCGGTCGTGCGAAGCACGCGGACATGCCTGCATTGGTGCGGGCCACGCGCCCCACGCGGCACGGCGGCGAAGCCGCCCCGTGCCGCGCCACCCCCACGTGCAGACTGGCTTTGCGGGCGGCCAGGTGTCGCCCCCTTTTGTCTTGCCTTCCGCCTTTGCCCTTCGCTGTCGCTCCGGGTGTCGGCGGTCCGGCGGCGCTGTGCTGCTTGCAGCTAGCGCGCCGGCGAGCGCGCCAATGGCCGCAGGCCGGGCGCGTTCGAGGCAAGACGCCTGCACATTGGACGGCTGCGCCGGATGTTGCGCGAAGCGCGGCGCGGATGCGTTCGCGCTGCACGCGCGACGACATGGCAACAGCATCCAGAACGACATGCCAGATGGCACGATGAGATGCACGGTGACGTGCAGCGAATCGGCGGCCATCATGAGCGTGTCTCCAGCCAGACCGGATGCGCGACGCCGATCAGGACGGATGCGCTGACCGGCCCGAAATAGCGGCTGTCGAACGATGCCGGATTGGTCACGCTCAATAGGAACAGCTCGCCCTCGGCCAGCGGGCGGCAATGCGGCCAGGATGGCAGCGGCCGGCCCAGCCGATCAGCAGGCAGCGCGGCGGCCGTAGGCACGCCGTCGATGCGTACCTGACCGGCGACGATGCAGACGTGTTGCGGCGCGACCGCGCCCACACGTTTGAGCAGCGGAACGTGTGCCGGCAGGTAGCCGCGCTGCGCAGCGAGCGCGGCAGCGTCGGCAGGCAATAGGGTCAAGACGATGCTGCCCACGGACAAGGAACGTGGCAGCGAGGTGGCCCGATGGTCGAGCGGCTTCACGCGATACCAGCCGACCGGCACGCTGTCGGACGGGTTGTAGATCAGGCGCGGCAGCGGCTGCACGAACGCCGCCCAGGCCAGCGCAGCGAGGCCGCAGGCGGACAGGCCAGCCAGCACGATGCGAGCGCGCAGGCGCGAGCGAGGATGCGGCGCGGCTTCGGGCGTGCGTGCGACAGTGGAATGGACCGTCATGGCAGCGCCCTCCCGGTCAGCCAAGCGGCGTGCCGCTCGGCGGTGTATTCGGGCAGCGGCAGACGGGCCGCCAGACGGTTGCCCAGCGTGCGCCAGTACGCGGGCGAAACGTCGATGGCGGCGATGCCCTGCGCGCCGATGCCGTCGATGCGTTCGAGCACGGCACGCACCGCGTTCTCGCCTTCGGCGTGCAGCAGCAGGCGTGCGCCGGGCCGCACGCCGGGGATGCGCTGCACGTCGTCCAGCGGCGTGCCAGCCTGCATCACCATGAGCTGCCAGCGGATCGTTCCGTAGTCGTTGGCCTGCCAGCGAATGCGGCAGAACATCGCGCCCGGCAGGAACACCGCGCAGCGCCGCCAGCGGTCGAGCCGCAGCATGCGTGCCGGTTCGCCGAAGCGCAGGTAGAGCTTGAACTGCGGTTCGATGTAGGCCAGCGAAACGCGCGTCAGCGGCACGCTGCCGACGAGGCCAGCGAGTACCGAAGGCGCGCGCAGCGGCGCAGCCGTGGCCGCGTGCGCCGCAGGTAAAGCGGATGCGTTCATGGCATCTTCTCCGGGGGAAACTCCCGCTCCAGCAGGCCGCGCAGCAAGTCGGCCACGGTCACGCCCTGCGTGAAGGCCGACACCTTGATACGCGCCCGCAGCGCGGGCGTGATGTCGAGGGTCAGGCGGGCTGTGTAGAGGTCGCCCTTGTTCAGCGCATCGGCATCGCCCTGGCGAATCCACGCCTCGGCGTGTGGATTCGTGGGCGGACGCGCGCCAATGCCGACGCGCTTGGCGCGTGGTGACGGTTGCGCTGTCATGTCGGCCACCGCAGCAGTTCATCCACCAGGGCGGTGATTTCGCGTGCGGCGGCGCTGTCAGGTGCCGTTTCGCGGGCGAGTCGGCCAGCGGCCACGCTGTCGGCGAACACAATGCGCTGATGCACTTCCGCGCGCAGCGCAGGTAGCGGCTGGTCGGCGAGCGCCTGGCGTGCCTCGCGCCCGATCACGGTGGTGCTGACGCGCCGATTGATGACAAAGGCCGCGCGCAGCGCAGGCCGAAAGACTTGCGCCTCTCGGATCAGCGCCACCATCTCGGCGCTGGCCCACAGGTCATAGGGGCTGGGCTGCACCGGGATCAGCACGCGCTCGGCCGCCAGCAGCGCGGAACGCGCCAAGGCGGCGATGCGCGGCGGCCCGTCGATGACGACGTGATCGGCCCGACTGGCGAGTTCTGGCGCTTCCTGATGCAGCGTTTCGCGTGCCAGGCCCACGGCGCTGAACAGCCGTGGCAAGCCTTGCTGACTTCTGCGCTGCGCCCAGTCGAGCGATGAACCCTGCGGGTCGGCATCCAGCAGGATGACGTGCTGGCCACGCATTGCCAGTTCGCCGGCGATGTGTGTGGCGAGCGTGGTCTTGCCGACGCCGCCCTTCTGGTTGAGCAGAGCGACGATCATGGCGTGGCCCTCCATGCTGGAAAGCCTTGCTTTGATCGGTCTGCAAAACCTGTCGGCTGGTGGCTGGTATTACCTGCCGTTTCTGGCCGCGTGGTGGTTGTCCACCGCAGCGGCGTTGCCCTACTAAAAGTTAGAGAAATTAAGTTAGGGAAGTTAGAGGGCGCGCAAACCCAATGCTGGCGCGGGTTTGCGGCCGATCGGCACGCCTGATAGCACGATAGTCCCACGCCTGATAGCACGATACCCCGCACGCCTGATAGCACGACACCATTCACAGGCTCTCCCGGAGTTATCCCCGTGCCGTATGCGGCACTGGCCGGAACGTCAGCAGCTCCATGCCGTTGTCCGGCATCCGCTCGATGCCCAGGACGTAGCCGGGCAGCGACTGCCGCGCGACCAGGGCGCGCAGGTCGCAGGCGAAGTCGTAGGGCTTGGCGGTGCTGCCGGATTTCTGGTGCAGGTAGCGGAAGTCGAACTGCCAGCCGTATGCCTGCTTGCCGCCGTGCTTGCGGACGAGCCGGTACAGCCACCGCTCGATGCCGCCGGTCAGCCGGAAGTACGCCGGGTCGATGGTCAGCACCAGGGCGGCGTCGAGCACGCCGGCATAGAACCAGTCCGGCAGGATCAGTTCGATGCCCAGCGGCGTGCCGCTGGCATCGGCCAGTTCCTTCCATTCGTTGATCCACGAAAACCGATGCAGACGCCGCCCGGTTGTCTCGCGGATGGACGTGGCCACCGTGGTCGATTGCAGCCGGTCGAGTGCGGCCTTGAGGCGCTGGTAGTCGCGCAGCGACTTGCCGCGCCCGATGAAGCGCAGGATCTCGTAGGGCGTGACCCGCATCAGCCGCGACGGGCGCAGGCCCGCGTCCTTCGCTTCCACGATCTGCGAGGCCGCCCAAATGAGGATGTCCGCATCCCAAATCGTGGCGATGCCGTGCTCGGCGGTGCCTTCCACGCGGATCGTCACGTTGCCCGCGCGGAAGTCGATGGGTTTGACCCGCTTGGACTTGGCGAGCGAGAAGAAGGGATAGGCCATCAAGTCCTGACTGTCGCGCGGCGCCATGTCGCCCGGCAAGGCGCGGAACAGGTCGAGCTGTTCGCGCTCTTGCAACGGCCGCTGCCGGGACGGCAGCGCAGGGCTGGACATGGCGATGGCCTGCCGCGCGCCGCCGATCAGCGCGCACGGCTGTCGGCCGAGTGGTGCTCGGCGTATTCGGGATCGGAGGTCGTCTCGAAGCTGCGGTCGGCAGCCCAGGCATCGAGGTCGGCCACGGCGTACATGACGCGCCTGCCGAACTTGCGAAAGCGCGGGCCGCCACCGATCACGCGCTGCTTTTCCAGCGTGCGCGGCGACAGGCGCAGGTACTCGGCGGCTTCGTCGTTGGTGAGATAACGCTGGGGCTGCGCGGCAGCGGTCGAGACAGTGGCGGCAGGCCGCAAGGGAGCGGGACGCATGGTGTGAACCTCCATCGGTTGAAAGCGCCCGGCCACACAGCGCGACCGGATGGAGGCAGTCTCAGAAAACGCGGCCTTCCTGCTCAGGGTCGTTTTGCGTCGTCTTCAGAACGACCCTTCTCAAGCGGCGGAAGCTGTGCTAACTGGCGGTAGCCGCCGCGCATCAGCGCATCGCCGCGACGCGCCAGGCGGCGCACCTTGGAGCGCAGCCCGCCATCGCTGTACCAGTCGGCCACGGCTTCCACGCCAAACAACCCTTCGCCCACCTCGCGCAAGGACGCACCCGCCAGGGTCGCGTCAAGCGCCTGCAAGGTGTGCAACTCCAGCAGCGCGGCAGGTGTTGGCCTGGGCTTGGCGGCAGCCAGTGCCGCGTCGGGCGCATGGCCGCGCGCAGGCACGGCAGCGCCGCCGCGGCGGGCATAGACCACGGCCTTGCCATCTTCCAGGCCGGGTGCCAGTGCGTAGCGCTGGCAATGGTCTGGGCTGCGCGCGATCAGCGTCAGCCCCTTGCCGTCGTGGAGCAGTTGCTTATGACCCGGAAGGCTCCAGAACGCGAAAGCCGTGGCATCGGGCGGTGGGTCGGCATCGGGATAGAGCTGCACCACGGCGGCATGGCCGGGCAGCCAGACCGGATGCGCGTCGCGCGCATCCAAGGTCGGGTCTTCCAGCAGGCGCAAGCCCCAGCGATGCGCTGCCTGCTGTGCCACCTGTGGCCGGCGATGACGGCGCAGCCAGTCGAGCCGGTAGTCGGGATGTCTGCGCAGGTACTCCCAGGCCAGCGCGAGCGCATCCAGCCATAGGACATACAGGTACGCAGCGGTCGGATACCAATGCGCGACGTGATGGGGATCGACCATGACGCAACCTCCTGCGAACAGGACTCGCCGCCACGGCAGAACTCCGCGCTACATCGTCATCGTCAGAATGTCATGGGTCAAAAAAGTGGATGGGGCTGTCAAGACCGATTGGCTCCGATGCGTTGCGGTATTCGTCTCAATGCTGCGGCGGCAGCGTCCCGACCTTGGGACGCGGTATAGGCCAGCCTGCCGCAGCCCGCGCCCGGCATCATGTCTATTTGGATCAGACTGGCGTGGCTACGCCGCAAGAATGCCGATTGAGACCTGCCCGGTCTGACACCAGACTGAAAAAGTCACAGTAGGTCGTATTCAGTCCGGGATAGCCCAGTCGCGCTCGGCCAGCCGGGTGTATTCCGACAGCGTGCGCGTAGGGCGGAAATAGAGGTCGCGCATCACGGGCTGCTTGCGCGGCCCGACGATGCCAGCCAGCTCGGACAACTTGACGGTGCCTTGCGCTGGCATACCGATCCCCAAGTCGATGAGGCCCCAGGCGGTATCACCGTCGGCGGGATCGAGCGCGGCCAGCAGCCAAGTCACGTGCGCGTCCGGCATGAACAGCCGCACCACGGGCACCGGGTCGATGGCTTCGCCAGCGGTGCGGGCCTGGCCGTGGGCCAGCAGGCGCGCGCGGTCGTCCTCGGTGATGAGTGGATTCATGGCGATCCCCTCCGGCTGCACGAATCCGCCAAAGCGTGAAAGCGCAAAGCCGTATCGGCGGATTTGTGCATAAACACGATTGTGGTTCCGTTACTTCGCGCCTTTGTTGAAACCCATAAATGCGGATTTCTGTAGAAGCGCAAAACAGTGGGATTTCAAAGAATGAGTTAAAGATAACGTGGTTTTAATTGTGCTGCGAATCGACGCTTCTGTCTATGCAGAAGCGATCCGTCCAGCCCGGCCGACCAGCCGGCACCACCACCCATGACGCCGAGTTGGCTCACGCCTTCGGCGCTGCGGTGCGTGCGCTGCGGATGGAGCGTGGCATTGCGCAGGAATCGCTGGCGCACCTGGCCGGCGTCGAGCGTTCCCACATGGGCAAGATCGAGCGCGGCGAGCACATGCCCACGCTGGCGATCATCTTCAAGATTGCCAGCGCGCTCGAATGCAGCACGGCGGTGCTGATGAGCGAGGCCGAAAGTCAGCTCGCAGCAGCGGCCCAGCCGTAGGCGCCGGCCCGGTCGATCCGGCACAAGCCGGTTCGGCGGTGTTTCAGGGGCGCCAAGTGCAGCGCGGCGGGGACGGGTCTTGCGCCGATCCCTTGGAGGCAAGCGAAGCGCGCAGCGCCGCAGGCGCGAAGGCGTGAGGGATTGGAGCCGAATGGCCGTGACGGCAAAGGCGGCACGGGGCGCAGCCCGCAAAGCCCGGCGGTGCATCGCGCCGACACGCCATGCCCCGACCGCAGACACCGCTTCCCAGCATGGAGAGGCAGCCCGCTATGGGCCACTACCTGCCGCTGCCACATTCGGGACGAGCAAACAGCACAGCGCCCCGCCGCGATGGGCGGGGCGCTGCGGCGGTCATGCCGCCTGGGGCTTGCTGCGCGACCAGATCAGGTCGTGCGTGCCGTCCTCGCCTTCGATCAGGCGGGCATAGACCGTGGCCGGGAACGAAGGATCGTCGAGGGTCACGGAGATGTAGTCCCGCCCGGCCTCGCTGGTCTTCTTCCACGCCGCGCCGATGTCGTGGCCGGCCGCCTGGAGGCGGAAGTCCGGGGCTTTCTCGTTGTCCCCCTTGTCGTTGGGAGCCAGCTTGACCTTGACGTTGAGCGTCAGGGTGCGAAGCGTGCCGGTGAAGCCGTCTTTGTCTGCGGTGAAGCTGCCGATGTTGGCCATGATGAAACTCCTTTTGGTGGAACAAGGTTCGCGCCCATCGCGTCCTTGTTGTGATCCGGCCGGCGGGGGACGGGCTGGCTGCACCGCTTGCGGTCGCAACGCAGTGGAGAGCCGGGAGGCGAAAAGAATTTGTCCCGCGAGGAATCTGCGCAGCAGAGGGGAAATTGTTTTCGCCGCACGGTGGCAGCCATGAAGCCCGAGGCGCAGCCGTGCCACCACCAGGATTCACAACGAGACAAGGACGCCTTGGGCCGAACCGCTCCGAAAGGAGATGTGGCCGGCTCGGCATCCCCGCATGAAGGCTTCGCCGATTCGCCCGCTGACGCGGGCCACGTCAACCGCTCGACGACAGGCGAGAACGCCCCCGCCGCACCTAGCGGCGCCGGTTTTGAGGCGTGGTGTGGAAGCTCCATAGCGATGCCGGACGGGTTGTCCGTGAACCGCCCTTCGTGACGTGGTGAGCAGGAGCTGCCAGCGTTGAGGACGGCACGCATCTGCACAACCTGCCGCAGCAAGTCTCAGCGTGTTCGCCAGCGCCCCGTCCATTGCGGCGGGGTGCTGGCCGGGCCGATCCGGCGTAGCCGGTTCGGCCGCATCGAGGGGTGCCAAGCTGCGCGCGGCGGGGATAGCCCGCAGGGCTTTCTCCTGGAGGCAAGCGAAGCGCGCAGCGCCGCAGGCGCGAAGGCGTGAGGGATTGAAGCCGAATGGCCGTGACGGCAAAGGCGGCACGGGGCGCAGCCCGCAAAGCCCGGTGGCGCACCGCGCCGACACGCGCAAGTCATTCTGGACGCCCCGCAAAGGGCCGAACGCAGAGTGACAGCAGAGGTAATCGCGTGGAAATCGAATCTCCGCAGGCGTCAGTCTGCTCCCAGTGCGTGGATGATGGGACAGTTGCCCTTCATCGCGCCCGCATCGCACTGGCACAGCAGTGTCGTGAGCGCCTTGCGCATCGCCGCCAGGTCGGCCAGCTTGGTTTCGATTGCCGCCAGCTTGTGCGAGGCCAGTTCGCGCGTTTCGGCACAGGCATGGGCCTCGTCGAGTTGGAGCAGGCCGCCGATCTCTTCCAGCGTGAAGCCCAATGCCTGCGCCCGCTTGATGAAGCGCACGCGCTTGACCGTGGTGGCATCGTAGCGGCGATACCCGTGGGCCGGCTTGTCCGGCTCCGGCATCAGCCCGCGCCGCTGATAGTAGCGGATGGTCTCGACGTTGACGCCGGCCTCGTCTGCCAGGCCCCCTATCGTCAGCTCGCTCATGGCTCAAACCCCTTGACTCCGTAGCATGGTACGGAGTTTAAAGTGGCAAGTGTCGAAGACGTTCGTACACGCCCATGCCCACCTTCAACTTCAAGAACTCGCTCGTCGCCGGAACACTGGCTGCCATCGGCGCCTCGGTGTGCTGTGTGGTGCCGTTGGTGCTGCTGATGATGGGCATCGGTGGTGCCTGGATCGCCAGCCTCACTGCGCTGGAGCCGCTGCGGCCCTGGTTTATTGCGGTAACGTTTCTGTTCGTGGGTCTGGCGTTCAGCCGTCTGTACTTTCAACAACCGGCCTGCGAGCCCGGCGCCGCCTGCGCCCAATCGAGCGTTCTCAAGCGCCAGCGGCTGATCTTCTGGGTCGTCGCGCTGGTGCTTCTCGCCTTGTTGTCGGTGCCTTGGCTGGCACCCTTGTTTCTCTGAAGGAACTCTCATGCACAAATCAGTCGCATCGCTGCTCGTCGCGCTGTCGCCGTTCGCTGCCTTGGCCGCAACGCCGCAGACGACCACGCTCCATGTGCAGAACATGACCTGCGAGCTGTGCCCGGTCACGGTGAAGAAATCGCTGGAGAGAGTGCCTGGCGTCAGCCAGGTCAGGATCGACTTCGCCAAGAAGACGGCGATCGTCACCTTCGACGCAGATCAGGCCCAAGTCTCGACGCTCGTGAAGGCGACCACCGACGCGGGCTACCCTTCGACGCTGCGCAAATGACAACCGGCACGCCCACACTGGAGTCGGTGCTGACCTGCCCGCACTGCGGCCATGCCCGGCACGAGACCATGCCGACCGATGCCTGCCAGTTCTTCTACGAGTGCGAACAGTGCAAGGCGTTGCTACGGCCGAAGGCGGGAGACTGCTGCGTGTTCTGCTCCTACGGATCGGTCAAGTGCCCGCCTGTGCAAATGCTGCGGGGGTGCTCCAGTTGCAGCACATGACGGACGCCAGCCATACGCCAGCAACCTGACTGGCGCGCTGCGTGGGCAGGCCGCTCGCGCATTTCAACGCCGCCGCCTGAGCCACTGCGAAGGCGGCGGCGTTCTGAATCGGTTGTTGGCCTTTGACACCGGGCGCGGCCACTGCCGCGCCCGGATTTGGCTTTCACCGCACCCAGGACGGAATGGCCTGGGCGCGGTGTTGATCGCGGTTATTCCTTCGTCTCGATGATCCACCATACGGCGCGCGCTAAGGCGCGGCCCGTGATGGGGTGAATGTCGGTGATGTCGGCGCGGGCCGTCCAACCCGAGGGCGGACGGTAGCCGCGCACGTCGCCATCGCCGTGCCACTGGCGGGCGCGTACCGTGCCAGGCGCATAGACCGTCGCCATGCGCGGGCGGCTGGTGGTGGTGCGGGTCATGGGAGCTTCTCTTTCCAGCGAAGCGCCCCGGTCGAGGCCGGGGCGCTTTTCTTCGACACGGATCAAGCGGCCAGCACCTCGGTGGGTTCATCCGCCATTGCTTCGGCATCCTCCGGTGCGTCATGCTCCGGGCCTTCCTCCTTCGGTCCTTCGCGCTTGAAGATGGTAGGCATCCACCCCGTGCCGTCGGCCAGCCGCTCGGCTTCGCTGGCAATGTCGGCCTTCTTCAACTTCGCCAGCCGGGTAACGTGTTCCGGCGCGAACTCGCCCACGGCTTGCAGAACCGCCGCTTTCGGAACGTGCTTGAAGTAGCCTTCTGCGGAGGGTTGCCACCATGCGGCCATGTCGAGGCCCACGGCCTGCGCCAGTTCCGCGCCGGGCTGGTACGGCGTGGTGCGGGGCGTCACCACGTCCACTGTGACGGCCACGCATACCGCCAGCAGCCGCACCAGTTCGTCTTGCGACTTCGCCAGCAGTGCGGCGAACAGTTCGGCGCTGCCCTCCGGCAAGGCTTCACCGGCTACCTGTTGCAGTTCGCGCAGCGCCACGGCGGCGGGCGATTCCGGCCAGTCCGGGGCCATGCCTTCCAGCCGGTCTTGCACTTTCAGGCTCATGCCCAACGGAAAGTCGTGGCCGTGGTGGCTGCCCTGCAAGATGGTTTGCACCATGCCATGCACCAGCGCCGCCAGCGCCACCTGCGGATGCCGGGCGACTTCGATTTGCAGCGCGGCGGTGCGGTGGGCGCTCAACCGCTGCGCCAGCCTATCGGAGATAGCGGCCTTGGGCCCTTCATCGTCCTCGCCTTCGTCGTCGTTCCCGGTATCCTCGCCGCCGAAACCCTGCCGCAACCTTTCCAGCGTGCGCAGCGCCTTGGCCTCCGCCTCGCGCATCAGCCCGCGATGAATCACAGCTTCGCCGTCGCGGTCGATGGTGACGATGGCACCGGCTGCGGCCTTCACGTTCGGGCTGTAGTCCTGCAAGCCATCTTCCAGCGCCTGCAACTGCTCGCCCAGGGCTTCGCCTTCCTCTTGCAGCGCGTCGGCCTTGTCCTCGTCCTCGGCGTTCTGTGCGGCATCCACGGCTTCGGCCAGTTCGCGCAGCTTGGCTTGCAGCTTCCCAATGCGCTGCGCTTCGCGCTTGGTCGGTTCGCGCCGCTCCCTCGGGGCACGCTGGAAAGCGTGCAGGTCGGCATGGGTCACGCCCGGCGTGGCATCCACCCATGCCCACCCTTCGGCGCGGACCGTGGCGGCGATGCCCGCCAGCCGGTCTTGCGCCAGCCGTTCCAGCAGCGCGGCGTCGGTCAGATACACGCCCGCATCGCCTTCCGCGAACAGGTCGCGGCGCACGCCACCGCCTGCTGCCTCATAGGTGCCCAGCCCGACGAAGCGCACCAGCGGATGCCGGTAGGCGTCGATTTCCCTTTCGGTGAGCCGTTCGCGCAGCGCGGACGGTTGGCGCTGCCATTGGGGCGCATCGTAGAACGCGGCTTCCTGCGCGGCGTGGTCGTCTGTGATGGCCAGGGCCATCAACTGGTCAAGGCTCACGGCATCGGCCCGGTAGTCCGCCATCAGGCGCGGCGAGACGTTCGCCAGCTTCAAGCGGCGCTGTACCACCAGCGTCGTGACGGAAAAATCCGCCGCAATATCCTCGATGGGTCGGCCTTCGGCCACCAGCGCCGCGAACGCTTCAAACTGGTCTGCCGGGTGCATGGCTTCGCGCTGCACGTTCTCGGTGAGGCTGGCGGTGCGGGCGGTGCCATCGGCCACCAGCAGACAAGGCACCTCCCATTCCTTGCTGATGCGGCGCTTCTTCGCCAGCAGCTTCAACGCGGCGAGGCGACGGCCACCGGCCACCACTTCGTAATGCTCGCCATCGGCGGCGGCAATCACGATCAGGTTTTGCAGCAGGCCCACGCGCTGGATGCTCGCTGCCAGTTCGGGGATGGACATGCGCGGGGCCTTGCGCACGTTGCGGCCGGTGGGGCGCAGCACCAGCCGCGACAGCGGAACCAGAATCAGGTTCTTGGTCGGGTCGGCGGCTTCCAGCTGGACAGCGGCGGTGGTATTGACGGCGCGGGCTTCGGTTTGGGTCATGGCGTTCATGGTGATAATTCCTATCGTTCAGGGATGCAGCAGCGAGAAAGACGGCAAGGGCTGCTGCCTGCCCTTGCCGTGGGGGAATCAGGCTTTCAACTGGCGCAGGCCATCGGCCAGCAGCCACAGGGCGCGGTTCAGGCGCACATCGGAATCAATGCACTGCACGGGGCGGGTGCGCTGGCGGCGTCCGTTGGCGCTGCGGCCATGCAATCCGCCCTTGGTCAAGTTCTCCTGTGCGCGGTTGAACACGCTCCACAGGTCGGGGCGGCGGTCGTCGAACCGGCGCGGCATCAGGATTTGCGACTCGGTGACGGGCGCGGGCTTGTTCGGGTCGTCGTACTTGAGGGCCAGTGCGGCACGGGCGAAAACTTCGGCCTCGCCATCGTCGAGCGTGACGGCCCGCATTGCTTCGCGGTTCTCCTTCACGCGCTCGAAGCCGCTCAACACTTGATAAGCGCCTTCGATGACGTGCCCGGCCACATCGCCTTTATGGGGCACGCGCACGTCCGCCACGGTGTCGCCGCAGACAAGGCCATTGCTGCAAACGAAGCGGAACATGCCCGCCAACATCTGATAGCTGCTGGTGCCGTCGTGCGAGTTCAGCAGCACGATTTCATTGGCTTCCGCGCCGTTGATCTGGCTGGCGTGGCGCAGCCGGATCATGTGTTTGGTGTGCTCGCGCTTGCCTTCATCGCGCACGCGGGTCTGCGTCGCCATGAAGGGTTGAAACCCCTCCTTGCGAAGCTCGGTCAACACGGCGGCGGTGGGGATATAGGCGTACCGTTGCGAGCGGCTTTCGTGCGGCGCGTCCGCGAAGATGGACGGGGCCACGCGATGAATCTGGTCATCGGACAGCGGGTAATCGCTGCGCAGTACCGGGGAATGGGAAGCGAAACGGGATGCGAGTTGCATGATCTTTCTCCTGACAAAAAGGTTTGCTGTTCACACCGCACACCGGATTCCTAGATTCGGAGCCCAGCCTTTCGGCTGTTCGGTGCGGTTGGCACGAAGAACCCGGTTGGCCTCGTTGCCACCGTCTTTCCTGAGTTCATCGCCCGCGACGGTCAGGAGCCCACGGACGTGGGCCGTCAAGGAGGAAAGCGGCAGGTTGGTGCGGCCCGCAGGCGCAGCCGAGGACACGGCCTGGCGCGCCTTGACGGCACGCGGCCACGGGCTACAGTCGCGAGCAAGGTGATGAAATCAGGGGAGACGGCTGGACATGGCAACGGCCGCCTCGATGTGCAGCCCGCACGCAAGCGCAAGCGCGCAGGCCCGGATCTGGAAGCCGGGCCGTAGGCGTCAGCCGAGCAGCGCGAGGGAACGATGAAAGCCCGAAGGGGCGAAACCCCGCAGGGGGTTCGATGCGCAGCACGACAGCGCGACCGGCCATGCTGCTTGGCCGGGGACGCCCGGACTTCAAGGCTCGATGCACAACCTCATACTCCTGGCATCGGGAAGCAGGGTTGATTGCGCTTGTGGCTGCTGTCGTCTGGCCGAGCCGGCGCAGCCGGTTCGGCGGTTTTTGAGGGGCGCCAAGCTCTGCGCGGCGGGGATAGCCCGCAGGGCTTTCCCCTGGAGGCAAGCGAAGCGCGCAGCGCCCCATCGGGGCGCGAAGGCATCAGGACGACTCGTCAGGACGCAGGCTGGATTCCGACACCGGCATCCAAGGCGAAGACGAGTTCAGCAGATAGCGCGCACCGCGCGCGTACAGGCCCGAAGGCCCGGCAGGCTGGTAGAACCCGGTGACGCGGCGCCGGAACTGCAAGCCGGCGTCGTTCGTGTAGATCACCGCGTCGCCAATCTTGAAGCGCAGGGGCTGGCCGTTCTCCGGCGCGAACGGCTTGAGCGCATCGTGCTGCGCAGTGACTTCGATGATCCAATCGTGATGGCTGCTCATGGCATTGATCTCCTTCGACAGTTGAGAAAGGAGCGCCTTGCGGCGCTCTAGGGCCGGGTCAGACGACGATCCGCCCGGCCAGCCGCGCATCGCGCGCGTAGGCGCTCAACCGCTTCTCGGCGCGGAACGACAGGTCGCGCTCGATCGGCAGGCCCAGCCCGCCGCGCACGTTCGCCAGCTCGTTCAAGCTGACCCAGCCGATTTCCGGCATCCCCAAGCCCAGGTCGCAAAGACCAAAGGCGTGGTCGTGGTCATCGGGATCAATCTCGGTCAGCAGCCAGGTCGCGCCGGCATCCGGCGTGAACAGCTTGATCACGGGCGCCGGATCGAAGTCCGGGTTCTCCAAGGATTCGCGGCCGTTGGCCAGCAACACGATGCGTTGCTCGTCGGTGATGAATGCGTTGTTCATGGTGAACTCCTGAAAGGTTGCCGGGCGGAATTGCCCGACCCTTCCGGGGCACGGCGCAGCGCAAGCAGTCAGGGGTCAACGACGGCCGCCAGGACGCAAGCGCCATCGGCGCGCAGCCCTTGACGGCGAGAACGCCGTGGCACGATGAAGGGAACAGCAAGACCGCCCCCTCGCACCTCCACACACTCCGGCTGTCGGCAAGTGCGCAGCACGCGCAGGCCCGCGCGGGCCGGAGTGCGATACAGGGCGCAGCAAAAAGGGGGCCGAAGCCCCCTCGATCAGATCAGGCCGCGTTCGGCAAAGGACGTGGTGGTGCCACCCGCCACGATGATGTGATCCAGCGTGCGGACATCCACCAGCGCCAGCGCCTCCTTGAGCCGCTGGGTCAGCATCTTGTCGGCACTGCTCGGCTCGGGATTCCCGCTCGGATGATTGTGCGAAATGATGACTGCCGCCGCGTTTTGCCGCAGGGCCGCCTTGACCACTTCGCGCGGATGCACTTCGGCTGAGTCGATGGTGCCGCGGAACATCTCAGCGTACTCGATCAGGCGATGCTGCGTATCGAGGAACAGCACCGCGAACACCTCATGCTCGAAGCCGGCCAGCTTGGCGCGCAGGTACTCCTTGACCGCCGCCGGCGAACTGAACGACGCACCGCGTTGCATCTTGTGCTCGATGGCCTGGCGCGCGGCCTCCAGAATCTGGTCGGCTGTCGCCAGCAGGTAGTGACCCTGTGCATCGCGCACCATCAGCGAGGCATCGAACGAGGAAAAGGACAGTTGCGACATGATCGTGCTCCGGTTGCTCGGGCGGAATTGCCCGGAACCGTGGTCAGCACGGCGCAGCGCAAACAGTCAGGGGGCGCAGCCGGACGCCAGGACGCCAGCGCGCATGGCGCGCGCCGCCCTTGACGGCGAGAACGCCGTGATACGGTGAAGGGAACAGCAAGACCGCCCACACCCCGCCCACTGCACACACCCGCTTTTCGGCAAGCGGAGCGCGCAGGCTCGGATCAACAAGCCGGGCCGGAGGCGTCAGCCGAGCAAAGCGAGGAAACGATGGAAGCCCGACAGGGGCGAGACGCCGCAGGCGGCTTGATGCGCAGCACGACAGCGCGACGGCGGCACGCCGGGACGCACGAGCATTTGGCAATCCGCACTGCATATGCGCCCATGAACGCACGGAGTTCGCCCTTCTACGCCGCAGCAAGTTGTTCCGATAGGTATTGAACTTCACCATGTCTCCATGCAGCAAGTTCATGGAGTCCGAGGTGGAACAGCTATCGCAAGCATCCAACACCGCCGGCATCGACGCCGACCAGCCCCTTCCCTTGCCGGGCACGGAAGCCTACGAGACACTGCCGCAATTTCCGAAGCGCGGCCCCCTTCCCTTCCGTCGCACCATCCGCCGGCACGAGTTACACCAGATCGTCCCCCTGGCAGAGACAACGGTCTACGAAATGGAGCAGCGCGGCGAATTCCCCAGGCGCTTCCGGCTCACGCCCCGTTGCGTTGTCTGGGATCTGGAAGAGGTCGAAGCATGGATCGAAGAACGCAAACAGGCCTCGCGCTCAGCGAAGTCCGCCCCGCCCACCGGGCCCGATGTCAGACTGCGCCAGTACCGGCAGGTTCGGTGAGCAGTCTCAGCAACGCGGCCAACGTCAGGGCGAGCCGGCCTCCACCCGAACCAGTGACGCGCCCGTCAGGATCTGCGCTATCTGGGCGACAGCCTGAGCCACCGCCGCATCGTGGTCGAACGCCTCTCGGCTGAAGGCCAGCGCGACATACCCAGGTCGGCCCCAGCCCACCGTGACATCGGCACAGTCGCTGGCGGCCAGCCGGTGCAGTACTTCATCCAACGAATCCACCTCCGGATTCAGCGTGCAGACCAGTGTGAAATCGTGAACCATCGCCATCGCTCCATCTGCTTTTCTTCCCACCGCATCAGCGCGCCATGATGCGCGCCAGGGCGTCCGCCAACTGATCACGATCCGCGGCGCGCTTGGCCGCCGTGCGCTGCGCCAGGTTGTGCAGCTTGCGCCGCACGCCGGGCAGATCGGCCGCATGGGCAAGCCCGATCAAGCTGAAATCTGGCCGCTCATCCTCGACCGATTGCAGAAAGGCCAGCGACGGCTCATCCAGCCACGCTGCCACGCGCGACAACAGGCGCTCGCGGCTCTCCAGCAAGGCCCCTACTTCGATGGGATCGGTCGTCATGCCCTTGAAATGGGCCTCGAAGGTGGCCGCGAAATCCGCGGGCACTCGTGGCGCCAGCATCTCCCAGGCCGGCTTGGGACTGCACGTCAGGTACACGAGGAAGGTGCGCCAGAGCGCTGCGTCCGCACGCTCGTCCTGAAGTAGCAAGCCCACGTCGAAAAGATCGCGCGGATGCTGCCGCGACAGCGCTGCTGCCAGCTTGCCGGCGTACAGGTCGGCGAAGTCCAGCACCCGCACCTCGGCGAAGCCGAACGCCTCTTCTACCCTTGGTCGCACGACCATAGTGCGCACCGGATGCACTGTGCCGCGCATGACCGGCGTGGTCTCGATCTGCACGCGCGCACGGCCACGGCTGGCTACCAGCCGCGTGACCGTTCCTGTGCCCTCGCCTGCCGAGGTCTGTACCTGCAGTTGCAACGGGCGGGCACGCAGCACATCGGCCAATCGCCCAAGGGCTTCCTCGATCAGCTTCGCATCCTCGGCATAGTCATGTACCGGCAGCCAGGCCAGATCAATGTCCACCGACAACCGCGGCAGGTCATGCTCGAACAGGTTGATGGCCGTGCCGCCCTTGAGCGCGAAGCGCGGCTCCTGCGCCAGCACCGGCAGGATTTCGACCAGCAGCCGCACCCTGTCTGTATAGCGCCGGTCCCAATGGTTAAGCAAGGTGCTCATCGAGGTCTCCCGGCAAGGTGATCTGGTAGGTCGGATGCAAGCGCCCGCCAGGCACCAGCGCGCGCTTGCCCCGGCCCAGATCGACGCCATCCAGCGGTACATGCGATCGCCACGCATGTCGATGGCGATCGGCCAACGCGAGGAACAACCGCTTGGCCTTGATGCTGCCGCAGTGGCGCAGCAGCAGGCCGACCCGCTGCGGCCGCAGCGTGGTCATGGCCTGCATCAGCGCATCGGCCTCGTAGACCCCTGCCGCATCCGATACGCCGTCGCACAGTTCCAGCATGGCCCGCTCAGGCGTCGAGCAAACCAGGGCATCGATCCCAGGCGCCGCGGAATGCCAAGCCAGGCCCGCTTCCGACAGCGCCTTCTCGGAGACTTCCGCAGTGACGGACACGGCCGGCAGATCGAGCGGCCCCTTGCCCAGGAACGCGAAGCGTTGCTCCAATGACAGCTTGCCCAACCAGCCCGGCGGCTGCTGTGGCCCATACAGCGTGATCGTCCCGGCATCGCCCAGGCGCAGGTAGTGCTCATGTCCCTGCAGGGCCAGCGCAAAACGCCCCCCGACATGCAGCGGCACCCCCTCCCCAACCTGCAAGCTGCGCACCACGCCTTCCCATTGCAGGCGCCCGCCCTTGCGCATGTAAACGCCGCGCGCTGGCGACACCAGCCAGCCGCTGCCCACATAGCGCGCGACAAGGCTGTTTGAGTAGCCGTGCGCGCGCAGCCAGCGGCTGGACACCAGGCGCGTATCGCCCAGTTCGGCCAGCAGGCGGTTCAGTTTTCCTGAATTTTGAGCATTCATAGTGCTCAAAATAACATATTTATAAACTATCGCCAAGGCTGAATAGTTTGACAAGAGCTTGAAAGGATCATCCAGAGTGATCTTTCCTCGATGAATGCAAACCTCGCGCTGTCCACCGACAGCATGCCCTGATGAAGTCATCATGCGGCCCTCCCTCACAAAGCCGCACTGAGCACTGGGACCGGCACGTTCTCCGGCAGCAGCTTCGGCACGTGGGTACGCCCGTCGATCCAGGCATCGACCATGTCCGCCCACTCCTGCAGCATGTGGCGCCGCTGCTCGGCGTACTCGGCCTTGTTGTACACCGAACGCGAGGAGCGCCCTTCCTCGTGCGCCAGGCACTTCTCGATCCAGTCACCGTTGAAGCCCACCTCGTTGAGCAGCGTCGCGCCGGTACGGCGCAGGTCATGCACTGTGAAAGGCTCCAGAGGCAGGCCCGCAGCCTTGGCCCGCTCGGCAATGAGCTGGGTGACGCGGTTCAGGGTCGCATGCGACATGCAACAGCTTGGCTCGTAGCGCGAGGGCAGCACGAACTTCGAGCCCGCAGCGCAGGTATGCAACGCCACGAGAATGTCCAGGGCCTGCCGCGACAGATAGACCACGTGCGGATTGCGCCCCTTCATGCGCTGCTTCGGAATCGTCCAGGTGGCGTTCTCGAAATCGACCTCATCCCAGGTGGCCTCAATCAATTCGCTCTTGCGCACCAGGGTCAGCAGGACCATGCGCAGGGCCAGGCGGATCGTCGGATAGGTCGCGATGGATTCCAACTGGTGGAACGCCAGCCGGATCTCTGTTGGTGAGAGCGCCCGGTCCTTCGGCACAAAGGTCGCGATCGAGGCGGCCGCCACATCGCTCGCCGGGTTGTCCACCTTCTCGCCGTGCAGGGTGGCGAAGGCATAGACCTGCTTCACGATGTCGCGGACATGCACCGCCGTGGCGGGCGCCCCGCGTGCCTTCACCTTGTTGCACAAGGCCCGCAGGTCATCCGCGGTGATTTCGTTGAGCAGCCGGTTCTGGAACGCCGGCAGGATGTCGCGATCGACGACGTGTTTGCGCATCGCGCGCGTGCTGTCGGCCATCCGGGCGTCCGCCAGCCATTTGACGGCGATATCGCCGAAATTCTTGGCAGCGGTCAGCCGGCGCTTATCACGCTGCTTTTCCAGTGCCGGGGAACGGCCGTCGGCGACGGCCTTCTTGGCGTCGAGCAGCTTTTCACGGGCTAGCGCCAGCGAGATACCGCCAGGGCCATAGCGGCCAATCGTCAGGGTCTCACGGCGCCCGTTGAGACGGTAATCGTAGCGGAAGGTGACGGTACCGGCGGCCGATACCGTCACGTACATCCCATCCCGGTCAGAAACCTTATAAGTCAATGACTTAGGTTTCAGATTGCGCAGTGCTGTGTCAGTAAGCATCGAGGTTTTTCCTCCTGTTCGCGACGGCTTTTACCGTCAGGGGTCAGGAGACCTGCTGATGCCTGGAAAGCCGCATGAAACAAGCTTTCCAGAAGAGTGATTTACCGTCAAAGACCGATTTGGTCTCAATAGTAAACGGGAGGGTCTTAATCCGACCCCCGGTTCTTACCGTCAGTTCTACCGTCAACCCGTTTTGCTGGCCGGCGATAGCCACCGATAACTGCCATGACGTATTTCCTTCTAAATCAACACGTTACAGCGGTTTTTCGATACCTGGCGATAGTCCCCGAAGGACCTGATTTCACTCCCACTCTATCGTCGCCGGCGGCTTGCTGCTCACGTCATACGTCACGCGGTTGATGCCGCGCACTTCGTTGATGATGCGTGTGGATACCTTTTTGAGCAGGCTGTAGGGCAGCTCGGCCCAGTCGGCGGTCATGAAGTCGGTGGTCTGCACGGCGCGCAGCGCGACGACGTAGTCGTAGGTGCGGCCATCGCCCATCACGCCCACGCTCTTGACCGGCAGGAAGACGGCAAAGGCCTGGCTGGTCAGCTCGTACCAGCTCTTGCCGCTGGCTTGATCAACGGTGCCGCGCAACTCCTCGATGAAGATGGCGTCGGCGCGCCTAGCCAGGTCGGCGTATTCCTTTTTCACCTCGCCCAGGATGCGCACGCCCAGGCCGGGGCCGGGGAAGGGGTGGCGGTAGACCATTTCGGGCGGCAGACCCAGGGCCAGGCCCAGTTCGCGCACTTCGTCCTTGAACAGGTCGCGCAGGGGTTCCAGCAACTTCAGGCCCAGTTGTTCGGGCAGGCCGCCGACGTTGTGGTGGCTCTTGATGGTGACGGCCTTCTTGCCCTTGCCGCCGCCCGACTCGATGACGTCGGGGTAGATGGTGCCTTGCGCCAGAAAGGTGGCGCCCTTGTGTCCGTGCGCGCCGGCCTTCAGCTTGGCGGCCTCGGCCTTGAAGACTTCGACAAATTCGCGGCCAATGATCTTGCGCTTTTGCTCGGGGTCGTTCACGCCCTTGAGGTGGCCCAGAAACTGCTCGCTGGCATCGACGTGGATGACGCTGGCGTGCAGCTTGCCGGCAAACATCTCCATCACCATCTGCGCCTCGTTAAGGCGCAGCAGGCCGTGGTCAACGAAGATGCAGGTCAGCCTGTCGCCGATGGCGCGGTGGATCAACGCCGCGGCAACGCTGGAATCGACGCCGCCGGACAGGCCCAGGATCACTTCCTCCTCGTCGCCGACCTGCTGGCGAATGGCCTCGACCGCTTCGGCCACATGGTCCTTCATGCTCCAGTCGGCGCGGGCGCCGCAGATGTCCAGCACAAAGCGCTCCAGCAGCGCCCTGCCCTGCACGGTGTGGGTGACTTCGGGGTGAAACTGCACACCGTAAAAACGCCGCGCCTCGTCGGCCATGCCGGCGATCGGGCAGCCGGCCGTGCTGGCCATGAGCTTGAAGCCCGGCGGCAGCTCGGTCACCTTGTCGCCGTGGCTCATCCAGACCTTGAGCATGCCGTGGCCTTCTGCGGTGGTGAAGTCGGCGATGTCGTTCAGCAGCGCCGTGTGGCCGCGCGCGCGCACCTCGGCGTAACCAAATTCGCGCGTGTTCGAGCCCTCGACCTTGCCGCCCAGCTGCTGCGCCATGGTCTGCATGCCGTAGCAAATGCCCAGCACCGGCACGCCCAGCTCGAACACCGCCGCGGGCGCGCGGTCGTCGACCTCGTACACGCTGGCGTGGCTGCCCGAGAGGATGACGCCTTTCAGGCGGCCATCGGCGGCGTAGGCGCGCACCCAATCGTCGGTGCCGTCGCAGGGGTGGACTTCGCTGTAGACATGGGCCTCGCGCACGCGCCGCGCGATCAGCTGGGTGACCTGGGAGCCGAAGTCGAGGATGAGGATCTTGTCGTGGGACATGGCGCTGAACGGGTGAATCTGCAATCAAATTATCTTCCAGCGCTTGCCTGACAAGCGCCGGAAGCTATCAACTCAATAGCGTTGGCGGCGATCAGTCGGCCCGGTAGTTGGGCGCTTCCTTGGTGATCTGCACGTCGTGGACATGGCTTTCGCGGATGCCGGCGGCCGTGATCTGCACAAATTCGGCCTTGGCGCGCATGTCCTCGATGGTGGCGCAGCCGCAATACCCCATGGCGGCACGCAGGCCACCGGCTTGCTGGAACATGATGGCGACCACGCTGCCCTTGTAAGGCACGCGGCCCTCGATGCCCTCGGGCACCAGCTTGTCGGCGTTGGGGTTGCCGGTGCTGCTCTCTTGAAAATAGCGGTCGGCACTGCCCTGCTGCATGGCGCCGATGCTGCCCATGCCACGGTAGCTCTTGTAGCTGCGGCCCTGGAACAGCACGATCTCGCCAGGCGCTTCTTCGGTCCCGGCGAACATGCCGCCCATCATCACGCTGTTGGCGCCGGCGGCGATGGCCTTGGCGATATCGCCCGAATAACGCACGCCGCCGTCGGCGATCATGGGCACGCCCGTGCCTTCGAGCGCCTGCGACACGTCGTGAATGGCTGTGATTTGCGGCACGCCCACGCCGGCCACGATGCGGGTGGTGCAGATGCTGCCCGGGCCGATGCCGACCTTGACGCCATCGGCGCCGGCCTCGACCAGCGCGCGCGCCGCCGTGCCGGTGGCGATGTTGCCGCCAATGACGTCCACCTGCGGGTAGTTCTTCTTGACCCAGCGCACGCGCTCGATCACGCCGTGGCTGTGGCCGTGGGCCGTGTCCACCACCAACGCATCCACGCCGGCCTTGACCAGCGCCTCCACGCGCTCCTCCGTGCCCTCGCCCACGCCCACGGCGGCGCCGACGCGCAGGCGCCCATGGTCGTCGCGCGCGGCGTTGGGAAAGGTGGTCTGCTTGGTGATGTCCTTGACGGTGATCAGCCCCTTCAGGCGATCCTGGCCGTCGATCACCAGCAGGCGCTCCAGGCGATGCTTGTTCAGCAGCGCCTTCGCGGCCTCCAGCGTGGTGCCCTCGGGCACGGTGATCAGCTTGTCGCGCGGCGTCATGATGTCGCGCACCGGCGCGTCATAGCGGGTCTCGAACCGCAGGTCGCGCCCGGTGACGATGCCCACCACGCGCCCTTGATCGATGACCGGAAAGCCGCTGATGTCCAGCTCGTCCGACAGCTGCATCACCTGGAGCACCGTGTGCTCCGGCGTGATGACCACCGGATCGCGCAGCACGCCGCTTTCGTAGCGCTTGACCTTGGCCACCTGCGTGGCCTGCTCCTGTGCGGTCAGGTTCTTGTGCACGATGCCGATGCCGCCCTCCTGCGCCATGGCGATGGCCAGGCGCGCCTCGGTGACGGTGTCCATCGCCGCCGAGACCAGCGGCAGCTTCAGGCGGATGCGACGGGTGAACTGCGTGGAGAGGTTGACGTCCTTGGGCAGGACCTGGGAGAACGCTGGCACCAGCAACACATCGTCGAAGGTCAGCGCTTGGCCGATCAGGCGCATGGGAAAGGGCTCCAAAAGACGGATTGTAAACAGCGCCCGCCCTTCCCAGGGCCGACCGCGACGCCAACCCAACACCCTTGCGCTGCGCAAAAGACCCGTCGCAGCGCCAACTTTTATCGCTCCAGGCGCTTCGCTGTGCGTTGAGAGGCCGGATGCGCCTCACCCACCGTTACACTGCTGCCCCATGAAAGTCGCCCACGCCCTGCTTCTCGGTTTGACTTTGACCGCCGCCATCGCCGCACAGGCCCAGTACCAGTGGGTGGACAAGGATGGGCGGCGGGTGTTCAGCGACCGCCCACCGCCCGCCGATATCCCGGCCAAGAACGTGCTCACGCAGCCGCGCGGCGCGCGCGCACCGCAGGCTGCGCCAGTTGCCGGCCCGACAGCAAGCGCCAGCGAGCCGGCCAGCGCGGCAGCCGCGGCTGCCGCGCCGCGGCCACCTGCTGCCGGTGTGGACAAGGCGCTGGAAGAAAAGAAGAAGCAGAACGAGGCCGCCGAGGCGGCCCGGAAAAAGGCCGACGAAGAGCGCGCGGCCGCGTCCCGCGCCGAAAACTGCAAGCGCGCGATGAGCGCCAAGGCCACGCTGGAGTCCGGCATGCGCATGGCACGCGTCAACGACAAGGGTGAACGCGAAGTGCTCGACGACGCCCAGCGCGCGGCCGAGCTCAAGCGGGTCAACGCCATCATTGCCAGCGATTGCAAATGAAATAGGCGGCTGACGCCCTGGGGACATGCGTCAGAAGCTATTGAATCAGTAGCGACTCGAAGCGCCCCCGCGCGCCCGGCAGTGGTGCCTGACAAGCCCGCTGGTGGCAGGCATCAATAGCCCGGTTTGGCGCCCGGGCGGCGTTGGGCAAACAAGCCCGCGGCGCGAGCGCCCTGCCGGCCGAAGCGCTCGCGCCGGGCCAGTTTGGGATCGACGCGCAACGGGCGCCACAGCTCGATGCGGTCGTGCGCACGCAAGGGCTGATCGAGCGGCGCCTTGCGGCCCCAGACGCCGATCGTCCACTGTGCCAGTTCAACCCCGGGAGCGACCTCGCTCTCCAGGCCCGCGGCCTTCAGTGCATCGCCCACGGTACTGCCCGCCGGCAGGCTCAGAGCGTGGTGGTGCACCCGCCGCGAGGCGAGTGAATACGCCAGGCTGACCTCCAGCGCCGGCGCGGGCGGCCCGTCAGCTGCCGGCGCGGCAACAGGTGGCGGCGGGCTCATGCCGCTGCCGCGCCATAGACCTGCTCGGCGCGCTTGACAAAGGCATCCATCAGGCTGCTGGCGATGCGGTCGAACACCGGGCCGACGACCTTGGCCAGGACGGCGCTGGAAAACCCGTAGTTCAGCTTCAGGTCGACCCGGCAGGCGCGCTGCCCGCCCTGCCCCACGGGCGTGAAAACCCACTGCCCTTCCAGGCGCGAAAACGGCCCCTTGACCAGATGCAGTCGAACCTCGTGGTCCGGCACATGCTCGTTGCGGGTGATGAAGGTTTGCCGCACGCCCTTGAAGTCGATCCCGACCTCGGCGGTCATGCCGCCCTGCTCGCGCGACAGCACCCTGCCGTGGCTGCACCAGGGCAGAAAGGCCGGGTAGTGCTCGACGTCGATCACCAGATCGAACATCTCCCGCGCGCTGTACCAGATCAGGACGGACTTGTGAACGGATTTCATAGAATCGCTGCCTGCCGCCGATTTTAGGCGCCGCCGCTGGCGCATGCGCTTGCAAAGCGCGAGCAACCCACCATATTCCACGGATGGCCACCAAGAAACCCAAGACCAGCAACCCGGTCATCGCCGAAAACAAGAAAGCCGCGTTCAACTACTTCTTCGAGGAGCGCTACGAGGCCGGCATGGTGCTGGAAGGCTGGGAAGTCAAGGCGCTGCGCGCGGGCAAGGCGCAACTGACCGACGGCTACGTGGTGATCCGTGGCGGCGAGCTGTTCGTCATTGGCTGTCAGATCAACCCGCTGGGCACGGCCAGCACCCACGTGCGGCCTGACGCCGTGCGCACCAAGAAGCTGCTGCTGCACGCCGAGGAGATCCAGCGCCTGATCGGCAAGGTGGAGCAAAAGGGCTATACCCTGGTGCCGATCAAGCTCTACTGGAAGAGCGGCCGCGTCAAGTGCGAGATCGCGCTGGCCAAGGGCAAGGCCACGCACGACAAGCGCGACACCATCAAGGAGCGTGAGGGCAAGCGCGAGGTCGAGCGGGTCATGAAGCAGCGCCACCGCTGAGGCGTTGCGCGCCGGTCGGCCCCGCGGCGGGCACCCGGAGAACTATCAATTTGATAGCTACCGGCGCTCTTCCGGCATGCCCCGAGGGCTGTTTTTTTGAAGTCGATGGCACGTCGACTCAAGCCGGTCCCAGCGGCGCGACGTCGCTGGCGGCCTCTTGGCTGGCCGCGCGTCGAGCGGCGCGCCAGCCCAACAGTTCGTTGCCCAGCAGCGCGCCCATGACCAGCGCGCCACCGCTGAGCACCTCCGGCCGGGGCACTTCGCCGGCAAACCACCACACCAGGAGGATGCCGAACACGATCTCCAGCAGACCCAGCAAGGCCACCTCTGCCGCCGGCAGCACCCGCGCGCACAGCACGGCCAGCACGCAGGGAATGGCCAGCTGCGCCAGACCCAGCGCCGCCAGCCAGGCCAGATCGCGCCCTCCCGCCGTCAGCGGCCAGGCCAGCGGCAAGGTGACGGCGCTGGAGATCACGGCCCCCAGCAGCACCGCCGGCACCAGGTCAATGGATTCGCCATGCGCCTGGCTGCGCTGCACCACCGTCCAGTTGACCGCCGCCGCCGCCGGCACGCCCAGTGCGACCAACGAGCCCATCCAGGCGCTGGAGCTGGTGGCCTCGCCCATCTGGCCGGCAAACATCCAGGCCATGCCGGCGCCGCCCAGCATGATGGCCACCCAGGTGCGTGCCGGCAGCCGGTGGCCGGTGACCACGCGCGCCAGCAGCGCCGTCAGCAAGGGCCCCAGCGCCATGGTGACCAGCACGCGGGCCACGCCGGTCATGGTCAGCGCGACCATGAAGGCGGTGAACATGACCGCCCAGCACCAGCCCGACAGCCAGAACGCCCCTTGTCGCCAAGGCATGCGCGCGAACACGCGCGGCCCCTGCCAGAGTGGCAGGATCAGCAGCAGCGACACCACGGTGAAGAAGCTGCGCCAGAACGTCACCTCGAAGCCCTGAGCGTGCGCCAGCTGGCGCGTGACGACTCCGGCGCTGGACCACAGCAAGGTGGTCAACACCATGGTCCAGGCGGCGCGCCCGTGGCTCCAGCGCGGCGCGGCGGACGGGGTGGGCGCCGACAATCAGGCCTCGCGGCTGGCGCGCTTGCGTTCGTGCTCCTTCAGGAAGCGCTTGCGCAGGCGGATGCTCTTGGGCGTGATCTCGACCAGTTCATCGTCCTCGATGAACTCGACGCCATATTCCAGCGTCAGCAGGATGGGCGGCGTGATCTTGATGGCGTCTTCCTTGCCGCTGACGCGGAAGTTGGTCAGCTGCTTGGTGCGCGTGGCGTTGACCACCAGGTCGTTGTCGCGGTTGTGCACGCCCACGATCATGCCCTCGTACACCGGATCGCCGGCGCGCACGAACATGCGGCCGCGGTCGTCCAGCTTGCCCAGGGCGTAGGTGAAGATCTCGCCATCGTCCATGCTGATCAGCACGCCGTTCTTGCGGCTGCCGATGTCGCCCTTGTGCGGTTCGTAGCCGTCAAAAATGTTGCTGATCAGGCCCGAGCCACGCGTCAGGTTCAGGAACTCGTTGGTGAAGCCGATCAGGCCGCGCGCCGGAATGCGGTATTCGAGGCGCACGCGGCCACGGCCGTCCGGCTCCATGTTGACCAGCTCGCCCTTGCGCTCGCCCAGCGCCTGCATCACGCCGCCCTGGTGGCCTTCCTCGATGTCGGCGGTCACCAGCTCGATCGGCTCGCAGCGCTCACCGGCTATGTCCTTGAACACCACGCGCGGCTTGGAAACGGCCAGCTCGTAGCCTTCCCGGCGCATTTCTTCCAGCAGGATGGTCAGGTGCAGCTCGCCCCGGCCGGAGACCTCGAAGATGCCGTCTTCGCTGGTCTCCTTCACACGCAGGGCGACGTTGGAGCGCAGCTCGCGCTGCAACCGATCCCAGATCTGCCGGCTGGTGACGAACTTGCCCTCGCGTCCGGCCAGCGGGCTGGTGTTGACGCAGAAGTTCATGGTCAGCGTCGGCTCGTCGATCTTCAGCATGGGCAGCGGCTGCGGGTCGGCCGGGTCGGTCAGCGTCTCGCCGATGCCGATGTGCTCGATGCCATTGACCAGCACGATGTCGCCCGGCCCGGCCTCGCTGACCTTGATGCGGTCCAGCCCCTGGAAGGTCAGCACCTCGTTGACGCGCGCCTTGTAGCTGGCGCCATCGGGCCCGGCCATCACCAGCACGTCCTGCGCCGGCCGCAGCGTGCCGGCATTGATGCGGCCGACGCCAATGCGGCCAACGAAGGTGGAAAAGTCCAGCGCCGAGATTTGCAGCTGTAGCGCCGCCGCCGCGTCGCCAGCGTGTGGCGGCACGTGCTTGAGGATGGTCTCGAACAGCGGCGCCATGTCCGGGCCCCACTGCTCGCCCGGCTCGCCCTCAGCGAGCGAGCTCCAGCCGTTGATGCCCGAGGCGTAGACCACCGGGAAGTCCAGCTGCTCGTCATTGGCGCCCAGCTTGTCGAACAGGTCGAACGCGGCGTTGATCACCTTGTCCGGGTTGGCGCCGGGCTTGTCGACCTTGTTGACCACCACGATGGGCTTGAGACCCAGCGCCAGCGCCTTCTTGGTGACGAAGCGCGTCTGCGGCATGGGGCCTTCCTGGGCGTCGATCAGCAGCAGCACGCCGTCGACCATCGACAGCGCGCGCTCCACCTCGCCGCCGAAGTCGGCGTGGCCGGGCGTGTCGACGATGTTGATGTGCGTACCCTGCCAGCTGACGGCGCAGTTCTTGGCCAGGATGGTGATACCGCGCTCTCGCTCGATGGCGTTGTTGTCCATCACGGTGTCGACCACCTTCTCGTGCTCGGCGAAGGTGCCGGACTGGCGCAGCAGCTGATCGACCATGGTGGTCTTGCCGTGGTCGACGTGGGCAATGATGGCGATGTTTCGGATCTGTCGGGTCATGATGTGATCGATACAGTGAAGGGCAATGGTTCAGGCGAGCGGCGCCACCGTGAGGTGATCGGGCGGCAGGCCCTGGGTGTGGCGTTCCCACGCCATGTCGTAAGCGCGCTCAAGGTGTCGCGTGAAACGTTCGGTGTCGAACAGGGGCACGGTCAGACGCGTGTCGAGCAACTGCCGGCGAATCGCCTGCAGGGACTGGGGCGCGGCCGACAGCTCCAGGAGCTTGTGCCGATAGGCCCGCGGATCGTGCGTGATCAGTTGCGGCAAGCCGCAGGCGCGCAGCAGGCTGGCCCCCACGCGGGAGGCATAGGTCTGGCCGGCGCAGGTGACCACCGGCAAACCCGTCCAAAGGGCATCGCTGGCGGTGGTGTGCGCGTTGTAGGGCCAGGTATCGATGAACAGGTCCGCCTGGGCGTGTCGCGCCAGATGCTGCGGCAAAGCGGTGCGTTCGGCGAACACCAACCGGTTCGGGTCGATGCCGTGTCCGCTGGCCGCCAGTCGCAGCCGACGCACCGTTTCATCGTGATCGGCCAGCAGCCACAGCACGCTGCCGGGCCGCTCGCTCAACACGGACATCCAGATGGCGAACACATCGCGACGGATCTTGTAGTTGTTGTTGAAGCAGCAGAACACGAAGGCATCCGCGGGCAGCCCCAGCTCGGCGCGCGACGGCACCCTGGGGTCCACCAGCCGCAGGCGGTCGTTGACCTGATAGCTGTCCGGCAACTGGATGAGCTTCTCGCTGAAATGCGACCGCGCATCGGGCGGCGCAACGACCGGGTCGGCCACCAGATAGTCGATGCTGCCCGGCATGCCCAGCGTCCCGGCATAAGCCAGGTAGTGCACCTGGATCGGCGCCACGCGACTGACAAAAATGCCCATGCGGCCGCCGGCGGTATGACCATTGAGGTCTACCGCGATGTGCAGGTCCTGCTCACGCGCCAGGCGCACCAGATCGGCTTCGGGCAGATGGCCCACTGCCTGCAGCCGGTCGAAGGCCGCAAGCAGGCGCCGACGCATCGCGTCGCTCTGGTCTGGCGGGTTCTGGGCCAGGCAATACGCCACGGTTTCGAAACGCGCGCGGTCGTGACACTCGAACATGCCGGCCATCAAAACACTGGTGGCGTGCTGCCGGAAGTCGCTGGAAAAGTACCCAATGCGCAGCCGGGCCGGACGTGGCTGGCCCCGGTGCCGATTGGGCAGCGCAACGGATCGGCTCGCCGCCCTGCCAAAGCGCCGCGCACAGGTGGCCTCGGTCACTGCGCGCAATTCATCACCGGGTATTGGCAGGCTGAGCAAGCGCCACAGCTCGAGCCCTTCGATCTCGCCCTCGGTCCACAGAGTTCGCAGTTGGGCCAGATGCGCGTCGAGCGCGGTCCAGTCGCAATAAATGGTGTCCAGATTCACCAGGTTGCTGAGCGCAATGGCGTCGCGCGGGTCGTGCCCCAGTGCGTTGTCCAGCCACTGCCGTGCCTCCAGCTGTGGTGTCTTGCCACCCGCCAGCACCACGCCCAGCGTGCGCAATGCGGCCGCGTGCTCGGCGTTCAGCTGCACGCCATGGCGTGCCCACGTCAGCGCTTCATCGCGCCGCTCCAGGCGCGCCAGCACCTGCGCGCCGTTGCTCCAGGCGTCAACCAGCGTCGGGTCGATCCGCACGGCCTGCTGGTAGGCCTCCAGTGCCTCGCGGTCAGCCTGCAGCCGGTGCCATGTCATGCCCAGCATGTTCCAGCCCACCGCCAGACCGGGGTGACGCTCGACCACGTCGCGCATGATCGCCAGCGCATCGTCATGGCGCCCCAGCGCATTCAAGGCCATGGCCAGGTTGCACCGCGGATCCGCGCGATCGGGGGCCAGCTCGGCGGCACGGCGATAGCTGTCGCAGGCAGCCGCGGCATCACCCCGCTGCATCAGCACGTTTCCGCGATTGAAGTGGGCTGCCGGCTGCATCGGATCCAGCGTCAACGCTTGATCAAGGCTTGCGAGCGCTTCCTCGGTCAGGCCGATGGCCGCCTGCGTGCTGGCCAGGTTGATCCACGCCGCGGCGCTGGCAGGTTGCAGCTGGACCAGTTGCCGCTGCCGGGCCAGCGCCTGCTCCGTTTGGCCCTGTCTCAGGTGTGCCATCGCGGCCAGCAGCAAGGCGTCCGGCAAGGGCTGGTGCGCATCCGCCCAAGGGGTCAGCACGGCGACGACCTCGCCCCAGGCACCCGCTTGCCAGGCTTGCGCGGCGCGTGCCAGGGCGGCGGCAGCCGAATCCAGGGAGGGCTGTGGCACGGCGGTCATGGCAGGCTCAGCATTTGCTTCAACTCGATGGGCGACAGCAGCCGGCCGGGAATCAGCTCGCCCGCCCGCACGTGCGCCGTTCCCAACAAGGCGCGTGGCTGCTCGCCATGCACGGCCACCCGATCGGCGTCGGGCCACGGGCCGCGTCGGCGCAGGCCGGACAGAAAGCGGCCGGCTTCTTCGGGCGACAAGGTGATCGGCAAGTGATCGTCCAGCAGCGCCTCGGGCGGGCGCAGACAGGCCAGGCGGGCAGGCTCGTCGATCGCCGTCAGTTCTTCCAGTGTGATGCACTGGCGCTCGTCAAACGGGCCGGTGGCCACGCGGCGCAGCGCGCTCAGGTGGCCGCCGCAACCCAGGGCTTCGCCGATGTCCTCGCCCAGCGTGCGGATGTAGGTGCCTTTGCTGCATTTCACTATCATTTCAATAGCTGTTTGCGCTTGTCCATCGGGCGGCAGCGCCAGATTCAGTTCATGAATGACGATGTCGCGGGCGCTGCGTTCCACCTCGACACCGGCGCGCGCGTAGTCGTACAGCGGCTTGCCGTCCTTCTTGAGGGCGCTGTGCATCGGCGGGATCTGCGTGACGCGGCCCAGAAAGCGCTGGCGCACGGACTCCAGCAGCTCGGCCGTGATGGGCGGCACCGGGCGCCGCTCGATGACCTCGCCCTCGCGGTCGCCGGTGCTGGTGCGCACGCCCAGTTGCAGGGTCGCCCGATAGGTCTTGTCGGCGTCCAGGTGCAGACCGCTGAACTTGGTGGCGGCACCAAAACACAGGGGCAGCACGCCCGTGGCCAGCGGATCAAGGGTGCCGGTGTGGCCGGCTTTTTCGGCGCGCAGCAACCACTTGGCCTTTTGCAGCGCCTGATTGCTGGACAGGCCCAGCGGTTTGTCGAGCAGCAGCACCCCATGCACGGGGCGCCGCTGCACCCGTGCACGAGGAGCGGCGTTCATCTCAGTCCTCGTCCTTGGAGCGCGATGCCACGGCCCGTGCGATGAGCGCGTTCATGTCCGCCGCCCGCTCGGTGGTGCGATCGAACACGAAGTGCAACGTCGGCACGGTGTGGATGTGCAGGCGCTTGAACAGGCCGTTGCGCAGATGGCCAGCGGCGTGATTGAGCGCCTCTTCGGTGTCCTTCGGGTCACCGGTCAGCAGGCTGAAAAACACCTTGGCGTGGGCGTAGTCGGGCGTGACCTCGACCGCGCTGAGCGTCACCAGGCCGACGCGCGGGTCCTTCAACTCGCGCGCGATCAGCTCCGACAGATCGCGCTGGATCTGGTCGGCCACCTGGTAGCTGCGGTTGGGTTTGCTGCTGCGTTTGGGCATCGCTTCGCGTTGAGCGTTGAGCGTTGAGCGAGGTGAACCGCGCTCAACGCCGCGCGCCGAACCTCACAAGGTCCGGGCGATCTCCTTGACTTCGAAGATTTCCAGTTGATCGCCTTCCTTGATGTCGTTGTAGTTGCGCAGCTTGATACCGCACTCGAAGCCTTCCTTGACTTCCTTGACGTCGTCCTTCATGCGCTTGACCGATTCGATCTCGCCCGTGTAGATGACCACGTTGTCGCGCAGCAGGCGGAAGTGCGCGTTGCGCTGCACCACGCCGTCCAGCACGTAGGAGCCGGCCACGGTGCCGATCTTGGAGGCCACGAACACGGTACGGATCTCGGCATGGCCGATGATTTCTTCGCGGCGCTCGGGCGCCAGCATGCCGGCCATCGCGGTCTTCAACTCGTCCACCGCGTCATAGATGATGCTGTAGTACTTGATGTCGACGTCGTTGCCCTCGGCCAGCTTGCGGGCACCGGCATCGGCGCGCACGTTGAAGCCGATCACGATGGCCTTGGAGGCGATCGCCAGGTTGATGTCGGATTCGCTGATGCCGCCCACGCCGGTGTAGACCATCTGCACCTTGACCTCGTCGTTGCTGAGCTTGAGCAGCGAGGCGGCCAGCGCTTCCTGCGAGCCCTGGACGTCGGCCTTGAGCACGATGGGCAGTGTCTTGACCTCGCCGGCCGTCATGTCGGAGAACATGTTCTCCAGCTTGGCGGCCTGCTGCTTGGCCAGCTTGGTGTTGCGGAACTTGCCGGCACGGTAGGTGGCGATCTCGCGCGCACGGCGCTCGTCGACCATGACCATGAAATCGTCGCCGGCCTGCGGCACCTCGGTCAGACCCTGGATCTCGACCGGAATCGACGGGCCGGCTTCCTTGGTCGGCTTGCCGTTTTCGTCCAGCATGGCGCGCACGCGCCCGGACGTCTGACCCGCCAACACCACGTCGCCCACCTTCAGCGTGCCGGACTGCACCAGCACCGTGGCCACCGGGCCGCGGCCTTTGTCCAGGCTGGCTTCGATCACCAGACCCTTGGCGGCGGCCTCGACCGGCGCCTTCAACTCCAGCACCTCGGCCTGCAGCAACACCTGTTCGAGCAGGTTGTCGATGCCCTGGCCGGTCCTGGCCGACACCTCGACGAAGGGCGAGTCGCCGCCATATTCCTCGGGCACGACTTCCTCGACCACCAGCTCCTGCTTGACGCGATCGGGGTTGGCCTCGGGCTTGTCGATCTTGTTGATCGCCACCACGATGGGCACCCCGGCCGCCTTGGCGTGCTTGACGGCTTCTCTTGTCTGCGGCATGACGCCGTCGTCGGCCGCCACCACCAGGATGACGATGTCGGTGGCCTGGGCGCCACGGGCGCGCATGGCGGTGAAGGCCTCGTGGCCCGGCGTGTCGAGGAACGACACCACGCCGCGCGGCGTCTCGACGTGGTAGGCGCCGATGTGCTGCGTGATGCCGCCGGCTTCGCCCGACGCCACCTTGGCGCGCCGGATGTAGTCCAGCAGCGAGGTCTTGCCGTGGTCGACGTGGCCCATCACGGTGACCACCGGCGGGCGCGGCAGCGCGTCGGCCGCCTGCGCCTGCACCTCTTCCTCGGTGAACGCTTCCGGGTCGTCCAGCGCTGCGACCACGGCGGTATGACCCATTTCCTCGACCACGATCATGGCCGTGTCCTGGTCCAGCGGCTGGTTGATGGTGACCATCTGGCCCATCTTCATCAGCGCCTTGATGACCTCCGACGCCTTGATCGCCATCTTGTGCGCCAGCTCGGCCACGGTGATGGTTTCGGGCACATGAACCTCCAGCACCCGCTGCTCCACCGGCGCCGCGACGACCTGCTCCTCGCGGCCACGGTCGCCGCGCCGTCCGCGCGGACCACTGCGCCAGCCACCGCGACCGGCGCTGGTATCGCCCCGGGTGGGAATGCCCTTTTTCTTGGCCGGATCGCCCGCCCAGCTGGACGAGAGCTTGGCCGACTTGACTTCCTTGGGCGCCGTCGTTGCGCCCGCGGGTTTGGCCGTCCCGGCTGCCTTTTGCGGCGTGGTCTTGGCCTCGACTTTCTTGTCTTCGGGCTTCTTGGCGACCAGCACCTTGCGCGGGGCGCTCATCATGGCGCGAATGGCTTCGGCCTCGGCCAGTGCCTTGCGGCGGTTTTCCTCCTGCTCGCGGGCTCGCGCGGCCTCGTCTTCGGCGCTGGGCACCTCGGGCACCGCCGTGGCGGGCGCCGCGGCGGCGGGCACGGTGCCGGTTTGTTCCAGCGCCGGCGCCGCTGGTGCCGCAACCACGGGCTCGGGCGCCGATCCGTCGGCCTGCCCGGCAGGCGGCGCGGTTTCGGGCGCGGTCTGCGGCGCGGACGATTCGCGCTCCTGCTGCTCGCGTTGGCGACGCCGCTCGGCGGCGTCTTCTTCCTGGCGACGCAGCAGCTCAGCCTGTCGGCGCGCTTCGTCTTCGCGCCGCGCCGCTTCGGCGGCGTCGATCACGGGGGCGGCGGCCACCGGCTCGGGCGCCGGGGCAGGCGCCGGCGCGGCGGCCGGCTCGGGCTCCGCGGCGCCGGGGGCGTGCTCATCGTCGCGTTTGATGAAGGTGCGCTTCTTGCGCACCTCGACCTGAATGGTGCGGGCCTTGCCGGTGGCGTCGGCCTGCTTGATCTCGCTGGTGGTCTTCTTGGTCAGCGTGATCTTCTTGCGCGCCGCGCCCGTGCCATGGCTGGCCTGCAGGTAGTTCAGCAACTGCTGCTTGTCGCTGTCGGTCAGGGCGTCGGACACCGACTTCTTGCCCACGCCGGCGGCCTGGAGCTGCTCCAGCAGCGCGTCAGCGGGACGCTTGAGTTCGTTCGCAAAATCGGCAACGGTGATGGTCGTCATATTCGGTGCAGGCCTCCATGGTCCTTACGCTTGATCCACGAACCAGTGCTCGCGCGCTTTCAGGATCAGGGCTCGGGCGTCCTCCTCGGACTGCCCGGTGATGGCGGTCAGCTCATCGACCGCCAGGTCGGCCAGGTCGTCGCGGCTCTTCACGCCGGCGTCGGCCAGCTGGGCGATCAACTCGGGCGTCAGGCCTTCGAGGTCGCGCAGCTCCTGAGACACCGACTCCACGCTCTCCTCGCGCGCGATGGCCTGGGTCAGCAGGGCGTCCTTGGCGCGGGCGCGCAACTCGTTGACGGTGTCTTCGTCGAAAGCCTCGATGTCCAGCATCTCCTGGATGGGCACATAGGCCACTTCTTCCAGGTTGGTGAAGCCTTCCTCGATCAGGATGTCGGCGATTTCCTGGTCGACGTCCAGCTTCTCCATGAACAGCGCGCGCAGGCCGGAGGTCTCCTCGGCCTCCTTCTGCGCCGATTCGGCCGCGTCCATGATGTTAATCTTCCAGCCGGTCAAATCGGACGCCAGGCGCACGTTCTGGCCGCCACGGCCGATGGCGATGGCCAGGTTCTCCTCGTCCACCACCACGTCCATGGCATGCCGCTCTTCGTCGACCACGATCGACGAGACGTTGGCCGGCGCCAGCGCGCCGATCACGAACTGCGCCGGGTCATCGGACCACAGCACGATGTCCACGCGCTCGCCCGCCAGCTCGTTGGTGACCGCGTTGACGCGCGTGCCACGCACGCCGACGCAGGTGCCGATGGGGTCGACGCGCTTGTCGTGGCTGACGACGGCGATCTTGGCCCGGCTGCCCGGGTCGCGCGCGCAGCTCTTGATCTCCAGCAGGCCCTGCTCGATCTCGGGCACCTCGTTGCGGAACAGCTCGATCATGAACGCCGGCGCCGAGCGCGACAGCAGGATGGGCGCGCCGCGCAGCGTCAGGTCGACCTCCATGATCATGGCGCGCACGCGGTCGCCGCTGCGCAGGTTTTCCTTGGGGATCATCTCGCTGCGGCGCAGGCGGCCTTCGACGCGGCCGCTCTCGACGATGATGTCGCCCTTGTCCATGCGCTTGACGGTGCCGGTGAAGATTTTTTCGCCGCGACTCATGAAGTCGTTGAGTAGCATCTCGCGCTCGGCATCGCGGATCTTCTGCAGGATCACCTGCTTGGCGGCCATGGCGCCGATGCGGCCGATGGGCACCGACTCGACCGACTCCTCGATGTATTCGTCCACCTCGATGTCGGGGATCTGCTCCTTGGCCTCGAACAGCAGGATTTCCTGGTCGGGCAGTTGCAGACCGGCCTCGTCGGGCACCACGTGCCAGCGGCGGAAGGTTTCGTAGTTGCCGGTGTCGCGGTCGATGGCCACGCGCAGGTCGACCTCGCCTTCGTACAGCTTCTTGGCGGCCTGGGCCAGCGCCGCCTCGACGGCGGCGAACACCACGTCGCGCTCGACGTTCTTTTCGCGCGAGATCGCCTCGACCAGCATCAACAGTTCGCGATTCATGATTGTCACCTGCTCCAATGCTCCCGGAATGAAAGCGCCTGCGGCGCCCTGTTCCTGCGTTTCAATCGTTGTCATCCGCCGCCGGCGCTCGCCTGCGGCCCTTGAAATCCACCACCGGCGCCAGTCGCGCCGACTGCAATTCGTCCAGTTCGAAGCTCAGCGCCTGCTCGGGCGCCGGCGCCCGCTTGGCGCTGACGCGCTGGCCGGGCTTGGTTGCCGGCTCGTCGCGCCAGACGATCTGCCAGCCGCCGCTGTCGCCCGGGTGCAGCGTGCCACGGAACTTCTTGCGGTTGGCGGCCACCTGACCCGCCGCGGCGGCGGCGCCGATGGGCGCCTTCAGCACCAAATCGACCAGCTCGCCGACGAAGCGCTGAAAATCCAGCGCATGACGCAACGGGCGATCGATGCCGGGCGAGGAGACCTCCAGCCGGTGGTAATCCACGCCCTCGACTTCCAGCACGTACTGCAGCTGGCGTGTGACGCGCTCGCAGTCCTCGACCGTGACCCAGCGCTCGGACGACTCGCCCGGCGACCAGGGGAAATCCACCGTGACGCGCAGCAATCCGCCGGCGGAACGCTCCAGTTCCACCAGTTCGAGGCCCAGGCCCCGCACGGTGTCGTCAATCGTCTGTTGCAATGACACGTTGTTCAAAATTCCGAGACCAGCCCGGGCCCCGCGATGTGGTCAGGCGCCACGCCTGACCTGGTGCCAGGGTCGATCAACCCGACAATCGACCATAAAAAATGGGCGGTCCGCAAGCCGCCCATTTGGTCGTCAATTGTGGCGATTTTAACACAAATTCGCCTCATGCCGCAACATGCGAGCGTCGCGGCGCATGCTGCCAGGGGCTCGGGCGGTGGTGGCTGCCGGGCCGACCTTGCTCAATGCCATTGAAGCCCTGGTGCGGCGCCCAGCCGGCGGCAGCAGCTATCGAATCAATAGTGTCGCGATCAGGCCGCCGCCAGCAGATGCTGCGTATATGGATGCCTGGGCGCGCCCAGCACCTGCGCGGCGCTGCCGGCCTCCACCACCTCGCCGTCCTTGAGCACGATGACCTCATGCGCCATGGCGCGCACCACGGCGACATCGTGCGTGATCAGGAGGTAGGCCAGGCCGCGTTCACGCTGGAACTGCTGCAGCAGCGCCAGCACCTGCTTCTGAATGGTGACGTCGAGCGCGCTGGTGGGTTCGTCCAGCACCAGCAGCTCGGGTTGCACGATCAGCGCGCGCGCCAGGGCGATGCGCTGGCGCTGGCCGCCCGAAAATTCATGCGGATAGCGCGCCAGCAGGCCCGGAAAGTCGCCTTCCGTCAGGCCCACGTCGGCCAGGGCGCGGCGCACGCGCGCGGCGCGCTCGGGCGGCGGCACCTCGGGGGCGTGGACGCGCAGGCCCTCGCCGACGATCTCGTCGATGGTCAGGCGCGGCGACAGCGACGAGAACGGGTCCTGGAACACCACCTGCACCACGCGCCGCAGCGGCCGGTCGGCGGCCGGCCTGCCCTGCCAGGGCTGCCCCGCCACCGCCACCTGCCCGCCCACCTGCGGGGGCGGCAGCAGGCCCAGCGCGGCCTGGGCCAGTGTGGACTTGCCGGAGCCCGATTCGCCGATCACGCCCAGCGTGCGTCCGCGGGCGATGGCAAAGTCGGCCCCGTGCAGCGCCACGAAGGCGCCCTTGCGAAACCAGCCACGGATGCCGGGCAGCGGCACGGGGTAGCTCACGCGCAGCCCCTGCGCCGCCAGTGCCGGCGCATGGCCCGGCACGGCGGCGGCATGCTCGTCAAGCAGGCGCTCGGGACGGCTGGCCATGAGCTTTTGCGTGTAAGGGTGCTGCGGCGCGTTGAACAACTGTGCGGTCGCGCACTGCTCCACCAGGCGGCCCTGCTGCATGACCGCCACACGGTCGGCAAAGCGGCGCACGAGCTGAAGGTCGTGCGTGATCAAGAGCACCGCCATGCCGGCCTCGCGCCGCAGCTCCTCCAGCAAGTCCAGTATCTGACCGCGCAAGCTGACGTCCAGCGCCGTGGTGGGCTCGTCGGCCAGCAGCAGCTTGGGCGCGCAGGCCAGGGCCATGGCGATCATGGCGCGCTGGCGCTGGCCGCCCGAGAGTTGGTGCGGGTAGGCGCCAGCGCGCCGCGCAGGCTCCGGGATGCCGGTTTTTGCTAACAATTCGATAGCTTCTTGCGCTGATTGGGCGGTCGTCATAGCCCTTTTCAGCCGTAAAACCTCGGCGATCTGCTCGCCCACCGTCATCAGCGGGTTGAGCGCCGTCATCGGCTCCTGGAAGATCATCGCGATCTGGTCGCCGCGCAGCGCGCGCATCTGGCGCTCGGGCAGCGCCAGCAGATCGCGCGGCTCGCGGTCGTCGTACAGCAACGCCCGGCCTTGCACGCGCGCATCGTGAAGCAGTTGCAGCAGGGCCAGCGCCGTCACCGTCTTGCCCGAGCCCGACTCGCCCACCAGCGCCAGCTTCTCGCCGGGCGCAATCGAGAACGACACGCCCTCGACCACGGTCTTGGCGCCGAAGGCGACGCGCAGGTCCTCGACCTGAAGCAACGGGGCGGTGGCAGTGGTTGTCATGACAAACCGCCGAACGCAGAGCACGCAGAAGTGCCGCGGAGGTCGTAGAAGGGCAGCCTTGGACGTCGTTTTTTCTGCGTCCTCCGCGAATCCTTCGCGTCCTCTGCGTTCTGGAGTTTCTTGCCTATCACTGCGTCTTCCTCGGATCGAGCGCGTCGCGCAGCGCGTCGCCCATGAAGGTGAGCAGCAGCAGCGTCAGCACCAGCACGCCAAAGGTGGAAATCGAGATCCACCAGGCGTCGATGTTGTTCTTGCCCTGGCTGAGCAGCTCGCCCAGGCTGGGCGTGCCCGGCGGCACGCCCAGGCCCAGGAAGTCCAGCGAGGTCAGCGCCAGGATGGCCGCGCTCATGCGAAACGGCAGGAAGGTGACCACCGGCGTCATGCTGTTGGGCAGGATGTGGCGCCAGATGATCTGGGCGCTGGGCACGCCCAGGGCGCGCGCGGCCTTGACGTAGTCGAGCTGGCGGTTGCGCAGGAATTCGGCGCGCACGTAGTCCGACAGGCCCATCCAGCCGAACAGGCTGAGCAGCACCAGCAGCAGCCCGAGGCTGGGCGCCAGGATGGCCGAGAAGATGATGAGCAGGTACAGCTCGGGCATGGAACCCCAGATTTCGATGAAGCGCTGGAAGGCCAAATCGGTCTTGCCGCCAAAGAAGCCCTGCACCGCCCCCGCCGCCACGCCCAGCAGCACGCCCACGGCCGTCAGCGCCAGGGCGAACAGCACGCTGACGCGAAAGCCGTAGATCAGCTGCGCCAGCAGGTCGCGCCCGCGGTCGTCGGTGCCCAGCCAGTTGTCGCGGCTGGGCGCGCTGGGGTTGGGCGACTTGGCGAAATAGTTGATCGTCTTGGCGCCATAGGGGTTGGGCGGGTAGATGGCCCAGTTGCCGGGCTGGCTGAACTGCTGGCGGATGAAGGGGTCGAGGTAGTCGGTCTCGGTTTCGAAGTCGCCGCCGAACAGCTTCTCGGGGTAGCTCTTGACCAGCGGGAAGTACCACTGCCCCTCGTAGCGCACCACCAGCGGCTTGTCGTTGGACACCACTTCGGCCAACAGGCTAAGCCCCACCAGGGCCACGAACAGCACCAGGCTCCACAGGCCCAGCCGGTTGCGCCGAAAGCGCAGCCAGGCGCGGCGAGCCGGCGACAGGCTGGGTGCGGCTGGCGCCGGTTCAGTCATGCGCGGCCCGCAGCAGCAGGTTGTCGAACGGCTCGCGGCTCTTGAAGCGATAGGCGCCGAAGTCGCGCTCATCGGTGGTCAGGATGCGGCCGTGGCCCAGGTGCTCGGCCAGCAGCACCAGCGAGGCATCGGCCAGATCCATGGGCAGGCGCGTGTAGCGGTGCATCAGATCGGGCAGCCGTGCCGTGTGCTCAGCGGGCCAGGACCACACGGCAATGGCGCCGTCGGCCACCTCGCGCAGCAGCGCCTGCGCCGCGGCAGTGCCCACCCAGCGTGTGATCAGGTGGGTGGCTTCGGTGAGCACAGGCCAGGTGGTGATCCAGCCCTGTGCCTGCGTGGGCAGCGCGGCCACCGCCCGGGTGTGCCAGGCGTCGCGTCGGTCGATCAGCGCGTAGAAGAAGCCGGCGTCGGCAATGATCACCGGGCCTCCTTGCGCCGCGTAGGCCGGATCGCCTTGGCCGGCACCGGCTCGGGCGCGGTGACGTCCGCCGGCCAGGGTGCCGGGGCCGACTCGTGCACGGCCAAGCCGGCCGAGGGCGCGGCGCCCGGACCCGGCGCGCCATGCTTGGCGCCCCAGCCTTCGACCAGCCGGTCCTTGTAGGTGCTGGCGACATCGCCGCGGCCGCTGTCGCCCTGACCAATGAAGGCCGACAGGTGCTTCAACCCGGTCTGGCGGGCGCGCACCGCGTCGTAGTAGTGCTGCACGCTGGCGCGCAGCACCTCGCTCACGCCCATGCCCGTGACCTGGGACAGATAGGCCACCTGGGTTTCGGCGTCGAGGTCAAATCGGGCGTTGACGCGCATGACGATCTCCTTTGTCATCCATTGTATGACAATTCGTCTGGCAACCACAAGCCGAGTCGGAGGACTCAGTCAAACTTGACACGCGGATCCACCCATACGTAGGTGAGGTCGCTGATCAGCTTGGTCAGCAGGCCGATCAGCGTGAACAGGTACAGCGTGCCCAGCACCACCGGGTAGTCGCGCCGGATCACGCTCTCGTAGCTCAGCAGCCCCAGGCCGTCGAGCGAAAACAGCGTCTCGATCAGCAGCGAGCCGGTGAAGAACGCGCCGATGAAGGCCGCCGGAAAGCCGGTGACGATGGGGATCAGCGCGTTGCGAAACACGTGCTTCCACAGCACCTGCCGCTGCGACAGGCCCTTGGCGCGCGCCGTCAGCACGTACTGCTTGCGGATTTCCTCCAGAAACGCGTTCTTGGTCAGCATCGCCGTCACCGCGAAGCTGCCCAGCACCATGCTGGTCACCGGCAGCGTGATGTGCCACAGGTAGTCGACGATCTTGCCACCCAGGCTCAGCTCGTCGAAGTTGGGCGAGGTCAGCCCGCGCAGCGGAAACCACTGCAGCTGCCCGCCAAAGATCACCAGCAGCGCCACGCCCAGCACGAAGCCCGGGATGGCGTAGCCGATCAGCACCAGCAGCGTGGTGGCCAGGTCGAACCGGCTGCCCGCGCGCACCGCCTTGGCCACGCCCAGCGGCACGCTGATGCCGTAGCTGATGAAGAAGGTCCACAGCCCCAGGCTGATGGACACCGGCAGCTTCTCGCGGATCAGCGCCCACACCGCCTTGTTCTGGAAGAAGCTGGTGCCCAGATCGAAGCGCGCAAAGCGCCCCAGCATCTGCACGAAGCGCTCGTGCGCCGGCTTGTCGAAGCCGTACAGCGCCTTGATCTGCTCCAGCCGCTTGGGGTCCACCCCCTGCGCGCCGCGGTAGGCCAGGCCGCCGCCTTCGGCACCGCCCGCCCCGCCGACGCCGGCCTTGGCCTCGGCCAGGTACTGCTCCACCGGCCCACCCGGCACGAACTGGATCACCACGAAGGTGAGCAGCAGCACGCCCAGCAGGGTGGGCAGCATGAGCAACAGGCGCTTGAGGATGTAGGCCAGCACGATGCGCGTAGGATAGCCGCCAAACTCCCCTCTTCCGGCCGACGCGCCCGCTGCCCCATGAAGCTGCACATTCTTTCCGACCTGCACCTGAGCGTGGGTGGCATGGACCACCCGCGCACCGACGCCGACGTGGTGGTGCTGGCGGGCGACATCGCGCGCCCGGCTGCCGCAGCCGCCTGGGCGCTGGGCTTCGACCGGCCGGTGCTGTACGTCATCGGCAATCACGAGTTCTATGGCGGCAGCCTGCCCGAGGTGCGCGCCGAATTCCGCCGCCTGTTCGAGGGCAGCCACGTGCACCTGCTGGACAACGACGTGCTGGAACTGGGCGGGGTGCGCTTCATCGGCTCCACCCTGTGGACCGACTTTCGCGCCAACGGCGATGGCCCGCACGCGGCCGAGGCCATGCGCAAGGCGGCCGAGTTCATGTACGACTTCAAGCGCGTGCGTCGCGACGCCACGGCGGACGCGCCGATCCTCACCCCCGAGGACACGGTGCGGCTGTTCAACGCCCACACGCACTGGCTGGCCGAGCAACTGGCGCAGCCGCATGGCGGCCCGACAGTGGTGATCACGCACCACGCGCCCTCGCTGGGCAGCATCCACCCGCGTTTTGCCGGCTCGCCGTTCAATGCGGCCTTCGTGTCGGCGGCGGAGCACCTGCTGGACGGCGAACGCGCGGCCCTGTGGATCCACGGCCACACGCACGACAGCTACGACTACCGCGTCAACGGCACGCGCGTGCTGTGCAACCCGCGCGGCTACGTCAAGGACGGCGTGACCGAAAACGCCCGCTTCGACCCGACCCTGGTGGTCGAGGTCTGAGAGCCCAAGGAACCTCAGCCCAGCGCGCGCTGCATGCCGATGTGGGCGATGCCGACCTCTTCGTACGGCTCGCCCACCGGCTCGTAGCCCAGCCGACGGTAAAAACCCTCGGCGCTGCGCTGCGCGCTCAGCACCACGCGGCGGTCGCCCCGCTTGGCGGCGGCCTGCTGCAGCGCCTCTATCACCTGGCGGCCCACACCGGCGCCGCGCAGCGTGCGGTCCACCGCCATGCGGCCGATGCGCGCCGTGTCCGCCTGCGGCTCGCGCAGCAGGCGGCCGGTGCCCACCGGCATGCCCAGCCGGTTGAGCACCACGGCATGCACGGCGTCGGCGTCCAGCGCGTCCCATTCCTCGTCACGGGCAATGCCCTGCTCCTCGATGAACACCGCGGTGCGCACGGCACGCGCGGGCTCGGCCAGCTGCTGCCAGTTGCCGACCCGCACCTCGGTCACCGGCTGGCCGGCCTCGTAGGCGGCAAACAGCGCGCGCAGCGGCGCCGGCACCGGGCGGCTGCTCTGACTGGCGGGATCGGCGAACACGTAGACCAGCTCGGCCGTGTTCAGCAACTGCTCGCCGCGGAAGATGGCGCCGGCGAAGGTGATCGACGAGTTGCCCACGCGGTCGCAGCGCAGCGCCACATCCAGCCGGTCGTCCAGCAGCGCCGAGGCGTGGAACTCCACCGTCGTCTTGCGCAGGAAGACATCGCCTTGCAGCCGCCGCAGCGCCGCCTCGTAGGGCAAGGCCAGCGCGCGCCAGTAGTCGGCCATGGCGCAGTCGTAATACGTCAGGTAGTGCGGGTTGAAGACGATCTTTTGCAGATCGACCTCGGCCCAGCGCACGCGCAGCGGGTGGTGAAAGCGGAAGTCGGTGGGTTTCATGCCGATAAATTGATAGAAATCCGGCTCTGACGCCCGACTGGCGAGCGCGAGCAGCTATTGTTTTTGAAGTGTCTCAGGCCTCGAAGGCCTGCCGCAGCGCCGCCGCCGCGTCGGCGTGCAGCTGGCGCGCCTCGGCGATGGCGCGGCCCATGGTCATGAAGCCGTGCACCACGCCGCGGTAGATCTCCAGCGCCACCGGCACGCCGGCGGCGCGCAGCTTGTCGGCGTACAGCACACCCTCGTCCACCAACGGGTCGCATTCGGCCAGGCCCACCCAGGCGGGCGCCACGCCTTCCACCTCGGCGCTTTTGAGCGGGGCGAAGCGCCAGTCGCTGCGATCCACGCTGTCGATGTAGTGGTGAAAGAACCAGTCGATCAGCGCCTTGTCCAGCACCGGCCCCTGGGCGTACAGCGCGTGCGATTCGGTGTCCTGGTGGTCGGTGGTACCGGGGTAGATCAGCAGTTGCAGCGCCAGCTTCACGCCCGTGTCGCGCGCATGGACGGCGCTGACCGCCGCCAGTGTGCCACCGGCCGAATCGCCGCCAACGGCGAGGCGCGTGCCATCCAGCCCGAGCGCGGCCGCGCCCTCGCCCGCCAGCCAGTGCAGCGCGTCCCAGGCGTCGTGCACGGCGGTGGGAAAGCGGTGCTCCGGCGCCAGCCGGTAGTCCAGCGACAGCACGGCCGCGCCGCTTTGCCGCGCCAGCACGCGGCACACCGTGTCGTGCGACTCGACGCTGCCGATGGTGAAGCCGCCGCCGTGCAGGTACAGCAGCACCGGCAGGCCAGCAGCGTGGCTGGGCGCTACCAGGCGCGCCGGCAGCTGGGCTCCGTCGCGCGCCGGGATGCGCAGGTCCTGCACGCGGGGCAGCTCGGGCCGGGGCACGTCCAGCACGCCGATGGACGCCGCATAGGCGGCCTTGGCCTCGGCCGCCGTCAGTGTGTGCATGGGCGGGTACGGCGCCTGCGCCATGCGCTCGACCAGCAGGCGCATGGCGGGCGTCAGGCGGGCGTGGATCTCGGGCTCGTGGTCCATGGTCAAATCGGGCCCCAGCGCCCATTGGACGGGCGCCAGAAGCTATAACAAAAAGAGTAACCGGCCAGACGACCCGCCGGCGCCCAGCGGCTGCCGGCCGGCCCTGCCCCGCCCGACGTCAGCGCGCGCCGAAGCGAGCGCGGCAACCGCGGTCCACCCACAGGCGGCGGCCGTCATAGCCCCAGCTTCGGCCTTCGCGGCAGGCGTCCTCGGAGTACTGCTCGATCAGGACCGGGCGGCCCTGGCGCGAATCCCAGCGGCACTGGTTGTAGCGGCGGTCTTCGCTGGCGCAGTCGACCTCGTAACGGCCGCCGCCCTGGCCCCAGCCACCGCCGCCGCCCCAGCCACCGCCGCCGCCCCAGCCACCGCCGCCGCCCCAGCCACCGGCGGCGGCAAATTCGCCCCGGCAGCCGCCCTGCACCCACACGCCGCCATCGCGACTGCCCCAGGTCTGGCCTTCGATGCAGGCCGAGTCGGACAACTGGCGCACCAGCACCTGGCGGCCCCGCTGGGGTGCCCGGCACTCATTCAGGCGACCTTCCATGCTTTCGCAGCGGTAGGCCTCACCGCCGATGGCGCCGCCACCGCCCGAGCCGCCCCAACCCGCCACGCCAAAAACGCCACGGCAGCCGCCATTGACCCACACGCTGCCGTTGCCACGGCTGCCCCAGCTCTGGCCTTCGACGCAGGGCGTCTGCGATTCCTGGCGCAGCAGCGCCAGGCGGCCACCCATGGGGGCGCGGCACTCGCGGTAGCGGCCGTCGTCGCTTTCACAGCGCACGGCGTTGCGCTCGTCGATGCTGCCGCCACCGGGGTTCCAGCCACCGCCCGGGGGGCGCTGGCCGCCATGGCCCTCGGCGAACTGGCCGCGACAACCGCGCGCCACCCACACCGTCCCCGGGGCACGGCTGCCCCAGCTCTGGCCTTCAACGCAGTCCGACGACGACAACTGGTTGACCAATACCGGCATGTTGGCAAACGGCGTGCGGCATTCGCGGAAGTCGCCGTCCAGGCTCTCGCACTGCACCGTCTGCCCGCCGCCGGACGGCAGCGCCGGCCCCACGGGTTGCCATTGGGCCTGGGCGGCGGGTGTCAGCGTCAGGGCGGCCAGGGCCAGCGCGAGCAAGGTGGAAACACGGATCATGGTTAAAACAGCTCCCTCAAGGATCAAGACAGACCGCTTCAACGCGCGAAGCGGCCGGGTGGTTGAAATTGAACAACAAATCAGGCTCTACTCGCGAATGATGGTGAGGTACTCGATCAGTGCCGCACCGCAGAGGACGCCAAGGATGGCAGAGGACGCTAAGAAAACCGATGGATCTTCTGGCTTTCTGCGTCCTCTGCGAAACCTCTGCGTCCTCTGCGTTCGGAGGTTGGCGGTTTCCAATAAGCCACCATTCAAAGCCTTGTCTTGCAGGCCATCACCATCATTCGCGAGTAGAGTCACAAATCAGCCCAAAACACACGCCCATCAAGCGCCAGCAGCTACATGTTTGGAAGCATGCTTGGCAGCCGGACGGACGCCCGGCAAATCACTTGAAGCTCACCGTGGCCGGCTGCAGGCCGGGCACGCCGTCGTAGTGCACGGTCACCTTCAGCCCCGCCTTGGGCGGCAGCAGGGCCGAGAACGAACCCAGGCTCACCACCTGGCCCGGCCGCAGCGCCAGGCCTTGCGCCTTCAGCGCCTGCGCCAGCCACACCACGGCGTTCAGCGGGTGGCCCAGCACGTCGCTGCCCTTGCCGCCGCCCAGCGCCGCGCCCTGGCCGTCCACCAGGCGCACGTTCATGTCGCGCAGCTGATCCAGCAGCCTGGCCTGTCCGGCGGCATCGGCGGGCACCAGCAGCGGCGCGCCCTGCACGCCCAGCCGCGTGCCGACGTTGAGCGCGCTCAGCACCGCGCCGTTGATCTTGGCCGGCGTCTCGACCATCAGGTCGGGCAGCTCGATGAACGGGATCACCTGGTCGACCTGCGCCAGCACCTGCGCCGGCGTGGCGGCGTCGTTGATGGCCTTGTCCTTGACGCGCACCAGCAGGTCGGCCTCGTACAGCGGGCGCGAGCCGAAGCCGGCGTCCAGCGTCACGCCGCTGTTCAGGATCATGGCGCTGTACAGCGCGCCCCACACCGGCTGGTCGGTGTTGAAGCGCTTTTGCACCGCCGGGTTGGTCAGCCCCGCCTTGTAGCCCACCAGGCGCCCGGCCTGCCCCGCCAGGCGCTGCTGCAGCTTGGAGCGCGAGCAGTGGGCGTCGGCCATGGTCAGCGTCTCGGGCGGGTTGGCGGCCGGACGGCGCGCGTTGTAGTCGGCCAGCAGGCGGTCGACGGCGACGTTGCTCAGGCAGCCGGGTGTTTCGGCCACCACCGGGGCGGACGTGCTGGCGCAACCGGCCAGCAGGGCCAGCGCGGCGGCCAGGCCCAGGCGGTGTAGCGTGCGGGACTTCATGGGGGAACCTCCTCGGGAGCTTGGATGAAAATCGGTTCTGACGACGATCCATCGTAGCGCGGAAAACACCCCATGGCCCTCATCCAATACCTGACCCAGATCGAGTTCGACTTCGGCGCGCTGGCGCGCATCACCGACCATTGCCAGCGCGTGGGCATCACGCGCGCGCTGGTGGTCACCGACGCCGGCGTGCGCGCGGCCGGCGTGCTGCAACCGGTGCTGGACGCGCTGGGCCCGCGCGCGGTGGCGGTGTTCGAGGACGTGCCCTCCAACCCCACCGAAGTCGCCGTGCGCGGCGCCGTGGCGCTGTACGCGCGGCACGGCTGCGACGGCCTGATCGCCGTCGGCGGCGGCAGCCCGATCGACTGCGCCAAGGGCGCGGCCATTGCCGCCACCCATCCGGGGCCGCTGACCACCTACGCCACCATCGAAGGCGGCTCCGAGCGCATCACCGCCGCCGCCGCGCCGCTGATCGCCGTGCCCACCACCGCCGGCACCGGCAGCGAGGTGGCACGCGGCGCCATCGTCATCGTCGACGACGGGCGCAAGCTGGGCTTTCACTCCTGGCACCTGATGCCGCGCGCCGCTATCTGCGATCCGGCCCTCACGCTGGGCCTGCCGCCCAGGCTGACCGCCGCCACCGGCATGGACGCCATCGCCCACTGCATGGAGGTGTTCATGGCGCCGGCCTTCAACCCGCCGGCCGACGGCATCGCGCTGGAAGGCCTGCGCCGCGGCTGGGCCCACATCGAGCGCGCCACGCACGACGGCAGCGACCGCGAGGCCCGCCTGAACATGATGGCCGCCAGCATCCACGGCGCCATGGGCTTCCAGAAAGGGCTGGGCTGCGTGCACAGCCTGAGCCACAGCCTGGGCGGGGCCGATCCGCGCCTGCACCACGGCACGCTGAACGCGGTGTTCCTGCCGGCGGTGATCCGCTTCAACGCCGAGGCCGAGTCGATGCGCCGCGAGCAGCGCCTGGCCCGCATGGCCCAGGCCATGGGCCTGGCCCCCGGCGCCGACGTGGCCGAGGCGGTGCGCGCCATGAGCGCTCGCCTGGGCCTGCCCACCGGCCTGGCCGCCATGGGCGTGACCGAGCGCCTGTTCGACGGCGTCATCGCGCACGCCCTGCTGGACCACTGCCACAAGACCAACCCGCGCATCGCCAGCGCCGACGACTACCGGCGCATGCTCGCCGAGTCGATGTAGGCCGACCGCCGGGTCGTCGGGCACGTCCGTCAGTCGCTATTCAATCAATAGCTGCTTGCGCTCGCCCAGCAATCGCCATTGCCATTTTTTGCTCCGAAAACAGCGACCCGCGCTCAGTCGCCGCCGTGCGAGTGCACCGCGCCCAGGTGGCGCGCGCCGCTGTGCGGCGCTTCCGAAGGCAGCTCCCGCGCCGACGACAGGCCGACCAGGATCCCGCAGTCGGCGGACGGCTGCACCAGGGCGCAGCTGGCGCGCAGCGCCTTGAGCTGGCGCTCTAGCGCGCGCAGCTCGCGGATGCGGCGGCTGACGTGGCCGATGTGCTCGTCCAGCACCCGGTTGGCGGCGCCGCAGTCGGTGTCGGGCGCGTCGCGCACCGCCAGCAGCTCGCGCACCTCGTCCAGCGACATGTCCAGGCCGCGGCACTGGCGGATGAAGCGCAGGCGCTCCAGGTGCGCGTCGTCGTAGACGCGGAAGTTGCCCGCCGTGCGCGCCGGCGCCGGCAGCAGGCCCTGGCGCTCGTAGTAGCGGATGGTTTCCACGCCGGTGGCCGAGGCCTGGGCCAGATCGCCGATTTTCATGATCACGCACCCGGGGTGGGGTTAAGACAACGCAATGCTTGACTCTGTAGTGACTACAGCGTTTTCAATATACCCGAAGGTCCGACCGACCGCCACTGAAGCGTCCCATGAGCAGCAGCACCGCCATCACCCACGTCCACCCGCACCGTCACGCGCATGGACATGGGCACGACCACCACCACGATCACGCCCATCCCCACGCCGACCCCGATTGCGGCGGCGCCGCCTGTGAAGTGGCGGCGCGGCCGATCGACTTCTCGGCGCTGGCGGCGGGCGGCGCCCTGCTGCTGCGCATTCCCGACATGGACTGCGCCAGCGAGGAGGCACAGATCCGCCGCGCGCTGGAGGGCCAGGCCGCGGTGCGCGGCCTGCGCTTCGACCTGGGCGCGCGCACGCTGGCGGTGGACGCGCCCGACAGCGCCTGGCCGGCCGTCGAGCAGGCCATCGCCGCCGCCGGCCTGAAAACCGAGCGCCTGAGCCAGCCGACCAGCGCCGCCGACACCCGCCGCCGCCAGCGCCGCGAGGCCACCCAGCTGGCCGCCGCCCTGCTGCTGGCGCTGGGCGCCGAGGTGATCCACTTCGCCGCCCCCGACACCCGCCCCTGGCAGATCGCCAGCATGGCGGTGGCGGCGCTGGCCATCGGCCTGTCGGGCTTTGGCGTCTACCGCAAGGGGCTGACGGCGCTGGCGCGTGGCCAGCTGGGCATTTCGGCGCTGATGACGGTGGCCGTCACCGGCGCCTTCCTGATCGGCCAATGGGCCGAGGCCGCCATGGTGATGGCGCTGTACTCGATTGCCGAGCTGATCGAGGCGCGCGCCGTCGACCGCGCGCGCCACGCCATCGGCGGCCTGCTGGCGCTCACCCCGCCCATGGCCGAGGCGCGCCAGCCCGACGGCAGCTGGCGCGAGCAGCGCGCCGACACCATCGCCCGCGGCGCCGTGGTGCGCGTGCGCCCGGGCGAGCGGCTGGCGCTGGACGGGCGCGTGACGGCCGGCCACAGCGCCATCGACCAGGCGCCCATCACCGGCGAAAGCGTGCCGGTCGAGAAGGCGCCCGGCGACGAGGTGTTCGCCGGCACCATCAACCAGCAGGGCGCGCTGGAATACGAAGTCACCGCGCCGGCCAGCGACACGGTGCTGGCGCGCATCATCCACGCCGTCGAACAGGCCCAGGGCACGCGCGCGCCGACGCAGCGCTTCGTCGACCGCTTTGCCGCCATCTACACGCCGACGGTGTTCGCCATCGCGCTGGCGGTGGCGCTGCTGGGGCCCTGGCTGGCCGGCTGGCCGTGGCTGGCGGCGCTGTACAAGGCGCTGGTGCTGCTGGTGATCGCCTGCCCCTGCGCGCTGGTCATCGCCACGCCGGTCACGGTGGTCAGCGGCCTGGCCTCGGCGGCGCGCCGCGGCATCCTGATCAAGGGCGGCGCGTACCTGGAAGAAGCGCGTCGGCTGCGCCACATCGCGCTGGACAAGACCGGCACCATCACCGAAGGCCGCCCGCGCCTGGTGGCGCGCGAGCTGGTCGACGACCGGCAGGAGCAAGCCCGCGTCTGGCAACTGGCCGCCAGCCTGGCGGCGCGCTCCGACCACCCGGTGTCGCGCGCCATCGCCCAGGGCCTGCACGACGCCGGGACGCTGGCGGTGGACGACTTCGGCGCCGCCGCCGGGCGCGGCACCAATGGCCGCATCCACGACCAGGCGCTGGTGCTGGGCAATCACCGCTGGATCGAGGAGCGCCAGCAATGCTCACCCGCGCTGGAAGCGCGCATGCAGGCGCACGAGGCGCTGGGCCGCAGCGTCAGCCTGCTGGCCGACGACCACGGCGTGCTGGCGCTGTTTGCCGTGGCCGACGCCATCAAGCCCGGCACGCCCGCCGCCGTGGCGCAGCTGCGCGCGCTGGGCGTGCAGCCCATCATGCTGACCGGCGACAACCCGGCCACGGCGCAGGCCATCGCGGCGCAGGCCGGCATCGGCGACGTGCGCGCTGGCCTGCTGCCGCAGCACAAGCTGGAGGCCATCACGGCGCTGAACGCGCAGGCCCCCGGCACCGTGGGCATGGTGGGCGACGGCATCAACGACGCGCCGGCGCTGGCCGCCGCCGCGCTGGGCTTTGCCATGGGCCAGGCCGGCACGCACGTCGCCACCGAGGCGGCCGACGTGGTCATCATGAACGACGACCTGCGCCGCGTGCCCGAAACCGTGCGCCTGTCGCGCCGCACGCACGCCATCCTGTGGCAGAACATCGCGCTGGCCCTGGGCATCAAGGCGGTGTTCCTGCTGCTGGCCGTGCTGGGCAGCGCCACCATGTGGATGGCGGTGTTCGCCGACATGGGCGCCTCGCTGCTGGTGGTCTTCAACGGCCTGCGCATGCTGCGCTGGAAGGGTTGAGCGGCGCGCGGACGCAAACGCTTACCGGTAGGCGGGGGAACTATCGCCCCCACAGGGTCTCGGACTTGAAGTGCGGGCGCCGTATCCGCACACACGTTGCGACGACCCGGTCGTCCGCCGGCGTTTGCCAACGCAAGAAGGAGACCGCCATGCACCAGCTTCTGGGCACCTTCACCACCCGCTGGGTGGCCCTGATGAGCGGGGCCGCCCATGCCACCGCCGCGATGCACCAACTCGAACGCGCGTCACCCGCGCCCCCGCCAGCCGGCGACGCCACCGCGGCAGCGCCACCGGGCCGCATTCGCACCCGTGAGCAGGCGCCCCCGCCAGCCGCCATCCGGGTGGCCGCGGCACCCGCATGGCCGCCCGGGTTCGTTTCAGGCTACCACCGGCCACACCATGAGGCTGATTGACGCCAGCCTGGAACGCTATCGTTTGAATAGCTTCCGACGCTGACTGGAAAAGCTTTTTAGCCTCAATTGTTTCGCATGCCCTTGAGCTTTTCAAAAGCCGAGGCCATGCTGGTGGCCGCCGGTTGTCCGCGATCGCGCCCTGCCCCGTGGCGGGCCCCGCGGCCCGCGGCCTCGAAGCGGTTGTCACGCGGGCCGTCGCGGCGCGGCGCCTGCGCGTCCAGCTTCATCGTCAGGCTGATGCGCTTGCGGGCCACGTCCACCTCCAGCACCTTGACCTTCACGATCTGGCCGGTCTTGACCACCTCGCGCGCGTCACTCACGAATTTGTTGGCCAGCTGGCTGACGTGAACCAGCCCGTCCTGGTGCACGCCCAGGTCGACGAAGGCGCCGAAGGCGGCGACGTTGCTCACCGTGCCCTCCAGCACCATGCCTTCCTTCAGGTCGGCGATGTCTTCCACGCCGTCGTTGAAGCGCGCCACGGCAAAGTCGGGGCGCGGGTCGCGGCCGGGCTTTTCCAGCTCGGCCAGGATATCCTTGACGGTGACGGCGCCGACGCCCTCGGTGGCGAACTGCTCGGGCTTCAAGCCCTTGAGCAGTTCGGCGCGGCCCATCAGCTGGTCGACGGGCTTGCCAGTGGCCACGATGATCTGCTCGACCACCGGGTAGGTCTCGGGGTGCACGCCGGTCACATCCAGCGGGTTGTCGCCGCCGCGGATGCGCAGAAAGCCCGCGCTCTGCTCGAAGGTCTTGGGCCCCAGGCCGCTGACTTCCAGCAACTGCTGGCGGCTCCTGAAGGCCCCGTGCTGCTCGCGCCAGCGCACCACGGCGCGCGCCACCGCCGGGCTCAGGCCCGACACGCGGGCCAGCAGCGGCGTGCTGGCGGTGTTCAGGTCCACGCCGACGCCGTTGACGCAGTCTTCCACCACGGCGTCCAACGTGCGCGCCAGCGCGCTCTGGTTGACGTCGTGCTGGTACTGGCCGACGCCGATGCTCTTGGGGTCGATCTTCACCAGCTCGGCCAGCGGGTCCTGCAGGCGACGGGCGATGCTGGCGGCGCCGCGCAGGCTGACGTCGACGTCCGGCAGCTCCTGGCTGGCGTATTCGCTGGCGCTGTAGACCGAGGCGCCGGCTTCGCTGATGACTATCTTTTCAATAGCTGCTGGCGCTGTCCCAGCAATCGCCGCAGCCTGTTTTTGCACCAATTTGATGAGATCGCCGGCCAGTTTGTCGGTCTCGCGGCTGGCGGTGCCGTTGCCGATGGCGATCAGCTGCACGCCGTGCCTGACCACCAGCCTGGCCAGGGTGTGCAGGCTGCCGTCCCAGTCCTTGCGCGGCTCGTGCGGGTAGACGGTGGCGGTTTCCAGCAGCTTGCCGGTGGCGTCCACCACCGCCACCTTGACGCCGGTGCGGATGCCCGGGTCCAGCCCCATGACGACCTTCTGCCCGGCCGGCGCGGCCAGCAGCAGGTCGCGCAGGTTGTCGGCGAACACCTTGATCGCCACCTGCTCGGCGCCCTCACGCAGGCGGGCGAACAGCTCGCGCTCGGTGGACAGCGACAGCTTCACGCGCCAGGTCCAGGCCACGCATTTGCGCAGCAACTCGTCGGCCGCGCGGCCCTGATGGTGCCAGCCCAGATGCAGCGCGATACGGCCTTCGGCCAGACTCGGTGTCGCTACGGTTTTGGGAGCTGCTGGCGCAGGCTCGGCCTCGGGAACGATCAGTTTCGCATCCAGAATCTCGAGCTGGCGGCCACGGAACACCGCCAGCGCCCGGTGGCTGGGCACGCGGCCGATCGGCTCGTCGTAGTCAAAGTAATCGCGGAACTTGGCCACTTCCGGATCGTGCTCGTTCTTGCCCGCGGCCAGCGAGCTTTTCAGCAGACCCTCGGCCCACAGCCATTCGCGCAGGTTCTGCACCAGCGCGGCGTCCTCGGCCCAGCGCTCGCTCAGGATGTCGCGTACACCGTCCAGCACCGCGGCCACGGTGGTGAAGTCCTCGCCGCCCTCGCCTTTTTCGGCCTTGACAAAGGGCTGCGCCGCCTGCTGGGGGTCGAGCGTGGGGTCGGCCCACAGCCGATCGGCCAGCGGCTCGATGCCGAACTCGCGCGCGATCTGGCCCTTGGTGCGGCGCTTTTGCTTGTAGGGCAGGTACAGGTCTTCCAGCTCCTGCTTGGTGGGCGCGGCCTCGATGGCGGCGCGCAGCGCGGGCGTCAGCTTGCCCTGCTCGTCGATGCTTTTCAAGATGGCGGCGCGGCGCTCGTGCAGCTCGCGCAGGTAGGCCAGGCGCGCTTCGAGTTCGCGCATCTGCACATCGTCCAGGCCACCGGTGGCCTCCTTGCGGTAGCGGGCGATGAAGGGGACGGTGGCGCCACCGTCGAGCAGCGCCACGGCGGCTTCGACCTGGGCCGGGCGGACTTTCAGCTCCGCGGCAATCTGGGACGTGATGGTGTGCATGCAGCCTCGGCGCGCCCCTTGGCAGGGCAGGCAGCGCCAAAAAAAGCTGGCGAGTTTGCCACAGGCCCCGCCGCCAGAAGGCGGGGCGGCGTTCAGCTCGCCGCGGCGGCGACCAGAGACGCCAGGGGCACCTGCAAAGTCACCCGTGTGCCCTCGCCCGGCACGCCGCGGATGTCGAACTGGCCCCCCAGGTGCCGCGCGCGCCGCCGCATGCCGGGCAGGCCCTTGCCACCCGGCCGGCCGGCCGGCTGCGTGGGCGCCATGTCTTCGGGGGCCTGCGCACCCTCCGGCGCGATACCCTGGCCGTTGTCGCGGATCTCCAGCCACAGCGCGTCCTGCGCCTTCATGTGGCACAGGGTCACCATGACTTCGCTGGCGTCCGCGTGGTGCACCACGTTGGCCAGGCTTTCCTGGGCGATGCGCAGAATCTCGCGCGCCGGCACGCCCTGCACCTGTTCCAGCAAGGCCTCGTCCGCCATGTGCCAGTCCATGTCGATGCCGGCGGCCTCCAGCAGCGGCCGCGTGCGGTAGCGCAGGTTGGCCATCAGGCTGACGACCGACGCGTCTTCATCCACCCCGTCGACCAGCAGCTTGAGATCGATCAAGGCTTCCTGCAGCGCGGCGGCCGTGGCACGATCCAGCGCGGAAATGATGGTGGTCAACTGCGAGCCCACGCCATCGTGCAAGTCCTGCGCCAGTTGCTGGCGCTCCAGCGTCGCCAGCCCGCCATGCCGAACCGGGCGCCGCGCGCCGACCACCCGCCGCGAGAGCGTCAGCCACAGCACGAACAGGATCGGCATGAAGAGCAGTTGCGCCCACGAGGTGCCGATCGCCCCCCCACTGGCCGAGGGCAGATCCGTCAGCATCACCCCCAGTGCCGCGATCGCCACCAGCAGCACGGTCCAGCCGCGCGTGGCGCCATGGCGCCACAATCCGTGCGCCAGCATCAGCACCAACGCCGTGCTGCCGGCGATGTTCAAGGCCTCCCAACCCAACCCGCCGAAGGGCTGCCACGCCGCCAGGACCAAGCCAACGAGCGCCTGCACCCTGATCAGCAGTCGATCGGCCAGGCGCCCCCCCCTGAACGGCGCCATCAGAAAAGCGGTCACGCCCAGGATGATCAATTGGTACGTCACCCGCGTGGCCAGGACGAACTTCTGGCCACCCAGCCAGCCATTGAGCGCCAGCAGTTCCAAGCCGGCGAGACAGACGAACGGCAGGGTCGCGCCAAAGTACATCCAGTCCATCCGGCGCCGGCTGCGCAAGCCGGCCGACAGCGCCGCTGTCGACAGCAGCAACGCGGTCAGCAGCGTGATGATTTGATACCACATGACTGGCTCGCTTCGGCACGACGCCGGTGGGGCTTTCGGGTCACGCTCGGCCGTGGCTTGACCACGGGCGGTTCCATCAAGACAGCAAACCCCACTGCGACGCCAGGCTGACCGCCTGCGCGCGCGTGCGCACCTGGAGCTTGCGATACATGTTCTTGATGTGCGTGTTCACCGTCTGGTCGCTGATGCCCAGGCGCTTGCCGATCTCGCAACTGGTGTAGCCCGAGGCCACCAGGCGCAGGATCTCGCGCTCGCGCTCCGACAGCTTCTCGCCGCCCGCGCCCTTGTTCAGGCCCGGCGGTGGCGCCCCGCGTGCGGCGCCCGCATCCAGCCGCTTGAGCAGCCGGCGCGCCAGGTTGGGCGTGATCGAGGCGCCGCCATTGACTACTTGCAGCACCGCCTGCGGGAAGTTGCCGAACCAGGAATTCTTGATGAGGTAGCCGGTGGCGCCAAGTTCGAACGCCCGCAAGGCGTGCTCCTCGTCCTCCATCGCCGACACCACCACCGCCTCGGCCACCGGATGCATGGTCTTCATGTACTCGATCAGCTGAAAGCCGGTGCCATCGCCCAGGTTCAGGTCGACCAGCATGACGTCGAACTCGTTCTGGGCGACCAGCCGCCGGCCCTCACGCAGCGAGCCTGCCTGGCCGACCAGATGGATGCGTGCGTCGGCCAGCAGCTCCTGCGCAATGACACGTCGCATGTGGGCGTCGTCGTCGACCAGGACCACCCGGATCGGCTGTTCGGCCTGCCCCGTCAGAAAGTGCGGCCAGAGGGACGATGCCGGCTGTGGCGCGGTCGAACCCATTGATGACGGCCTGCCGGCCCACGATCCAGATACAAGTTGTCTGGAAGTGTTCATCATGTCAACCTCCTGTCTCGCAAATGCTTGACTGCCGATGGCCACTGCGCTATTGCAACCATCGTCGATCGCCTTGACCCATCTCAAATCATCGGCCGGAATGTCAGTTTCAGCCAATTGTGTGACCAAAATTGACTGGTAACAGTAGCATTTATGCGACGAAATGTCGAGGAATTCTTTTTTTGACATGTCGTTACGTTGTTTTCAATTTGGGGCTGCCCAGTCTTTCAAGCGGCTTCGCTATGCCTCCGATAGCAGGCATTGGAACCGGTAAGCCCGTCACCGCGCCAGCGGCCAGCAGCCAAGCGCTCAGCCCGTCCGTCGGACACGGTATCCGCTTGTGGTGATTGCCCGGTCCGCCACCTGCCCGGACACTGGCCTTGACGACGCCGGAAACCGAGAACACAGAATCAGGGGAGCCGGTCGCGGCGAAGTCAAGTCCCGAGGCACTGGAATGGTCCAGCGCGCCCGGATATCTAGGCGACTACCTTTGGAGGAACTTCATCATGAAAAAGCAACTTGCGATCCTGGGCGCGCTCGCGATCTCCGGTTCGGCGTTCGCGTTTGTCTTCCCCCCACTGCCCGGCAACGACAACTGCGATGTCTGCGCGCAGGACATCAAGCTGCTGGCGCCGACGATCCAGTCGACCACCTTGTTTGGCAGTTCGTCCAGCGCCAATGCGTCGGGCACTGAAAGCCAGGCCACCAACAACATGTCGAGCAACACCTATGGCGTGCTGATCAAGGCTGCGTCGACCCAGACCACCGACCTGAGCGGAACGCACGTGCTGGCCGAGGCCTCTGGCTACCAGTCGTCGGCATCCAACAACCTGGCCAGCAACATCGGGGCGGTGGGCGTAGGCGCCACCCAGAGCCAGTATGTCAAGGCCACGCTGTCCAACATCTCGGCGAAGGCCAGCGGATCGGGCGCGACCGCAGTGCAGAATTTCTCGTCCAACAACGCCTGCCTGAGCTGCCAGTAATCGGCGCTCCATCAGGCCAACCGGCCTGAAGTGAAGCGCGGCGGAACCGGCGGCATGGGCCCTCGTTCCGCCGTTTGTCCGTTCAAGGAGGATGATCGCCATGAAGCTCAAGCTGATGCACGTCGCCTTGGCGATGGCCTTGTCGGGCCCGGGTCAGGGTGCTTGGGCGCAAGGCGCGCCGGGCTCGGACCCCATCGTGCTGGGGGGAAAAGTGAGCTACCTGGCCCTGCCCGCCGGCCCTGCCCGCGCGTCGGAGCCGCTGTATCTCGGTACCGGCATCCCGTCGTTCCTCCAAGCCAAGATCGCGCGCTATGAGGCCAAGGCGTTCAGCGCGCTGGAAGGCGGTGACGGCACGATTCACACCGAGAAGGACGTGATCAGCCGCCAGACGGGCAATGCGCTGCAGCGCACCTGCACCACCGACGTGGCCAGCAACACCGTCGTGCCCACGGTGGGCCCCAGTGGCCGCTATGGGCCCGGCGCCGGCGGCGACCAGATCGCCGTGCTGCGCGGTGATGTGGTGACGATTTGCAAGTAAAGCGCGCTGCGGCGGAGCCACCAGCAGACAGCGTCAAGCCGGACCTGGCGCAGACCACCAGGTGCCAGGTCCGTGCTCTTTCCCCATCGAGGGCATGAGAACGACAGGAGGAGTGACATGAGCAAGCCCTTTTCACGCCCGGGCACCGACTCACCCCCGCGCCCTCGCGCCCCCGCGCACCTGCTGATCGCCGCAGCCCTGGTGGCCGGATGCGCCACGCCACTGCCGCCCAAGGAGGACGCGCAGTTCCAGTCCTACGCCAGCGCCTCGGACCGGCCGGCCACGCGACCGGTGCGCTCGATGTCCAGCTTCAGCGATTCGCTGGCCTGCATGGACGAGATGATGCGCGAGGCCGAAGTGCCGACCATGCTCATCACCAGCACCTTCATTCCCGACTTCTCGGGCCGCGTGCCGGTGGCGGCCAAGCAGATGGTGGTCACCGCGCTGTCGCAGATGTCGCGCCGCTCCAACGCCTTCCGCTATGTCGACTTCGAGGTCGACATCGCGCGCCAGGACACGGTGCAGAACCTCACCACCATCTTGCTCAACAACAACCAGATGGAATTGCAGCGCCCGGCGCTGTATGTCTCGGGCGGCATCTCCTTCGTCGATCAGAACGTGATCAGCACCCGGCATGGCGCGGGCTTGTCCGGCCCTCGCGTGGAAGCCGGCTATGACCGCAACCGCGGCGCCACCATCGTCGGGCTGGAAATGCACCTGGGTGACTTCCGCACGCGCACCCTGATCCCGGGTCTGGACTCCGCCAACGAAGTTATCATCGGCAACTCGGGCCAGGGGCTGGACCTGGCGGGACGCATCGGCAGCTACGGCGTGCAGTTCAACGTCGGCCGTGATCTGACCCAGGGCACCGGCGCGGCCATGCGCACGCTGGTCGACCTGGCCCTGATCGAGCTGGCCGGCAAGTGGACCCACCTGCCCTACTGGCGCTGCCTCACGCTGGACAACACGCATCCGGAGTTCCGGCGCCAGCTGCGAGAGTGGTACGACGCCGGCGACCCGGCCACGCGCTCTCGCCTGGTGCAGCGTTACCTGATCACGCGCGGCTACCTGCCCGCGTTCGATCAGCCGCTGCCTCCCAACAGCGCGGTGCTGCGTGAAGCGGTCGGGCGTTTTCAGGCCGACATCGGCGCCGTGGTGACGGGCGAGATCAGCTTCAACGTCTACGAACGCGCCTTGCGCGACTTTGTCGCCGTGGGTGAGGACGGGCAGCTCACGCGCGTCGGCTGGACCGAGCTCGACAACGGCCAGGCCAAGCCGGTGCCGCTGGCGATCAACATGCAGATCGAGAACACCGTCAAGGACCGCACGGCATTTCCGCCGGGCACCAACATCTTTGCGTCGGTGACCGTCTCGCGGGCCGCGCACCTGTTTTGCTACCTCAACGACGCCAACGGCAACGTCGTGAAGCTCCTGCCCAACCTGCTGCATCCGGACTCGCTGGTCTCTGCCAACCAGGCCATCCGCCTGCCAGACTGGATGGTGCCCTACCCCGCGTTCGTGCTGACTTCCGGCAAACAGGGCAGCGAGGCACTGATGTGCGTGGCCAGCAACGAAGACCCGATGACGCGCATGCCGCAGGAGCTGAACGCCGGTGCGCTGACGCCGATCCATGGGGTGAAGACGCTTGGCGAGATGCGCAAGCATTTCGAGACGGCCGTCGGCGCCGACAAGATGGCCGCGCAGACGCTGGAATGGCGCATCCTGCCGGCGCCGCCCGCCCCGCCAGCCGCAACCAACGGCGGCAAGAAGTGACCGGGGGCCCGGCCATGCGCCCGCCACGCCGTGCGCCGCGGTTCGGCCGTGCCCCATGCGCCGGCATGCAGCGGCTGACGGGCCTGGGACTGCTCGCCCTGCTGGTGGCGGGCGCTTCGGTGCAGGCGGCGATCGTGCGCGCGGCCACGCTACCGCCCATCACGATGAGCGCACCCGCGCAGCATCAGGACATCAGGCCGGCGACGGCGCAGGCCCCCGCCATACAGATGCCCAGCCCGTCGGCGCCGCCCAGCCCCGACGCCAACCCACAGGCCCTGCCGGCCGCGCCACAGATCGATCCGCGCGCCGCACCTTCGGCACCGGCGCTGCCCACCGCCAGGAGCGGTGCGCCGCGTCTGGATCCGGCATTGCAGAGGGAGCTGATCGCCTTGCGACGGGCGGCGGAGCCGCGCAGCGGATTTGGCTCCACGCAGGCGGCAGCCAACGCCGCGTGGACACTGGGGCTGATCGAGCTGCATGCCGGCTTGGCGCCGGGCTCGCCAGCGCAGGCACAGGTCTGGTTCGAGCGCGCCGCCCGCTATGGACGCCAGCCCCTGGCCTATGCCGGTCTGGCCTGGTGTGCCATCGACGGCTGCGGCGGCCGGCCTGACCCGTCGGCCGCGGCCCAGGCCATCGCCCAGCTGCGACCGCACCACCGCGGCCGAGCCCTGTATCTGCAGTGGCTGCTGGACACGCGCACCCAGCCAATGAATGTACGGATCAACGGCGGCCCGGAAGGCGTCAGCAGCCTGCTGCTGCCCTCTCGCGATGTGCTGGAGAGCGCGGCGGCGGCGGGCGATCCGCAGGCGCACATCGAGCTGGGCCTGGAAGCGCTGGCCAACGGCAACCTGAAGGACGCGCGGACCCAGCTCGAGGCCGCCGCGCCGCGCTCGCGGGTGGCGGCCGCCGATCTGAAACTGCTTGATCAGCAGGCGGCCAAGGCCGCCCAGCGCGCCGCCGTGGCGCCTTCCGAGGGCGATGAGCTGTACGAACGGGCGCGCCGGCTGCACCGTGGCGTGGGCGCGCCCCCCAACTACGCCGAGGCGCTGCGCCTGTATCAGGCCGCCGCCACCAAGGGCAGCGCACCGGCGCGGCGCATGCTGGGCTTCATCACCTCGCGCCTGCAGCCGGACGGCACCGTCAACCTGGCGTGGATGGCACAGCTGGCCTGGCTGGACAGCTCCAGCGCCCTGCCGCAGCTCGATGTGCGCTCGCTGTCCACCCTGATGTACCGCGACCCGACGCCACTGTTCGACCTGCTGCCCGACCTGTGGCAGCGCGCCCTGTCAACGTTGCCACCCTGACCGGCCCTGGCGTGCCGGTCGGCGCTCATCCGCCGGACGCCCGCAAGGCCGCGCGCAGCCGTGCGCCCACCTCCGGCGCCTCGACGAAGGGATCCACCGGGTTGCGCATCTCCACCATGTTCTGCATGCGGCTGCTGATGTTGCCCAGCGCCCGCGGACTTTCGTGACTGAACACGTAGAACTGGTTCGCGCCGATGGCGGCAAACACTTTCTGCGCCACCTGCTCGGCCGTCACCTTGCCGCTGGTGACGGCCTTTTCGGTCAGCGCGCGGCCGATCTGCTGGCTCCGGGTCAGCGGCGCCTCGGGCTCGCCGGCGGGCCGGTTGCGCTCGCTGTGGGTGATGCCGGTCGGCACGAAATACGGACACAGCAGGCTGGCGCCGATCTGGTCGGTGACCAGGTTCAAGTCGTGGTAGAGCGTCTCCGTCAGGTTCACCACCGCCGCCTTGGCGGTGTTGTAGATGCCCATGTTGGGGGGCGCCACCAGGCCGGCCATGCTGGCGGTGTTGGTGACATGGCCACGGTACGCGGGGTCTTTCGCCGCCGCCTCCAGCATCATCGGCACGAACAGGCGCACGCCGTGAATCACGCCCCACAGGTCCACCCCCAGCACCCAGTTCCAGTCGGCGACGGAGTTTTCCCACAGCAGGCCGCCCGCGCCCACGCCGGCGTTGTTGAAGACGAAGTGCGGCGCGCCGAAGCGGTCCCTGACCTCGGTGGCCAGGGCCTCCATCTGCTCGGCGCTGGAGACGTCGACGCGGCGCGCCAGCACCTGGGCGCCTGCGGCCGTCATCTCGGCTTCGGCGCGCGCCAGGGCGTCGGGCTGCACGTCCACCAGCACCAGGTTCATGCCGCGCGCGGCACCGATGCGGGCGCATTCCAGCCCGAAGCCCGAGCCGGCGCCGGTCAGCACCGCGGTCTTGCCCTTGAAGTCCTGGATCATGTGTCGTTCCTTTTCGAGCCGGGTCACGCCGGCATGGCACGCCGGATGAGGGTGTCGAAGTCGCTGCCGCCCGCCAGCGTGCCGAACACGTCGTGCGGCTGCTTCAGGCGTGATTCGCAGAAGGCGCCGAACACCGCCGCCGGCGCCGTCTGCGCCAGCAACGCGGCCTGCACGGCCAGCGCCACGTCGCGCGCCAGGGTGCGGGCATCGGCCTCGTCGGCCCCCTGGTCGACGCGGCTGGGCAGGGTGTCGATCAGCCGGTCCAGCGCCGCATGTTGGCCGCGCGCCGGCGCCAGCTCGCGCGCCAGCGCGGCGGCGACGTCGCCCTTGCGCAGCGCGCGCAGCAGATCGAGCGCCATGATGTTGCCCGAGCCTTCCCAGATGCTGTTGACCGGCATCTCGCGGTAGATGCGCGCCAGCACGCCTTCACCGCCCTCCTCCACGTAGCCGTTGCCGCCCAGGCATTCCATGGCTTCCTGGGCAAAGTGGCTGCCGCGCTTGCAGATCCAGAACTTGGCGATCGGCGTCAGCACGCGGGCCAGCAGGCGTTCCTGCTCGTCGCCCTGGCGGTCGAAGGCGCGCGCCAGGCGCAGGGCCAGCGCGGTGGCGGCTTCGCTCTCCAGGGCCAGGTCGGCCAGCACGTTCTTCATCAGGGGCTGCTCGATCAGCCGCTTGCCGAAGGCCGCGCGCTGCGCCGTGTGGTGCAGCGCCTGGCTGAGCGCCTGGCGCATCAGGGCGCTGGTGCCCAGGGCGCAGTCCAGCCGCGTCATCACGCCCATGGCCAGGATTTGCGACACGCCGCGGCCTTCGTCGCCCACCAACCAGGCGACGGTGTCGTCGAACTCGACCTCGGAGCTGGCGTTGGCCTTGTTGCCCAGCTTGTCCTTCAGGCGCTGGATGCGCAGCACGTTGCGCGTGCCGTCGGGCAGCACGCGCGGCAGGAAGAAGCACGACAGGCCACCGGCCGACTGCGCCAGCACCAGGAAGGCGTCGCACATCGGCGCCGACATGAACCACTTGTGCCCGGTCAGGCGGTAGCGCGCGCCCCAGTCGTCGTGGCCGTCGGGCACCGCCTGGGTGGTGTTGGCGCGCACGTCCGAGCCGCCCTGCTTTTCGGTCATGCCCATGCCCATGGTGACGCCGGGCTTGTCGCGCCACAGGCGCAGCGCCGGGTCGTAGGCGCGGCTGGTGAGCTGTGGCGCCCAGTCGCGGTAGATGGCCGGGTTGTCGCGCAGCGCGGGCGTGACGGCATAGGTCATCGAGATCGGGCACAGGATGGAGGGCTCAAGCTCGGTGAACAGCATGAACGCCGCCGCGCGCCGGATGTGGGCATGGCCGCCGGCCTGTTCCTCGGCCGCATACGGCGCGCCGTGCAGGCCGGCGGCGGTGGCGGCCGACATCAGGGCGTGGTAGCTGGGGTGGAACTCGACCTCGTCCCGCCGGTGGCCGAAGCGGTCGTGCGTGCGCAACTCGGGCGTGTGCACGTTGGCCAGGCGCGCGTGGCGCTGCATGTCGGCGCTGCCGGCCAGCGCGCCCAGAGCAGTCAGGCTGGCGGTGTCGAGCGCGGGGGCGTTGAACTTCAGCGCGTCGCGCAGGGCCTGGTTGGCCTGGAACAGGTTGATGTCTTCCAGCGGCGTGGGCTGGTTCAACACTTCATGCGTGGCGGCCATGGCGGTCTCCGTTCAGATCAGTTTCACCAGTTGCTTGCCGAAGTTGCGGCCCTTGAGCAAGCCCAGGAAGGCCTCGGGCGCGCTGTCGATGCCCTGGGCAATGGATTCGCGCGGCCGCAGCTTGCCCTGCGCCACCAGCGTGCCCAGCTCCCGCAGGGCCTGCGGCCAGAGGTCCATGTGTTCACTGACGATAAAGCCCTGCACCTTCAGGCGGTTGACCAGGATCAAGGCCGGGTTCTGCAGCGGCAGCGGCTGGCCGTCGTAGCCGGCGATCATGCCGCACACCGCGATGCGGGCGAAGGCGTTGGTGCGCAGCAGCACGGCGTCCAGCAGGTAGCCGCCGACGTTCTCGAAATAGCCGTCGATGCCCTGCGGGCAGGCGGCCTTCAGCGCCTGCGCCATGGACTTGATATCGGGGTGCTGGCGGTAGTCGATGCAGGCGTCGAAGTGCAGCTCCTCCTGCGCGTAGCGGCATTTGTCCGGGCCGCCGGCGATGCCCACCACTCGGCAGCCGCGCGCCTTGGCCACGGCCGCGAAGGCACTGCCCACGGCGCCACTGGCGGCGCTGACCACCACCGTCTCGCCGGCCTGCGGGGCGATGATCTGCGTCAGCCCGTACCAGGCGGTGACGCCCGGCATGCCGACCGCCCCCAGGTAGTACGACAGCGGCACATGGGTGGTGTCGACCTTGCGCAGCAGGCCGGGCTGGTCGGCGTCGACCACGCTGTATTCCTGCCAGCCGCCCATGCCCACCACGGCATCGCCCGGCTGAAAGCGCGGGTGGCGCGACTGCTGCACCTCGCCCACCGTGCCGCCGATCATCACCTCGCCCAGCGGCTGGGGCTGGGCGTAGCTCTTGCCGTCGTTCATGCGCCCGCGCATGTACGGGTCCAGGCTCAGGTAATGGTGGCGCACCAGCACCTGGCCTTCGCCCAGCTCGGGTGTCTGCACCGACACCAGCCGGAAGTTGCTGGTCGTGGCTTCGCCCTGCGGCCGGTTGTCGAGCAGGATCTGACGATTGACGGGCATGACGGGTCTCCTGATGACTACTGAATTAATAGCTGCTGGCGCTTGCCTGGTGTGCGCTACAGCCTGAAAACGCTTGGACTGTCGAATCAATCCGTGGGCAGTGGCCCCGCCGGCTGCGCCGGCGGCACGTACTTGAAGGTGCCGCTGGACTGCGCGCACAACTGGCCGCCCGGGCCGAACACCGTGCCTTCGACGAAGGCCATGCCGCGCGTGCGGTGCAGCAGGCGGCCCTGGCCGACCAGGGTGCCGCCCGCGGCCGGCGCCGGCTGCATGAAGCTGGTCTTCATCTCGATGGTGACGATGCCGCTGTCCGGGTTGGCGCTGCGCGCCGCCGTGGCCATCACCACGTCCAGAAAAGTCATCAGCGCGCCGCCGTGCGCGACGCCAAACGAATTGCAGTGCTCGGGCCGGGGAGCGAAGTGCAGTGTCGATTCGCCCCCCTCGAAGCGCTCCAGCGTGAAGCCCAGGTGGTGGACGAAGGGAATGTCAACGCCAAAGTCCAGGCTCATGCCGCCCCCAGCACCACGCTCACGCCGCCGTCGATCGCCAGCCACTGGCCGGTGATGTGCTTGCCGGCGTCGCTGGCGTACAGCAGGGTGATGCCCTTCAGGTCTTCGGCGTCACCCAGGCGGCCCAGTGGCGCGGCGGCGGCCATCTTGCCTTCGCCCAGCTGGTCGATCAGGCCGCTTGCCATCCTGGTGCGGAAGAAGCCCGGGCAGATGGCGTTGACGGTGATGCCGTGGCGCCCCCATTCGGCCGCCAGCGCGCGGGTGAAGCCGATCACCGCCGTCTTGCTGGTGTTGTAGGCGATGGTCTTCATCTCGGGCGGGTTGCCGTTCAGCCCGGCGATGGAAGCGATGTTGATGATGCGGCCCCTGCGCTGAGGGATCATCCACCCGTTGGCTACCTGCTGGCTCAGGATGAAGTAGCCGCGCACGTTCAGGTTCATCACCTTGTCCCAGGCGGCCACCGGGTGCTCCTCGGCCGGTGCGCCCCAGCTGGCGCCGGCGTTGTTGACCAGGATGTCGATGGCGCCCATGCGCTCCAGCGTTTCGTCGGCCAGGCGGCGCGTGTCTTCTTCGCGGCTGCAGTCGGCGGCGATCCAGCGCGCGTCGATGCCGGCGGCCTGTAGCTCGGCCACCGCCTGCTCCAGGTCGTCGGCCTTGCGCGAGCTGAGCATGAGGCGCGCGCCGGCCTCGCCCAGCGCGTGCGCCATCTGCAGGCCCAGGCCGCGCGAGCCGCCGGTGATCAGGGCGGTCTTGCCCTTGAGGTCGAATAGTTGTTGAACGGTGCGGGTCATGGGTGGGACTTGCGGATGATCAGACTTCGTAATCCATGCACTGGCGCTCGCTCACCACGGCGCGCAGAAAGGGCTTGACCGCCACGTGCGTGGGGTGGTTCTGGTAGGCGTCCAGCGCGGCGCGGTCGGCGAATTCGCTGTAGAGCACCAGGTCGTAGGTGGCTTCCAGACCCGGCCGGGCGCTGGCCACCTCCAGCCGCAGCGTGCCGGGCACCAGATCGGCGCAGCCTTCCAACAGAACCTGGGCGCGGGCCAGGTTGGCGGCCTTGTCGGCGCCTTCGGCCTGATCCTTGAACTTCCACATCACGATGTGCTTGATCATCAAAACGCCTCCTCGGGCAATCGGGTGCAAATCATCTCGCGCCGCTCGACCACGCCCAGCCAGGCGTCGATTTTGGGCAGTTCATAGCAATAAAAATAGGCTCTGGCGCCCGCCAGACCTGCGCAAGCAGCTTCTGTTTTTGAAGCACTCGAAACCAGCCCCAAGTCCAGCCAAATCCAGGCCAGGACGACGTGGCCGAACGCCTGCATATAGGGCACGGCATTGGCCAGCGCCTCGGCGGGCTGGCCGGTGGCCCAGGCGGCGTGGGTGGCCTGCTGGATGCGGCCCATGGCGGCCTCCAGCGCGTCGGCGTCGGCGCGCAAGTCGGCCTGGCCGCGCGCGCGCTCCACCGTGGCCTGGATGCGCCCGGCCAGCAGCGCCAGGCCCCGGCCCTGCTCCATCAGCACCTTGCGGCCCAGCAGGTCCTTGGCCTGGATGCCGTGCGTGCCCTCGTGGATCATGTTCAAGCGGTTGTCGCGCCAGTACTGCTCGACCGGGAAGTCACGCGTGTAGCCGTAGCCGCCGTGGATCTGGATCGCCAGGCTGTTGGCCTCCAGGCAGTTCTCGCTCGGCCAGCTCTTGGCGATGGGCGTCAGCACCTCCAGCAGCAGGCGCGCCTCGTCGGCCGACTCGGGAGTCCCGGTGTGCTGCTCGTCCACCAGCCGGGCGCAGTACAGCAGCAGCGCCAGCGCGCCTTCGCCATAGGCTTTTTGCGCCAGCAGCATGCGCCGGATGTCGGCGTGCTCGATCAGGCGCACGGGCGGCTGGCTGGCGTCCTTGCCGCCCTCACCCACGGGCCGCCCCTGCAGGCGCGTCTTCGCGTATTCCAGCGACGCCTCGTAGCCAGCCAGCCCCAGCATGGTGGCGGCCATGCCGATGGCGATGCGCGCCTCGTTCATCATGTGGAACATGCACTTGAGGCCTTCACCCGGGCGGCCCACCAGATAGCCCACGGCGCCCGACTGGCCATCGACCGGGAACTTGCCCTCGCCGAAGTTCAGCAGCGTGTTGGTGGTACCGCGCCAGCCCAGCTTGTGGTTCAGGCCGGCCAGCGCCACGTCGTTGCGCACGCCGGTCAGCTGACCCTGCGTGTCGACCAGCTTTTTGGGCACGATGAACAGCGAAATGCCCTTGACGCCCGGCACCAGCTGGCCGTCCGGGCCGGGAATCTTGGCCAGCACCAGGTGCACGATGTTCTCGGCCATCTCGTGCTCGCCGCCCGAGATCCACATCTTGTTACCCCTGAGCCGATAGCGCGGGCCCAGCGGGTCGCTGGCGTCTTCTAGCACCGCGCGCGTGGCCACGTCCGACAGCGACGAACCCGCCTGGGGCTCGGACAGGCACATGGTGCCGGTCCAGCGGCCGTTGAACTCGTTGGCCGCAAACACCTGCTGCTGGCGCGGCGTGCCATGCGCCATCAGCAGATTGGCGTTGCCCACGGTCAGCAAATTGGCACCGATGCTGATCGAGGCCTTGCCGAAGAAGGCGTTGGCCGCTGCCTCGACCAGGTACGGCAGCTGCATGCCGCCGAACTCGTAGTCCTGCGCCGCCGCCAGCATGCCCGACTCGGCGTAGGCGGCGCGCGCCTCGTGCGTGGCTTGCGGCAGCACCACGCGCAGGCTGCCATCGGGCGCGATCTCGGTGCGCGGCTCCTCGGTATCGACCAGGCGGTTGAAGGGCGCGTATTTCTCGCGCGCGATGCGCTCGCAGGTGTCCAGCACGGCGTCGAAGGTCTCGCGCGAATGCTCGGCAAAGCGCGGACGCCCGGCAAGGGTGTCGGCGGCAAGCCAGTCGTAAAGCAGGAAATCCAGGGTGGAACGCAGGTCGGCCATCGCGTGGATTATGGGGTGGGCCCCAAGGCCCTCATGTCCGCTTCGCGACGCCCGCGCTGGCGTTGGGCCACACATTGGGCCGCACCAGCTGGGAGGAGCCGGTCGAGCCGGTCAGGTCGGCGGCGCCGCTGCCCGGCGTCGTGGCAACCGAGTGAGGCGCCGGCTCACCACTGGCCGCGCGGCGCGCCGCCGCGCAGCTTCCAGCGCAGCGCGGTCAGCAGCAGCTCGACCGAGTTCTGGCGTTCCGCGCGCTGGGCGAAGTCGAGCGCGCTCATGCCCTTCTGGTTGCGCATGCTGATGTCGGCGCCGGCTTCGATCAGCAGCTTGACGGCCTCGGGCGTGCCGTAGGAGGCGGCCATCATCAGCGGCGTGGTGCCGTTGGGCGACTGGGCGTCGATGAAGGCGTGCTCTTCGAGCAGCAGGCGCATGATCTCCAGGTGCCCGCCGGTGGCGGCGTAGTGCAGCGGCGTCCAGCCGGGCTTGTTGACGTCGGCGTCGCGGGCGATGAGGCGCCGCGCCAGCTCGGCATGGCCCTTCAGCGCCGCCATCATCAGCGGGCTTTCGTCGGCGGCGTTGCGCGTCTCCGGCACCAGCCGTGGTGAATCGATGAGCAGGCTGGCCACGCGCAGCGCGCCTTCCTGCAGCGCCACAACCAGGCCGGGCGTGCCCTTTTCGTCCTTGGTGTTGGGGTTGAAGCCGCGCGCCAGCAGGCTGCGCACGGCGGCGTCGTTGTCCTGCCGGATGGCGCGGAAGAATTCGTCGGTGTTGGCGTCGGCCAGCGCGCGGCCCGCCAGCAGGCCCAGCAGCGCGGTCACGGCCACGCGGCGATGGATGGCAGTCATGTGGCAACCCTTGGAAACAGGCGGGTGAAATTGGCGCTGGTGAGCTCGCCGATGCGCTCGGCGCTGGTGCCGCGCAGTTCGGCCAGGCGCGCCGCCACGTGGGGCACGTAGGCGGGCGTGTTGAGCTTGCCGCGGTAGGGCACGGGCGCCAGATAGGGTGCGTCGGTCTCGATCAGCAGCCGGTCGTCGGGAATCAGGGTGGCCACCTCGTGCAGCTCGCGCGCGTTGCGGAAGGTGACGATGCCCGACAGCGAGACGTAAAACCCCATGTCCAGCGCGGCGCGCGCCACTTCGCGTGTTTCGGTGAAGCAGTGGAACACGCCGCCCGCGCAGCCCGCACCGCCGTCCTCGCCCTCCTCGCGCAGGATGGCCAGGGTGTCGTCCGAGGCCGCGCGGGTGTGAATGACCAGCGGCACGCCGGCCCGCCGCGCGGCGCGGATGTGGGTGCGAAAGCGCTCGCGCTGCCAGCCCATGTCGGCGATGCGGCGGCCGCCCTTGCGCTCGTCCATCTGGTAGTAGTCCAGGCCGGTTTCGCCGACAGCCACCACCCGCGGCTGGCGGGTGGCGGCCACCAGTTCGTCGACGTCCGGCTCGTGCACCTGCTCGCTGTCGGGGTGCAAGCCGACGGTGGCCCAGAAGTTGTCGTGCTGGCGGGCCAGCGCCTGCACCGCCGGAAACTCCTCCATCGTGGTGCAGATGCACAGCGCGCGCGTCACGCCGGCGGCGGCCATGGCGGCGCGCACGGCGGGGATGTCGCCCGCCAGTTCGGGAAATGTCAGGTGGCAGTGGGAATCGGTGAACATGCGGATGGCCGCGCCCGCAACCAGGGGGCCGCATCAGAGCGCGGCGCCGATGCTAGCAGTCCGGCAGGAACCCGGGCGTTCAGATGGTCTGCGTGGGGCGGTCCGAATTGAGCGCGGTGCCCAGGATCTGCTCGATCCTGGTCTTGAGCTGGTCGGATTTTTCGTCCTTGGGAAAACGGATGCCGATGCCCTGGGTGCGGTTGCCGACCGAGCGCGCCGGCGTGATCCAGGCCACCTTGCCGGCGATCGGGTAGCGCTGGGCGTCATCGGGCAGCGTGATGAGCACGTACACGTCATCGCCCAGCCGGTACTCGCGCGTGGACGGGATGAAGATGCCGCCCTCGGCGAACATGGGGATGTAGGCGGCGTACAGGGCCGCCTTTTCCTTGATGGCCAGCTGGATGACGCTGGGCCGGGGCGTGGTAGCCGCCGCGTTCGGTGTGGTCGCCATGGCTCGTGTGGTGTGCGCAACAGAAGGGTCAGCGTCCGGAGTTTAGGACCTGCCGGGCGCTGCTGACCAGGAATTCTGTCGCTAAACCGGCATTTAGTGGGTGTTCGGCCGTGCGCGCGGACTGCGCCAGCTGCTGCCACCAGCGGGTCAGCGCCAGCAGCGGCAGGGGCTGGCGCGGCAGGTCGGCGGCGTCGAAAAAGCGCGGCGCGGCCCCCACCTGCACGGCCAGCAGGTCGTGGCACAGTTTCTGCAGCCGCGCCACCGCCTCGGGCAGCGGCAGATCGGCCAGGGCACCGGGCTCGCCGCGCGCCAGCGCCTGCGGCAGCTGCGACCAGCGGCGGGCGGCGTCCTTGCCCTCGGCCAGTGCCAGCGCCTCGGCCGGGCGCCCGCCGGCGGCGTGCAGCAGGGCGGCGGCCTGCTCGCCCGCCACGCCCTGGGCGGCCAGCCAGGGCCGCACCTCGTCGGCCTCGGGCCAGACCAGGGTGTGGCTCAGGCAGCGGCTGCGGATGGTGGGCAGCAGCTGGTGGGCGGCGTCGGTGGCCAGCACGAAGCGCATGTCACCCGGCGGCTCTTCCAGCGTCTTGAGCAGCGCGTTGGCGGTCACCGCGTTCATGCGTTCGGCCGGGTACACCAGCACTGCCTTGCCGCGGCCGCGGCCGCTGGTGCGCTGGGCGAACTCGATGGCCTCGCGCATGGCTTCGACGCGGATGTCGCGGCTGGGCTTGCGCTTCTTGTCGTCGATCTCGGCCTGCGCCTTCTCCGGCAGCGGCCAGCCGCGCGCCAGCATCTCGGTCTCGGGCATCAGCACCACCAGGTCGGGGTGGGTGTGCACGTCGATGCCGTGGCAGCTGGGGCACTGGCCGCAGGCGCCTTCGACGCCGGGCTGATCACACAACCAGGCTCGCACCAGCGCCAGCGCCAGCTCGAACTGGCCCAGGCCCGACGGCCCCTGCAGCAGCCAGGCGTGGCCGCGCTGCGCCAGCAGGGCCTGCAGCTGGCGGGCGATCCAGGGGGCCAGGGACTGGATGCTCACAGCCACCCCCGCGCCTGCACCGCGGCCCGCACGTCGCGCCAGACGGCATCGCGCGGCTGGTCGGCGTCGATGCGGGCAAAGCGCCGCGGCTGCTGGCTGGCGCGCCGGGCGTAGCCGGCGCGCACGGCCTCGAAGAAGGCGGCCGGCTGGGCCTCGAACTTGTCGGGCACGCGGCTGCCGGCCAGGCGCTCGGCCGCCACGGCGGGCGGCAGGTCGAACCAGATCGTCAGTTCGGGCTGGATCAGCGAACCATGTACCAAATCGGCCTGCGGCGCTTGCAAGTCCTGCGCCAGACGCTCCAATAACGATAGCGCATCCCAGTCGAACCCGCGCCCGCCGCCCTGGTAGGCGAAGGTGGCGTCGGTGAAGCGGTCGCACAGCACGACGTCGCCGCGCGCCAGCGCCGGCACGATGACCCGCGTCAGGTGGTCGCGCCGGGCGGCGAACATCAGCAGCGCCTCGGTCAGCGCGTCCATGGGCTCGTGCAGGGCCAGCGCGCGGATCTTCTCGGCCAGCGGCGTGCCGCCGGGCTCGCGCGTCAGCACCACGCTGCGCCCCGCCGTGCGCAAGGCCTGTGCCAGGGCGTCGATGTGGGTCGACTTGCCGGCCCCGTCGATGCCCTCGAAGCTGATGAACACGCCCTGCCCCGCCATCACCGGCTCCCGCCGCGCTGGTACTGGTTGACCGCGCGGTTGTGCTCATCCAGCGAGCGGCTGAAATGGCTGCTGCCGTCGCCGCGCGCCACGAAGTACAGCGCCTGCGTGGCGGCCGGCTGCACCGCCGCCAGCAGCGCGGCCTTGCCGGGCATGGCGATGGGCGTGGGCGGCAGGCCGGCGCGGGTGTAGGTGTTGTACGGGGTGTCGGTGCTCAGGTGGCTGCGCTTGAGGTCGCCGTCGAACGCCTCGCCCAGGCCGTAGATGACCGTCGGGTCGGTCTGCAGCCGCATGCCGATGCGCAGGCGGTTGATGAACACGCCGGCGATCTCGGCGCGGTCCTGCGGGCGGCCGGTTTCCTTCTCGACGATGCTGGCCAGGATCAGCGCCTCGTCGGCGCTCTTGAGCGGCAGGCCCGGGGCGCGGGCGTCCCAGGCGGCCTGCAGGCGCTGCTCCATCAGCTGCATGGACTGGCGCAGGATGTCCAGCTCGCTGGCGTTGCGAAAGTAGTGGAAGGTATCGGGGAAGAACCGCCCCTCGGGCGCCACGCCGGACCGGCCCAGCGCCTGCATGATCTGCGCCGGCGTCATGGCCTGCGTGTCGTGGCGCAGGTGCGGCGCCTTGGCCAGGGCGTCGCGCAGCTGGCGGAAGGTCCAGCCTTCGGGCACGGTCACCGTCAGCACGATGCGCTCGCCCCGGATCAGCTTGGCCAGCAGCTCGGCCGGCGTGATGCCGCGCGCCACCGCGTAATCGCCCGGCTTGATGCTCTGCCCGCGCGCCGCCAGCCGGAAGTAGCCCTCCAGCAGCGCCGCTGGCGTCTGCACGCCGCCGTCCACCGCGCGCTGGGCGGCGCTGCGCAGCGAGGCGCCTTCGGGCACGCTGATCTCCAGCGCGTCGGCGGCCAGCGGCAGCGGCTGCTGCGTCCACCACCAGGCCCCGGCGCCGGCCACCAGGGCCAGCGCCAGCAGCAATGCCAGCAGTCGCAAGAGGGTTCGCACGGGTCGGCGCGGGGCGTGAACAGGAACCGGCCATGATAATTCAGCCCATGTCGGACACCGCCAGCGCTTCTTTCACCGCCACCCGCCTGAACGGCATCTGCCCCCTGCCCCACCTGGGCGTGATCCGCGCCCGGGGCGAGGACGCCGCCCGCTTCCTGCAGGGCCAGCTGACGCAGGACGTGCAACACCTGCCACCCGGCCAGGCGCGCCTGGCGGCGCTGTGCAATCCCAAGGGCCGCATGCTGGCCAGCTTCTGGGTGCTGCGCCGCGCCGACGACGAGCTGCTGCTGATCACCAGCGCCGACACGCTGGCGGCCACGCTCAAGCGCCTGTCCATGTTCGTGCTGCGCGCCCGCCTGAAGCTGAGCGACGCGACGAGCGAGCTGGCGCTGCGCGGGCTGATCGGGGACGCTACGATTTCCATAGCTGCTGGCGCAAACCAGACAAGCGCTGACAGCCAAAATGATGCCGTATCCACGATCCCCCTGCCGGCCGCCGACGGCGCCCCGCGCGCCCTGTGGCTGGGCCCGGTCGGCACGCCCGCGCCGGCGGCCGCCAGCCTGAGCAGCGCCGACTGGCTGGCCGCCGAGGTGCGCGCCGGCGTGGCGCGCGTCACGCAGCCGGTGGTCGAGGCCTTCGTGCCGCAGATGCTCAACTACGAAAGCGTGGATGGCGTCCACTTCCAGAAGGGTTGCTACCCCGGCCAGGAGGTGGTGGCGCGCAGCCAGTTTCGAGGCGCCATCAAGCGGCGTGCCTTCGTCGGCCAGGTCGCCGGCGCGGCGCAGGCCGGGCAGGACGTGTTCGGCGCGGCCGATCCGAGCCAGCCCGTCGGCCTGATCGCCCAGGCCGCGCCGGTGCCGGGCGGCACGGCGGTGATCGCCGCGCTGCGGCTGGACGCGCTGAAGCAGCCGCTGGCCGTCGGCCGCGCGGATGGCCCACCGCTGAGCGGCCTGCACATTCCGTACGCGCTGCGCGAGGATATTTGAGACTGGGTTCCACCACAACGAATCCGGGCGCCGGTTAACGACGCGGACGCAGTGCAGGCCGCCGCACGGAACTGACCAGCTCCCTTGGCCATGACCGAACGGCGTATCGCCGCTGGCAGAAGGCCGATGTCGCGTTGCTCGAAAGCCACACGAAATGCCGGCTGCCACCGAATCCGAGGACAATTTGCATCCCACATGTTGCAAATTGTCCAAGGAGAAGACTGATGAAACGCATTCTGACCATTGCCGGTCTGCTGTTCGGCTGGCTGCTGGCACTGCCCGCGCTGGCTCAAACCGTCACCCTTAATTTCGACGATGGCACAGCGGATTCGCTGGTCGGTGGCCACTACAGCGCCCAAGGCATCACCTTTCAAGATGCAAGGTGGGTCAACATGGGAAGCGGATTTCCGGGCATGTCCGGAACGATGGGCATCAACCATGCGACCGGCGGCTACCAGTGGGGGCCATCCACACCGGTGATCGCCACATTTGCCCAACCGGCAAGTTCGGTCAGCGTCGATGGCATTGATGTCGGCGTCCAGGGGTTGGTCATCACGGCCTTCGATGCCCCGACCGGTGGTACCCAGGTGGCTACGCAGCAAGTCTTTGGGACCGACGTTGGCGTCGGTCAGTTCTATACGGTGACGGTGACGGGGGCCAACATCCGTCGCGTGGAAATCAGCCAAGTGACCACCGGCAGCGGGGACGGGATGTTGCTGGACAACTTTCGCGTGACCTTTGCGGCCCCTGCGGTCGTTACACCCGTGCCGACGCTGGAGCTGGGCGGGCTGGCCGGATTGGTTGCGCTGATCATGCTGGGAACGGCGCTTCAGCGCAAGCGGACACGAAACTGAGATTCCCACGCAGATCGGCATCGGGGCGCCCAGGCGCGCAAGACGCGAGCGCCGATGCTCAAGGCGACGGCCGGCGGCGCTGTCTGGCGCCTTCAACGCCGACGCGCCCACCAGGTGTCGATGGCCCAGGCCTCGCCGCGGAAGTACGGCGGCACCACGGCCGGCTTGTCCAGCCGCCAGGCGTTGTAGGCCAGCCGGTGCACGGGTGAGTACCACTGCGGCAGCAGGTAGTGGCCGTGGCTGACCACGCGCTCCAGCGCGCGGCAGGCGGCCAGGAACTCGGGGTGCGCGCGCGCGCCCACCATGTGGCTGATCAGGCTGTCGATGGCGGGGTTCTTCACGCCGGCCAGGTTACCTGAATCCTCGGTGTCGGCGGCGCGGCTGCCAAACAGGTCGGCGTATTCCTGTCCCGGGTTGAGCGTGCCCTGGTAGGCGATGGTGGTGATGTCGAAGTCGAACTTCTGCAAGCGCTGCTGGTACAGCGCGAAGTCCACCGGGCGGAAGTTCAGGCGGACGCCCAGCTTTTCCAGGTTGCGCATCCAGGGCGTGACCACGCGCGCGCCGCCCTCGTTGCTGTCCAGATACTCCAGCACCAGGGGCTGGCCCTGGGCGTTGGTCAGCACGCCGCCCTGCACGCGCCAGCCGGCCTCGGCCAGCAGGTGCTGGGCGCGGCGCAGGTTCTCGCGCAGGCCGTTGTCGCTGCCGTCGGTGCGCGGCGGCTCGAACGCCGGGCCGAAGGCCGCCGGCGGGATGTCGGCGCGAAACGGGGTCATCAGCGCCAGCTGGGCCTCGTCGGGCAGGCCGCTGGCGGCGCATTCGGTGTTGCCGAAGATGCCGCGCACCCGCGTGTACGACTGGTAGAACATCTGCCGGTTCATCCACTCGTAGTCGATGGCCAGGCCCAGCGCCTGGCGCACGCGCGCGTCGCGCAGCAGCGGCCGGCGGCTGTTGAGCACGTAGCTCTGAAAGCCGGTGGGCAGCCGGTGGCGGAACTCGCCCTTGACCAGTTCGCCGCTCCTGAACTTGGGCCCGTTCACGCGCCGTGCCCAGTCGCCGGCGGAATAAAACGCCATCAGGTCGAACTCGCCCGCCTTCAGCGCCTCCAGCCGGGCGGTGTTGTCGCGGTAGATCCTGACCTGCACGCGGTCGAAGTTGCCGGTGCCGCGGCGCACGTTCAGGTCGCGCGCCCAATAGCGGGCGTCGCGCACGTAGGTGATGTCCTTGCCGAACTTCACCGGCCCGATGCGGTAGGGCCCGCTGCCGATGGGCTCGTCCATCACCACCTGGTCGAACGGCTTGCCGGCGCCCCATTGGTGGCTGAACACCGGCAGGCCGCCCACCGTCAGTGGCAGTTCGCGGTTGGGCTGGCGAAAGCGAAAGCGCACCGTGCGCTCGTCCAGCACGTCGACGCCCGCCACGTCGACCAGCAGCGTCTTGTAGGCGGGCGAGGTGTGCGGGCCGATCAGGGTGTCGAAGCTGTGCTTGACGTCGCGCGCCTGAACCGCGTCGCCGTTGTGAAAGCGCGCCTCGGGCCGCAGGCGGAAGGTGGCCGACAGGCGGTCGGGCGCCACGCTGACGTCCTCGGCCAGCAGGCCGTAGGCGGCGCCGGCCTCGTCCAGCGAGCCGGCCAGCAGGCTGTCGAACATCAGCTCCGACAGGTAGGTGGGCGCGCTGCCCTTGATGGTGAACGGGTTGTATTTGTCGAAGGTGGAGGCGCGCGAGTTGCCCACCAGGCGGATTTCGCCGCCCTTGGGCGCGGCCGGGTTGACGTAATCGAAATGGGCAAAGCCGGGCGGGTACTTCAGCTCGCCCCACAGCGCGTAGCCGTGGGCGGCCCAGGCGGGCAGACTGAAGGCCGCCAGCAGCACGGCGGAGAAAATGCGCATGCGACAATTCTGCCGCTGATTTACCAGGAGCTAGCGCATGACCACCCCCACCGGCTTTCTGACGGGCAAGAAACTGCTGATCACCGGCGTGCTGTCCAACCGCTCGATCGCCTACGGCATCGCCCGCGCCTGCCGCCAGCAGGGGGCCGAGCTGGCCTTCAGCTACGTCGGCGAGCGCTTCAAGGACCGCATCACCGAATTCGCCACCGAGTTCGACTCCAAGCTGGTGTTCGACTGCGACGTCGGCAGCGACGAGCAGATCGAGCGCATGTTCCGCGAGCTGTCGCAGCTCTGGCCCAGGTTCGACGGCTTCGTGCACGCCATCGGCTTTGCGCCGCGCGAGGCCATCGCGGGCAACTTCTTCGACGGCCTGAGCCGCGAGAACTTCCGCATCGCCCACGACATCAGCGCCTACAGCTTCCCCGGCATGGCCAAGGCGGCCCTGCCCTACCTGAGCGAGCGCGCCGCCCTGCTGACGCTGTCCTACCTGGGCGCGCTGCGCAGCATCCCCAACTACAACACCATGGGCCTGGCCAAGGCCAGCCTGGAAGCCAGCGTGCGCTACATGGCCGAGGCCCTGGGCGGCCGCGGCGTGCGCGTCAACGGCATCAGCGCCGGCCCGATCAAGACGCTGGCGGCCAGCGGCATCAAGGACTTCGGCAAGCTGCTGGGCTACGTGGCCAGCGCCGCGCCGCTGCGCCGCAACGTCACCATCGACGATGTGGGCAACGTCGCCGCCTTCCTGATGAGCGACCTGGCCAGCGGCGTGACGGCCGAGATCACCTACGTCGACGGCGGCTTCAGCCAGACGGCCGGCCTGTCGACCGACATGGTCGGCTAAAGTCCGTCGACCACAAGCCAGATCGGCCTCTGACGCTTGTCTGGCGAGCGCCAGCAGCTACTGATTTAATAGTATGAAGCGGCGCGCCCTGCTGCTCGGTGCCCTGGCCCTGGGCACGCGCGCCTGGGCCGGCCCGGCTGACCAGGCGCCGGCGCTGCTGCTGGCCCGGCCCTGGCAGAGCGGCACCGACCTGGCCGACTGGTGGGTGAGCGAGAAGTACGACGGCGTGCGCGGCTTCTGGGACGGCAGCGCACTGCGCACGCGCGGCGGCGAGCGCATCGCCGCCCCGCCCTGGTTCACCGCCGGCTGGCCCGCCACGCCGCTGGACGGCGAGCTGTGGGCCGGGCGCGGCGGCTTCGAGCAGGCGCAGTCCGCCGTGGCGCGCCAGAGCCCCGACGACGCGGCCTGGCGCCGCCTGCGCTACATGGTGTTCGACCTGCCGGCGCACCCCGGCACATTCGATGAGCGCCTGCCCGCCCTGCGCGCCACCGTCGCCGCCATCGACCAGCCCTGGGTGGTCGCCGTGCCGCAGCAGCGCGTGGCCAGCGCCGCGCGCCTGCAGGCGCTGCTGCGCGAAGTCGTGGCCGGCGGCGGCGAAGGCCTGATGCTGCACCGCGGCAGCTCGCCTTACCGCGCCGGGCGCGGCGACGCGCTGCGCAAGCTCAAGCCGCACGACGACGCCGAGGCGCGCGTCATCGCCCATCTGCCCGGCCGCGGCCGGCACGCTGGCCGCCTGGGCGCGCTGTGGGTGCAAACGCCCGAAGGCCGGCGCTTTGCCCTGGGCAGCGGCTTCACGGACGCCCAGCGCGCCGACCCGCCGCCCGTGGGCAGCTGGGTCACGTACCGCCACCGCGGCGTGCACCCGGGCAGCGGCCTGCCGCGCTTTGCCAGCTTCCTGCGCGTGCGGGCGGACGAAGCGCGCTACCGGCCCTGAGGGGCGCTGCGCGGCTGCCGCGGCCGCCGTCTGGGTCCCCCGCTGTCGCGGGGACGAGCAGGATCAATCGGCTTGGCTTGTCGAGCGGGCCGCTGGCTCGCTCGGCCCACCCTTCAGCCACCGCGCAGCGCCGCCCAGGCCAGCAGCAGGCCGATCAGCAGCGGCTGGTGCAGCATGTAGTAGCTCAGGCTCCAGCGCCCCAGCGGCGCCAGCCGGCGGGCGGCGGCGCTGGCCGGGCGGGCCAGCCAGGCGCGCAGCGGCGCCCACTGGGCCGCGCCCACGCCCAGCCACAGCACGCCCAGCCAGGGCAGCAACGGCACGTAGTCCTCGGTGACCGGCTTGCGGGTGACGATGCCCAGCCAGTTCAGCCAGCGGCCGTCCAGCGCCTGCGCCAGCGCGGGTGGCGCGGCCTCGCGCAGCCAGGCGCCGGCCAGCGGCGCGGCGGCGATCAGCAGCGCGCCGCCCAGCCAGGGCCAGGCGCCGCGCAGCGCCCCGCGCACCAGCAGCGCGCGCGTCAGCAGCAGCATCAGCGCCATGCCGTGCAGCACGCCAAAGCTGATCCAGCTCTTGGGGAAAATCCACCACGACCCCAGCGACACCAGCAGCGCGCAGCCCGCTACCTGGGCCCAGCGGCGGGCAAAGCGCGGCCAGCGCTGGCCGGCCTGCACCGCCAGCGCCTGCCCGGCGCCGGCGCACAGCAGGAACAGGCTGACGATGGCGGTGCGCTGCGCCGTCCACACCGGGTCTGCATAGAAGTTCTGGCGGATGTGGCCGAAGTGGTTGAGGTCGAACGCGAAGTGGTAGGCCGTCATCCACAGCAGCGCCAGCGCGCGCAGGGCGTCCAGGCGGTCGTGGCGTGCAGCTGCCGCGCTCATGGTGATTTGGCGGTGCTGGCGCCGTCAGCCCAGCACCTGCTGCGCCGTGCGGCCGACCAGGCGGGCGTACAGCGCCGGGTCGGTGTCGCGTTCGCTGCCGATCAGCAGCAGGCGCGCGCCGGCGTCCAGGCCCAGGGCCGCGCGCTGCGCCGGCGACCGCGCCACGGCGATGGCCGCCGCCAGCCCGGCCACCGCCGATTCGCCGGCGACGATGGGCGCGTCGCCCCCCGTCGGCGCGGCCAGCAGGCGCATGGCCTGCACGGCGGCGTCGTCGCTGACGGTGGCGAAGGCGTCGGCGCCGGTGGCCAGGATGTCCCAGGCCAGCAGCGACACCTCGCCGCAGGCCAGGCCGGCCATCAGGGTGTCCAGCGCGCCGCTGACCGCCACCAGCTGGCCGGCGCGGGCGCTGCGCATCAGGCAGTCGGCGCGCTCGGGCTCGACCACCACGAAGCGCGGGCGCGCGGCGCCCTCGCGCTCCCAGAACCAGCCGCACACCGCCGCCGCCAGCCCGCCCACGCCGCCCTGCACGAACACGTGGGTCGGCCGCTGGCCGAGCTGCTGCACGGCTTCTTCCACCATCAGCTGGTAGCCCTGCATGACGTCGCGCGGCACGTCCATGTAGCCGGGGTAGGAGGTGTCGGAAATCACGTGCCGCCCCAGCCGCCGCGCGTCGGCGTCGGCCTGGCGCACGGCGTCGTCGTAGTTGCCCGGCGTGCGCACCACCTGGGCGCCGAAGGCCTCGATGGCCGCCTTGCGCCCCTCGCTGACGGTGGCGTGGATGTAGATCACGCAGCCGCAGCCCAGCAGCTGCGCGCCCCAGGCCACCGAGCGGCCGTGGTTGCCGTCGGTGGCGCAGGTCACGGTGATCTGGCGCGCCAGCTCGCGCAGGGCGCCGCCGCGCAGCTCCTCGGTGGCCACCGGCCGGCCCAGCCGGGCCGACAGCTCGCGCCGCAACAGCCGCGCCACGGCATAGGCGCCGCCCAGCGCCTTGAAGCTGCCCAGGCCGAAGCGGCCGCCCTCGTCCTTGTAGGCCACGTCGGCCACGCCCAGGCGGGCCGCCAGCGCGCCCAGCCGGTGCAGCGGCGTGGGGGCGTAGCCGGGCCAGCGCGTGATTTCGGCGCGCGCCTCGGCCAGCGCGGCTTGACCCAGCACGGCGCCGCGCCGCGGGCCGTAGGCCTCGTCGCGGCGCGCGGCGGGGTTGAGAAACAGCTCGGCGCGCAGCGGCGGCAGGGTGGTGGCGTCGTCGGTCATGGCGGTGGCGTGCGGGGCGGTGCGTTGGGGTAGCCCGAGTATCGGCCGAACCGGGCCGCGCCATGGCGCCGGTGTGCGGTATAAGCGTTCGAGACTGTTGCGGTGGCCGCCCGCGGGCCCTTCGACATCACTATCATTTACATAGCTGCTTGCGCTCGACAGACGGGCGCCAGAGCCCAAAAGACCAGGAATCTCCCAGACGTGCAATCGGCCAGCGACCAGTGGTTTGACGAGGCGTACTACCAGCGCTACTACTACGACCCGCGCACCCGCGTGGTCGATCCCGAGCATGCGCGCCGGCTGGGCGACTTCGTGGCCAGCTACCTGGCGCACCTGCACCTGCCGGTGCGGCGCGTGCTGGACATGGGCTGCGGCATCGGCCTGTGGCGCGAGACGGTGGCGCGGCACTTTCCCGCCGCCCGCTACCAGGGCGTGGAATACAGCGACTACCTGTGCCAGCGCTACGGTTGGGCGCACGGCTCGGTGCTCGACTGGCAGGCCGACGAGCCATTCGATCTGGTCATCTGCCAGGGCGTGCTGGCCTACCTGAGCCCGCCCGATCTGCGCCGCGCGCTGGCCAACCTGGGCCGGCTGTGCCGCGGCGCGCTGTACCTGGAGGCGGTCACGCTGGAGGACTACGAGCGCGACGCCATCGACCTGGAGCTGAGCGACCCGCGCCTGCACCGCCACCGCGCGGCGCTGTACCGGCGCGGCCTGGCGCCGCAGTTTCGCGCCGCCGGCGGCGGCCTGTGGCTGAGCCGGCGCGCCCAGGTGCCGCTGCTGGCACTCGAATCGCCCGACTGAACGCGCGCCACCGTCCGGGCCGCCGTTCCCTGGGGATAATCCGCCCATGCCCCTGCCCCACCAGATCGAACTGCTGGCCCCCGCGCGCGACGCCGACATCGGCATCGAGGCCGTCCACCACGGCGCCGATGCCGTCTACATCGGCGGACCGGGCTTTGGCGCGCGCGCCGGCGCCGGCAACGCGGTGGCCGACATCGAGCGCCTGGCGCGGCACGCACACCGCTTTGACGCGCGCGTCTTCGTCACCCTCAACACCATCCTGCGCGACGACGAACTGGAGCCGGCGCGCCGCCTGGCCTGGCAGCTGTACGAAGCCGGTGCCGACGCGCTCATCATCCAGGACATGGGCCTGCTGGCGCTGGAGCTGCCGCCGATCCAGCTGCACGCCAGCACGCAGACCGACATCCGCACGCCGGCCAAGGCGCGCTTTCTGCAGGACGCCGGCCTGAGCCAGATCGTGCTGGCGCGCGAGCTGGATCTGGCGCAGATCGCCGCCATCCGCGACGCGCTGGAGCCGGCGCGCTGCGGCATCGAGTTCTTCATCCATGGCGCGCTGTGCGTGGCCTACAGCGGCCAGTGCTACATCAGCCACGCCCACACCGGCCGCAGCGCCAACCGCGGCGACTGCTCGCAGGCCTGCCGCCTGCCCTACCAGGTGGTGGACGCGCAGGGCCGCTTCGTGGCCCACGACGCCCATGTGCTGAGCATGAAGGACAACAACCAGTCGCTCAACCTGCGCCCGCTGATCGACGCCGGCGTGCGCAGCTTCAAGATCGAGGGGCGCTACAAGGACATGGGCTACGTGAAGAACATCACCGCCCACTACCGCCGCCTGTTCGACGAAATCCTGGACGAGCGCCCCGGGCTGGCGCGCGCCAGCTCCGGCCGCGTGGCCTTCGGCTTCACACCCGACCCGCTGCAGAACTTCAACCGCGAGTTCACCGACTACTTCGTGCACGGGCGCCAGATCGACGTCGGTGCCTTCGACACGCCCAAGAACCCCGGCCAGCCCATCGGCCATGTCACCCGCGTGGCGGACGATCACTTCGATCTGCAGGCCGACGACCCGACCCTGAGCCTGGCCAACGGCGACGGCCTGTGCTACTGGGACCAGCAGAAGGCGCTGGTCGGCGCCCAGACCAACCGCGTGCAGCCGCTGGGCGGCGGCCGCTGGCGCGTGTTCCCCAAGGACGCGCTGGCCCAGCTGCACGACCTGCGCCCGGGCACGCCGGTGCACCGCAACCGCAGCATGGACTGGGTGCGCGCGCTGGAGAAGAAGTCCGCCGAGCGCCGCATCGGCGTCTGGCTGACGCTGACCGAGGCGCCCGACGGCCTGTGCCTGAGCGCCACCGACGAAGACGGCCACACGGCCCAGGCCCACGCCGCCCTGCCCTGGAGCGCGCCGCGCGACAAGGCGCAGGCCAGTGCCCGGCTGCACGAGGCGCTGGCCCGGCTGGGCGAGACGATCTTCACGCCGCTGGACATCGCGCTGGCGCTGCCGCGCCCCTGGTTCGTGCCGCCCAGCGTGGCCAACGCCCTGCGACGCGAGGCCATCGCCGCGCTCGAAGCCGCCCGCGCCGCCGCCTGGCAGCGCCTGCCGCGCGCCGCGCCCGTCGAGCCGCCCACGCCCTACCCCGAAGACACGCTCAGCTACCTGGCCAACGTGTTCAACCACAAGGCGCGCGATTTCTATGCGCGCCACGGCGTGAAGGTGATCGACGCCGCCTACGAAAGCCACCAGGAAACAGGCGAGGTCAGCCTGATGATCACCAAGCACTGCGTGCGCTACAGCCTGAGCCTGTGCCCCAAGCAGGCCAAGGGGGTGATCGGCGTCAAGGGCACGATCCGCGCCGAGCCGCTGCAGCTGATCAACGGCAAGGAGCGCCTGACGCTGCGCTTCGACTGCAAGGCCTGCGAGATGCACGTGGTGGGCAAGATCAAGCCCGGCGTCATGCAGCGCGCCGAGCGCGAGGCCGCCGAGCACGCGCTGCGCTTTTACCGCGCGGCCCCGGCGGCGACTTCGGATTCCCATTGAAAACCGATTGCAGCGCTTGCCTGGCGCGCGCCAGCAGCTACACTGAACATAGCAACCCATCAAGGACCGAACCATGAAGATCCTGCTGCCCGTCGACGGCACCGAGCTGTCCCTGCACGAAACCCGCTTTGCGCTGCGCCTGGTGCGCGAGGGCCTGCGCGCCAGCTTCGTGCTGGCCAACGTGCAGGAGCCGGCCTCGTTCTACGAGATCGTCACGGCGCAGAACCCGGGCCTGATCGAAAGCGCCGCGCAGGAAGCCGGCGAGGACCTGATCGCCCCGTCGGCCCGCCTGCTGGCCGAGGCCGGCGTGCCGTTCGAGACCGCCGTGATCACCGGCGATCCGGCGCACGCCATGCTGGACTTGATCGAGCTGCACGGCTGCGACATGGTGGTGATGGGCTCGCGCGCGCTCGGCCCGATCCGCCGCATGCTGGAAGGCGGCTCCACCTCGCGCCGCCTGCTGGACGACGCGCCGGTGCCGGTGCTGCTGGTCAAGCCGCCGGCGCCGGTGGACGATTAAAGTTTTTCCGTCTGCCCGCTGCTCGGCTGCCATTTCATCAGGTGCCGCTCGGCCAGCCCCACCAGGCCGTCGAGCACCAGCGCGAACACCGTCAGCAGCACGATGCCGGCAAACACCGTGTTGATGTCGAACGAACCCTCGGCCTGCAGGATCAGGTAGCCCACGCCGCTGGCCGAGCCCAGGTACTCGCCCACCACCGCGCCGACGAAGGCCAGCCCCACCGAGGTGTGCAGGCTGGAAAACACCCAGCTCATGGCGCTGGGCACGTACACGTGGCGCATCAGCTGGCGCGCGTTGGCGCCCAGCATGCGCGCGTTGGCCAGCACCACCGGGCTGACCTCGCGCACGCCCTGGTAGACGTTGAAGAACACGATGAAGAACACCAGCGTCACCGCCAGCGCCACCTTCGACCAGATGCCCAGGCCAAACCACATGGCGAAGATGGGCGCCAGGATCACCCGCGGCATGGCGTTGGCGGCCTTCAGGTACGGGTCCAGCACCGCCGAGGCGAACGGCGACAGCGCCAGCCACAGCCCCACGCCCAGCCCCGCCAGGGTGCCGATGACGAAGGCCAGCAGCGTCTCCAGCAGCGTCACCCACAGGTGCTTGTAGATGTCGGCGTCGGTGACGAACCAGCGCCACAGGCGCTGCGCCACCTCGACCGGCTTGCCGAAGAAGAAGGCCACGGTGTCCGAGCCGTTGGCGGCCAGGTGCCACGCCAGCAGGATCGCCACCAGCAGACCGACCTGCCAGCCGCGCAACATCAGGCGGTTCATGCGGCCTTCCTTTTCTGCTGGTCGTAGCCCTTGAGCACCTCGTCGCGCAGCACGGCCCAGATCTGCGAGTGCAGCTCGACGAAGCGCGGCTCGTTGCGGATTTCGGCCACGTTGCGCGGGCGCGGCAGGTCGATGGCGAATTCGCCGATCGGGCGCGTGGCCGGCCCGGCCGACAGCACCACCACGCGGTCGGACAGCGCGATGGCCTCGTCCAGGTCGTGCGTGATGAACAGCACCGCCCGCCCCTGCGCGCTGCCGCTGGCCGAGGGCGCGGCCCACAGATCGAGCAGCTCGTTTTCCATCAGCTGGCGGGTCTGCACGTCGAGCGCCGAGAACGGCTCGTCCATCAGGATGATGTCCGGGTCCAGGATCAGCGTCTGCGCCATCGCCACGCGCTTGCGCATGCCGCCCGACAGCTGGTGCGGATAGCGGTCCTCGAAGCCGGCCAGCCCCACGCGCGCCAGCCAGGCGCGGCCCAGGCGGTCGGCCTCGACGACGCCGGTGCCGCGGAACACCAGGCCGGCGATGACGTTGTCCAGCGCCGTCTTCCAGGGCATCAGCGATTCGGTCTGGAACATGTAGCCGGCGCGGCGGTTGAGCCCCGCCAGCGGCTGGCCGAACACCCGCACCTGCCCGCTGGAAGGCGCCAGCAGGCCGGCGCCCACGTTCAGCAGCGTGCTCTTGCCGCAGCCGGTGGGCCCGACCACCGACACGAACTCGCCCGGCGCCACCGCCAGGCTGGCGCCCTGCACCGCCGTGTAGCGCTGGCCGGGGGCGTCGCGGCTGGTGAAGATGCAGGTGATGTCCTGCAGGTCCAGCGCGGCGGCTGAAGAAGAATTCATAAGCAAAATTAGCCTCAAACCCAGACAGGTCGAGCGTCAGCAGCTATCAAAAACATACCGCACCAGCGCGCCGTGCGGCGGGTGCGCCAAGCGGTCCCGGGGCTCAGCCGTACTTGGCGGCGGCCTTCCTGGCGAAGTTGTTGGTGTAGGTCTTGCCCAGGTCGATGGGCTTGTCCTTCAGGCTGTCCTCGAAGGTTTGCAGCATGCGCAGCGCGGTGGCCGGGCCGGCCTCGGGCATCAGGCCGTCGGGCGAGATGGCCTCGCGCACGCGCTCCCACGCCGCCAGGTACAGCGCGCGATCGCCCAGCAGGTACGAATCCGGCACGGTCTTGACGATGTCCGACGGCCCCGCCTTCTGCAGCCAGCGCAGCGCCCGCACCATGGCATTGGCCAGCGCCTGCGTGGTGCCCGGGTTGTCCTGCACGAACTTGACTGGCGTGTACAGGCAGGCGGCGGGCATCGGGCCGCCATAGACGGCCTGCGTGTCCTTGAGCGTGCGCGTGTCGGCCACCACCTTGATCAGGTTGTCGCGCTGCAGCATGGTGATCACCGGGTCGAGGTTGGCGATGGCATCGACCTGGCCCGACTTGACGGCGGCGATGGCGCCGCTGGACGCGCCCACGCCGATGAAGGACACGTCGCTGGCCTTCAGGCCCGCCTTGGCCAGCACGTAGCTGGCCATCATGGCGGTGGACGAACCCGGCGCCGTCACGCCGATCTTCTTGCCCTTGAGGTCGGCGATCGACTTGTAGCCCGGCATGGTCTTGGTCGACACCGCCATCACGATCTGCGGCGCGCGACCCTGCAGCACCACCGACATGATGGGCTGGTTCTTGGCCTGCATGTTGATGGTGTGCTCGTACGCGCCCGACACCACGTCGGCGCTGCCGCCCACCAACGCCTGCAGCGCCTTGGCGCCGCCGGCGAAGTCGGGAATTTCCACCTGCAGGCCCTCGTCCTTGAAGTACCCCAGTTGCTCGGCAATGGTCAACGGCAGGTAATAAAACAGGTTCTTGCCGCCGACCGCGATGGTCAGCTTGCTTTTTTCGGGCTTGCCCTGGGCAAAGGCCAGGCGCGGCAGCGCGATGGCGGCCGGCGCGGCCAGCAGGGTCTTCAAAACGGTACGGCGCATGCCAAGTCTCCTGTGGGTACAACAAAACGGCGACTGTATTACATGTGGCAACGTGCCGGTCCCGGCGGTGGCCATTGCAACCCCAGCCGGCGCCGCGGGGCGCCCGCTTGAACGACCCGGTTCAGTCGATCTTCACCCCCGCATCCTTGATCACCTTGGCGTACTTGGCGATCTCGGCGCGCATGAAGGCGTCGAACTGCGCCGGCGTGTTGCCCACCGGCGTCAACCCCATGGTCGCCAGGCGTTCGCGCACGGCGGGTGTCGCCAGCGCCTTGGCGGTTTCGCCCTGCAGCCGGTCGATGGCCGCGGCCGGCGTGCGCGCCGGCGCCAGCAGGGCGAACCAGGACGTGGTTTCGTAGCCCTTCAGGCCCGATTCGTCCAGTGTCGGCACCTCGGGCAGGGCCGCGGCACGCTGCTGGCCGGTGGTCGCCAGCGCCTTCAGCCGACCCGACTTGAGCAGGCCCTGCGCCGACGGAATGTTGATGATCATCGCCGCCACCTGGCCAGCGGCCAGGTCGGTCAGGCCGGGCGCGGCGCCCTTGTAGGGCACATGCACCAGATCGACGCCCGCCATGCTCTTGAACAGCTCGGCCGACAGGTGCGACAGGCTGCCGTTGCCACCCGAGGCGATGTGCAGCTGGCCCGGCCGCGCCTTGGCATGGGCGATGAACTCGCGCACATTGCCCACCGGCAGGCTGGCGCTGACCACCAGCACGTTGGGCGCCGTCGCCACCAGGGTGATCGGCGCAAAGTCCTTCAGCGTGTCGTAGGGCAGCCTGGGATACAGGCTGGGCGTGACGCCGTGCGAGCTGCCATTGCCCAGGATGAGGGTGTGGCCGTCGGGCGCGGCCTTGGCCACCATGTCCGAGGCGATGCTGCCGCCGGCGCCGGGCCGGTTCTCGATCAGCACGGGCTGCCCCAGGCCGGCCGACATCTCCTGCGCGATGGCGCGCGCCAGCACGTCCGAGCCATCGCCCGCCGGCGCCGGCACCACCAGCCGCACCGGCTTGGACGGAGCCTGCGCCAGGACCACCGACGACGCCAGCGCGAGAACGAGGGCGGCCGGCGCGGCCAGCAGGGTCTTCAGAACAGTACGGCGCATGGGCAGGCTCCTTGGTGCGCGGGCCAAAGCGGCAACGCGGCGCGGGCTATCGTATCCCCGCTCGCGCGGGGCAACCACCGCTCAGATGTTCGTGTAGCGGGATTTCTCGGGCCTATAGGACGGCGGCATACAGTCCTCCCTTTTGTAATAGCAGCCCGTAGGATATCCGCAGGTGGTTCTGGCATTTTCCTGGCCAAGCTTCGACAATCGCGATCATCAGCCAAGTGAAAGGATGCCCCATGCGCCCCTCCGTCGTGCTCCAGCAGCAGCGCCATGCCATACGCGAAGCCGTGGAGCGCTTTCGGACGGTGAACCCGCGCGTCTTTGGCTCCGTCCTGCACGGCACCGACCAAGAGGGCAGCGACCTCGATCTGCTGGTAGACGCTTTGCCCGGCACCACGCTGTTTGATCTGGGTGGACTGCAAGATGAGCTGGAGACTCTGCTTGGTGTCCAGATCGATGTGCGCACACCCGCCGATCTGCCTCCCAAGTTCCGCGCCCAGGTGCTTGCCGAGGCCCAGCCGCTATGAATGAGAACCGGCTGGCGGGCTACCTTGACCACATGCAGCAGGCCGCAGCCGATGCCTGCGCCTTTGTACAAGGCATGACGCAGGGCGAATTTCTGGGTGACAAGCGTACCCAGCAGGCGGTCATCATGAGCCTCATCATCGTGGGCGAGGCCGCGACCAAAGCAATGGATGGCTACCCGGCGTTTGTCCAGGCACATGCCGATGTGCCGTGGCGCAGCATGCGCGGCATGCGCAACCGCATTGCGCACGGGTATTTCGACATCAACCTGGAGGTGGTGTGGGAAACCGTGCAGACGGCATTGCCGCAATTGCAGACGCAACTGACGGCGTTGCGGCCACTACCTGACAGCGAAACCCAGTCCTGAATGCTCAGGAAGGCAGCCGCTCCACGCCGAAGCGGCTGTAGCGGTAGCGTGCAGCACCGAGACGAAAACTGAAACCCGGGCCTTCACCATCCGCCAGCGGCAACACTTCTTTGGGTTACGCATCTGCGTGCAAGCCCGGTGGTACCTGGTGGTGCCGCAATGCAAGCTGTTCCACAGGTTGACCCAAAGACCCCAGCGGCAACGATTTGGCAAATATCATCAGGCGATCGGCAGCGCCCAAACGGCTAGCGATACTGCCCCCATCTTACGGAAACAGCGCACCAAATGGCTGGTCAAAAGCCAGCGCGTGCAGGTTGGCCAGGGTGCCGGTAGCAAAGCGCAGGCCGTCCACTTCCTTGCCGAACAGCACCCACGCTGCGCCCATTTCCTGCGCAATCGCATCGAGCGCTTCGGGGTGGGTAGCCCGACCAGATTGAATCTGGACGCAGCGGCCCTCACCCCACCCAGCGCCGCGCGTTGCGCCAGATCTGCATCCAGGGGCTGAAGGCCGACGGATCGCCGTCGGTCCAGCTCATCTGGATGTTGCGAAACACCCGCTCGGGGTGCGGCATCATGGCGGTGAAGCGGCCGTCGGCGGTGGTGACGGCCGTCAGGCCGCCGGGGCTGCCGTTGGGGTTTTGGGGGTACTGCTCGGTCGGCTGGCCGTGGTGGTCGACGAAGCGCATCGCGGCCAGCACCTGCCCTGCGTCGCCGCGCTGGCTGAAGTTGGCAAAACCCTCGCCGTGCGAGACCGCGATCGGCAGCCGGCTGCCGGCCATGCCGGCCAGCAGGATGCTGGGGCTGTCCAGCACCTCGACCAGCGACAGCCGCGCCTCGAAGCGCTCGCTGCGGTTGGTGGTGAAGCGCGGCCAGTGCTCGGCGCCGGGGATGATGCCGGCCAGTTCGGCGAACATCTGGCAGCCGTTGCACACGCCCAGGGCAAAGGTGTCGGGCCGCCCGAAGAAACCCTGGAACTGCGCCGACAGCGCCGGGTTGAAGGTGATCGAGCGCGCCCAGCCGACGCCCGCGCCCAGCGTGTCGCCGTAGCTGAAGCCGCCGCACACCACCAGGCCGCGGAAGTCCGACAGGCGCGCGCGCCCGCTCTGCAGGTCGGTCATGTGGACGTCGAAGGCGTCGAAGCCGGCCTCGGTGAAGGCATAGGCCATCTCGACGTGCGAGTTGACGCCCTGCTCGCGCAGCACGGCGACCCGGGGCCGAGCACCGCCGATAACTATGTTTTTGGTAGCTGCTGGCGCTTGCTGCGTCTGCGTCAGGGCCAGTTTTTGTTTGAATTCATCGGACAGGGCCACGTGCAGGCCCGGATCGCCCGGCGCGCCGGCGGCGGCGTGTTCGGCATCGGCGCAATCGGGGTGGTCGCGCTCGCGGGCGATCTTCCAGCTGACGCTGTCCCACACCTGCTGGAGGTCGTGCAGGCTGGCGGAAAACACCTCCCTGGTGTCGCGCCACACGCTCAGGCAGCCCTTGCCCTTGTCGATGGGCGAGGCATCGGGCCGGGTCTTGCCGATGACGTGGCTCAGCCGCGCCAGGCCGTGGGCGCGCAGCACTTGCAGTGCGGCGTCGCGCTCGGCGGTGCGCACCTGCAGCACCACGCCCAGCTCCTCGGCGAACAGCGCCTTGAGGGTGAGCCACTCGCGCCGGCCGCTGACCTGGCGCGCCCAGTCCTTGCCCTCGCCCGACTCCATGCGGCTGTCGCTGATGCCGTCGCCCTCGTTGACCAGCAGGTCGACGTTCAGCGCCACGCCGACCTGACCGGCAAACGCCATCTCGGCCACGCAGGCCAGCAGGCCGCCGTCGCTGCGGTCGTGGTAGGCGAGGATTTTTCCTTCGGCGCGCAGCTGGTTGACGGCCGCCACCAGGGCGATCAGGTCTTGCGGGTCATGCAGGTCGGGCACGCCGTCGGCCTGCGGGCAGCCGCTCTGGCCCAGCGCCTGCGCCAGGATGCTGCCGGCCAGGCGGTGGCGGCCATGGCCCAGGTCGATCAGGATCAGGGTGGTGTCGGCCTCATCGCGGTCGAGCTGGGGCGTGAGCGTGCCGCGCACGTCGGCCACGCTGGCAAAGGCGGTGGCGATCAGGCTGACGGGCGACACCACCTTGCGCGCGGCGCCCTGCCCGTCGGTCCACTGCGTGCGCATCGACAGGCTGTCCTTGCCCACCGGGATGGCGATGCCCAGCCGCGGGCACAGCTCCAGCCCAACGGCGCGCACGGTGGCGTACAGCTCGGCGTCCTCGCCCGGTTCGCCGCAGGCGGCCATCCAGTTGGCCGACAGCTTGACGCGCGCCAGCTCGATGGGCGCGGCCAGCAGGTTGGTGATGGCCTCGGCCACCGCCATGCGGCCCGAGGCCGGCGCGTGCAGCGCGGCCAGCGGCGTGCGCTCGCCCATGCTCATGGCCTCGCCGGCAAAGCCGCGGTAGTCGGCCAGGGTGACGGCGCAGTCGGCCACCGGCACCTGCCAGGGGCCGACCATGGGGTCGCGGTGCGTCAGGCCGCCCACGGTGCGGTCGCCGATGGTGACCAGAAAGCGCTTGCTGGCCACCGTGGGGTGGCTCAGCACCTGGATCACCGCGTCCTGCAGTTTCACGTCGTCCAGCTGCAGGGGCGTGAATTGGCGCTGCACGCTTTGCACGTCGCGTTGCATTTTGGGCGGCTTGCCCAGCAGCACGTCCATCGGCATGTCGACCGGCTGCGCCGACGCGGGGGCGTCGGCGTCATGCAGGAGCAGCTGGCGCGCATCGGTGGCCACCCCGACCACGGCGAACGGGCAGCGCTCGCGCGCGCACAGCTGCTGCAGCAGCGGCAGCGATTCGGGCGCGATGGCCAGCACATAGCGCTCCTGGCTTTCGTTGCACCAGATTTCCTTGGGCGCTAGGCCGCTTTCTTCCAGCGGCACGGCGCGCAAATCGAAGCGCGCGCCGCGCCCGGCGTCGTTGACCAGCTCGGGGAAGGCGTTGGACAGCCCGCCCGCGCCCACGTCGTGGATGGCCAGGATGGGGTTGTCCGTGCCCAGGGCCTGGCACTGGGTGATGACCTCCTGGGCGCGGCGCTGGATCTCGGGGTTGCCGCGCTGCACCGAATCAAAGTCGAGCTGCGCCGCGTTGGCGCCGCTGGCCAGCGACGAGGCCGCGCCGCCGCCCATGCCGATGCGCATGCCGGGCCCGCCCAGCTGGATCAGCAGGCTGCCGGCAGGAAATTCGATCTTGTGCGTCAGCCGGGCGTCGATCTGCCCCAGGCCGCCGGCGATCATGATCGGCTTGTGGTAGCCGCGCAGCACCTCGTGGCCGGGCGCGCCCACGCTGAGCTCGTATTCGCGAAAGTAGCCCAGCAGGTTCGGCCGGCCGAACTCGTTGTTGAAGGCCGCACCGCCCAGCGGCCCCTCGGTCATGATCTGCAGCGCGCTGGCCATGTGCGCGGGCCGGCCATGCGGGCTGTCCCACAGTTTGCTGACCGTGAAGCCCGTCAGGCCGGCCTTGGGCTGCGCGCCACGGCCGGTGGCGCCTTCGTCGCGGATCTCGCCGCCCGCTCCGGTACTGGCGCCCGGGAAGGGGCTGATCGCCGTGGGGTGGTTGTGCGTCTCCACCTTCATCAGCACATGGCGCAGCTGACTCTGTTTTTGATAGCTCCTGGCGCTGTCTGCGTCGGCGTCGAAGGGCGATTTGACCTGAAAAGCCTCGACCTCGCCGCCTTCCATCACGGCGGCGTTGTCGCTGTAGGCGACGACCGTGTGCCGCGGGTTTTGCTGGTGGGTGTGGCGGATCATGGCAAACAGGCTCTTGTCCTGCGCCACGCCGTCGATGCGCCAGTCGGCGTTGAAGATCTTGTGCCGGCAATGCTCGCTGTTGGCCTGGGCGAACATCATCAGCTCGACGTCGGTCGGGTTGCGGCCCAGGCGGGTGAAGGCGTCCAGCAGGTAGTCGATCTCGTCGCTCGCCAGCGCCAGGCCCCAGTCCGTGTTGGCCTTTTCCAGCGCGGCCTGGCCGCCGGCCAGCACGTCCACATGCGCCAGCGGCTCGGGCGTGAGGGTGGAAAACAGCGCGCGCGCCGCCTCGCGGCTTTGCAGCACGCTTTCGGTCATGCGGTCGTGCAGCAGCGCGGCGATCGCCGTGCGCTCTTCTTCCGATAGCTGTTTGCGCTTGATCAGCGCGGGCTTCAACCCGATCCGATACTCGACGATGCGCTCCAGCCGGTGCAGCGCCATGCCGCAGTTGCGCGCGATGTCGCTCGCCTTGCTGGCCCAGGGCGACACGGTGCCCAGGCGCGGCGTGACGACAAACAGCGCGTCCTCGGGCAGCGCCGGCGCCGGCGGCTCGCCGGTGTCCAGCAGCGCCGCCAGGCGCTCCAGCTCGGCGGCGGCGGGCGGCACATCGAAGCCGGCCAGGTGCACGTGGCGCGCGGCGATGCGCTCCACCGCCGGCACCACCGCCTGCAGGCGCGGCAGCAGCTGGCGAACGCGAAAGTCGCTGAGGGCGTTGCCGCCGTCGAAGAAGTGGATATGCGGGGTCACGTCGGGTGGCCTGGATGGGGGCGGTAGCGCGTAGCGCCGGGTCGGGTGGCCGGCCGCTGACTGGGGCCGGACGCGAAGCGGTTGATTTTAGCCGTCGCCCCGTGCCACGCCCGGTGCCCCAGGCGCAATCGGCGTGCCTCTGGAATAATTTGCCCCCATGCCAATCACCATCAAAGACGAAGCCGGCATCGCCGCCATGCGCGAAGCCTGCCGCCTGGCCGCCGAAGTGCTGGACAGCCTGACGCCGCACATCCAGCCGGGCATCACCACGCTGGAGATCGACCGCCTGGCCGCCCAGGCCATGGCCGCCCAGGGCACGCGCTCGGCCACCATCGGCTACCAGCCGCCCGGCTATCCGCCCTACCCCGCGCACCTGTGCACCTCGGTCAACCAGGTGGTGTGCCACGGTATCCCGGCCGACAAGCCGTTGAAAAAGGGCGACATCGTCAACGTCGACGTCACCGTGATCACCCCCGACGGCTGGTACGGCGACACCAGCCGCATGTTCGAGATCGGCGACTGCTCGATCGCCGCCAGGCGCCTGTGCGCGCTGACCTACCAGGCCATGTGGCTGGGCATCGACCAGGTGCGCCCCGGCGCGCGCCTGGGCGACATCGGCCACGCGATCCAGAAATTCGTCGAAGGCCAGGGCCTGTCGGTGGTGCGCGAGTTCTGCGGCCACGGCATCGGCCAGAACTTCCACGAAGAGCCGCAGGTGCTGCACTACGGCCGCCCCGGCACCGGTGTGGAGCTGGAGCCGGGCATGATCTTCACCGTCGAGCCCATGGTCAACATCGGCCGGCGCGACATCAAGGAAATGCCCGATGGCTGGACCATCGTCACCAAGGACCGCAGCCTGTCGGCGCAGTGGGAGCACACGGTGCTGGTCACGCCCACCGGCTACGAGGTGCTGACGCTGTCGGCCGGCGCGCCGGCGATCCCCGACTTCGTGCAGGGCGTGGCGCACGCCGCGGCCTGACGGCGCCCCACCCGCCATGCCCCACAGCGCGGCCGCCACCCCCGCCGAGGCGCCGCCGGGCGACTATCGCGCGCGCAAGAAGGCACTGCTGGACGCGCTGCGCGCCAGCGGCCCGGGCACGCGCGGCGTGCGCGCGGCCCTCACGCGCCTGACCGCGCTGGCCGACGACGCCCTGCGCGCGCTGTGGACACAGCGCGGCTTCGACGACCGGCTGGCCCTGCTGGCGGTGGGCGGCTACGGGCGCGGCGAGCTGTTCCCCCATTCCGACGTCGACGTGCTGCTGCTGCTGCCCGAAGGCTGCGATCCGGCGCAGGACGCGGCGCTGCGCGAGCGCATCGAGGGCTTCATCACCGGCTGCTGGGACGCCGGACTGGAAATCGGCTCGGCCGTGCGCGGCATCGACGACTGCCTGCGGGCCGGCGCCGACGACGTGACGGTGCAGACCGCCCTGCTGGAGGCGCGCCGCGTGGCCGGCAGCCGCGCACTGTTCGACGCGTTTCGCCAGCGCCACCAGGCGGCGCTCAACGCGCTGGACTTCTTCAGCGCCAAGCGGCTGGAGCTGCGCCAGCGCCACGTCAAGTACGAGGACACGCCCTACGCGCTGGAGCCCAACTGCAAGGAATCGCCCGGCGGGCTGCGCGACCTGCAGATCATCCTGTGGACGGCGCGCGCCGCCGGCATCGGCGGGCGCTGGGACGACCTGCACCGCGCCGGCCTGGTGACCGCGCACGAGCTGCGCCAGCTGCGCCACAACGAAGCGCTGCTGTCGGCCATCCGCTGCCGCCTGCACCTGGTGGCCGGCCGGCGCGAGGACCGGCTGGTGTTCGACCTGCAGAACGCGGTGGCCGAATCCTTCGGCCTGCGGCACCGCGTGGCCGCTGACGGCCGCGTGCTGCTGCGCGCCAGCGAGGTGCTGATGCGCCGCTACTACTGGGCCGCCAAGGCGGTGACCCAGCTCAACCAGATCCTGCTGCAGAACCTCGAAGAGCACCTGCGCGCCGCCCACGGTGAGCCGGCGCCGGCGCTGCGGCGCATCAACGAGCGCTTCTTCGACCGCGACGGCCTGATCGAGGTGGCCAGCGACGAGCTGTACCAGCGCCAGCCGCACGCGGTGCTGGAAACCTTTTTGCTCTACACCCAGACGCCCGGCGTCAAGGGCCTGTCGGCGCGCACCCTGCGCGCGCTGTACAACGCGCGCGGCGTGATGAACCACGCCTTCCGCGCCGACCCGGTCAACCGCCGGACCTTCCTGGCCATCCTGCAGCAGCCGCAGGGCATCACCCACGCCCTGCGGCTGATGAACCAGACCTCGGTGCTGGGGCGCACGCTGTGGGTGTTCCGGCGCATCGTCGGGCAGATGCAGCACGACCTGTTCCACGTCTACACGGTGGACCAGCACATCCTGATGGTGCTGCGCAACGTGCGGCGCTTCTTCATGGCCGAGCACGCGCACGAATACCCGTTCTGCTCGCAGCTGGCCGCTGGCTGGGACAAGCCCTGGCTGCTCTACGTGGCGGCGCTGTTTCACGACATCGCCAAGGGCCGCGGGGGCGATCATTCGCGCCTGGGCGCGCGCGAGGTGCGGCGCTTTTGCGCCGACCACGGCGTGCGCGGCGCCGACGCCGATCTGCTGGAGTTCCTGGTGCGCGAGCACCTGAGCATGAGCCGCATCGCGCAGAACGAGGATCTGAGCGAGCCCGAGGTGATCGCCGCCTTCGCGCGCCAGGTCGGCAACGAGCGCCAGCTGACCGCGCTGTACCTGCTGACGGTGGCCGACCTGCGCGGCACCAGCCCCAAGGTGTGGAACGCCTGGAAGGGCAAGCTGCTGGAAGACCTGTACCGCCTGACGGTGCGCAGCCTGGGCGGGCGCGCGCCCGACGCCGACGCCGTGATCGAGGCACGCAAGCGCCAGGCGCTGCGCGAGCTCACGCCCGCCGGCGGCCCGCGCGCGCTGCCGCCACCGCTGTGGGAGCAGCTGCAGGTGAGCTACTTCATGCGCCACGACGCCGGCGACATTGCCTGGCACGCGCGTGAGCTGTCCCCCTCGAACGCTATCGAAAACGAAGCTTCCGGCGCACACCCGGAGCCGCGCAACGCCCCGGAACACCTGCACACCACGGTGCGCGCGCGCCTGTCGCCGGTGGGCGAAGGCCTGCAGGTGCTGGTGCACGCCAGCGACCGCGCCGACCTGTTCGCGCGCATCTGCGGCTGGTTCGAGCGCAGTGGCTATTCCATCCTGGACGCCAAGATCCACACCACGCGCGACGGCTGGGCGCTGGACACCTTCCAGATCGTGCGCCCCGAGGCACCGGAGGACTACACGGAATTCATCGACGCCGTGCACGCCGAGCTGCCGCCCGCCATCGACAGCCAGGGCGCGCTGCCGGCGCCGCGCCTGGGCCGGCTGTCGCGCCGCGTGCGCAGCTTTCCGGTGGCGCCGCGCGTCGACCTGCGGCCCGACGAGAAAGGCCAGCGCTGGCTGCTGTCGGTCACCGCCAGCGACCGCATGGGCCTGCTCTACGGCATCGCGCGCGTGCTGGCGGCGCACCAGATCGACGTCGAGCTGGCCAAGATCACCACCCTGGGCGAGCGCGTGGAAGACAGTTTTCTGCTGCAGGGCGCGCAACTGCAGCACGCGCGCACCCAGCTGGCCATCGAGCAGGAGCTGCTGGACGTGCTGGAGCCAGCCTGATCGATCCTGATTTGATAGCTGTTGGCGCACGCTGGACGGCGGTTTAAGCCCTGTTTCATGCTGAAACCGCAGAGCGGTGCGCAAGGTCCCGGTCGCCTGGCGGCTACCATTACGGGTTTTCCCGCAGCGTGCCACGGCGCGCTGGCCTTCGATTCCTCTCAACGAGCTTGTCCATGAACCCGTTTCTGACCCCGTCCCGCCGCCTGCTGCTGGCCAGCGCCGCCGCCACCGCCCTGCTGTGGGGCTGCGGCAAGACCGAGACCCCGGCCCCGGCCGCCACCGAGCCCGCCGCGCCCCCGGCGGCCGCCGCGCCGGCGCTGCCCGCCAAGATCGTCATCGGCCTGGACGACAACTTCCCGCCCATGGGCTTTCGCGACGACAAGAACCAGCTGGTCGGCTTCGACATCGACCTGGCGCGCGAAGCGGCCAAGCGCCTGGGCGTCGAGGTCGAGTTCAAGCCCATCGACTGGAACGCCAAGGAGGCCGAGCTGACGGGCAAGCGCGTGGACGCGCTGTGGAACGGCCTGACCATCACCGAGGAGCGCAAGAAGAACATCGCCTTCACCGCGCCCTACATGGAAAACCACCAGATCATCGTCGTCAAGGGCGATTCGTCCATCAAGACCAAGGCCGACATGGCCGGCAAGCTGATCGGCGTGCAGGACGGCAGCAGCGCCGTCGACGCCATCACCAGGGACGAGGCCACCGCCAGGAGCTTCAAGGACTTGAAGAAGTACGGCGACAACGTCACCGCCCTGATGGACCTGAGCGCCGGCCGCGTCGACGCCGTGGTGCTGGACGAGGTGGTGGGCCGCTACTACACCGCCAAGAAGCCGGGCGAGTACGTGGTCCTGGAAGACAACTTCGGCACCGAGGACTACGGCGTCGGCCTGCGCCTGGAAGACACCGAGCTGCACGCCCGCATCGACAAGGCGCTGGCCGACATGAAGCAGGACGGCAGCGGCGCCCGGATCGCCGAGCAGTGGTTCGGCAAGAACATCCTGAAATGAGACACCCCCGTGGCTCCACTCGCTGCGCGATGTTGCGCCTCCCCCCTCAAGGGGGCGCAGCCTGTGGCCAGGGAAACCCCGGCCACGGCTGCCGCTGGGATGGCCTGCTCCGCGGCCACGTGACTCGTTACGGGTCAACCACCTGACCCCCCAAAACCGCACCCGCATCGGTGATGGACTACCTGCTGCGCATCCTGCCCCCGCTGCTGGACGGCGCGGGCGTCACGCTGGGGCTGTTTTTCATCACGCTGGCGCTGTCGCTGCCGCTGGGGCTGGCGCTGGCGCTGGCGCGGCTGTCGCGCTTCGCGGCGCTGCGCCACGCGGTCAGCGGCTTCATCTGGCTGATGCGCGGCACGCCGCTGATGCTGCAGCTGCTGTTCGTCTACTACGCCCTGCCCTTCGTGCCGGTGATCGGCGTGCGGCTGCCGGACTATCCGGCCGCGGTCGTCGCCTTCACGCTCAACTACGCCGCCTACTTCGCCGAAATCCTGCGCGCCGGCATCCAGTCGATCGACCGCGGCCAGTACGAAGGCGCCAAGGCGCTGGGCATGAGCTACCCGCAGACCATGCGCCGCATCGTCATGCCGCAGGTGTGGCGCAACACGCTGCCGCCGCTGGCCAACGAGACCATCACCCTGGTCAAGGACACCTCGCTCATCTACGTGCTGGCGCTCAACGACCTGCTGCGCGCCGCGCGCGGCATCGTGCAGCGCGACTTCAGCATCACGCCCTTCATCGTCGCCGCCGCGTTCTACCTGCTCATGACGCTGGTGCTGACCTGGGTGTTCCAGCGGCTGGAACGCCAACAAAACGCCCATGTCGCCTGAACCCGCCCACGCCGACCTGCCCATGGTGCGCGCCACTGGCCTGCACAAGCACTTTGGCGCGCTGCACGTGCTGCGCGGCGTGTCGCTGACGGTGGCGCGTGGCGAGGTGGTGGCCATCCTGGGCCCGTCGGGATCGGGCAAATCGACCCTGCTGCGCTGCCTCAACCACCTGGAGACCGTGCAGCGCGGCAGCATCGAAATTGCCGGCCAGAAGCTCGCCAGCGCAGATGCAACGGGCGCCAGCAGCTATCCTTCCGATAGCGAAGTGCGGCGCATCTGCCAGCACACCGGCATGGTGTTCCAGCACTTCAACCTGTTTCCGCACCTGACGGTGCTGGGCAACCTGATCGAGGCGCCCATCACCGTGCGCAAGCAGTCGCGCGCCGATGTGGTGCCACGCGCCGAGGCACTGTTGGCCAAGGTGGGCCTGGCGGACAAGCGCGACGTCTACCCCGCCCGGCTGTCGGGCGGGCAGAAGCAGCGCGTGGCGATCGCCCGCGCGCTGGCCATGCAGCCCGACATCCTGCTGTTCGACGAACCCACCAGCGCGCTCGACCCCGAGCTGACCGGCGAGGTGCTGCGCACCATGCGTCAGCTGGCCGACGAGCGCATGACCATGCTGGTGGTGACGCACGAGATGGCCTTCGCGCGCGAGGTGGCGCACCGCGTGGTGTTCATGGACCAGGGCCAGATCGTGGAGGAGCAGCCGGCGCGCGACTTCTTCATCCAGCCGCGGCACGAGCGGGCGCGGGCGTTTCTGGCCCACATGCTGTGAAGCGGGCGCGCGCCGCGCTCAGCCCAGCTGCCCCCACACCTTGTCCAGCCGTTTGATGCTGACCGGCTGCGGCGTGCGCAGTTCCTGGGCGAAGAAGCTCACGCGCAGCTCCTCCAGCAGCCAGCGCAGCTCCTGCATGCGGGTGTCGGGCTGGCCCTTGCGGGCGGCGACCAGGCGCCAGTAGCGCTGGTCCTGCGCGCGCACCTCGGCCATGCGCTGGGCGTCGCGCGCGGGGTCGGCGCGCAGTTTGTCCAGGCGCAGGGTGATGCCTTTCAGGTAGCGCGCATAGTGCTGCAGCGCCGGCCAGGGCGTGGCGGCGATGAAGTCCCTGGGCATCAGGCGCTGCAGCTGCTCGGCGGCGTCGCGGGTGGCCTCGGGCGCGCCCCGGGTGTCCTTGATCTTGCGCGCCGCCGTGGCGTATTCGGCCAGGATGGCGCCGGCCAGGCGCGCCACCTCGCCGGTGATCAGCGTCAGGCGCGCGCGGCCCTCGTCCACGCGCTGGCGGAATTCGTCGGCCCGGGTGGGCAGCGGCTCGACCAGGAAGGCGCGCTCCAGCGCCACGTCGATGATCTGCTGGCGCAGCTCCTCGGCGGTGCCCAGAGGCATGTAGGCCACGGCCATTTTCTGCAGCTCGGGCACGTTCTTTTCCAGGTACTTCAGCGCGTCGCGGATTTGCAGCGCGAACAGCCGGCGCAGGCCCTGGCGGTGGCGCGCGGCCGCGAGGCCGGGCTCGTCGAACACCTCGATGGTGACGGCGTCGCCGGCATCGATCAGCGCCGGAAAGCCCACCAGCACCTGCCCCTTCTGGCGGATTTCCATCAGCTCGGGCAGCTCGCCGAAGTCCCAGCCGGTGTGGCGGGTGTCGGCCGAAGGGGCGTCGGTCACTACGGTTTTAGTAGCTGCTGGCGCACGTCCTGATTGCCCTGGAGCCTGATTCGACCCAGACTCCTGCGTGGCGCCCGCGTCGGCCGACGGCAGCGCGCCCTTGAGCGCCGCCAGCGCCTGGAAGGCGCCGCGCGCCTCGCCACCCAGCTCGGCCTTGAGCGCCGCCAGATGGCGCCCCATGCCGCGCTGGCGGCCGTGCTCGTCGACCACGCGGAAGTTCATGAACAGGTGCGCGGGCAGCATGTCGAGCTTGAAGTCGGTGCGCTTGACGTCCAGGCTGGTGGCCTCGCGCACCAGCTTCAGCAGGGCCTCGGTCAGGCTGCCGTGGCCGAAGGCCTCGGGCGTGCCCAGCAGCTCGGCCAAATGCTGCGCGCTGGCGGGCAGCGGCACGAAGCGGCTGCGCGGCTTTTGCGGCAGGCTCTTGAGCAGCGCCTGGATCTTGTCTTTCAGCATGCCGGGCACCAGCCATTCGCAGCGCGCCTCGCTCACCTGGTTGAGCACGAACAGCGGCACCGTCACCGTCAGGCCATCGCGCGCATCGCCCGGCTGGTGCAGGTAGCTGGCGGCGCAGTCCACGCCGCCCAGGCGCACCATCTTGGGAAAGGCGGCGGTGGTGATGCCCGCCGCCTCGTGGCGCATCAGCTCCTCGCGCGTCAGGTGCAGCAGCTTCGGGTTGGCGCGGCTGGCCTCGCGCCACCAGCGCTCGAAGTCGCGCCCGTTGCTGATGCCGGCCGGGATCTGGCTGTCGTAGAAGGCGTAGATCAGCTCGTCGTCGACCAGCACGTCCTGGCGCCGGCTCTTGTGCTCCAGCTCCTCGACCTTGGCGACGGCCCGGTCGTTGGCGGGCAGAAACGGCAGGCGGCGCGCCCAGTCGTCGGGCCACTCGCCGCCCACCAGCGCCTCGCGGATGAAAATCTCGCGCGCCGCCCGCGGATCGACCGTGCCAAAGCTCTTGCGCCGGCCGCCGTAGACCAGCAGGCCGTACAACGTGGCGCGCTCCAGCGCCACCACGTCCTGCGCCTTCTTTTCCCAGTGCGGTTCGAGCAGCTGCTTCTTCAGCAGGTGGCCGCCCACCTCCTCCATCCACTGCGGCTCGATGGCGGCGATGCCGCGGCCGAACAGGCGCGTGGTCTCCACCAGCTCGGCACAGACGATCCACTTGCCGGGCCGCTTGGCCAGGTGCGCGCCCGGATGGCGGTGGAACTTGATGCCGCGCGCGCCCAGGTATTCGCCGCTTTGGGCGTCATCGCCCTCCAGCTTGCAGCCGACGTTGCCCAGCAGGCCCGCCAGCAGCGACTTGTGCAGCGCCTCGTAGCTGGCCGAAGATGCAGGCCCCCACGCTTCGCGCTTCGCGTCTGCGCTGCCCCCCGAGGGGGCCCCGGCCGCCTTGGGACGGCCCGGCGGCGTCCGGCCGACGTTTTCCAACCACCCATGCTCGGCCACCACCGTGTGCAGTTGGGTGTGGATGTCGCGCCACTCGCGCACACGGCGCACGCTGATGAAGTTCTGGCGCAGCAGGCTTTCCCACTGACGGTTGCTCAGCTTGTGGGTCGCCGGTTCATGAGCCAAATCGGCCTCTGGCGCTTGCCTAGCGAGCGCCGGCAGCTCTTGTTTCAATAGCGTCTGGCGTGCCTGCGCCAGCGCCAGCGCGGCCCGCTGCGCCGCCGGCAGCGCGGCCGGGTGGGCGGGTTTGCCGGCCGCGCCGCGTCCTTCGCTGGCGGCCATCTCGCGGCGCGACTTGAGCACCTGACCGCCGCGCGCGTCGTGCAGCCATTTCCACAGCCGCAGGTAGCCCGAAAACTCGCTCTTCTCGTCGTCGAACTTGGCGTGCGCCTGGTCGGCCTGCGCCTGTTGCTCCAGCGGGCGGTCGCGCACGTCGGGCACGCTGAGCGCGGCGGCGATCACTAGAACCTCGCGCAGCGCGCCGCGCTGGCGCGCCTCCAGGATCATGCGGCCCACCCGCGGGTCCAGCGGCAGGCGCGCCAGCTCGGCGCCCAGCGCGGTGAGCTGCTGCGCCTCGTCCAGCGCGCCCAGTTCCTGCAGCAGTTGCACGCCATCGGCGATGGCGCGGCCCGAGGGCATGTCGAGAAACGGAAAGTCTTCCACCCGCCCGTCCGCGCCGCCCAGGCGCAGGCTCTTCATGCGCAGAATCACGGCGGCCAGCGACGAGCGCAGGATCTCCGGGTCGGTGAAGCGCGGGCGGCCGGCAAAGTCCTTTTCGTCGTACAGACGGATGCAGATGCCGTCGGCCACCCGCCCGCAGCGGCCGGCGCGCTGGTTGGCGGCGGCCTGGCTGATCGGCTCGATCAGCAGCTGCTCGACCTTGCTGCGGTAGCTGTAGCGCTTGACGCGCGCCGTGCCGGGGTCGATCACGTAGCGGATGCCCGGCACCGTGAGCGAGGTCTCGGCCACGTTGGTGGCCAGCACGATGCGCGGCGCGCCGTGCGGGGTGAACACGCGGTCCTGCTCGGCCTGCGACAGGCGCGCGAACAGCGGCAGCACCTCGGCGCCGCGCGTCAGCGGGCTGTGCGCCAGGTGCTTGCGCAGGTGGTCGGCGGCCTCGCGGATCTCGCGCTCGCCGGGCAGGAAGATCAGGATGTCCCCTTGTGGCCGGCCCACCCACAACTCGTCCACCGCCTCGGCGATGGCGTCATTCAGGTCGTGCTCGCGGCTTTCCTCGAACGGGCGCCAGCGCTGCTCGACCGGGTAGGTGCGCCCCGACACCTGGAGCACGGGCGCCGGGACAAGGCCCCCACGCTCCCCCACTTCGTGTGGGTCGCTGCCCCCCGAGGGGGCCGCGCCCGGCTTGGGGCGGCCCGGCGCCGGGCGGGGCATCGCGAAATGCCGCGCAAAGCGGTCGGCGTCGATGGTGGCCGAGGTGACGATCACCTTCAGGTCCGGGCGGCGCGGCAGGATCTGCTGGATATAGCCGAGCAGGAAGTCGATGTTCAGGCTGCGCTCGTGCGCCTCGTCGATGATCAGCGTGTCGTAGGCATTGAGCAGCGGGTCGCTCTGCGTCTCGGCCAGCAAAATGCCGTCGGTCATCAGCTTGACGCTGGCGCCGGGTGTCAGGCGGTCGCCAAAGCGCACCTTGTAGCCCACCACCTCGCCCAGCGGCGTTTGCAGCTCCTCGGCAATGCGCCTGGCCACGCTGGTGGCGGCAATGCGGCGCGGCTGGGTGTGGCCGATCAGCTTGCCGCGCTGGCCGGGTGGCGCGTTCAGCCGGCCGCGGCCCATGGCCAGCGCGATCTTGGGCAGCTGCGTCGTCTTGCCCGAGCCGGTTTCGCCGCACACGATGACCACCTGGTGCGCGCGCAGCGCGGCTTCAATCTCGGCGCGCCGGGCAGACACCGGCAGGCTGTCTGGAAATTCAAGATGCAGGGACGGGCGCGCTTGGGTCATGGGGTGCGGGATTATCCCAGTGCGATGGCAGCGCCCCCCGCGTAGGCCGGCGGTAGGATGCGGGCGCACGTCCACCCAACCTCATGGAAAACCCATGATCCGCACCCTGATCCCCCTGACGGCCGCTGCCCTGCTGGCGGCCGGCTGCGCCTCGGCGCCCGACACCCGCCACATCACGGCGCCCACGCAAGCCACCGGCATCGGCGGCAACACCCCGGCCGGCCTGGTCGATCTGGCGGCGCACCAGATGAAGGGCAACCCGGGCGATTACGAGCTGCGCGCGCGCCTGCTGACCATTGCCCCGGGCGGCGGCGCCGCGGCCCACCCGCACGCCGGCCAGCCGGGCATCGTGCGTCATCAAGGGCACCATCGTCGAAGGCCGCGGCAATGCCCAGCGCGTGCTGAAGACAGGCGAGCACTGGGTTGAAACCGCCGACACCACGCACTGGTTCGTCAACCCCAGCGCCACCGAAACGGCCGAGTTGTGGGCGGTGGACATCGTGCCGCGCAAGAAGTGAGCGCGCCACGCAGAAAAAAGCCCCGGGCGCGGTTGCAACTGCCGCCACCGGCCCCGCGCAACCGGGTTGCCGTGGCGCTGGCGGCCCGGCGCGGCAGCGGTGCGGCAGGCCAGCACGGCCGCAGCCCCGGCGCCCAGCGCCGCGCCGACCGCATGGCGCTGCAAAAAAGCCTGCGCGAAGCGCCGGATCGGTGAGGCGGCTTGCGTTTCCACCCGTGCCCACGGCGTCGACCAGCGCGAGCATCCGGCTGAACCAAGGCGTTTTCGCGCGCAAGCGTGTACAGGATCGCGCCCGTCACCGACACCTTGACCCGATCGGGTTGGCGTGATTCGGCGCGCCAGGCGTTTTCATTGCGCGGCGGAGGCGATAGACTCGGGGCCTCGTCCGGTAAACGGGTCGATCACAAATTGACCGCAACGCCGGCTGTTCCCACCTCACAAGGAGACCCCATGACTACCCCCTTCCGCCTCAAGACCCTGACCGCCGCCGTGGGCGTCGGCGCCATGCTGATGCTGTCCAGCGCGCATGCCCAGATCAAGATCGCCATGGTGATCCCCGCCACCGGGGCGCTGACGCAGTACGGCGACATGATCAAGGAAGGGGTGCTGACGGCCGTCGAAATGGCCAACGCCGCCGGCGGCGTGAACGGCAAGAAGGTCGAGACCGTGGTGGTCGACGACGCCTGCGAACCCAAGCAGGGCCCGGTGGCCGCCAACCGCGTGGTCAACGACAAGATCCGCTACGTGGTCGGCCCCGTCTGCTCGGGCGCGGCCATCGCCGCGGCGCCGATCTACAACAACGAAGGCGTGGTCATGGTGACGCCCTCGGCCACCTCGCCCAACCTGACGGACGGCAAGAACTTCCACTTCATCTTCCGCACCATCGGTCGGGACGACCAGCAGGGTCCGTCGGCGGCCAAGTTCATCATCGAGAAAATCAAGCCCAAGAAGGTCGCCGTGCTGCATGACAAGCAGTCGTATGGCCAGGGCATCGCCTCGGCCGTGCGCGACGACCTGAAGAAGGCCAACGTGGCGGTCGCGCTGTTCGAGGGCATCAACGCCGGCGACAGCGATTACTCCGCCGTCATCACCAAGCTCAAGAGCGCGGGTGTCGACTTCGTCTACTACGGCGGCTACCACCCCGAGATGGGCCTGCTGCTGCGCCAGGCCGGCGAGCAGGGCCTGAAGGTCAAGATGATGGGCCCCGAGGGCGTGGGCAACCCCGAAATCAACGCCATCGCCGGGCCCGCCGTCGAGGGCATGCTGCTGACGCTGCCGGCCGACTTCTCCACCAACCCCAAGAACGCCGCCATCGTCAAGGCCTTCAAGGACAAGAAGCGCGATCCTTCCGGCGCGTTCCAGCTGACGGCCTACGCCGCCACCCAGGTCATCCTGGACAGCGTCAAGGCCGTGGGCGACGATGCCAAGAAGGTGGCCGACCACCTGCACAAGAGCAGCTTCGAGACGCCGATCGGCAGCGTGGGCTGGGACAAGAAGGGGGACCTGAAGTCGTTCGAGTTCCAGGTGTTCGAGTGGCACAAGGACGGCAGCAAGTCGCTGGTCAAGTAACGCCACCCCACAGCAAAGGGTACTGACCCCCACGCCCCGGCGCGCCCCTTCTCACACACCGGGGTCGCCGGGGCGCTTGTCGTCGGCGCGGTCGCCCTTGCCTTCTCACCGCTTGCCCCCGGGAGGCCCGAAATGTCTGACCTGCTGCCGCAACTGATTCAGCAGTTGTTCAATGGCGTGTCGCTGGGCGCCATCTACGCGCTGATCGCCATCGGCTACACGATGGTGTACGGCATCATCGGCATGATCAACTTCGCCCACGGCGAGGTGTACATGATCGGCGCCTATGCCGGCCTGGTCACGCTGGCAGCCGTCGGCGCGCAAAGCGGCCTGCCGGTGGCCGTGCTGATCGCGCTGATGCTGCTGGTGGCGGTGTTCGTCACCGGCGTGTACGGCTTCGTGATCGAGCAGGTGGCCTACAAGCCCCTGCGCAACGGGCCGCGCCTGGTGGCCCTGATCTCGGCCATCGGCATGTCGATTTTTCTGCAGAACTGGGTGGCCCTGGGCCAGGGCGCGCGCGACATGGCCGTGCCCGCGCTGCTGCCCGGAGCCCTGCAGTTCGGCACCGAAGGCGGTTTCGAGATCTTCGTGCCCTACGCCCGGGTGCTGATCATCGTGGTCACCGTGGTGCTGATGATCGCCCTCACCCTCTACATCAGGCATTCGCGCATGGGCCGCGCCAGCCGCGCCTGTTCGCAGGACATGCACATGGCTGGCCTGCTGGGCATCGACGTCAACCGGGTGATTTCGTTCACCTTCATCCTGGGTGCCGTGCTGGCCGCCGTGGGCGGGGTGCTGATCGCGCTGGCGGTCGGCAAGCTCAACCCCTTCATCGGCTTCGTGGTCGGCATCAAGGCCTTCACGGCGGCGGTGCTGGGCGGGATCGGCTCGATTCCCGGCGCCATGCTGGGCGGCGTGCTGCTGGGGGTGGCCGAAACCCTGGCGGCGGCATACCTGTCGTCCGAATACAAGGACATCGTCGCCTTCGGCCTGCTGGTGCTGATCCTGCTGTTCCGGCCTACCGGCCTGCTGGGCAAACCCGAGGTGGAGAAAGTCTGATGAGCACCGCACCTGCTGCTTCCGCCAGCGGCGCCGGCTGGCGCCAGAACCTGGGCCACGCGCTGATGGCCACCGTGCTCACCGCCATCGTGGTGACGCCCATCTTCGGCCTGCACCTGGAGCGCGCCGGCGTGCGCACGCACATCGTGCCGCGGTGGGACATGGTGGGCTGGGCCTGCCTGATCGTCTTCGTGGTGCAGCTACTGCACCCGTGGATCTTCGGTCGCGCCACGCGCCGCCTGCCCCGCCTGGCGCTGCCCGCCCTGTCGGCACGCCAGAACACGGTGCTGCTGACGCTGGTGCTGCTGGTGGCCGTCACCTGGCCGTTCTTTGCCGGCCGCAACGCGGTGGACATCGCCACCCTGGCCATGATCTACGTCATGCTGGGGCTCGGCCTGAACGTGGTGGTGGGCTTTGCCGGGCTGCTGGATCTGGGCTTCGTCGGCTTCTACGCTGTCGGCGCCTACACCTACGCCCTGCTGTTTCACTGGGCCGGCTGGAGCTTCTGGGAGGCGCTGCCGCTGGCCGGCGCCGCGGCGGCGCTGTTCGGCTTCGTGCTGGGCTTTCCGGTGCTGCGCCTGCGCGGCGACTACCTGGCCATCGTGACGCTGGGCTTCGGCGAAATCATTCGCCTGCTGCTGGTCAACCTGACCAGCTTCACCGGCGGCCCCGACGGCATCTCCAGCATTCCCAAGCCCTCGGTGTTCGGCCTGGAAATGGCACGCAGCCCCAGCGTGGAGGGCGGCACCACCTTCCACCAGTTCTTCGGGCTGGAGTTCAACTCGCTGCACATGGTGATCTTTCTCTACCTGATGGCGCTGCTGCTGGCGGTGGTCACGCTGTGGATCTCCAACCGCCTGATCCGCATGCCGATCGGCCGCGCCTGGGAGGCGCTGCGCGAGGACGAGATCGCCTGCCGCTCGCTGGGCCTGAACCCGATGTCGATCAAGCTGTCGGCCTTCACGCTGGGCGCCATGTTCGCCGGCTTTGGCGGCGCCTTCTTTGCCGCGCGCCAGGGCATCGTCAACCCCGAATCCTTTACCTTCATCGAATCGGCGCTGATCCTGGCCATCGTGGTGCTGGGCGGCATGGGCTCGCAGGTGGGTGTGATCCTGGCGGCCATCCTGCTGACGGTGCTGCCCGAGTTCGCGCGCGAGTTCGCCGAGTACCGCATGCTGGTGTTCGGCCTGGTGATGATCGTCATGATGGTGTGGCGCCCGCAGGGCCTGCTGCCCATGAAACGCCACCACGTGGAGGTAACGTGATGAGCGGCCCCTTCCTGCAGGTCGCGGACCTGAGCATGCGCTTCGGCGGCCTGCTGGCCGTCGACGGCATCGCCTTCGACGTCAGGGACCGCGAGATTTTCGCCATCATCGGCCCCAACGGCGCCGGCAAGACCACGGTGTTCAACTGCATCAGCGGCTTCTACAAGCCCAGCACCGGCCGCATCAGCCTGCAGGGGCAGGAGCTGGCCGGACTGGGCAGCCACACGGTGGCACGCCACGGCGTGGTGCGCACCTTCCAGAATGTGCGCCTGTTCAAGCACATGACGGTGCTGGAAAACCTGCTGGTGGCGCAGCACCGCCACCTGAAGACCTCGCTGCCGGCCGGCCTGCTGCGCACGCGCGCCTACCGCGAGAGCGAGCAGAAGGCGCTGGACAACGCCCTGCACTGGCTCGACTACATGGGCCTGCGCGAGTTCGTCAACCGCGAGGCCGGCAACCTGGCCTACGGCCACCAGCGCCGGCTGGAGATCGCGCGCTGCATGGTCACCCAGCCGCGCGTGCTGATGCTGGACGAACCCGCCGCCGGCCTGAACCCGCAGGAGAAGAAGGACCTGCAGGGCCTGATCGAGCAGCTGCGCAACCAGTACGGCCTGGCGGTGCTGCTGATCGAGCACGACATGAGCCTGGTGATGGGGGTGTCCGAGCGCATCCTGGTGATGGAGCACGGCCGGCCGATTGCCCTGGGCACGCCCGAAGCGATCCGCAGCGACGAGCGCGTGATCAAGGCCTATCTGGGAGAAGAATGATGGCGGCGATGCTGGACGTCAAGGAGCTGAGCACGCACTACGGCGCCATCTGCGCCGTCAACCAGGTGAGCCTGCACGTGAACCCGGGCGAGATCGTCTCGCTGATCGGCTCCAACGGCGCCGGCAAGACCTCGCTGCTGATGACGGTGTGCGGCAACCCGCGCGCTAGCGGTGGCAGCATCCGCTTCGAGGGCGAGGACATCACGCACCAACCTTCGCACCTGATCATGCGCAAGGGCATCGCCATCTCACCCGAAGGCCGGCGCGTGTTTCCGCAGCTGACGGTGACCGAGAACCTGCAGATGGGCGGCTTCTTCCTGGGCAAGAGTGAGATCGAGGCCGGCATCGAACACGTGTTCGAGCTGTTCCCGCGCCTGCGCGACCGTGCCAGCCAGCGCGCCGGCACCATGTCGGGCGGCGAGCAGCAGATGCTGGCCATCGGCCGCGCGCTGATGAGCAAGCCGCGCCTGCTGCTGCTGGACGAACCCACGCTGGGCCTGGCGCCGCTGATCATTGCCCAGATCTTCGAGATCATCCAGACCATCCGCGGCGAGGGCGTGACGGTGTTCCTGGTCGAGCAGAACGCCAACCGCGCGCTGCAGATCGCCGACCGCGGCTACGTGCTGGAAAACGGCCGCCTGGTGCTGGAGGACACCGGCGCCAACCTGCTCAAGAACGACGCCGTGCGAAAGGCGTATCTGGGGGGGTAAGGTTTCTGCGGCGCCTGAAACAGCCGAACGCAGAGGGCGCAGAGATTTCGCGGAAGACGCAAAAAATCGCCAAAGACATCAAGGCGACTGCACCCACGCCAAAGACACGCCATGCTCGGCAGCCAGCCGCGCCACATCGACCTGGGTGTCGATGTCGGTGGTGCAGCGCAGGTGATCGACGGCCAGCGACTGCACCTGCCGCGGGTGGGCGCGGCGCCAGTCGCGCAGACCGGTGGTGGCGCTGGCCGCTTGCACGGCTTGCCGCGCCTGCGGGCCGAACACCAGGGGGTGACCGGGCTGACCCGCGTGCGTGGGCACCACCAGCTCAATGTGGGGCGCGCGATCCAACCAGGCCGACAAGACGGCGCGAATGTCCTGCACTTCCAGCAGCGGCTGATCGCCCAGCAACACCAGCACACCGTCCAGATCGACGGGCAGTGCCGCCAGACCGCAGCGCAGCGACGAGCCCGGCCCGTCGTTCGGTGACGGGTTGCAGACCCAGGTGAGTGCGGCGTATTCAGGCTTCGCCTTCAGCGCCGCCAGCACGGGCGCGACGCGCGGTGCGTGGTGACCCAGCACAACCACCGTCTGCTCGATGCCGGCTTCCGCCAGCAGGCGCAACTGGCGCGCAATCAGCGGCTCGCCATCGCGTTGCAGCAGGCTTTTGGGTTGATGGCCAAATCGGCTTCCCGCGCCGGCTGCCATGGCGATGGCAGCTATCTTTTTGTGACTTACTTCGGGATTGGGCGGCACGGGCAACTCCCTCCCGATTCAAGTTCGAGAGACAACCGCGGCGCCGCCCACTACGCCTCTTGCAGCGGCAGCAGGCAAACGGCCTCCGACGTCAGCAAACCCTGCTGGTCTTTCACGTAGGCCACGTCCAGATCGCGCGGCAGCGGGGTGCCGTTCTTGACCGCCAGCACCTCGGCCATCACGCTGACGGCGATCTCGGGCGGCGTCTTGCTGCCGATGTAAATGCCGATCGGGCCACGCAAGTGCTTGAGCGAGGCCTCGGTCTGGCCCATGTGCTCGATCAGGCGCTGGTGGCGCGCCGCGTTGTTGCGCCGGCTGCCGATGGCGCCGATGTAGAAGGCCGGTGTCTCCAGGGCCTGCAACAGCGCCAGGTCGTCCAGCTTGGGGTCGTGCGTGAGCGCCACCACGCAGGTGCGCGCATCGGGCTGCATCTCGGCCACCGTGTCATCGGGCATGGTGGCCACCACGCGCACGCCGGGCACGCTCCAGCTGCCGCGGTATTCGTCGCGCGGGTCACACACGGTGACGGCAAAGCCGCAGAACAGCGCCATGGTGGCCAGGTATTCGCTCATCTGGCCGGCGCCGATGATCAGCATGCGGTACTCGGGGCCGAAGGTGTTGACCAGCTCGGCGTCGGTCAGTACCAGCTCGGCTGGCTTGTCGGCCGGCTCCAGCGTCACCTGGCCGTCGGCCAGGCCCACGCGCCGGTGCATCAGGCGGCCGGCGTCCAGTCCGCGGATCAACTCGGCCAGCGCGGCGCCGTCGGGGTCGAACTCCAGCAGCAGCTCCAGCGTGCCGCCACAGGGCAGACCGAAGCGGTGTGCCTCGTCGGCGGTGATGCCGTACTTGGTGAACCGCGGCGGGCCGCCGCGCGGCAGTGCGTCGGCACCGCCCGGATGGGCGTAGCGCGCGATCAGGTCGTCCTCGATGCAGCCGCCCGAGACCGACCCCATCACGGCTCCGTCCTCGCACAGCGCCATGATGGAGCCGATCGGCCGCGGCGACGAACCCCAGGTGCGCACCACGGTGACCAGCAGGGCCTGCTTGCCCGCCACGCGCCAGTCGCGCAGCGCGCGCAGGACGGTGACATCCAGATTTTCCATGCAGCGACTCCTTGACCGACCCGCCCGGGTCAGCGCAGCGCCCAGGCCACACCCAGTATGGCCGCAATGGCGACGAGAATCCAGACCCAGGCCGGCACGCCGCCCGTCGCCGGCTCGACGGCCGGTGCCTCGGCCGCTGCCGCCGGATGGCGGCGCTGCATTTCTTCCTCGAAGCGCTTGAAGAAACTCTCGGCCATCGACCTGGCCACGCCGTCGATCAGGCGCTGGCCGACCTGGGCGATCTTGCCGCCCACCGTGGCGTTGACCGCGTAGCCCAGCTCGCAGCCGCCCTCGTTCGGGGTCAGCGTGACCTGGGCGCTGCCCTTGCCAAAGCCGGCCGCGCCGCCACTGCCGTCAAAGTGGATGGTGTAGCTGCTCGGCGCCTGCACGTCCGCCAGTTGCAGCGAGCCCTTGAACTTGGCCGACACGGGGCCGACCTTGATGGCGTTGACCAGCGCATAGGCGCCCTCGCCCGTGGCTTCGATACTGTCACAGCCGGGGATGCACAGCTTGAGCACCTCGGGGTCGTTCAGCGCGTCCCAGGCTTGCTGTTGGGTGATGGCGAGCTGTTTGCTGCCTTGCATTTCCATGGTGGGTGTCCTTTCTTCTCATTGCTTCATGACCTGCGCGATGCCACGCGCCAGATCCTGCAGTCGACTGATGTTGTGCACCGCCAGCATGCCGTCGCAGGCCCCGTGCAGCACGGCGGCGCCACGCGCGCTGGGCGTGTAGCCGGCAAAGCGCAGCAGCGGGTTGAGCCACAGCAGGCGGCGCGTGTGGCGCTTGAGCCAGGCCAGTTCGCGCGTCAGCACGTCCGGCTCGCCGGTGTCCAGGCCATCGCTGACGATCAGCACCAGCGTGCGCCGGCCGACCAGGCGCCGCGCGTGCCGCTGGCGCAGCACGCCCAGCGACTCGCCCAGGCGCGTGCCGCCGGCGAAGTCCTCGATGGCGCGGCCGGCCTGCTGCAGCATGGCGTCGGTGTCGTTCAGGCGAAACGCCGCCGTCAGGTCGGTCAGCCGGGTGCCGAAGGTGAACACGTCGCGCCGCACGCGCTGGCGCTGCACCTGGCGCGTGGCGGCGTGCAGGAAGGCCAGCAGCAGGCGCGCGTAGCGCTCCATCGAGCCCGACACGTCCACCAGCAGCAGCAGCGGCAGCGGCTGGCTGCGCCGCTGCAGCCGGCGCAGCGCCATCACTTCGCCGCGGGTGTGCGCCGCGCCCTGCAGCGTGCGGCCCCAGTGCACGCGCTGGCCGCGCCAGCCGGCGCGCGTGCGGCGCGCCCGCACTTCGGGCACGACCAGGGCCATGTCGCGCGCCAGCCGCTCGACCAGCTGGAACTCGCTGGCAGTGAGCTGGTTGAAATCGGCCTGACGCAGGCGCACCAGCTCGCTGGCGGTCATGGCCGCATCCAGGTCGATGCTCTTGTCGGGTTGGGCGCTGGCGTCGGCGCCGGGCTTCTTGGGAGGTTGCAGCGCCTCGCGCACGCGCGGGCGCTGGCGCGGCGGCGCGGCCGGCGCCTCGGCACGCGGCAGCATCTGCGCCAGCAGCTTGTGGCCGAGCTCGGGGTCGCGAAAAAAAGCGTCGAACAACTCGCGGAACACCGCGCGGTCCTGCTCGCGGCTGACCAGCACCGCCTCCAGCGCGGCGCTGACGTCGCCGCGCCGATCTACACCCACGTGCTGCAGCGCCTGCTGCGCCAGCGCGATGCGCGAGGCGTCCAGTGGCACGCCGGCGCGGCGCAACGCACGCGCGAAGGCCACCACGTTGTCGGCCAGCTTGCCGCGGCGCGCGTCGCCCAGCAGCGGGACGCGGGCATCGCCCGGTCGCTGCACCGCCACGGGCGTCACGCCGCCTCCGGCGCCAACGCCTCGGTGATCAGCTCGCCGGACAGCGCAGCCACGTCCTCGCGCTGCTTGAACAGCACGCCGGCCGTGCTTTGCACCACCTCGGGATCGAGTTGCAGCGCGTCCAGCGCCACCAGGGCCTTGGCCCATTCCACGCTTTCGGCAATGCCGGGCGCGCGCTGGAAGTGGCCGGCGTGGGGCGTGCTGCGCAGTCGGTGCACGAAGCTGGCCACCTGGTCGGCCAGGGCGGCGGGCGCCTCGGGGACGCGGGCGCGCACGATGGCCAGCTCGCGTTCGCGCTCGGGATAGTCCAGCCAGTGGTACAGGCAGCGGCGCTTGACGGCGTCGTTCAGCTCGCGCGTGCGGTTGCTGGTGAGCACCGTCAGCGGCGCGGCCACGGCGCGCACGGTGCCCAGCTCGGGGATGCTGACCTGGTACTCGCCCAGGTATTCGAGCAAGAAGGCCTCGAAGGGCTCGTCGGCGCGATCGACCTCGTCGATCAGCAGCACAGCGCCCGGGGCAGGCGTTTGCAGCGCCTGCAGCAGCGGCCGGCGGATCAGGTAGTGGGGTTGGTAGACCTCTCGCTCGACTTCCTCTGCCGTGCCGCGCCCTTCCGCCGCGCGCAGGTGCAGCAGCTGGGCGGCGTAGTTCCATTCGTACAGGGCTTCGCGCTGCTCCAGGCCGTCGTAGCACTGCAGGCGCAGCAGCTCGCGGCCCAGCGCCTGGGCCAGCGCCTTGGCCAGTTCGGTCTTGCCGACGCCGGGCTCGCCTTCGAGCAGCAGCGGGCGCTGCAGCCGCAGCGCCAGGAACACCGCCGTCGCCAGCCGCCGGTCGGCAAAGTAGCCGGCGGCCTGCAGCGCCTCGGTCAGGGCGTCGATGGTGGTCGGAGGTGACATGGCTCTGGTGAAGACAAGAATCCGCGTTCGCCCGCAAGCGAGAAGAGTATCAAATCATGCCGAGACGCCCGATTGGCGCGCGCAAGCAGCTATGGAATAAATAGTAACGGTCGGGATCGCTCCCGACCGCCGGACGCCGGTGGCGCTGCCGCTCAGCCCGCCAGCGCCTGGGCCACGGCGCGCTGGGCCATCACGCCGACCAGGTGCGCGCGGTACTCGGCGCTGCCGTGCAGGTCGCCGTTGAGCTCCGACGCATCGGTCTTGACACCGGCCGCGGCCGCGGGGCTGAAGTCGCGGCCCAGCGCCTGCTCCAGCGCGGTGTGGCGGAACACGCCGTTGCCGCCGCCGGTGACGGCCACGCGCACGCCGGCATCGGTCTGCGCAACGAACACCCCGATCAGCGCGAAGCCCGAGGCCGGCTGGCGGAACTTGACGTAGGCGGCGCGGCGCGGCTGCGGAAAGCGGATGGCGGTGATCAGCTCGCCCTCTTTCAGCGCGCTGGCGAACAGGCCCTGGAAGAAATCGTCGGCGGCGATCTGGCGCGCGCTGGTGATGACGGTGGCACCCAGGCCCAACACCGCCGCCGGGTAGTCGGCCGCGGGGTCATTGTTGGCCACCGAGCCGCCCAGCGTGCCCATGGCCCGCACCTGGCGGTCGCCAATGCCGTCGGCCAGTTGCGCCAGCGCCGGGATGGTGGCGCGCACGTCGGCGTGGCGGGCCACGTCGGCGTGGCGCGTCATGGCGCCGATGACGAGGGCGTTGCCCTCCTTGCGCACGCCGGCCAGGTCCTGGACGCCGCCCAGATCGACGATCTGCTCGGGCGAGGCCAGGCGCAGCTTCATCGAGCCCAGCAGGGTCTGGCCGCCGGCCAGCCACTTGCCGCCGGCCTGCGCCAGCTTGACGGCCTCGGCCTGCGAGGTGGGCCGCTCATAAGTGAAGGTGTACATGTGTGTGTCTCCGGATTCGATGACGAAATGACGAATGACTTCGCCGCTGGCGCGGCTTCAATGGCGGGTGTCGTAAGCGGCACGGGGCATGCCGGTGCCAACCGGCGTCATTGAAGTCCGGCGCCAGCCGGACGAGGTCATGCGAGCGCGGCGAGCGGTCATGTGCTCAGGCCGCGGCGTTTTGAATCGCCTGCCACACGCGGTGCGGCGTGGCGGGCATGTCGAGCTCGGTCACGCCCAGGGGCTTGAGCGCGTCGAGCACGGCGTTGATGACCGCCGGCGGCGAGCCGATGGCCCCCGCCTCGCCGCAGCCCTTGCTGCCAATCGGGTTGTGCGTGCAGGGCGTGCACACGTGGCCGAGCCGGAACTCGGGGAAGTCGTGGGCGCGCGGCATGGTGTAGTCCATGTAGCTGCCAGTGAGCAGTTGGCCCGAATCAGGGTCGTACACGCCATGCTCCATCAGCGCCTGGCCCATGCCCTGCACCAGGCCGCCATGCACCTGGCCCTCGACGATCATGGGGTTGATGATGACGCCGAAGTCGTCCACCGCGGTGAAGCGGTCCACTCGCACCACGCCGGTCTGCGGATCGACCTCGACCTCGCAGATGTAGGTGCCGGCCGGGAAGGTGAAGTTGGTCGGGTCGTAGAACGCGGTTTCGTTCAGGCCGGGCTCCAGCTTGTCCAGCGGGTAGTTGTGCGGCACATAGGCCGTCAGCGCCACCTGGGCAAAGGGGATCTTCTTGTCCGTGCCCTTGACGGTGAACTCGCCGTTGGCGAATTCGATGTCGGCGTCGCTCGCCTCCATCAGGTGCGCGGCGATCTTCTTGGCCTTGGCCTCGATCTTGTCCAGCGCCTTCATGATGGCCGTGCCGCCCACGCTGAGCGAGCGGCTGCCGTAGGTGCCCATGCCGAAGGGCACGCGGCCGGTGTCGCCGTGCACGATGTCCACCTGGTCGGGAGTGAGGCCCAGGCGCGCCGCCACCAGCTGCGCAAAGGTCGTCTCATGTCCCTGGCCGTGGCTGTGCGAGCCGGTGAACACCGTCACGCTGCCCGTGGGATGCACGCGCACCTCGCCGGCCTCGAACAGCCCCGCCCGCGCACCCAGCGCCCCGGCGATGTTGCTGGGCGCCAGGCCGCAGGCCTCGATGTAGCTGCTGTAGCCCATGCCGCGCTTCAGGCCCTTGGCCTCGCTGGCCTGCTTGCGCGCCGCGTAGCCGGCCACGTCGGCCAGCTTCTGGGCGTCGTTCATGCAGGCGTGGTAGTCGCCGATGTCGTACTGCAGGGCCACCGGCGTCTGGTAGGGGAAGCTGGTGATGAAGTTGCGCTTGCGAATTTCGTCCTGCGACAGGCCCATGTCCCAGGCGCAGCGGGTGACCAGGCGCTCGACCACATAGGTGGCCTCGGGCCGGCCGGCGCCGCGATAGGCATCGACCGGCGCCGTGCTGGTGAACCAGCCGTCCACCTCGACGTAGATCTGCGGCGTGGCGTACTGGCCGGCCAGCAGCGTGCCGTACAGGATGGTCGGCACGCTGGAGGCGAAGGTGGACAGGTACGAGCCCAGGTTGGCGTCGGTGTGCACGCGCATGGCCAGGAACTTGCCGTCCTTGTCCATGGCCATCTCGGCGTGGGTGATGTGGTCGCGCCCGTGGGCGTCGCTCACGAACGACTCGCTGCGCTCGGCCGTCCACTTGATGGCGCAATTGAGCTGCTTGGCGGCCCAGGTCAGGGCCACGTCCTCGGCGTACAGGAAGATCTTGGAGCCGAAGCCGCCGCCCACGTCGGGCGCGATGACGCGCACCTTGTGCTCGGGCAGGCCGAGCACAAAGGCCGTCATGAGCAGGCGCTCGACGTGCGGGTTCTGGTTGGACACGTAGAGCTGGTATTCGTCTGTGGCGCGGTTGTAGCTGGCGTTGGCCGCGCGCGGCTCGATGGCGTTGGGGATCAGCCGGTTGTTGGTGATGTCCAGCTTGGTGACGTGCGCGGCATTGGCAAAGGCGGCTTCCACCGCGGCCTTGTCGCCCAGCGTCCACTTGTAGCAGTGGTTGTCGGGGGCTTCGTCGTGCAGCGCAGGGCCTTTGCTGGCGGTGCGCATGTCGATCACCGCCGCCAGCTCCTCGTAGTCGACCACCACGGCCTCGGCGGCGTCCTTGGCCTGCGCCAGGGTGTCGGCCACCACCATGGCCACGTGGTCGCCCACGTAGCGCACCTTGCCGATCGCCAGGATCGGGTGCATGGGCTCCTTCATGGGGCTGCCGTCGGGGTTGCTGATCAGCCAGCCGCAGGGCAGCCCGCCCATCTTGCCCTCGATGTCCTTGCCGCTGAAGATGGCGGCCACGCCGGGCATGGCGGCGGCCTCGGTGGTGTCGATGCCCTTGATGCGGGCGTGCGCGTGCGGCGAGCGCACGAACACGGCGTACTTCTGGTTGGCCTGGTTGACATCGTCGGTGTAGTTGCCCACGCCGGTCAGAAAGCGCACGTCTTCCTTGCGCTTGAGCGATTCGCCGATGTGCGGCAGCTTGGCAAATTCGTTGGCACCCATGGTCTTGTCTCCTGTGTCGGGCCGTCAGGCGGCCATGGTTTTTTGCGCGGTCTGCACCGCCTTGACGATGTTCTGGTAACCCGTGCAGCGGCACAGGTTGCCGTCCAGCAACGCGCGGATTTCGGCCTCGCTGGCCTGGGGATGGCGCGCCAGCAGGTCGACGCTGCTCATCACCATGCCCGGCGTGCAGTAGCCGCACTGCAGGCCGTGGCACTCCTTGAAGGCGGCCTGCATCGGGTGCAGCGTGCCGTCGGCGGCGGCCAGGCCTTCGATGGTGGTCACCTCGGCGCCCTGCATCTGCGCCGCCAGCACGTTGCAGGACTTGATGGCGCTGCCGTTGGCGATCACCGTGCAGGCGCCGCACTGGGCCGTGTCGCAACCCACGTGCGTGCCAGTCAGGCGCAGGTGCTCGCGGATGAACTGCACCAGCAGCGTGTTGGGCGGCACGTCGGCACTGACCGCCTTGCCATTGACCTTGAGCTCGACTTTCATCGCGGGCGTCTCCTTCATCGTGAGGTTTGTCGAATTGCGCGGAAAACGGTCATTCTTGGAACAAGCCGCGCCAGCGCACCTAGGTAATACCCTAGCTTTGCCGGGGGCGTCCTGATTATTCTCAGAATGAGACACTCGGGCCCTCAGACTGCACCCACCCACCAAGCCGGCCCCCATGCGCGACGACCCCCGCCTGAACCAGATCGCCCTGGCGCGCCAGGCCGTGCTGGCCGAGGGCGTAGAGCTGACCGACGCCCTGGTCAGCGCCTGGCTCGACCGCACCTGGATCGTGCAAAGCTGGCGCCGCTGCCTGGCGCGCGGCGCACGGCCCGAGGCGCCCGTGGTGTTCGACGCCGTGCCCCGCCACGCCGGCGCCCATGCCGCCGACATGCATGCCGACCTGCTGGCCGCCGCCCGCCCCGAGCTGCAGCGCCTGGCCGCGCAAATCGCCCCCATCCGCTACTTCGCCCTGCTGACCGATGCGCGCGGCACCGTCATCGACACCGCAGGCGCCATCGACCACCGCAACCGCGCCACCCACGCCATCGCGCGCGTGGGCGTCGATTTGTCGGAGAGCAGCATCGGCACCAGCGCCATCGGCGCCGCGCTGGCCGAGCACGCGCCCGTGTGGCTGCACCGCGGCGAGCATTTTTTTGCCGACACCGGCATCTACAGCTGCGCCGGCGCGCCCCTGTTCGGCCCCGACGGCACCTGCCTGGGCATGATCGACGTCACCGGCGTGCAGGCCCCCGAGCGCCCCGAGCTGAAGCACCTGGTGGCCCAGTCGGCCCGCCAGATCGAAGACGCCCTGTTGCTGGCGCGCCCCCACCAGCTGCGCCTGCACCTGGCCTGGCCCGCTGGCTGGCAGGTGGCCGGCGCCAGCCCCGGCGCTGCCCTGCTGTGCCTGGACGCCGAGGGCCAGGTCACGGGCGCCAACGCCACCGCACGCCAGATGCTGCCCGCCTTGCACGCCCTGGCCAACGGCCCGCTGCATGCCAGCGATCTGTTTGCCCTGCCCTGGGCCAACCTGTTCGATATGGCCGACCACGGCCAGGCGCGCACCCTGCCCCTGTGGTCGGGCCTGCGCGTGCAGGTGCGCGCAGAGTGCAATCAGGCTGGTGCCAGCGCCTCCACCCGCGCCCCCGCCGCCCTGCCCCCCAGCGCCGCCGCCAAGCCGCGGTCGCTGAAGGCACTGGAAACCGAACTGATCCACCAGGCCGTGCGCGACGCCGGCGGCCGCGTGGCCATCGCCGCCAAGACCCTGGGCGTGAGTCGGGCGACGATGTATCGGCGGCTGGCGGGGGTGAAAACTGAGAAGTGACCTTGCCCCAGGAATCGGAATCCCACAGCTGCTCTCATGCACTGGCTTGCCGGGGTTGATTGGCCAGCCGGTTTTCTTCGAACCGCACCGGACTGACGTAGGCCAGTGTCGAGCGCAGTCGGTC
>Ga0209922_100192_pt1 | contig 151895 bp, 137 predicted proteins | sample ThiBiot_500_biof_FD_183946 | JGI IMG/M metagenome (GOLD analysis project Ga0209922, IMG submission 183946) | Wastewater bioreactor microbial communities from Cape Town, South Africa - Thiocy_expt_500_biof (SPAdes) | ecosystem: Engineered > Bioreactor > Thiocyanate-remediating >... | reverse complement strand
CGACAGCTTTGGCCAATGGCAGCCGAAAGCCCAGCGGCCCGAACTGTGGACGCTGTTCAACACCCGCATCGCCCCGGGCGAGCATTTCCGCGTCTTCCCCATCAGCAACTGGACCGAGCTGGACGTGTGGCAGTACATCGCCCGCGAGAACATCGCCCTGCCCAGCCTGTACTACGCGCACCAGCGCCAGGTCGTCGAGCGCCGGGGCCTCCTGGTGCCCGTCACACCGCTGACGCAGCCTAAGGACGGCGAGCAGATCGAAACCCGCACCGTGCGCTTTCGCACCGTGGGCGACATCACCTGCACCTGCCCGGTGGAGAGCCCCGCCGCCAGCGCCGCCGACATCGTCATCGAAACCCTGGCCGCCGAGGTCAGCGAGCGCGGCGCGACGCGCATGGACGACAAGACCAGCGAAGCCTCGATGGAAAAGCGCAAGAAGGATGGGTATTTCTAATGAACACGAACACTATCAATTCCATAGCTGCTCACGCTTATCCAGCAAGCGCCGCAGCCCAAAACGACCACAACTCCGCCCTGCGCTTCATCACCTGCGGCAGCGTGGACGACGGCAAGAGCACGCTGATTGGGCGCCTCCTGGTCGATAGCCGCGCCGTGCTGCAAGACCACATTGCCGGCGTCACGCGCTCGGGCGAGGTCGATCTGGCGCTGCTGACCGACGGGCTTTCCGCCGAGCGCGAGCAGGGCATCACCATCGACGTCGCCTACCGCTACTTCGCCACCGAGGAACGCAAGTTCATCATCGGCGACGCCCCCGGTCACGAGCAGTACACGCGCAACATGGTCACCGCCGCCTCGCAGGCCGACGCCGCCGTGGTGCTGGTCGATGCGACCAAGCTCGACTGGCAGAACCCCGGCCTGCAGCTGCTGGCGCAAACCCGTCGCCACAGCCTGCTGGTACACCTGCTGCGCGTGCATTCGCTGGTGTTCGCAGTCAACAAGCTCGACGCCGTGGCCGACCCGGCCCTGGCGTTTACCAACATCCGCGCCGCGCTGCTGCAATTCGCGCGGGAAGCCCATATCCAGGTCGCGGCCACGGTGCCGGTGTCGGCCCTCAAGGGCTGGAACGTGGTCGACGCCCGGCCCGGCTGGTGCGGCTATGAAGGCCACAGCCTGCTGCAGATCCTGGAGCAGCTGCCCCATACGCCGTTCGACACCCACCTGCCGCTGGCCTTCCCGGTGCAGTGGGTGGAGAAATTTTCGTCGTCCAGCGACACCCGCCAGGGCCGGCGCGTGTTCTGGGGCCGCGTGGCCGCGGGCGGCGCCCAGGTGGGCGCGCAGGTGCAGGTCTTTCCGAGCGGCCAGCTGGCGCGCGTGGCCCAGGTGCTGGACCACGCCCGCCGCCCACAGGGCGTGACCGCTGGCCTGTCGGCCGGCATCGTGCTCGACCGCGAGGTGGACGTGTCGCGCGGCGACTGGCTGCTGGCCGCCCCGGCGGCGGTGCAGGCCGCCGAGGACGACTTCGACACCCCCGCCGCGCAAAGCCCCTGGCCCGGCCAGCGCGAGCTTGCCGCCACCATCGCCTGGATGGACGACGAGCCCCTGGTAGCGGGGCGCGTGTACTGGGCGCTGCACGGCCACCGCTGGATCAAGGCCAAGGTGCGCCGCGTGGTGCACCAGCTCGACATCCACACCCTGGCCGAGCAGGATGCCGACCAGCTCGCCCCAAACGCCATCGGCCATGTGGAGCTGCTGCTGCAAGAGCCCCTGCCCGCTGCGCCGTTTGAACGGTCGCGCGTGCTCGGCGCCATGATCCTGGTCGATACCGCCAGCCACAAAACGGCCGGCGCCGTGCTGGTGCGCTGACCGCCCGGCAACCTGCGCGCGCCCGTCGGCGCGCGGGCACGGCGTCAGCCTTGGGGGCTGGCTTCGCCGTCCCTCGTGGCGCCGGGCTGGTCGACCCAGCGGGTGAACACCTCCACCGGCTCGCGCGGCGTCCAGAAGGCGTTGACGCGCGCCGACTCGTCCGCGTAGCCCAGCGCCATGCCGCAGACCAGCATTTCCTGCTCCGACGCGCCGATCAGCGGCAGCACGATGCGCGAAAACGGGTTCCACGCACCCTGGGCGCAGGTGTGCAGGCCGCGCGCGCGGGCCGCCAGCATGATGTTCTGCAGGAACATGCCGTAGTCGACCAGGCTGCCCTGGCCCATCACCCGGTCCAGCGTGAACATCAGCCCCACCGGCGCATCGAAGAAACCGTAGTTGCGATGGTGCTGCGCGTGCATGCGGTCCTTGTCGCCGCGCTCGATGCCCAGCAGGCCGTACAGCGACCAGCCGTTGTGGCGCCGGCGGCTCAGGTAGGGCTCGACCCACTGGCGCGGGTAGTAGTCATAGGCCTCGCGGTACTCGGCCGCCAGCTCGGGGCGCCGGCGGATCGCCTCGTGCGCATCGCTGACCTGGCGCACCAGCTCGTCGCGCACCGCCCCCTGCAGCACGTACACCTTCCACGGCTGGGCGTTGGTGCCGCTGGGCGCGCGGCTGGCCACGCGCAGGATGTCCTCGATCAGCGGCCGCGGCACCGGCGTGGGCAGGAAGGCGCGCACCGAATAGCGGCGCTCGATCGCCGCATCCACGCTGGCGGGGTCGGCAATGGGGGCGTTGAGCTGGCTCACAACTGCCGCAGGACCTGCCGCAGCGGCTCGGGCAGCGGCACCGGGCGCTGCGTGGCGCGGTCCACGTACACATGCACGAAATGCCCGCGCGCCGCCGTCAGTGGCGCGCCCTGGGCGAACAGGCCAACCTCGTAGCGCACGCTGGAGCTGCCCATGTGGGCCACGCGGATGCCGGCCTCGATGGTCTGCGGAAACGACAGCGGCGCGAAGTAGTGGCACTGCGTCTCCACCACCAGGCCGATGGTGGCGCCGCCGGCCGTGTCCAGCACGCCCTGCTCGATCAGGTGGGCGTTGACGGCGGTGTCGAACCACGAGTAATACACCACGTTGTTGACGTGGCCGTACTGGTCGTTGTCCATCCAGCGCGTGGTGATGGTGCGAAAGGCGCGATAGCTGTCGCGCGGGTCGGGTTGCGGGCGGGTCGGGCTCATGGGCGGGCATTCTGCCAGCGGCGCCAGTACTGCAGGGCGACGCCGAAGGTGTTGACCTGTACCTGCACGGTGGTGCCGATGTCGTGACCATAGCCACCGCCCATGCACAGCGTCAGCGGCAGCCGGCGCGTCCAGGCCCAGTCGAACACGCGGCGGTCGCGCGCCAGCAGGCCGTCGTAGCTCAGCTTCAGGCGCCCCAGGCGGTCGCCCTCGTGCGGGTCGGCGCCGGCCAGGTAGAACACGGCATCGGGGCGAAAGCGGCTGTCCAGCTCGACCAGCGCCAGATCCAGCGCGTCCAGGTAGGCCTGGTCACCCGTGCCGTCGGGCAGCCCCACGTCCAGGTCGCCCGCCACCTTGCGGAACGGAAAGTTCTTCTCGCCATGCAGCGACAGCGTGAACACGCTGGGATCGTCGGCGAAGATGCTGGCCGTGCCATTGCCCTGGTGCACGTCGAGGTCGATCACGGCGATGCGCGGCGGGCGCGCCTGCTGGCCGCCACCCGTGCGCTCGGCCTGCAGCAGGCGCGCGGCCACGGCGATGTCGTTGAACACGCAGTAGCCGCTGCCGGCTTGTGCGCTGGCGTGGTGCGTGCCGCCAGCCAGGTTGGCCGCCACGCCCTCGCGCTGCGCCACGCGCGTGGCCTGGATGCTGGCGCCGACCGAGCGGCGCGAGCGCTCGACCATCGCTTCGCTCCACGGAAAGCCGATCTCGCGCTGCGCCCGCGCATCCAGCCGGCCCTGCGCCACCGCGGCGACATAGGCCGGCGCATGCGCCAGCGCCAGCTCGGCGTCGCTGGCCGGCGGCGCCTGCGCCAGTCGCAGCCCCTCGCACTCGGCTGCCAGGCGATCGCGCAAGGCGGCGTACTTGCCCATCGGGAAGCGGTGGCCCGGCGGCAAGGGCAAACTCAGTTGCGTCGAATAGAAGGTCTTCATCGATCACCCGGGCAGACGGCGCCGGACACGCCGGTTAGACCGCCGCATCTAAAAATGCTGCAATGCACCAAAACCGCTTGCAATCACGGCCCGAGGGCCTAAAATTCGATCCATGCTGCACTGCAACATAACAAGCAGCAGACCAAGCAAGTTTTTGATCCACCATTGTCAAGGAGAACCCTATGCTGACCCCCGAACAAGTCGTTGCTTCCCAGAAAGCCAACATGGAAACCCTGTATGGCCTGACCACCAAGGCCTTCGAAGGCGTTGAGAAGCTGGTCGAGCTGAACCTGCAAGCCACCAAGGCCGCTCTGGCCGAGTCGCAAGCCCACGCCAGCGCCATGCTGTCGGTCAAGGACGCCCAGGAGCTGATCGCCCTGCAGGCCGGCCTGTTCCAGCCGCTGGCCGAGAAGGCCGCTGCCTACAGCCGTCACCTGTACGACATCGCCTCGGGCACCGGCACCGAGTTCAGCAAGGCCTTCGAAGGCAAGGTTGCCGAAGGCCAGGCCCAGTTCGCCGCCCTGGTGGACAACGCCGCCAAGAACGCCCCGGCCGGCTCCGAGACCGCCGTTGCCATGATGAAGAGCGCCGTGGCTGCCGCCAACAACGCGTTCGAGTCGGTGCAAAAGGCTGTCAAGCAGGCTTCCGACGTCGCTGAAGCCAACTTCAACGCCGTGGCCACCAGCGCCACCAACGTCGCCAAGACCGCGACCGCCAAGAAGCGCTGATCGCGCACGCCAGCTCTGGCGGACGGTTTCGACCGCCGCCACAGTTGCGCGAACGTGACCTCGAACGTGCGCTTTGCCGGCCCCCCCGGCCGGCAAAGCCGCCAGAGCCAAACCGGTGCCCCGCGCGGGTTTTGCTCTGGTGCCCCTACCGGCACCGAAGGCTTGTCTCCTCGGATCCTTTCGACACCGTACAGGTTCAGGGATCCCTTCAAGGGCTGATCGCAAGATCGGCCCTTTTTTTGCGTCTGGCATCACCTGCCGCGCCAGGAAGAGAGGTCGGATCGAATGATATGCGAACGATTATCGTTTACGTTATGATCGAGCCCATCCATACCCATCCAAGCCACACGCTCGACCCATGAAAAAATATCTGACCCTGCTGGCCACCATCGCCGCCCTGTGCGCCGGCACCGCGCACGCCCAGGACAAGGCCCTGAACCTGTACTCCGCCCGCCACTACTCGACCGATGAAGCGCTGTACAACGACTTCACCAAGGCCACCGGCATCAAGATCAACCGCGTGGACGCCGACGACGCCGGCATCATCGCGCGCCTGAAGGCCGAGGGCAGCGCCTCGCCGGCCGACGTGATCCTGCTGGTCGACGCCGCCCGCCTGGCGCGCGGCGAGCAGGACGGGCTGTTCCTGCCGATCAAGTCCAAGCCGCTGGAAGACGCCATCCCCGCCAGCCTGCGCGCTCAGCCGGCCGCCGACGGCGGCATTCCATGGTTCGGTTTTTCCACCCGGGCGCGGGTCGTCGTCTACGACAAGATCAAGGTCAAGCCGACCGAGGTCGACAGCTACGAGAAGCTGGCCGACCCGCAGAACAAGGGCAAGCTGTGCATCCGCAGCGGCTCGCACCCCTACAACCTGAGCCTGTTCGGCGCCGTGCTGGAGCACATGGGCCCCCAGAAGACCGAGGCCTGGCTCAAGGGCCTGGTGGACAACATGGCGCGCCCGCCCAAGGGCGGCGATACCGACCAGATCAAGGGCGTGGCCGCGGGCGAATGCCAGATCGCCGTCACCAACAGCTACTACCTGGCGCGGCTGATGCGCTCTTCCAAGCCCGAGGACCGCGCGGTGGCCGAAAAAGTAGGCGTGGTGTTCCCCAACCAGTCGAGCTGGGGCACGCACGTGAACATCGCCGGCGCGGCGGTGGCGCGCCACGCCAAGCACGTGGACAGCGCCACCAAGTTCCTGGAATATCTGGCCAGCCCGTCGGCGCAGAACTACTTTGCCAACGGCAACAACGAGTGGCCCGTGGCCAAGGGCGTGAGCACCGACAACCCCGCCCTCAAGGCCATGACCGGCGGCAGCGGCCAGTTCAAGAGCGAAACCATCCCGGTCGGCGCCGTGGGCGCCAACCAGGTCAAGGTGCAGCAGATGCTGGACCGCGTGGGCTTCAAGTAAGCCCGCACGCCGCCCACAGACCCCAAAGCGCCGCCTCGCGGCGCTTTTTTCATTGCCATATCAGGCTCCAGCGCCCGCCTGTCGAGCGCCGACAGCTATCATTTTTGAAGCATCCGGATCAACTGCCCGGACGGGCTGTCGGTCAGCACGTACAGCCAGCCGTCCGGCCCCTGGCGCACGTCGCGGATGCGCTGGCCCAGATCTTCCAGCAGGCGGTGTTCAGCCACCACCCGGTCGTCCTCCAGCTCGATCCGGGCCAGGTACTGGAGCTTCAGCGCGCCGACGAACAGGTTGCCGCGCCAGGCCGGCCCGTAGCGGTCGCTGCTCAGGAACGCCATGCCCGACGGCGCGATGGAAGGCGTCCAGTGATGCAGCGGCGCCACCAGGCCCGGGCGGCTGCTGGCGCCGCTGCCCACCGGCGAGCCATCGTAGTGCAGGCCGAAGCTCACCAGCGGCCAGCCGTGGTTGCCGCCCGGCGGCGGCCGGTTGATCTCGTCGCCCCCCATCGGGCCGTGCTCGTGCGTCCACAGCGTGCCGTCCGGCGCCAGCGTGGCACCCTGCACGTTGCGGTGGCCGAAGCTCCAGATCTCGGGCAAGGCGCCGGCGCGGCCAGCCAGCGGGTTGTCGGCCGGCACGCGGCCGTCCTTGCCCACGCGCACGATCTTGCCCAGGTGGTTGTCCAGCCGCTGGGCGTCGTCACGACGCGAAAAGCGCTCGCCCAGCGTCAGCCACAGCGTGCCGTCCGGCTGGCCGCCGACCCGGCGCTCGACGATGCGGCAGCCAAAGTGCAGCTGGCTGGCCACCTTGGGTTGCTGGCTGAAGATGACCCGCAGCTCGGTCAGGCCCGTCAGGTCCTCGGCCAGCCGCGCGCGCGCCAGCGCCGTGCCGTTGGCCATGCCCGGTCCGGGCTCGGCAAAGCAGAAGTAGATCGTGCGGTTGCGCTCGAAATCCGCGTCGGTGATCACGTCCAGCAGACCACCCTGGCCGCCGGCGGCGATGTCGGGCAGGCCCGTCAGCGGCGGCCGCAGCCGGCCATCAGGCTCGACCACGCGCAGGCGGCCGGGGCGCTCGGTCACCAGAAAGCGTCCCTGGGGCAGAAACGCCACCGCCCAGGGATGCTGCAAGCCGCGCGCCACGGTCTGCACCTGGACGGCAGCCGGCGGCGCCTGCGCGGCAAGCGGTGCGGCCCCCGACAGGGCCAGCGCGAAGAACAGGGACACAGGCGCTTTCATGGCGTCGTACCGGCTGGGTGCAGCGGCCCGCCGACCTGGCAGACCGATCTGGGACACTGTCACGCATCACGCCCTGCCGTGCAAGCGGGTGCCACAGGCCGTGCATTTTTCGGGTAAACCCCGAAATCCGCAACACACCAGCGGCCTGCCTGGGTCCTTACATGGCCTACACTACGCGGCGACTCCCCAAAAATGGGTAGCAAATAGAGTAAAAGTATTCAATACTCATCCTGCTGCGTCCTGAACTGCCGTTTGCCAGGTCGCCATCTTCCCTTTGCACCGGTTTCATGCCCAAGACACTCGTTGCTTCGCTGATCCTGCTGGCCGCGGCCGCGCAGTACGCCCACGCCGCGCCCGCTCAGGATGACACCGACCGCCTGCCGGAACACAAGGGCCTGGCCAGCCGGCTGAGCGACAGCATCCATCAGGCCACCGACCGCGCCGGCGACGTGATCCGAAACGCCATGGGCGCGCTGGGCGTGCCTTATCGCCGCGGCGGCACCTCGGCCGAAACCGGCTTTGACTGCAGCGGTTTTGTGCGCAGCATGTACCAGCAGACCGTGGGCCTGATGCTGCCACGCACTGCGGCCGAGCAGGCCGCCGCCACCGCCTCCATCGACAAGACCGATCTGCGGCCCGGCGATCTGGTGTTCTTCAACACCCTGCGTCGCGCCTACAGCCATGTCGGCATCTATCTGGGCGAGGGCAAGTTCATCCATTCGCCGCGCGCCGGTTCGCAGGTTCGCGTCGAAAGCATGAACATCAGCTACTGGCAGAACCGCTTCAACGGCGCACGCCGCGTGCTGGCCAGCGCGCCGGCCGCCGAAGCGCCCGCCACCACCGCCCTGCCGCGCCTGACGGAGCGCCAGGGCCCCGCGCCCAGCGCAGTGCGCCTGGGCGGCGGCGCTGGCAAGTACGCCCTGCCGGCACCTGCCGAGATCGAACAGCCCCTGGCCGGCGACCGCATCTGACCGGCTGACCGATTTACCTTCCTCCAAAGGTAGGGGCCCGCGAGGGCCCTCTTTTTTTGCCGACTCACTTCGGGCCTGGCGTGGCAGGCGCGATCCGGCGCGGCGGTCATGGGCGCGGGACGCCCAGGCGCGGCCGGGGCGCTCAATCGTCGCTGGCGTCCAACCCTGGAAACAGCACCTCGGTGAAGCCAAAGCGCGTGAAGTCGCGCACCCGCATCGGGTAGAGCTGGCCGATCAAGTGGTCGCACTCGTGCTGCACCACGCGGGCGTGAAAGCCCTCGGCCTCGCGCTCGATGACGTCGCCCCAGGGGTCGAAGCCCCGGTAGGCGACGCGTCGCCAGCGCGGCACCACGGCGCGCAGCCCGGGCACCGACAGGCAGCCTTCCCAGCCGTCTTCCTGCTCGTCCGACAGCGGCGTGATGACCGGATTGCACAGCACGGTGCGGGGCACCGGCGGCGCGTCGGGGTAGCGCGGGTGGGGCGCGTCGGTGCCGAACACCACCACCTGCAGATCGACGCCGATCTGCGGCGCCGCCAGGCCAGCGCCCTGGGCGGCGCGCATGGTGTTCAGCAAGTCCAGCACCAGCCGGTGCAGTGGGTCGGTGTCGAAGGCTTCGACCGGGCGCGCCACGCGCAGCAGGCGCGGGTCGCCCATTTTCAGGATGTCGCGGACGCTCATGCGCGCATCATCGCAGCCTGGGCTTGCACGGCCGCGGCGCGGCCGCCGGTGCTCAGCCCCCTATCCCTTCAGGATTGATCAGCGGCGCGCGCGGGCGCGGCGGCGGGGTCGGTCGCTGCCACTGGCCCTGGGGCGGGCGCGGTGGCGGCCTGACGTCGGGGCGCGGGCCATCCGGCCGGCCCCAGTAGTGGGGACGCGGCGGCGGCGGCCGGCCCCAGTCCGGGCGCGGCGGCGGCGGTGGATCGCGCCAGCGGCGGTGACCATCCGACCAGCCCCACACCCCCAGCGACACCGACGGCGCGCCGTAGTAGTAAGGCGCAGGCGCGCTGTAGTAGCCGGGCGTGACCACGGTGCTGCCGTACGCCGGATAGGCCACCGGCGCGCCGACGTCATACGGCTCAACCGGGGCCACCACGCAGCCGCCCAGCAGCGCCAGCGCCGCCGCCAGCGCACCAGCGCCCAGCCCGCGGGCGACCACAACAGCATTCCAACGAACCATGTGCATTGCTCCCTTGAGGGACGGCCGGCGACACCGACAGGTGCAAACGCTCAACGGCCGCCAGACGATGTTGAGACACCGTTAGCGTCCACAACGTTCCCGCCCGTGCGCCGGCTGACCCGGCAATCGCAACCACCGGTATCCGTCAACCAGCGCCCGCCAGCCAGGCCGCCCCGCGCACGCCCGACGAATCGCCGTGCCGGGCCGGCACCAGCGCCGTGCGCACCACGTCGCTGAACACATGCGCCCGCCACAGGCGCGGCACCTGGACGTACAGCTCGTCCACCTTGCTCAGGCCGCCGCCGAGCACGATGACGTCGGGATCGATCAGGTTGATCACCTGCGCCAGCGCGCGCGCCAGTCGCTCGGCGTGGCGCGCCAGGCTGGCCTGCGCCGCGGCATCGCCCGCACGCGCCGCGGCCACGATGGCGGCGGCGTCGGCCGGCGCGCCGCCGGCCCGCGCGTGGTCGGCCGCCAGCCCGACGCCGGACAGAAACAGCTCCTGGCAGGCCGTGCGCCCGCACCAGCAGCGCAGCGCCAGCTCCGACGCGCTGGCACGCGGCAGCGGGTTGTGGCCCCACTCGCCGGCCACGCCGTTGCAGCCGTGCAGCACCTGCCCACGCACCGCGATGCCGGCGCCCACGCCAGTGCCCAGGATGGCGGCAAACACCACCTGGGCGCCTGCCCCGGCGCCGTCGGTCGCCTCCGACAGCGCCAGGCAGTTGGCGTCGTTTTCCAGCCGCACCGGCCGCCCCAGCAGCGCCTGCAGGTCCTCGCGCAGCGGCTGGCCGTTGAGCGCGGTCGAATTGGCGTTGCGCACCGTACCCGTCAGCGGCGACAGACTGCCCGGCATGCCCACGCCCAGCGGCAGGCCAGTGGCGCCCAGCCGCGCCTCGGCCATCGCCACCAGGGCGGCGATGGCGCGCAGCGTGGCCGCATAGTCGCCCTGCGGCGTGGCCACGCGCTCACGCAGCAAGAAGCCACCCTGCGCGTCCAGCGCGGCGATCTCGATCTTGGTGCCGCCCAGGTCGATGCCCAGGCGGATCGGCGGCAACGTCATTTGGCCAAGGGGCTGGCGCACCACTGCTGCTCGCAGGGCACGCCATCGCCGTCACCATCCATCTTGACGCCGGGGCAGTTGCGCAGGAAGAACTTGGCCTCGGCGCAAGAGCTCATCTGCGAACAGTGCTGGCGACCGTCGCAACGGAAAACCGCGGCCGTCACCCCCGGGCTGGCCGCCGGCGCAGGCACAGGCTCCGGCGCCAGCAGCGCCGCCGGTTCACGCCCGCGCCCGGCGTCGAAGGCGGTCCACCGCTGGTAACCCTTCCACCCCAGCCCGGCGAGCAAGGCCGCGCTGAGCAGTATCCCGACCAGGCCAAGTGAGCCGCGTGGCGCCGCCGAGGGTTGGCGACCGCGATCGCGCTCCACCCGCGGGCTGGCCCCGGAGCCCATGCCGGGCACTGCGGGGCGCGCCACGCGCAGCGCCTGCTTTCGGCCTCGGGCATCGACGTCCATTTCGAAGCTCAGACGCTCACCCACGCGCGGACGCGCCTGCGCGCCACGCCCGGCCGCCGGGAACGCGCTGATGTGCACGAACACCGGCTCACCGCCCTGCGTGGGCTCGATGAACCCGAAGCCCCGCTCGTCGTTCCATTGAGCCAGCCGGCCTTCGAAACGCAAGAATCAGCCCTCACCCGCGACGAGCGCGCGCAGCTGCGCCTCGTCGATCACCGGCACACCCAGCTCGCGCGCCTTGTCCAGCTTGTTGCCGGCTTCCGCGCCGGCGACGACGCAGTGCGTCTTCTTGCTGACACTGCCGGCGACCTTGGCACCGGCGGCCTCCAGCATGGCCTTGGCTTCATCGCGGCTGAGCGTGGGCAGCGTGCCGGTCAGCACGAAGGTCTGGCCGGCCAGCGGCAGCCGCGCGGCAGCGGCCGGCTCGCCTTCGGGCCAGTCGATGCCGACGGCGCGCAGCTGGGCCACCACCTCGCGGTTGTGCGGCTCGGCAAAGAAGCCCTGAATGCTGCCGGCCACCACCGGGCCGACGTCGGGCACCTGCAGCAGTTGCTCGACGCTGGCGTCCATGATCGCGTCGAGCTGGCCGAAGTGGCGCGCCAGATCCTTGGCCGTGGTTTCACCCACGTGGCGGATGCCGAGCGCGAACAGAAAGCGTGCCAGCGTGGTGTGCTTTGATTTTTGCAGCGCATCCAGCAGGTTCTGTGCCGATTTTTCGGCCATGCGGTCCAGCGCCGCCAGGCTGACGAAACCCATGCGGTACAGGTCGGGCAAGGCCTTGACGACGCCGCCATCGACCAGTTGCTCCACCAGCTTGTCGCCCAGGCCCTCGATGTCCATGGCGCGCCGGCTGGCGAAATGCAGCAGCGCCTGCTTGCGCTGCGCCGGGCAGAACAGGCCGCCGGTGCAGCGGTGGTCGGCCTCGCCTTCCTCGCGCACCACCGCGCTGCCGCACACCGGGCACTGCGCGGGCATGGTGAATTCGGCGCTGCCGGCCACGCGCTTGTCGGTCAGCACCGACACCACTTCGGGGATGACGTCGCCCGCCCGGCGCACCACCACGGTGTCGCCCACGCGCACGTCCTTGCGGCGCGCTTCCAGCTCGTTGTGCAGCGTGGCGTTGGTGACGGTGACGCCACCGACGAACACCGGCGCCAGCTTGGCCACCGGCGTCAGCTTGCCGGTGCGGCCGACCTGCACGTCGATCGCCTCCACCGTGGTCAGCTGCTCCTGCGCCGGGTATTTGTGCGCCACGGCCCAGCGCGGCTCGCGGGTGACGAAGCCGAGCTCGCGCTGCAGCGCCAGCGCGTCGACCTTGTAGACCACGCCGTCGATATCGAACGGCAGGCCGTCCCGCCGGGCGGCGATGTCGGCGTGATACGCTATCAATTCAGAAGCGCCTCGCGCTTGCCTGGCCAGCGCCGAGACCGGAAAACCCCATGCTTTCAGCGCCTGCAGCACGGCCCAGTGGGTGTCCAAGCGCGGGCCGCCGTCCTGTACCGGGGTGACTTCGCCCAGGCCGTAGGCGAAGAAGCTCAGCGGCCGCTCGGCCGCCAGCGCCGGATCGAGCTGGCGCACCGCCCCGGCCGCCGTGTTGCGCGGGTTGACGAAGGTGCGCGCCGCCTTGTCGCCGACGGCCATGCGCTGGCGCATGGTCTCGTTCAGGCGCTCGAAGTCGTCGCGCCGCATGTAGACCTCGCCGCGCACCTCCAGCATCGGCGGCGCGGCGCCATGCAGGCGCAGCGGAATCTGGCCGATGGTGCGCACGTTGTGGGTCACGTCCTCGCCGGTTTCGCCATCGCCGCGCGTGGCGGCCTGCACCAGCACACCATCTTCGTAGCGCAGGCTCATGGCCAGACCGTCGAATTTGGGCTCGGCCACGTAGACGACGGGGGGCGCGTCGGGCGCCAGCTTCAGCTCGCGCCGCACACGGGCATCAAAGGCTTCGGCCCCTGCGGCCGTGGTGTCGGTTTCGGTGCGGATGCTGAGCATGGGCACGGCATGGCGCACCGACGCCAGGCTGTCCAGGATGGCGCCGCCGACGCGCTGGGTGGGCGAATCGGGCGTGCGCAGCTCGGGATGCGCGGCTTCGATGGCCTGCAGCTGCTGGAACAGCCGGTCGTATTCGGCGTCGGGCAGCTCGGGCGCGTCGAGCGTGTAGTACTGGTGCGCGGCGCGCTGCAGCAGGGCGCGCAGTTCGGCCGCGCGGCGGCTCGGGTCTGCTTCTGTATTCATAGCTGCTGGCGCTTATCAGACAAGCGCTGTAGCCGAAATGGATAGGGAACGATCAGCTGAACAGGCGCCGCGCCTGCGCCGAGCCGGCGGCCAGGTCGTGCTGCTCCAGCGTGTCGTACAGGCGCTCCAGGTCGCCGCCGATGCCGTTGATCAGCTCGGGGCGCAGCGGCTGGCCGGCGTCGTCGGTGATCAGGCCGTCCATGGACTCGGCCAGCGCGAAGGCGGCGTCGCGCAGGCGCTCGAACGGGCGCTCGGCGCGGTGCACCTGCGGCACGTCCAGGTTGAGCGTCAGCGCGCCGATGGCCGATTGCGCCACGTCCTCCGACAGCGCGGCCCGGGCGTCGAAGCTCAAGTCCAGCAGCGGCGGCAGGCCGGACTCGGTCGAGGGCAGCACCATGCGCCCCGCAATGGCGCCGGCCACGAAGCCCTGCCGCGCCGCCTGCTGCTGCACGAAGCCGGGGCTCCAGGCGGCGCCGCGCGCGCGCAGGGTGAAGCCCAGCTGCGCGTCGTGCGCGCTGGCGAACTGGTCGAGCTCGCGCGCGCGCGCCACCTCGTGCAGCATGTCGGGAAATTCGGGCGCGCCGCCCACGGTATCGGCGAAGTGCTGCGCCTTCATGACGAATTCGGAGAACTCGATTTCGTTGAGCGCCCCGGTGCGGTTGGCCAGCTGCACGCCGGCCTGCACGGCGTTGTAGCGCTGGCCCGCGACCGGGTATTCCCACTCGCCGCTGGCTTCGTTCTGCCCTTCGACCGCGAACGGCTTGCTGCCCACGCGGCGCGTGGCCGGCAGTGCCGCCAGCAGGGCGTCGCCCGACACCACCCGGCCGTCCAGGGCGATGGGGGCGATGACGTCGATCAGCGCGTCCAGGCGCGGGCGCCTGTCGGGCGTGGGCAGGGGCCCCAGCGGCGGCAGGGCGGCGTCGGCGTCGAACCCGGGCTCGACCCGCTCGGGCGCGGCCATGGCCTCGTCCAGCCCCGGCTCGACCCGCTCGGCCGGCGTGGGCACCTCGGGCTGCGCCTGGCGCGGCTCGTGGCGGCGCGCGTTCCAGGTGTTGTAGGCGATCACCCCGCCCAGGATCAGGCCACCGGCCACCGCCAGGCCCACTTGCAGAGAACTCATGGTCGCAAAGCTCCTTGGGTGCCGCGGACGTCGGCCATGCCACGTCGATCAAGTGGCCGCGGAGCAGGCCACGCCAGCGAACGCCGTGCCCTCATCTTCAGCGGGCACTGGCGTGGTCCCACCGGGGGGACGGCGGCCACAGGCCGATTCAGGGGGGCGCTCATGCCTGCGCCATCCCCACGGCGCTCTCCATGTCGACCGCCACGATGCGCGACACACCCTGTTCCTGCATGGTGACGCCGATCAGCTGCTCGGCCATTTCCATGGCGATCTTGTTGTGGCTGATGAACAAAAACTGCGTGCCCTGCCCGCTCATCTTGGTGACCAGCTTGGCGTAGCGTTCGGTGTTGGCGTCGTCCAGTGGCGCGTCCACCTCGTCGAGCAGACAGAACGGCGCCGGGTTGAGCTGGAAGATGGCGAACACCAGCGCGATGGCCGTCAGCGCCTTCTCGCCGCCCGACAGCAGGTGGATGGTCTGGTTCTTCTTGCCCGGCGGCTGGGCCATGACCTGCACGCCGGAGTCGAGGATTTCCTCGCCGGTCATCATCAGCCTGGCCTGGCCGCCGCCGAACAGCTCGGGGAACATGCGGCCGAAGTGCTCGTTGACGGTGTTGAAGGTGCCGCCCAGCAGCTCGCGCGTTTCGGCGTCGATCTTCTTGATGGCGTCTTCCAGCGTGGTCATGGCCTCGGTCAGGTCGGCCGACTGGGCGTCGAGGAACTGCTTGCGCTCGCGCGCCGTCGTCAGCTCGTCCAGCGCCGCCAGGTTGACCGCGCCCAGCGCCTGAATATCGCGGTGCAGGCGGTCGATCTCGCCCTGCAGGCCAGCCAGGCGCACATTGCCTTCCTCGATCGAGCGGGCCACCGCCTCCAGGTCGGCCTGCGCGTCGGCCAGCAGCTGGCTGTACTGCTCGGTGCCCAGGCGCGCGGCCTGTTCCTTGAGCTGCAGCTCGGTGATGCGCTGGCGCAGCGGCTCCAGCTCGCGCTCCAGCTGCAGGCGGCGCTCGTCGCTGGCGCGCAGGCGCGCGGTCAGGTCGTCGTAGCTGCTGCGCTGCGCGGCCAGTGCCTTCTCGCGCTCCAGCTTCAGGCCCAGCGCGCTTTGCAGCCCGGCCTGGGCGGCGACGTCGGTCAGGCGGCCCAGCTCCTCGGCCGCGCGCTGCTGGTCGGCCTCGATGGCCGCGGTCTGTTGCGCGGCGGTGTCGATGGCGCGCGTCAGCTCTTCGCGGCGCGCCTGCAGGCTGCGCTGGGTGAACTGCGCTTCCTGCAGCTCGCGCTCCAGCGTGCGCTGCTGCTCGCGCGCCTGGTTCAGACGCTGCTCGGCCTCGATCACGCGCTCGTCCAGCCCGGCATGGCGCTCCTGCGTGTCGGCCAGCTGCATGTCCAGCTCTTCAAAGCGCGCCTCGGCGGTCACGCGGCGCTCGGCCAGCGCCTCCAGGCCGGCATCGACATCGGCCAGGTCACCGCTGATCTGCTGGCTGCGCGCCCGCGTCTGCTCGGCCAGCTGGCTCAGGCGAAGGGTTTCCACCTGCAGCTCGTGCGCGCGCTGCTGCGCCTCGGCGGCCTCGCGGCGGCTGCCGGCCAGTTGCTCGGCGGCGGCGCTGTAGGCGGCCTCGGCGCGCACCAGGGTGCCGCGCGCCTCGTCGCTGATGAGCTGCTGGGCGCGCAGCTGCTTGTCCAGGTTCTCGATTTCCTGCGCCCGCGCCAGCAGGCCGGCCTGCTCGGAATCCGGTGCATAGAAGCTGACGCCATGCGCGCCGACGGCGTGGCCGCTGGCGACGTAGATCGTCTCGCCCGGCTTGAGCTGGCCGCGCTGGGCCAGCGCGGCTTCCAGGCTGTCAGCGGTGTAGCACCCGGCCAGCCAGTCGGCCAGCAGCGCCTTCTGGCCGGCGTCGTGCAGGCGCAGCAGATCGGCCAGGCGCGGCAGGCCGCCGGCGGCATCGGGCAGCGCGGCGGCGGGCGGGCTGTAGAAGGCCAGCTTGGCCGGCGGCGCGTCCTGCGCGAAGGCGCGCACCATGTCCAGGCGGCTGACTTCGAGCGCCGCCATGCGCTCGCGCAGCGCCGATTCCAGCGCCGCTTCCCAGCCCGGCTCGATGTGCAGGCGGCTCCACAGGCCCTGCAGGCCATCCAGGCCGTGCTTGCGCAGCCAGGGTTGCAGCTTGCCGTCGGTCTTGAGCTTGTCCTGCAGCGCGCGCAAGGCGTCCAGCCGCGCCGACAAGTCGGCCTGGCGCGCCGATTCGCTGTTGACCGCCTGCTGCGCCTGACGGCGCTCTTCGTCCAGTCGCGGCACGCTGTCCTGCAACTCGTCCAGGCGGGCCTGGGCGATTTCGGCGGCTTCCTGCGCCGCCGCCAGCTGCTGCTGCAGGTTGTGCAGGCGCTGATCGTCCGGCGCGGCCAGGGCGTTGCGGTCGGCGGCCAGGCGTTCGCGCCGCGCCTGCAACTGGCGCGACTGCTCCTCGATGCCGCGCTGTTCGGCCGCCAGCACCTGGATCTGCTGCTGCACCTGGGCCACGGCCGTGCGCTGCTCGGCGGCGCCGGCCTGGGCGGCGCGCAGCGCCTCCTGCAGGTCGGGCAAGGTGTACTGCTGCTCTTCGAGCTGGGCCGCCAGGGTGATGGCCCGGTCCTCGGCGTCGACGCCCTGGGCGGCCAGCTGTTCGATGTCGGCTTCGGCCTGGCCGCGGCGCTCGGCCCACTGGGCCAGCTGCTCCTTGAGCTGCACCAGGCGGTTTTCGGCGCGCTGGCGGCCTTCGACGACGAAGCGGATTTCGGCCTCCAGCCGGCCGACCTCGGCGCTGGCCTCGTACAGCAGGCCCTGCGCCTGGTTGACCTGGTCGCCGGCGGCGTAGTGCGCCTGGCGGATGGTCTCCAGCTCGGCCTCGACGTGGCGCAGGTCGGCCAGGCGCGCCTGCAGGTCGTTGACGGCTTTTTCCGTGTCCTGCTTGAGCCGGCCCTGGCCTTCGTCGGCCTCGGCGCGCTTGAGGAACCACAGCTGGTTCTGCCTGAGCTGGGCCGAGGTCTGCAGGCCCTGGTACTGCTGGGCCACCTCGGCCTGCTTTTCCAGCTTGTCGAGGTTGCTGCCCAGCTCGCGCAGGATGTCATCCACCCGGGTGAGGTTCTCGCGCGTGTCGTGCAGGCGGTTTTCGGTCTCGCGGCGGCGCTCCTTGTATTTGCTGACGCCGGCGGCTTCTTCCAGGAACAGGCGCAGTTCTTCGGGGCGGCTTTCGATGATGCGGCTGATGGTGCCCTGGCCGATGATGGCGTAGGCGCGCGGGCCCAGGCCGGTGCCCAAAAACACGTCCTGCACGTCGCGCCGGCGCACTGGCTGGTTGTTGATGTAGTAGCTGCTGGTGCCGTCGCGCGTGAGCACGCGCTTGACCGAAATCTCGGTGAACTGACTCCACTGGCCGCCAGCGCGGTGGTCGCTGTTGTCGAACACCAGCTCCACCGACGAGCGCGAGGCCGGCTTGCGCGTGGTGGTGCCGTTGAAGATGACGTCCTGCATCGACTCGCCGCGCAGCTCGGACGCCTTGGATTCGCCCAGCACCCAGCGCACGGCGTCCATGATGTTGGACTTGCCGCAGCCGTTGGGCCCCACCACGCCCACCAGTTGGCCGGGCAGCAGGAAGTTGGTGGGCTCGGCGAAGGACTTGAAGCCCGACAGCTTGATGGAATTGAGACGCACTGGCGCAAGACGGGCCCGCGGGCCGAGGGTGAAACACGTGAACCGGCAATGATAGCGCGCGCCAGCGCCATCACCGGGCCCGACGCGCCTGGGCAGCCGGCACGGATCACTCCTGAATCAATAGCTGCTTGCGCACGACTGGCAAGCGCGAAAGCCGAATTTCGCTCAAATTCCGCGGCCCAGCGGCGGCGACCGCGCCCGCACGCCGTCCCGGCGACGCCCTCAGCGCCCTTGCAGCACCGCCTGCAGTGGCCGCACGCCCTCGTCACCGAGTGCGCTGCGCAGGCGCGGCAGCAGCTCGACCAGGCCGTCGAAGCCCTGCGCCGACTCCACCGCCAGGTTCAGCGTGAAGCCCTTGAGCCCCAGCTTGGCCGTCAGCTGGGTGGCCAGGGGGTAGGCCACGCGGTAGCGGCGCACGCGCTCTTCCTCGCTCAGGGGGACGGCCGCGTCGTCCGGGCGCGCCGCCGTCTGCGGCACGGCGGCGCTGCCCTCCAACCGCGCGGCGCCCGGCACGGCAGCCGATGGCAGCAGCAGGCCGCTGGCCACCAGCACCTCCACGTCGGAGGCGGTGACACCCAGCGATGCCGTCGCGTCCAGCACCTCGCGCAGGCTGCGCTTGCCGTCGAACAGGATCAGCGCCGACCGCTGCGCCCGCGTGATGTCCACGGCGTGTCGGTCCTTGATGGCGTGCAGCCCCGTTTCGGATTTGGTGTAGATCATCGCCAAGCCACTGATGAATGTAAGCATAATGCGGTACATTACAAATTGAAACTCGACGCGATGCAAGCCCCTGCAACCTAGGGAAATCCAGCACCTGCGCGCCGCGGCCCCACCGCCAAACGCCCTGCCGACGATGCCGCCCGGCCGGTGCGCCCACCCGCCGCGCGGACCTCACCAAACCAGCCGGCCCCGGGCCGCGGCCGGCCCTGGGGCGGCCCAGCCCCCGCCGCAAGGCGCGGCGCCAAACGTGACATAGTGAACACACGCCGGTGCCCGCGCCGCGCGCGGGTCCCTACAATGAAATCGTTTGGCTTATCGCCAGACGCGGCGAGGCCACCGCCCCCGCCGCGCCGCGCGATCGGCTGTCCACCCTGCCTCACCGCCCCACGCCCATGCCCAAGCCCGTCGCCCCCACCACCATGATGGACCGCATCCTGCACCTGATGGCCGAGAAGAAGGCCTCGGACGTGTACCTGTCGGCGCACGCGCCGGCCACCATCAAGATCAACGGCGTGAGCATGCCCATCAACAACCAGCTGCTGCCGCCCGAGGCGACGCTGAACCTGCTGATGGACGTGGTGCCGCCCAACCGCATCGAGGAGCTGAAGGAGACGGGCGAGCTCAACATGGCGATCCCGATCTACGGCGTGGGCAACTTCCGCCTGTCGGCCATGCGCCAGCGGGGCACCTACGCGGCGGTGATCCGCTTCATCAGCCCCGATATCCCGGACATCGAGTCGCTCAACCTGCCCAGCATCCTCAAGCACCTGGTGATGGAAAAGCGCGGCCTGGTGCTGATGGTGGGCGCCACCGGCAACGGCAAGTCGACCACCCTGGCGTCGATGCTGGACCACCGCAACCGCAACGCCACGGGCCACATCCTGACCATCGAGGACCCGATCGAATACGTGTTCAGCAACCGCAAGTCGCTGATCAACCAGCGCGAGGTGGGCACCGACACCTCGGCGCTGCAGATCGGCCTGAAGAACGCGCTGCGCCAGGCACCCGACGTGATCATGATCGGCGAGATCCGCGACCGCGAGACCATGACGGCGGCGATTGCCTACGCCCAGTCAGGCCACCTGTGCCTGGCCACGCTGCACGCCAACAACAGCTACCAGGCACTCAACCGGGTGCTCAGCTTCTACCCGGTCGAAGTGCGCCCCACCCTGCTGGGCGACCTGGCGGCGGCGCTCAAGTCCATCGTCTCGCAGCGCCTGATCCGCACCGTGGACGGCCAGCGGGTGCCGGCGGTCGAGGTGCTGCTCAACACCAAGCTGGTGGCCGACTTGATCGAAAAGAGCGACTTCTCCGGCGTCAAGGAAGCCATGGACAACGCCATCGCCGAAGGTTCGCAGACCTTCGAGCAGGATCTGGCGCGCCTGATCCTGGAAAACCGCATCGACCGCAAGGAAGGCCTGGCCAACGCCGATTCGCCCACCAACCTGATGTGGCGCCTGCAAAACGAAGTCGGACGCCAGTTCACCCGCAAGCCGCAGGAAGAGGAAGAGCGCGCCAGCGACGAACCGTCCTTCACCGACATCACGCTGGACGTGCGCCCCAGCGGCTATGGCCGCGCCGGCTTCAGCCGCAGCGGCTTCGGCAAGACCGGCTTCGACCACAGCAGCCACCCCGAATCGGGGTTTCATGACTCCAAGGTCGGCAGCTTTTCCGACTCGCGCATCGGCGACGCCTGACGCACCGCCCGCGCCGGTGGGCGCCGGGCATGAAAGAATGCGGGCCTGCATGACCCACCGCACGGCCCCCGCCCGCCCCACATGACCGCCACGCGCCGCCTGGCCGAAGCCCTGATCGCCCGCCCCTCCGTCACGCCCGCGCACGGCGGCTGCATCGACCTGATCGCCGAGCGCCTGACGCCGCTGGGCTTCGTGCCCCACGTCATCGACAGCGGCCCGGCCGACTGGCGCGTGCGCAACCTGTGGTCCAAACGGGTTCCAGCGCTGGCGGGGCGAGCGCCACAAGCTATCAAAACCATAGTCTTCGCCGGCCATGTCGACGTCGTGCCGCCCGGCCCGGCCGAAGCCTGGCGCAGCCCGCCCTTCACCCCCACCGAGCGCGAGGGCCGCCTGTACGGGCGCGGCGCCAGTGACATGAAAAGCTCCATCGCCGCCTTCGTGGTGGCCGTCGAGGAGTTCGTCGCCGCCCAGCCCGACGCGCCGCTGGCCATCGCCCTGCTGCTGACCAGCGACGAGGAAAGCCGCGCCCTCGACGGCACCCGCGTGGTATGCGACTGGCTGGCCGCGCGCGGCGAGCCGCTGCACGCCTGCCTCGTCGGCGAGCCGACGGCCCGGCAGCGCACCGGCGACATGGTCAAGAACGGCCGCCGCGGCTCGCTCAGCGGCCGGCTGGTGGTGCGCGGCGTGCAGGGCCACGTGGCCTACCCGCGGCTGGCGCGCAACCCCATCCACCAGCTGGCGCCGGCGCTGGCCGAGCTGGCCGCCACCGAATGGGACGCCGGCAACGCCCACTTCCAGCCCACCGGCTGGCAGGTCAGCAACCTGCACGCCGGCACCGGCGCCGGCAACGTGATCCCGGGCGAGGCGGTGGTGGACTTCAACTTCCGCTTCGGCACCGCCTCCACGCCCGAGGATTTGCAGGCGCGGCTGCAGGCCGTGCTGCAGCGCCACGGGCTGGACTACACGCTCGACTGGACGCTGGGTGCCGAGCCCTTCCTCACCCCGCCCGGCAGCCTGCTGGACGCCGTGCAGGCCGCCATCCACGCCGAAACCGGCCTGCTGCCCGAGCTGTCCACCACCGGCGGCACCAGCGACGGCCGCTTTCTGGCCCGCATCTGCCCGCAGGTGATCGAGCTGGGCCCGCCCAACGCCAGCATCCACCAGATCGACGAACACATCGTCCTGGCCGAGCTGGAGCCGCTGAAGAACATCTACCGCCGCGTGCTGGAGCAGCTGGCCGCGCAGGCCTGAACCCCGCGCCGCTGGCGCCCGCCACCCCCTTCCCGCCGGCCGGCACGCGCCGGCCCACCCTGGCATGACCACCCTCGCCCAACTCATCGCCGACACCGAACGCCAGCTGCGCCAGGCCGGCGTCGCCTTCGGCCACGGCACCACCAACGCCCACGACGAAGCCGCCTGGCTGGTGCTGCACGCGCTCGGCCTGCCGCTGGACACCGACTTCAGCGGTCCAGAAGGAAATCAGCCCGTGGCGCCCGCCGGGCGAGCGCAGGCAGCTACACTTTTAAAAGCACGCATCGACACCCGCCAGCCGCTGGCCTACCTGATCGGGCAGGCCTGGCTGCAGGGCATGCCGTTCCACGTCGACGCGCGCGCCATCGTGCCGCGCAGCCTGATCGCCGAGCTCATCGCCGACGGCGGCATCGACCCCTGGCTGTCCGAGCGCACCACCCGGGTGCTCGACCTGTGCACCGGCAACGGCAGCCTGGCCGTGCTGGCGGCGCTGGCCTGGCCCGGCGTGCAGGTTGCCGCCGCCGACCTGAGCGCCGACGCGCTGGCGGTGGCGCGCATCAACGTCGAGCGCCACGGCCTGCAAGCGCGCATCACCCTGATCGAAAGCGACGGCCTGGCCGCCTGCCCCGGCCCGTACGAGTTGATCCTGTGCAACCCGCCCTACGTCAACGCCGCCAGCATGGCCGCGCTCCCGCCCGAATACCGCGCCGAGCCCGCGCTGGCGCTGGCCGGCGGCGCCGACGGCATGGACTTCGTGCGCGCCCTGCTGCGCGACGCCCCCGCACGCATGGCCGAAGGCGCCGTGCTGGTGCTGGAGATCGGCCACGAGCGCGCCCACTTCGACGCCGCCTTCCCGCGCCTGAACCCGGTCTGGCTGGACACCAGCGCCGGCGGCGATCAGGTGCTGCTGCTGACCCGCGAGGACTTGCTGCGGCGCTGACGCCGCGCGTGTTGCTTGGTGGTTGCCCAGCTCCAGAACCTCTACGCGCAGGCGCGCGCCTTTCTCATTCGGGAAATGGCCGTGCCAAATGCCGAATCGATCTTGCTCGGCTATCTGGACCGTCCCGATCGCGGCCCCGGACCCCGCACGCTTCGTGACGTCTACCGGGGCCTGCTCGACTCGGCGCAGAACGCCAACATGAAACGCGGCGTCGTCAGCGGCTCCATCGACGGCATCGACGCGCTGGGCGCCGTGCTGTTTGCGTTCGACCCGCACAAGACGCGCTCGGTCTATGGACTGGACGACGTGGCGCTGCTGGACGCGATCGAGCGAACGCTGAAGCCGCGCAGCCGCAACGGCATTCGGCGCACCGCGCGCAGCATCTGGCCCCACTTCTGTCGAGCCGCCCTTTCTGGCGCCGCATTTCTGTCGCAGTTCGAGTCGGTGGACGACTTCTTGTCCTGGGCGCGTCACTTCTACGGCGACCCGCGCTCGGCCGCTGCCCTGCCGCTGTTGCTGTCCGAGGAAATCCACGGTTTTGGCTACCCGCTGGCCTGCGACTTCCTGAAGGAGCTGGGGTTCATGAACTACGGCAAGCCGGATGTCCATCTCATCGACATCCTGACCGGCGTCGGCGTGTGTCCGCAGCGCGCCAGCGCCTACCAGGTTCAGAAAACCATCGTCGAGATCGCCAAAGCCAACCAGGTCACGCCCTACCACGTGGACAAGCTGTTCTGGCTGATCGGCAGCGGGCGCTTCGACCGGCACCCCGAACTGGGTACCCTCGGCAGCATAGGCCGCAAGAAACGCAAGTTCATCGAAGCGTTTGGCCACATCGTTACCTCATGATCCAACTGAACCACGTCACCCTGCGCCGCGGCGCCAAAGTGCTGCTCGACGGCGCCAGCGTCACCATCCACCCGGGCGAGAAGGTCGGTCTGGTGGGTCGCAACGGCGCCGGCAAATCGACCTTGTTCGCGCTGCTCAACGGCACGCTGCACGAGGACGGCGGCGACTTCTCGATGCCCGCCGGCTGGCGCCTGGGACAGGTCGCGCAGCACATGCCCGAGACCGCCGAGGCCGCCACCGATTTCGTGCTGACGGGCGACGAGCGCTTGTCCCACCTGCGCGAGCAGCTATCGAAAGCAGAGCATGCGCACGACGGCATGGCCATCGCCCAGGCCCACAGCGACCTGCACGACGCCGGCGCCCACGACGCCCGCGCGCGCGCCGAGGCGCTGATCCTGGGGCTGGGCTTTCAGGTGGCGCAGCTCGACCAGGCGGTGGACAGCTTCTCGGGTGGCTGGCGCATGCGCCTGCAGCTGGCACGCGCGCTGATGGCGCCCAGCGACCTGCTGCTGCTGGACGAACCCACCAACCACCTGGATCTGGACGCCCTGGTCTGGCTGGAAGGCTGGCTGGCGCGCTACCCCGGCACGCTGATCGTGATCAGCCACGACCGCGACTTTCTGGACGCGGTCACGCGCGTCACGCTGCACATCGAAGGCGGGCGGCTGGCGCGCTACGGCGGCAACTACAGCGCCTTCGAGGACTTGCGCGCCCAGCAGCTCAGCCTGCAGCAGGCGGCCTACGCCAAGCAGCAGGACAAGATCGCCCACCTGCAGAAGTTCATCGACCGCTTCAAGGCCAAGGCCACCAAGGCCAAGCAGGCGCAAAGCCGCGTCAAGGCGCTGGAGCGCATGGAAAAAATCGCCCCGGTGCTGGCCGACGCCGAGTTCCAGTTCGAGTTCAAGGAGCCGCAAAGCCTGCCCAACCCCATGCTGGCAATCCGCGACGCGGCCTTCGGCTACCGCGCCGATGCTATCGATATGCAAGCTGCTGGCGCAGGCTCAGCAAGCGCTGGCGCTCTATCGGATGCACCAGCTTCGGACCGTCCGGCCTACGCCACCAGCGCCACCGTGCTGGCCGAGCAGGCCGCGCGCGGCGAGCTGCCGCCCGGCATCCGGCCCGGCGACCGCGTGATCCTGCAGGGCGTCAGCCGCACCGTGATGGCCGGCCAGCGCATCGGCATCCTGGGCGCCAACGGGCAGGGCAAATCCACCCTGGTCAAGACCATCGCGCGCGAGATGGCGCCGCTGGCCGGCAGCGTGACCGAGGGCAAGGGCCTGGCCATCGGCTACTTCGCCCAGCAGGAGCTGGACGTGCTGCACCCCGGCAGCACGCCGCTGGAGCACATGGTGCGGCTGGCGCGCCAGACCGGGCGCGAAAACACCGAGGACGCACGCGAGCAGCAACTGCGCAACTACCTGGGCAGCTTCAGCTTTCCGGGCGAGATGGTCAGCCAGCCCGTGGGCCAGTTCAGCGGCGGCGAAAAAGCCCGCCTGGTGCTGGCGATGATCGTCTGGCAGCGCCCCAACCTGCTGCTGCTGGACGAGCCCACCAACCACCTGGACCTGGCCACGCGCGAAGCGCTGGCGGTGGCGCTCAACGAGTTCGAAGGCACGCTGATGCTGGTCAGCCACGACCGCGCCCTGCTGCGCAGCGTGTGCGATGAGTTCTGGCTGGTGTCGCGCGGCGGCGTGGCGCCCTTCGACGGCGACCTGGAGGACTACCAGCGCCACCTGCTCGACGAAGCGCGCCGCCTGCGCGAACAGGCCGCCGCGCGCACGACCGAACCCATGGCTGCCGGCGCAGACCCGCAAAACGCCAGCACCCCAAGACCGCCCGAGGCCACGATCAACCCCGCCGAGCAGCGCCGCCTGCAGGCGCAGCGCCGCCAGCAACTGGCCGACAGGACCCGGCCCCTGAAGCGCGCGCTGGCGCAGGCCGAGCAGCGCATGCAGGCCCTGGGCGACGAGCGCGCCGCGCTGGAGCAGCAGCTGGCCACCGCACTGCCCCCGTCCGAGATCGCCGAGGCCGGCCGCCGGCTGAAGGCGCTGGGCGACGAGCTGCACGCGCTGGAAGACGACTGGCTGCGCCTGTCGGGCGAAATCGAGGCCATCGAGCAGGACGCCGCCGTGCCCTGAGAGGCTGAGAATTCATTTCCCATGCCCGCTTTGCACGCCAAAACACCCCCACTCATCGTTGCAAATACTCGCCATGGCCCGAGCCATGGCTGCGTTTTGCGCCTTGATTGGGCGTGTTTTGATGCACCTCTCGGGCACGGCCAATTTATTCTCAGCCTCTGAGCGCACACGGCTGTCGATTCCTGCCGCTTCCCGCCGGCCGCCGACCCCGCGCCCATGCCCCGCGCCAGATTCCGGCGTACAGTGCCGACCTTCACCGCTTCATCCACCAGGGAAGGAAACACACCATGGGCATCCTCGCCACCATCGTCGTCGGCTTCATCGTCGGTCTGATCGCACGCGCCATCATGCCGGGCGACCAGAAGCTGGGCCTCATCATGACCACGCTGCTGGGCATCGCCGGCTCACTGCTGGCCAGCTACGGCGGCGCCGCCGTCGGCCTGTACGCCCCCGGCACACCCGCCGGCTGGATCGCCTCGGTGGTCGGCGCCATCCTCGTGCTGTGGATCTACGGCATGGTCAGCAAGAAAGGCTGAGCGCGCGCCCCCGCCCTGCACCAGACCCAGGCCAGCTTCGACACCCCGCTGGCGCGCCGCTCGGCGCCGCCGGGGTGCGTCGCCGGGCGCCACCCGGCCTTACTTGCCCTGCCCCTCGAACCAGCGGCCCACCAGGGCGCGCTCGTCGTCGGTCATCTGGGTGGAATTGGCCAGCGGCATCAGCTTGGCGGCCACGACCTGCTGGTAGATGAGCTGCGCGTTGGCGCTGGCCAGCGCCTCGCTGTCCACGCGCAGGTTCTTTTGCTGCACCTGCTCGCCATGGCAGATGTAGCAGCGCTGCGCCAGGATGGGCTGGACTTGCGCGTAGTCCACCTTGGCTGGCAGGGCCGCGGCGGGCGCGGCCGGCGCGGGCTTGAGCCAGGCGATCAGCGCCAGCAGCAGCACCACGCCGGCGGCCGCATAGGGCCAGGGGTTGCCCACGCGGCCCAGCTTGTTGCCGTGGCGCTGCACGAAGAACAGGCGGATCAGCGCGCCGGCCAGCATCAACCCCAGCAGGATCAGCCAGCGCTGCGGGTGGCTGTAGATGAAGCTGTAGTGGTTGCTGAGCATGGCCACCAGCACCGGCAGCGTGAAGTAGGTGTTGTGCACGCTGCGCTGCTTGCCGCGCTTGCCGTGGATGGCGTAGTCGGCCGGGTTGTAGGGCGCGCCGCTGGTCATGGCGGCCACCACCTTCTTCTGGCCGGGGATGATCCAGAAGAACACGTTGGCGCTCATGGCGGTGGCCATCGAGGCGCCGACCATGATGAAGGCGGCGCGGCCCGAAAACAGGTGAAACGCGATCCACGACGAGCACACCACCACCGCCAGCACCAGGGCGCCGACGATGCGGTCACCGTTCTTGCGCTGGCCAAAGATGCGGCAGATGGCGTCGTAGATGAACCAGAACGCCGTCAGGAACACCAGCGCGCCGATGCCGGCGGCCAGGGGTGACCAGTCGAACACCTGCTTGTCGACCAGAAAGATGCCGGCGTTCCACAGGTACAGCACCACGAACAGCAGGAAGCCGGAGATCCAGGTCCAGTAGCTTTCCCAGTAGAACCAGTGCAGGTGGCTGTCGATGCCGCCCTTGGGCGCCACCATGTACTTTTGCGCGTGATAAAAGCCCCCGCCGTGCACCGACCAGATGGCGCCGTCGACGCCCTTGGCCTTCAGGTCGTCGGCGGTGGGCGCCAGCAGGCTGCTGTCCAGGAAGACGAAGTAGAAGGACGAGCCGATCCAGGCGATGGCGGTGATGACGTGCAGCCAGCGCAGCAGCAGGTTGGCCCAGTCGAGAAGATATGCTTCCATGCGTGAATACCCCGTGATCGGGCTTGCCACCGCGGGCGCTGCAAGCCGGCTTCAGGAGATCGCGCTATCGGGGGCGTCACGCACTGCCTGCCGGACGACTCTCGGGCACCGCTGCGATCTGGGATAAATTGTATACAGTCGAGTATGCAGTTTCTAGAAAATTCTGCGCCGGGTTTTCCCTTGTGTCACCGTTGCCACGGTGCGCCGCGAATGAGCGACAATATAGGGTTTTCGTCGACACACACCGTTTACAAGGACCACACCATGGGCAACAAGATCGTCACCGAGGCCATGCGCAAGGCCACCGCGCCGCTGCCCGGCGCCCCCCGCGTCAAGCAGAGCGACGGCCAGCGCCGCAGCCTGGAGCGCGGCGTGCACACGCGCAGCAAGAAGAACCCGGGCAAGCGCCCGCACCAGGGCTGACCGACCAGGCCCGGCGTGAGCCCGGCGGCCCCGGCCGCCCTCACCCACCCCGCACATGGCGCCCACCGGGCGCCATGTGCGTTTTCAGGCCGGCGCCAGGCCCAGCGCCAGCAGCTGGGCCACCACGGCCAGCGCCACCACCGCCGGCTGCTTGCCGGCGATGTCGGGCAGGCCGATGGGGCAGGTGACGCGCGCCAGCTCGTCGTCGCCAAAGCCGCGCTCGGCCAGCCGGTGGCCAAAGCGGGCCCACTTGGTGCGGCTGCCGATCAGGCCGATGTAGCGCAGGTCGTCCCACTGGCGCTGGCGCGCCAGGCAGGCGGCAACGATCTCCAGGTCCTCGGCGTGGCTGAAGCTCATCACCAGCACGGCGCTGCCGGCGGGCAGGTCGGCCACAGCGGCCTGCACCGGGTCGGAATGCTCGGCCTGCACGTTCAGCGGCAGCGGCTCGGGAAACACCTCGTCGCGGCTGTCCACCCAGCGCACGGCGAACGGCAGGTCTTCCAGCAGGCGCACGATGGCGCGCCCCACGTGCCCGCCGCCGAACAGCGCCAGCGGTGCCAGCGGCGGCATCAGACGGGCGCGCAGGGCATCGATGTCCGCGCCATCGACGCGCTCCTGGCGCAGCCACACCACGCCGCCGCAGCACTGGCCCAGGCTGGGGCCCAGCGCGCGGCGCTGCTCGTCGGGCTCGAACGGCCCGGCGGCCAGCGCCGCCCGGGCGCGCTCGATGGCGGTCAGCTCCAGATGGCCGCCGCCGATGGTGCCCAGCACCGTGCCGTCGCCCCACACCGCCAGCCAGGCGCCCACTTCGCGCGGCACCGAGCCGGCGGTGCGCGCCACCGTCACCAGCGCGGCGGGCGCCTGACGCAGGCGCGCCAGCAGCTCGGCCAGTTCACGCATCATGGTTCGGATCGACGCTCAGGCGCCGCCGGTCGCCGCCGCGCGCCGGCTCATGAGCCGCGATAGGTGGAATAGCTCCACGGACTGCACAGCAGCGGCACGTGGTAGTGCTGGTCCAGGTGGGCGATGCCGAAGTCCAGGTTGACCACTTCCAGAAAAGGCGGCCGCGGCAGCGCCACGCCGCGGGCGCGAAAGTAGCCGGCGACGTCGAACGCCAGGCGGTAGGTGCCGGCCTTCATGCTGGCGTTGTCGAACAGCGGGCCGTCGGGGTTGCGGCCGTCGGCGTTGAGCGTGAAGCGCTTGAGCAGCGTCGCCACCTCGCCATGCGTTTCATACAGGGCCACCGTCATGCCAGCCGCGGGCGTGCCGTGCATGGTGTCGAGAACGTGCGTGCTGAGTCCCATCCGAACCACTCCTTGAAAAGATTGTGCACAGGGTTGTATACAATTTTTGAAATTATGCCTATCATGGCAGCCCATGGAAACCCTGTCCAGCACCGACACCATCGTCCAGGCGCTGACGCACGCCATCGTCGAGCACCGGCTGCAGCCCGGCAGCAAGCTGGTCGAGCAGGCGCTGGCCGATCATTTTGGCGTCTCGCGCACGCTGGTGCGGCAGGCGCTGTTCCAGCTGTCGCAAAAGCGCCTGGTGACGCTGGCGCCGGCGCGCGGCGCCTTCGTCGCCAGCCCGTCGGCCGACGAGGCGCGCCAGGTGTTCGCCGTGCGCCGCATGCTGGAGCTGGAGCTCACGCGCGCCTTCGTGCGCGCCGCCACGCCGGCCGACATCGACGCCCTGCGCGCCCATGTGGCGGCCGAGCAGGCGGCGGTGGCCGGCGGCGACGTGGCCGGCCGCACCGAGCTGCTGGGCGACTTTCACGTGCGCATGGCCGAGCTGCTGGGCAACCCGGTGCTGGCCGAGGTGCTGCGCGATCTGCTGGCGCGCTGCGCCATCGCCACCCTGATGTACCAGAGCAGCCACGCGGCGCACGATTCGGCGGCCGAGCACGCCGCGCTGGTGGACTGCTTCGCGCAAGGCAACGTGACGCAGGCCGTCAAGCTGATGCGCGAGCACCTGGACCATGTGGAAGCCGGCCTGAAGCTCGACCAGCCAGCGCCCACGCATGACATCAAAACGGCGCTGGCGAGCGCCAGTTGAGCGCCACCAGCTCTCAGTTCAATAGCATGACACACCGCGCCTACGACAGCACCGCCCCCTACCCGCGCGACCTGGCCGGCTACGGCCGCGACGTGCCGCACGCCCGCTGGCCGGGCGGCGCCCGCATCGCCGTGCAGTTCGTCCTCAACTACGAGGAGGGCGGCGAAAACTGCGTGCTGCACGGCGACGCCGCCAGCGAGCAGTTCCTGTCCGAGATGTTCAACCCGGCCGCCTACCCCGAGCGGCACCTGAGCATGGAGGGCATCTACGAATACGGCTCGCGCGCCGGCGTGTGGCGCATCCTGCGCGAGTTCGACGCCCGCGGCTGGCCGCTGACGGTGTTCGGCGTGGCCAGCGCCCTGGCGCGCCATCCCGAGGTAGCGCGGGCCTTGCAGGCGCGCGGCGACGAGATCGCCTGCCACGGCCTGAAGTGGATCCACTACCAGAACGTCGACGAGGCCACCGAGCGCGCCCACATGGCCGAGGCGCTGGACATCATCGAGCGGCTCACCGGCGAGCGCCCGCTGGGCTGGTACACCGGCCGCGACAGCCCCCGCACGCGCCGCCTGGTGGTCGACGACGGCCGCCTGCTGTATGACAGCGACTACTACGGCGACGACCTGCCGTTCTGGATGAAGGTGCGCGACAGCGGCGGCGCGGTGCTGCCCCACCTGGTGGTGCCCTACACACTGGACTGCAACGACATGCGCTTTGCCCTGCCCCAGGGCTACAGCCACGCCGAGCCGTTCTACCAGTACATGAAGGACAGCTTCGACGCCCTGTATGCCGAGGGCGACCCGGCCGGCCTGGACCGCCCCAAGATGCTCAGCATCGGCATGCACTGCCGCCTGCTGGGGCGCCCCGGCCGCATCACCGCGCTGCAGCGCTTTCTCGACCATGTGGCGCGCCACGACGACGTGTGGGTGTGCCGGCGCATCGACATCGCGCGCCACTGGATCGCCACGCACCCGTATCAGGACTGACCGCCATGCCCTACACGCTGGACCAACTCAACGCGGCGCCGCTGGCCGAGGCCGAGCGCATGCTCGACGGCCTGTACGAGCACACGCCCTGGATCGCCGCCGCAGCGCTGAAGGCGCGCCCGTTCCGCTCGCTCGCCCAGCTCAAGCAGGCGATGGCCGAGGCGCTGGCCCAAGGCGGCGTTGACGCCCAGCTGGCCCTGATCCGCGCCCACCCCGAGCTGGCCGGCAAGGCCATGGAGCAAAACACGCTGACGGCCGAATCCACCGGCGAGCAGCAGCGCGCGGGCCTGACGGCCTGCACGCCCGAGGAGCTGGCGCGCATCCGCCAGCTCAACGCTGACTACGGCGCCAAATTCGGTTTCCCCTTCGTGCACTGCGTGCGCGGGCCACGCGGCACGGGCTTGAACAAGCAGCAAATCCTCGCCACCTTCGAGCGGCGCCTGGCCAACCACCCCGATTTCGAGCGTGCCGAGGCGCTGCGCCAGATCAACCGCATCGTCGAGATCCGCCTGACCGACAAGTTCGGCGCCTCCCCCACGCTGGGCGAACAGGTGTGGGACTGGCACGAAAAACTGGCCCAGCACAGCGACCCCGGCTATGCCGAGCAGGGCCAGCTCACCGTCACGTATCTCACCGACGCGCACCGCGCCTGCGCCCAGCGCATCAGCCGCAACATGCGCGAGGCCGGCTTCGACGAGGTGCACATCGACGCCGTGGGCAACGTGGTCGGCCGCTACCAAGCCGACCCGGCGGCCACCAACGCCCGCACGCTGCTGACCGGCAGCCACTACGACACCGTGCGCAACGGCGGCAAGTACGACGGGCGCCTGGGCATCTTCGTGCCCATCGCCTGCGTGCAGCAATTGGCGCGCGCCGGCCGCCGCCTGCCCTACCACGTCGAGGTGATCGGCTTCGCCGAAGAGGAAGGCCAGCGCTACAAGGCCACCTTCCTGGGTTCGGGCGCGCTGATCGGCGACTTCCACCCCGAATGGCTGGAGCAGCAGGACCAGGACGGCATCACCATGCGTCAGGCCATGCAGCACGCCGGCCTGTGCGTGGACGACATCCCCAAGCTCAAGCGCAACCCGGCCGACTACCTGGGCTTTGTCGAGGTCCACATCGAGCAGGGCCCGGTGCTGAACGAGCTGAACCTGCCGCTGGGCGTGGTCACCTCCATCAACGGCAGCGTGCGCTACCTGTGCGACTACGTCGGCCAGGCCAGCCACGCCGGCACCACGCCCATGAACCGCCGCCGCGACGCCGCTTGCGCCGCCGCCGAGCTGGCGCTCTACGTCGAGCAGCGCGCGGCGCGCGACGGCGATTCGGTGGGCACCATCGGCATGCTTGACGTTCCCAACGGCTCCATCAACGTGGTGCCCGGCCACTGCCGCTTCAGCCTGGACCTGCGCGCCCCCACCGACGCCCAGCGCGACGCACTGGCCCATGACGTGCTGGCGCAGGCGCATGCCATTGCGCAGCAGCGCGGCGTGCTGCTGACGCTGGAGGAAACCATGCGCGCCAGCGCCGCCCCCAGCGACCCCGCCTGGCAAGCGCGCTGGGAAACCGCCGTGCAGGCGCTGGGCCTGCCGGTGTTTCGCATGCCCAGCGGCGCCGGCCACGACGCCATGAAGCTGCACGAGGTGATGCCCCAGGCCATGCTGTTCGTGCGCGGCGAAAACGCCGGCATCAGCCACAACCCGCTCGAATCGACCCACGCCGACGACATGGAGCTGGCGGTGCGCGCCATGCAGCACCTGCTGGACGGCCTGGCCACTGAATTGCAATCAACACCATAGCTGCTTGCGCACGACTGGCAAGCGTTTTACCCACTCTTCATCAATAAGCCATGAAACCCGACTACGCCGCCCTTGACGCCTGGATCGACCAGCATTTCGACGAACAGGTCGCCTTTCTGCAGCAACTGGTGCGCGTGCCCACCGACACGCCGCCGGGCAACAACGCGCCGCACGCCGAACGCACCGCCGAGCTGATTGCCGCCTTTGGCTTTGACGCGGAAAAGCACGCCGTGCCCGCGCAGGAGGTGCGCGACTACGGCATGCAGAGCATCACCAACCTGATCGTGCGCCGCCCCTATGGCAAGGGCGGCAAGACCATCGCCCTGAACGCCCACGGCGACGTGGTGCCGCCCGGCGAGGGCTGGGCGCACGACCCCTACGGCGCCGAGATCGAAGGCGGCAAGATGTACGGCCGCGCCACCGCCGTCAGCAAGAGCGACTTCTCCACCTTCAGCTTCGCCGTGCGCGCGCTGGAGGCCGTGGCCAAGCCAAAGCGCGGCAACATCGAACTGCACTTCACCTACGACGAGGAGTTCGGCGGCCTGCTGGGCCCCGGCTGGCTGCTGGAAAAAGGCCTGACCAAGCCCGATCTGATGATCGCCGCCGGCTTCAGCTACGAGGTGGTGACCGCCCACAACGGCTGCCTGCAGATGGAAGTCACGGTGCAGGGCAAGATGGCCCACGCCGCCGTGCCGCACACCGGGGTGGACGCGCTGCAGGCGGCGGTGTTCATCATGAACGCGCTGTATGCCGAGAACACCGCTTATCAAAAGGTGAGCTCCAAGGTGCCGGGCATCAAGCACCCGTACCTGAACATCGGCCGCATCGAGGGCGGCACCAACACCAACGTCATTCCCGGCAAGGTGGTGCTCAAGCTCGACCGCCGCATGATTCCCGAGGAAAACCCGGCCAAGGTCGAGGCGCGCATCCGCAAGGTCATCGAAGACGCCACGCGCCACTTCAACCGCTGGCGCGGCGTCAAGGGCGATGACGCCGTGCGCACCGACGTGCGCCGCATCCTGCTGGCCAACGCCATGACGCCGCTGCCCGGCAACCAGCCACTGGTCGACGCCATCCAGAAACATGGCGAGGCCGTGTTTGGCGCCAAGCCCCCGGCCGTCGGCACCCCGCTCTACACCGACGTGCGGCTGTACGTCGAGCGCGGCATTCCCGGCGTGATCTACGGCGCCGGCCCGCGCACCGTGCTGGAAAGCCACGCCAAGCGCAACGACGAGCGCGTCGACCTGCAGGACCTGCGCCGCGCCACCAAGGTCATCGCGCGGGCGCTGGCCGACCTGCTGCACGACTGACCGACCGCCCCGCTTTTCCGCTCAACGACGACAACCCTCAGGAGACAACATGAGCACCACCGCCGTCCATCCCGTCGATGAACGCCTGCCCACCGGCAAACTCACGGCTCTCGGGCTGCAACATGTGCTGGTGATGTATGCCGGCGCCGTCGCCGTGCCGCTGATCGTCGGTCGCGCGCTCAAGCTGGGGCCGCAGGAGGTGGCCTTCCTGATCTCGGCCGACCTGTTTTGCTGCGGCATCGCCACCCTGATCCAGGCGCTGGGCGCCACGCAGTGGTTCGGCATCCGCCTGCCGGTGATGATGGGCGTGACCTTCGCCGCCGTCGGCCCGATGGTGGCGATCGCCAACGGCAACCCCGGCACCGACGGCGCGCGGCTGCTGTTCGGCGCCATCATCGGCGCCGGGGTCATATCCATCCTCATCGCGCCGGTGGTCAGCCGCATGCTGCGTTTCTTTCCGCCGGTGGTCACCGGCACCATCATCGCGGTCATCGGCATCAACCTGATGCGCGTGGGCATCAACTGGATCTTCGGCAACCCGGTCGGCCCCACGGCGCCGCTGACGATCTCGCCCGAGCACACCGAATGGCTCAGCACCATGCGCTCGGCCGGCGCCACCGGCCAGCCCGGCGTGCTGCCGGTGCCGCAGGGCCTGACGCTGGCGCCGACCGTGCCCAACCCCAACTACGCCAAGCTGTCGGGGGTGGCGGTGTCGGCCATCGTGCTGGTCTCGATCCTGCTGATCGCCAAGTTCGCCAAGGGCTTCATCGCCAACATCTCGGTGCTGCTGGGCATCGTCATCGGCGGCATCGTGGCCACGGCCACCGGCATGATGAACTTCGACAAGGTCGGCAAGGCCGCCTGGTTCGACATCGTGACGCCGTTTCACTTCGGCACGCCGATCTTCGATCCGGTGATGATCCTGACCATGACCCTGATCATGATCGTGGTGATGATCGAATCCACCGGCATGTTCCTGGCCCTGGGCGAGATGACCGACCGCAAGATCGACCAGCCGATGCTGTCGCGCGGCCTGCGCACCGACGGCCTGGGCACGCTGATCGGCGGCATCTTCAACACCTTCCCCTACACCAGCTTCTCGCAGAACGTCGGTCTGGTGGCGGTCACCGGCGTCAAGAGCCGCTTCGTCTGCGTGGCCGGCGGCGTCATCCTGATCACGCTGGGCCTGCTGCCCAAGATGGCGGCGCTGATCGAGTCGCTGCCCACCGTGGTGCTGGGCGGCGCCGGCATCGTGATGTTCGGCATGGTGGCGGCCACCGGCATCCGCATCCTGGGCGGGGTGGATTACACGCACAACCGCAACAACGCGCTGATCGTGGCCATCTCCATCGGCGTCGGCATGATTCCGCTGGTGGCGCCCAAGTACCTGCAGTGGATGCCGCACGCCATCCACCCGCTGATCGAGTCGGGCATCGTGCTGGCCTCCATCGCCGCCGTGCTGCTGAACCTGTTCTTCAACGGCGCCCGCGCCGACACCGAAGCCACCATCCGCGCCGCCAAGCAGGCCGAGGCGCACTGAGCGCCTGCCGCGCGCCACACCAGGACCGGCCCTTGTGGCCGGTTCTTTTTTGGCTCCACGGCCAGCCAGCCCTGGGGCTTATGCCGCTGGCGCATATGGCCACAACAAACGATTGGTTGGATGCAGGCCGCGCGCCCGCTACATTGCGCGGGCTGCCCGGCCGGGCCAGCATGCCCCGACGAACGCCGATGAATCCGCCACCCCGCCCGCCGATTGACCTGCATCAAGTTACTGGCACCCAGACGCCCGGGCAAGACCCGTTGGCGGCCGGTCGCCGACGCCCCCTCTTAAAATTCATCCGTTACTGCGGGTGCCGGCACTGAGCCTCGGTCCGGCACCTGCCCGCTTTCACGCTTTGCCCGCGAGTTCTGACCATGACCCACGTCGTCACCGAAGCCTGCATCAACTGCAAATACACCGATTGCGTGGACGTGTGCCCCGTCGACTGCTTCAAGGAAGGCCCCAACTTCCTCACCATCGACCCCGATGAATGCATCGACTGCGCCGTCTGCATCCCCGAGTGCCCGGTCAACGCCATCTTTGCCGAGGAAGACCTGCCCAAGGACCAGCTGCACATGACGGCGATCAACGCCGAGCTGGCGCGCTCGCCCAACTACCGGACGCTGACCAAGCGCAAGGACCCGCTGCCCGACCACGAGGCCTGGGCCAGCCGCACCGACAAGCTGGGCCAGCTGGCCCGCTGACGGGCTGCCGCGACCCCCACCCGGGTTCTGCATCAAAATGCCGGCTGGCGCAGGATGGACCTGCGCCAGCCGCTCTGTTTTTTGAAGCACTCATGTCCCACGCCGCCCATGACCCGCCGCTGGAAACCGACGTCGCCGTGATCGGCGCCGGCCCGGTCGGCCTGTTCGCGGTGTTCCAGCTCGGCCTGCTGGGGCTGAGCGCCCAGGTCATCGACGCCCTGCCCCATGTCGGCGGCCAGCCGGCCGCGCTGTACGCCGACAAGCCGATCTACGACATTCCGGCCGTCCCGGTGTGCAGCGGCCAGGCGCTGATCGACGCGCTGATGGCGCAGATCGCGCCGTTCGCGCCGCCACTGCACCTGGGCCACCTGGTCGAGCAGTTGCAGCGCCAGCCCGACGGCCGCCTGCTGCTGCAAACGCAGCGCGGCCTGCGCCTGCTGGCGCGCGCCGTGTTCATCGCCGCCGGCGTGGGCGCCTTTGTGCCCCGGCGCCTGAAGCTCGCCGGCCTGGAGGCGTTCGAGCCGCGGCAGCTGTTTCACCACGCGCCCGACGACGCCCAGCTGGCCGGCCAGCGCGTGGTCGTGGTCGGCGGCGGCGAGCCGGCGCTGGCCCAGGCCATCCGCCTGGCCACGCTGGCCGCGGGCGGCCCGGCCCGCGTCACCCTGCTGCACCGGCGCGACGGCTTTCAGGCCGACCCCGCCACCGAGGCGGCCGTGCGCGCGCTGCGCGCCGCCGGGCGGCTGGGCTTCGTGGCCGGCCAGGTGACGGGTTTCGAGCAGGCCGGCGGCTGCCTGACGGCGCTGCTCGTCATGGGCCCCGACGGCGCCACCACGCCGCTGGCGCTGGACCGGCTGCTGGTGCAGCAAGGCCTCAGCCCGCGCCTGGGCCCGGTCGCCGACTGGCAGCTGGCGCTGGAGCGCAAACAGCTGGTGGTGGACACGGCCCGGTTCCAGACCAGCGCGCCGGGCATCTTCGCCATCGGCGACATCAACACCTACCCGGGCAAGAAAAAGCTCATCCTGTGCGGCTTTCACGAAGCCACGCTGGCGGCCTGGGGCGCGCGCGCGCACATCCACCCGCGAACGGACGAGCCGCCACTGGAATACACCACCAGCAGCACGCGCCTGCAGCGCCTGCTGGCGGGCGCCGGCGCCGCCGGCGGCCAGGCCGGCTGAACCGTCGCCACCGCGACGGGCTGGCGGCCGGGGGCGCCGGGCATGCGCTCCATAATTCCGGCCTGCCCCCTCTTTCTTTCCCCCTACCGACACAGGAGCACGCCATGCAGATCAAGGACAAGGTATTCATCGTCACCGGAGGCGCCTCGGGCCTGGGTGAAGGCACGGCGCGCCTGCTGGCGGCCAGCGGCGGCAAGGTCGTCATCGCCGACATGAACGCCGAGCGCGGCCAGGCCGTGGCGCGCGAGATCGGCGGCGCCTTCGTCCGGTGCGACGTCACCAGCGAAGCCGATGGCAAGGCCGCGGTCGAGCAGGCGACGGCCATGGGCAAGCTGATGGGCCTGGTCAACTGCGCCGGCATCGCCACCGCCGAAAAGACGGTGGGCAAGAACGGCGCGCACGCGCTGGCCGCCTTCACCAGGACGGTGACGATCAACCTGATCGGCAGCTTCAACATGATCCGCCTGGCGGCCGAGGCCATGAGCAAGAACGAGCCCGAACCCACCGGCGAGCGCGGCGTGCTGATCAGCACCGCCAGCGTGGCCGCCTACGATGGCCAGATCGGCCAGGCGGCGTATTCGGCCAGCAAGGGCGGCATCGTCGGCATGACACTGCCGATCGCGCGCGATCTGGCCCGCACGGGCATCCGCAACATGACCATCGCGCCGGGCATCATGGGCACGCCGATGCTGTTTGGCATGCCCAAGGAGGTGCAGGACGCGCTGGCCGCCGGCGTGCCCTTCCCCAGCCGCCTGGGCACGCCCGAGGACTACGCCAAGCTGGCGTGTCACATCTTCGAAAACGACCTGCTCAACGGCGAAGTGATCCGCCTGGACGGCGCCATCCGCCTGGCGCCCAAGTGAAGAACGCTATTGATTGAGTAGCTGCTGACGCAGGACGGGCATGGCCTGCAACCCGATTAGGTCTGAATTCGGCGTGTGGCGGCGGACCGCCATCCGGACGGCCGCCGCCCACCCCCACGCCGCCCCGCCATGTCCACCCGCGCCGAAACGCTGGACTTCCTGCTCGACCAGATCGGGGCGCTGCCGGGCGTGCGCACGCGGCGCATGTTCGGCGAATATTGCCTCTACCTGGACGACAAGCCGACGGCCTTCCTCTGCGACGACCAGTTGTACGTGAAAATCACCGAGGCCGGCCGCGCCCTGCTGGCCAGGCCGGTCTGCGGCCGACCCTACCCGGGCGCCCGCGACCACTTCCTGCTGCGGCCCGACGAATGGGAAGACCGGCAGGCCCTGTGCGATCTGCTGGCGGCCACCAGCCGCGCCCTGCCCATGCCCCGGCCGCGCCAGCCACGCCGCGCCAGGTGACCCATGGCCCTGGCTCCTGAACTATCATTTACATAGCTGCTGACGCACGCCCTGAAAGCGCTGTCGCCCTGTTCTGGGCTCTTCTCGCGAATGATGGCGATGGCCTGCAAGACAAGGCTTTGAATGGTGGTTTATTGGAAACCGCCAACCTCCGAACGCAGAGGACGCAGAGATTTCGCAGAGGACGCAGAAAGCCAGAAGATCCATCGGTTTTCTTAGCGTCCTCTGCCAATCCTTGGCGTTCTCTGCGGTGCGGCACTGATCGAGTACCTCACCATCATTCGCGAGTAGCGCCCTGTTCGGCTTGCAAACACGGATGGCGGGGGAGGCGCGTCCGGACGTGGGCGACGCCGAGCAGGCCCAGGCCCGGCGCCGCGCTGCCTTAGGATGCACATCCTGCGCCCATCACCCCAAGGAGACACCCCATGCCCACGCCACGCCTGTTTGCCCTCGGCGCCCTGGCCGCCGCCGCCCTGCTGGCCGGCTGCGCCAGCGGCTTGCGCTACACGCCACCCGCGGCTGCGCCGGTGACGCCGGAAGGCGGCTCGGGCTGGACCGACAAGCCTGGCTGGGCAACGCAGAAGTTCGCCGTCGCCGCCGCCAACCCGCTGGCCACCGACGCCGGCTACCAGGTGCTCAAGGCCGGCGGCAGCGCGCTCGACGCCGCCATTGCCGTGCAGATGGTGCTGACCCTGGTCGAGCCGCAATCCAGCGGCATCGGCGGCGGCGCCTTCCTGCTGCACGCCGCCGGCAGCGACGTGACGGCCTGGGACGGCCGTGAAACCGCGCCGGCCGCCGTCGACGACAAGCTGCTCCTGGGCGCCGACGGCAAGCCGCTGCCGTTCCACGACGGCGTGGTGGGTGGCCGCTCGGTCGGCGTGCCCGGCACGGTGCGGATGCTGGAGCAGGCGCACCGCCAACACGGCCGCCTGGCCTGGGCCGAGCTGTTCAAGCCCGCCATCGTGCTGGCCGAGCAGGGCTTTGCCGTCAGCCCGCGCCTGAACACCCTGCTGAAGAACGAGCAGCACCTGAAGACGGACCCGGTGGCCGCGGCCTACTTCTACGACGCCGCCGGCAACCCCCGGCCGGTCGGCCACGTGCTGAAGAACCCCGAACTGGCCGAGGTGCTCAAGGGCATCGCCGCGCGCGGCTCGGCGGCGCTGCTGGAAGGCCCGGTGGCGCAGGCCATCGTCGACAAGGTGCGCAAGCACCCCGGCAACCCCGGCAAGCTGACGCTGGCCGACCTGGCCGGCTACGCCCCAAAGCGGCGCGCGCCGCTGTGCCACGACCTGCGCGTGCCCGCCAGCGGCAAGGCCTACGAGGTCTGCGGCTTTCCGCCGCCGTCCTCGGGCGCCATCGCGGTGGGCCAGATCCTGGGCATCCTGGCTCACACCCCGGCCGCCAGCATGCCGCTGGGCGCCGACGGCCTGCCCACGGCCGACTGGCTGCACTACTACATGGAAGCCTCGCGCCTGGCGTTTGCCGACCGCGCGCTGTACGTGGCCGACCCCGACTTCGTGCAGCCGCCGGCGGGCAGCTGGATGAGCCTGCTGGAGCCGGCCTACCTGAAGAGCCGCGCCGCGCTGATCGGCGCGCAAAGCCTGAAGGTGGCCCAGCCCGGCCAGCCCGGCGCCGTCAAGACCAGCCTGGCGCCGATGGCCGACCAGCCCGAGTACGGCACCAGCCACATCAGCATCGTGGACGCCTTCGGCAACGCGCTGGCCATGACCACCACCATCGAGGACCAGTTCGGGGCGCGCCAGATGGTCAAGGGCTTTCTGCTGAACAACGAGCTGACCGACTTCAGCTTTGCCCCCACCGACGCCCAGGGCGCGCCCATCGCCAACCGCGTGCAGCCCGGCAAGCGCCCGCGCTCGTCGATGGCCCCCACCCTGGTGTTCGAGAAAACCGCCGACGGCCGCCGCGGCCCGCTGGTGATGAGCGCCGGCAGCCCCGGCGGCGCGCTGATCATCCACTACACCGCCAAGACCCTGCACGGCGTGCTGGGCTGGGGCCTGCTGCCGCAGCAGGCGATCAACCTGCCCAACTTCGGCTCGCTCAACGGCCCCAGCCTGCTGGAGGAGAAGAAGTTCCCCGTCGCCACCGTCGAGGCCCTGCGCACGCGCGGCGCCGAGGTGCGCGAGATGAACCTGACCAGCGGCCTGCAGGCCATCACGCACACCAACGTGCATGGCAAGCCGATGTGGCTGGGCGGCGCCGACCCGCGGCGCGAAGGGGTGGTGATGGGCGACTGACCCGGGCGTCGCCGAGGACGGGGTGGCGCCCGCGGCGCACTGTGGCGCGCGGGCTGCAACATAGCTTACATAGGGTTTGCCTGAGTGAGTGACCGCCCCGGGGCCCCATAGACTCCCCCTTGATGCATCCCGGGCGGCGTGCATGCCGTCGCGGGCAAGGCATCCCACAAGAGGAGACTGCCCCATGGACATGAACCGGCGCCAGTTCTTCCGCGTCAGCGGAGCTGGCTTGGCCGCGTCCAGCCTGGTCGCACTGGGTTTTTCACCCAGCGCCGCCCTGGCCGAGACACGCGCCTTCAAACTCACCCGCGCCACCGTCGCACGCAGCATCTGCCCCTACTGCTCGGTCAGCTGCGGCATGCTGATCTACAAACTCGGCGACGGCTCCAAGAACGCCAAGGATCACGTGATTCATGTCGAGGGCGATCCGGACAACCCGGTCAGCCGCGGCTCGCTGTGTCCCAAGGGCGCGGGCGTGATGGACATGATCAACTCCCCGGCACGCATCAAATACCCCATGGTGCGCGAAGCGGGCGGCAAGGAATGGAAGCGCATCGGCTGGGCAGAGGCGCTCAATCGCATCTCCAAGCACATGAAGGACGATCGCGACGCCAACTTCCAGACCACGAACGCCGCGGGCACCACCGTCAATCGCTGGACGAGCACCGGTTTTCTGGTGTGCAGTTCCTCCAGCAACGAATCGAGCTATCTCACCGTCAAGGTCGCGCGCGGCCTGGGCATGGTCGGGATCGATACACAGGCACGCGTTTGACACGCACCGACGGTGTCCAGTCTGGGCCCGACTTTCGGTCGCGGAGCGATGACCAATTCATGGACCGACATTAAGAATGCCGATCTGATTCTCGTGATGGGCGGCAATGCCGCGGAAGCACACCCGGTGGGCTTCAAATGGGTGGTCGAAGCCATGCAAAAGCGCAAGGCCCGGCTGATCTCGGTCGACCCACGCTTCAACCGCACCTCGGCGGTGGCCGACCTGTACGCGCCGATCCGCAACGGCACCGACATCGCCTTCCTGGGCGGCGTCATCAACTGGCTGCTGAGCAACGACAAGATCCACCACGACTACGTCAAGTTCAACACCGACGCCACCTTCCTGACCAAGCCGGGCTTTGCGCTCAACAACGGCATCTTCAGCGGCTACGACGAGGCCACGCGCAAGTACGACAAGTCCACCTGGGGCTACCAGCTGGGCGAGGACGGCTACGTCAAGGTCGACGAGACGATGCAAGACCCGCTGTGCGTCTACCAGCAGCTGAAAAAACACTACAGCCGCTACACGCCCGAGATGGTCAGCAACATCTGCGGCACGCCGCAGGACAAGTTCCTGAAAATCTGCGAAATGCTGGGCGAGATGTCCGCGCCCGACAAGACCAGCACCATCTGCTACGCACTGGGCTGGACGCAGCACACGGTGGGCAGCCAGAACATCCGCACCATGGCCATGATCCAGCTGCTGCTGGGCAACATGGGCCGCCCGGGTGGCGGTGTGAACGCGCTGCGCGGCCACTCCAACGTGCAGGGCGTGACCGACATGAACGCCTACGCCGAGGTGTTCTCGGGCTATCTCAGCGCGCCGACCGACAAGGACGACACGTACGAGAAGTACCTCAAGCGCTGCACGCCCAAGGCCATGCGCCCCAACCAGTTCAACTACTGGAGCAACTTCCCGCGCTTCTTCAACAGCCTGATGAAGTCGTACTACGGCAAGGCCGCCACGCCGGAGAACAATTTCTGCTACGACTGGGTGCCCAAGCTCGAAGGCGGCTACGACGTGCTGCACATGTTCGAGCTGATGCACCAGGGCAAGATGAACGGCTTCATCTCGCAGGGCTTCAACCCGCTGGCGACGGTGCCGAACAAGAACAAGCTCTCGGCCGCGCTCTCCAAGCTCAAGTACCTGGTCATCATCGACCCGCTGGAGACCGAAACCGGCGAGTTCTGGAAGAACTACGGCCCGCTCAACGACGTCAAGACCGAGAGCATCCAGACCGAGGTCTTTCGCCTGCCCAGCACCTGCTTTGCCGAGGAAGAAGGCTCGCTCACCAACTCCAGCCGCATCGCGATCTGGAAGGAGCGCGCCGTGGAGCCCCAGGGCGAGGCCAAGCCGGACTCGGAGATCATGGCGCTGCTGTTCATGAAACTGCGCCAGATGTACGCCAAGGACGGTGGCGCCTTCCCCGACGCCATCCTGAACCTGGCCTGGGACTACGCCCAGCCGCTCGAGCCGTCGGCGACCGAGCTGCTGCGCGAGATCAGCGGCAAGGCGCTGTCCGACGTGCTGGCGCCACCCGACCCGGCCAACCCGTCGGCCCCGCGCGCGGTGCTGGTCAAGGCCGGCCAGCAGGTGCCGGGCTTCGCCATGCTGCGCGACGACGGCTCCACCGCCTGCGGCAACTGGCTCTACTCGGGCTGCTGGAGCGAGGCGGGCAACCTGACCGCGCGCCGCGGCCTGGAAGACCCGACCGGCCTGGGCGTGTACCAGAACTTCGGTTTCGCCTGGCCGGCCAACCGCCGCATCCTCTACAACCGCGCCAGCGCGGACAAGGACGGCAAGCCCTGGGCGCCGAACAAGAAGTACGAGTACTGGAACGGCAAGGCCTGGACCGGTGCCGACATCCCGGACATGCTGCCGACGGCAGCGCCCGAGATCGGCATGGGTTCCTTCATCATGAACCCCGAGGGCGTGGCGCGCCTGCACGCCATCGGCATGGCCGAGGGCCCGTTCCCGGAGCACTACGAGCCGTTTGAAACCCCGATCGGTGTCAACCCGCTGCACCCCGACAACCCCAAGGCCATCAGCAATCCCGCGGCCCGGGTGTTCAAGGGCGACATGGAGGCGTTCGGCAAGAAGGAGGAGTTCCCGTACTCGGCCACCACCTACCGCCTGACCGAGCATTTCCACACCTGGAGCAAGCACGCGCGCCTCAACGCCGTCTTGCAGCCCGAGGCCTTCGTGGAAATCAGCGAGGAACTGGCCAAGGAGAAGGGCATCAAGCACGGCGACAGCGTCAAGGTCAGCAGCAACCGCGGTCACATCGTGACCAAGGCCGTGGTCACCAAGCGCATCAAGCCGTTCCCGGTCAATGGCCAGAAGGTGCACCTGGTAGGCATTCCCTTCCACTGGGGCTTTACCGGCCAGACCAAGCCCGGCTACATCGCCAACACCCTGACCCCCTTCGTCGGCGACGCCAACTCGCAGACGCCGGAGTCCAAGGCCTTCCTCGTCAACGTTGAAAAGGTGTAAACCATGTCAAGTCTGCAATCGCAAGACGTGGTCGCCCGATCGGCCACGACCACCCCGCCACCGCAGGCACGTGCCCACGTGCCCGAGGTCGCCAAGCTCATCGACGTCTCCAAGTGCATCGGCTGCAAGGCCTGCCAGGTGGCATGCATGGAGTGGAACGACCTGCGCGACGACGTCGGCAGCAATATCGGCGTCTACGACAACCCGACCGACCTCACGCCCCAGTCCTGGACGGTGATGAAGTTCTTCGAGGTCGAGCCGGAGGCCGGCAACCTCGAATGGCTGATCCGCAAGGACGGCTGCATGCACTGCGAGGACCCCGGCTGCCTGAAGGCCTGCCCCTCGCCCGGTGCCATCGTCAAGTACGCCAACGGCATCGTGGACTTCATCAGCGAGCACTGCATTGGCTGCGGCTATTGCGTCAAGGGCTGCCCGTTCGATGTGCCGCGCATCAGCGAGAAGGACAACAAGGCCTACAAGTGCACCCTGTGTTCCGACCGCGTCGGCGTGGGTCTGGAGCCAGCCTGCGTCAAGACCTGTCCGACCGGCGCCATCACCTTCGGCACCAAGGCCGACATGGTGGCCTCCGGCGAGCAGCGCGCCGGCGAGCTGCAGGAACGCGGCTGGAAGAGCGCCGGTCTGTACAACCCGGCCGGCGTCGGCGGCACGCACGTCATGTACGTGCTCAAGCACGCCGACCAGCCGGGCCTGACCGCGCTGCCAACCAACCCCAGCATCAGCCCCTGGGTCTCGGTGTGGAAGGGCTGGAGCAAACCGGTGGGCCTGGCCGTGATGGCCGGCGCGGCCCTCACCGGCTGGTTCCACTACCTGCGCAAGGGTCCGCTCGAGACGCCTGAGGAGGAGACCACCGCAACCGACGACGGCAGCAGCACGCAAGGAGAGCAGTCATGAAGACACTGCAACGCTACAGCGCGGGCCAGCGCTCCAACCACTGGGCCACGGTGCTGTGCTTCGTGCTGGCCGCGGTGTCGGGCTTCGCGCTCTTTCACCCGGCCCTGTTCTGGCTCACCGCCCTGGTCGGCGGCCCGCAGTGGGCGCGCATCCTGCACCCCTACCTGGGGCTGGCGATGTTCGTGCTCTTCCTGGGCATGTTCTTCATGTTCGCCAGCGCCAACTGCTGGCGCAAGGAGGACTCCGAATGGCTGGGCAAGGCCAGCACGCTGATCAGCCAGGGCAACCAGGCGAAGATGCCGCCGGTGGGCAAGTACAACGGCGGGCAGAAGCTGATCTTCTGGCTCTTCGCCCTCAGCCTCGTCGTGCTGCTGGTCACCGGCCTGCTGTTCTGGCAGGCCTGGTTCGCCCCGGCGGTGCCGATCTGGCTGCAGCGCATTGCCGTGGTGCTGCATGCACTGGCCGCGTTCGGGCTGTTCCTGGCCGTCGTCGTGCACGCCTACGCCGCCATCTGGGTCAAGGGCACGCTTGGCGCCATGGTGCGCGGCACGGTCAGCAACGCCTGGGCCAAGCACCATCACCCGCTGTGGTGGCGCGAGCAGGTGCAGCCACGGGCCACCAAGAAGTGATTTGTTCCCTCCACTAGAGACCCGGCTGCCGCGCGGCACCCGCCGCCGGCAGCCGTTTTGACACCTTGACCGATACCAAACCCACCCGCCAGATCAACACGCCCGAGGCCATCCAGCTGCGCTCGGGCCTGGACATTCCCCAGCTGCTGCTGCCCGACCCGGCCCGCGTCTTCGCCGACCGTGCGCTGCGCCTGCGCCAGCAGGCCGCCGGCCACGCGATGCGCGACTACCTGATGCTGATGGCCGTCGTCTGCGAGGCCCAGCACCAGCGCCTGCGGCACTACCCCGCCGTGCCACTGCCCACGCCCGCGCAGATCGGCACCGCCACCGCCGAAGGCACGCCGCTGCTGGCCTGTGAGCACTGGCCGCGCGCGCCCGAATGGCGCACAGAACTGCGCGCCCTGCTGGCCCTGGTACTCGACCAACTGCCCGCCGACAGCCCGGCGCGCGCTGGCGTGCAGGGCGTGGCGGCCCTGCCCGACGAGGCGCTGGAGCAGCAGGCCAGCCGCCTGCTCGCCGGCATCACGCTGGGCCTGGACCTGGCGGCGGCGCCGCTGATCGCCGCCGGGCTGCAGCTGTACTTCACGCACCTGGTGGCGGCCACGCGCGCCGCCAGCGGCGAGGTCTTCACCATGGCCGAGAACGCCACGCGCTGCCCCTGCTGCGCCAGCCCGGCCACCGCCAGCATCACCCGCCTGGGCGGCGCGCAGGAAGGCCAGCGCTACCTGTACTGCGCGCTGTGCAGCAGCCAGTGGCACATGAACCGCGTGCAGTGCACGCACTGCCTGGCCACGCAGGGCATCCACTACCAGTCGCTGCAGCCCATCGACCAGGACCAGCCCGCCGCCACCAAGCCGGCCGTGGAGGCCGAGACCTGCGACGCCTGCCACCACTACCTTAAGGTGGTGCACCTGGAGAGCGACGTGCACGGCGAGCCCGTGGCCGACGACCTGGCCACCGTGACGCTCGACCTGCTGGTGTCGGACGCCGGCTTCGAGCGCCATGGCGTCAATCTGCTGCTGCTGTTCGGCGACGCCGACGCCGCGCTCGAAGCCGAGGCCGGGGCGCCCTGATGGCCGCGCCCAAAGAATCCGTGGTCCACGGTTCGCAGGCCTCCCAGCATCCCTCCGACACCCCCGACCCAGACCACGAGCTCGTCCAGCCCCAGCAGCTGCCGGCGCTCGACCGGCTGCTGCGCCAGCACGGCGTGGCCGCGCTGGTGCAAGAGCATGGCCACACCCTGGTCGCCGCCGAGGCGCGCGCCCTGCTCGCCGCGCTGCGCGCCCAGGCGCTGGCGCGCACGCTGGGCGCCGCGCGGATCACCGCCGGCAGCCTGGCGCAGCAGTTGGAAGATCGCCTGCGCCAGCGCCTGGCACCCGCCCTGCGCCGCGTGCTCAACCTCACCGGCACGGTGATCCACACCAACCTGGGCCGCGCCCTGCTGCCCGAAGCCGCGCTGGCCCACGTGCGGGCCATGATGGCCGGGCCCAACAACCTCGAATACGACCTCGCCAGCGGCGGCCGGGGCGACCGCGACAGCATCGTCGAAGGCCTGCTGTGCGAGCTGACCGGCGCCGAGGCCGCCACCGTGGTCAACAACAACGCCGCCGCCGTGCTGCTGGTGCTGGCGGCGCTGGCGCGCGGGCGCCAGGTGATCGTCTCGCGCGGCGAGCTGGTGGAAATCGGCGGCGCCTTTCGCATGCCCGACGTCATGGCCAGCGCCGGCGCGCGGCTGGTCGAGGTCGGCACCACCAACCGCACCCACCCGCACGACTACGAGCACGCCATCACCGGGCGCACCGCCCTGCTGATGAAGGTGCACACCAGCAACTACGCCGTGCAGGGCTTCACCCGCGCGGTCGACGAAGCCGCGCTGGCGCCGATCGCCCACGCGCATGGCCTGCCGCTGGTGACCGACCTGGGCAGCGGCGCGCTGATCGACATGACGGCCCATGGCCTGCCGGCCGAGCCGACGCCGCAGCAGATGCTGCAGGCCGGCTGCGATCTGGTCACCTTCAGCGGCGACAAGCTGCTGGGCGGCCCGCAGGCGGGGCTGATCGTCGGCCGCAAGGCGCTGGTCGACCGAGTGCGCAAGCACCCCATGAAGCGCGCCCTGCGCATGAGCAAGCTGCCGCTGGCCGCGCTGGAAGCCACGCTGCGCCTGTACCTGCGCCCCGAGCGGCTGGCGCGCGAGCTGCCCACGCTGCGCCTGCTGACGCGGCCGCTGGCCGACATCGAAGCCGCGGCCCGAGCGGTGCAACCCGCGCTGGCCGCCACGCTGGCGCCGCGCTACACGGTCGAGCCGGTGGCGCTGCAGGGCCAGATCGGCTCTGGCTCGCTGCCCGTCGAGCGCCTGCCCTCGGCCGGCCTGGCCATCGCCCCGGTCGGCAAGACCGGCCGCGGCCGCGCGCTGGAGCAGCTCGCCGCCGCGCTGCGCGCGCTGCCCCTGCCGGTGCTCGGGCGCATCGCCGACGACCGGTTGCTGCTGGATCTGCGCTGCCTGGAGCACACAGACGAATTTGTGAATCAAATCGGGCTTTTGCGCCCGACTGGCGAGCGCCAGCAGCTATCATCTAAATAGCAAAATGGCTGGCTACCAGGCCCATCAGAAGTCCCACCCCACCCGGAGATACCGCCACCCTGACACACCCCACCCACCAACATCCCCGCAAAAATTGGCTGGTCAGCTATTCGCACAGGAATTCCCCATGACCCTCGATCGTCGTCACTTCATCGCCGGCCTGGCCGGCAGCGCCGCGCTGGCAGGCTGCGCCAGCGGCACGCCACGCCCCCCATCGGGCAGCACCGGCGCGCCGCACCCGGCCTTCATCGGCACATCCACCCAGACCCTTCTGCCACGCGGCAAGGCGCCGCGCGTGGTGATCGCCGGTGGCGGCTGGGGCGGCCTGACCACCGCCGCCAACCTGCGCCAGCTGGCGCCGCAGGCCGAGGTGGTGCTGATCGACCGCAACCCGCAGTTCTTCTCCAGTCCGCTGTCCAACATGTGGCTGGTCGACATGCTGGATGGCGAACTGCTGACGCACGACTACCTGCGCGTGGCCGACCGCCTGGGCTACCAGTTCGTGCAGGCCGAGGTGCAGGCCATCGACCGCGAGCAGCGCCGCGTCACCACCAGCCAGGGCACGATCGACTACGACTGGCTGGTGCTGGCGCCGGGCATTCGCTACAACTACGAGAGCTGGTTCAGCAACGACCGCGCGGCCGCCGACGCCACGCGCATGCGCTTTCCGAGCGCCTACGCCAGCAACGGCGAGTTCCTGGCCATCAAGCGCTCGCTGCAGGGCTTTCAGGGCGGCGAGCTGGTCATGAACCTGCCGCCGCCGCCCCAGCGCTGCCCGCCCAGCCCGTATGAGCGCGCCTGCCTGATCGCCTGGCATTTCAAGACCCACAAGATCAAGGGCCACATCACCATCCTCGACCACAAGCCGGCCATCACGCCCATCGGCCCTGGCTACCGCGCGGCATTCGATGAGCTATACAAGGACTACATCACCTACGTGCCCAACGCGCACGTGCAAGAGGTCGACCCGTTCAACAAGCGCATCCGCACCGCCGCCGGTGACCAGCGCTTCGACCACGCCATCCTGATGGCGCCGCACAAGGCAGGCGAGCTGGCCTGGCTGGCCGGCACCGTGACCAATGGCAGCGACGGCTGGGCCGACGTCGACGAGGTGACCATGCAGGTCAAGGGCGACGAACGCACCTTCGTCATCGGCGACGCCATCCGCGCCGTCTCGCCATTGCCGTTCCGCTACTACCCCAAGAGCGCCCACGTGGCCAACCGCCTGGGCCGCATCGTCGCCTACCAGATCAGCGAGCGGCTGGCTGGCCGCGCGCCCGAAAAGCGCCTGCCCGACAACCTGTGCTACATGGTCGTCAACGGCTCGCCCGGCCAGGCGCTGAACGTCCAGTTCGATTACGACTTCGACGCCGAAGGCCGCGTGCGCCAGGTGCAGCGCGACTACAACGAGCGCACGCCAGCGCTGTTCCGTGACGACTTCCGCTGGGCCGACTTCATGTTCGCCGAGCTGTTCGGCGGCATCGCGCCGCCGGTGCTGCCCCGCCCGGCGTATCGCGCCTGAGCGCCCAGCCATCACCGCCCGTCCATGATCGTCGGCACCGCAGGCCACATCGACCACGGCAAGACCACGCTGGTGCGCGCGCTCACCGGCGTGGACACCGACCGCCTGCCCGAGGAGAAGCAGCGTGGCATCAGCATCGAGCTGGGCTACGCCTTCCTGGACACGCCGGACGGCCAGCGCATCGGCTTCATCGACGTGCCGGGCCACGAACGGCTGGTGCACACCATGGTGGCCGGTGCCAGCGGCATCGACTTCGCGCTGCTGCTGGTGGCCGCCGACGACGGACCGATGCCGCAGACGCTGGAGCACCTGGCCGTGCTCAGCCTGCTGGGCATCACGCGCGGCGCGGTGGCCATCACCAAGACCGACCGCGCCACGCCCGAACGCCTGCGGGCGGTGCAGGCCGAGGTGGCGGCGCTGCTGCGGGGCAGCGGCCTGGCCGGTGCGCCCATCGTCGCCGTGTCGGCCCACAGCGGGGCCGGCATCGACGCCCTGCGCGCTCTGCTTTTTGAAGCTGCCGGCGCTGGCCAGTCGAGCGCTGAGGGCCGATTTGATTCAGAAGCCTTTCGCCTGGCGATCGACCGCGCCTTCAGCCTGCAGGGCACCGGCACCGTGGTCACCGGCACCATTCACGCGGGCTCGGTGCGCGTGGGCGACGAGCTGGCCATCGTGCCCGGCCGGCTGCACGCCCGCGTGCGCAGCCTGCACGCGCAGAACCGCGCCGTCGAGCAGGCCCACGCCGGCCAGCGCTGCGCCGTCGCCCTGGCCGGGCTGGCGCGCGACGCCGTGGCGCGCGGCCAGTGGCTGTGCGCCCCCGGGGTGGCGCTGGCCAGCGAGCGCATCGACCTGCGGCTGACCCTGTGGCCCGGCGAGGCGCGGCCGCTGCGCTCGGGCACCCGCGTGCAGGCGCACCTGGGCGCGGCCCACGTCAACGCCACCGTGGCCCTGCTCGACGCCGACGCGCTGGCGCCCGGCGCCAGCGCCCGGGCGCAGCTGGTGCTGCATGCCCCGGTGGGCGCCTGGCATGGCGAGCGCGTGCTGCTGCGCGACGCCGCCGCCAGCCGCACCCTGGCCGGCGGGCGCGTGCTTGACCCGCTGGCCCCCGTGCGCTACCGCCGCACGCCGCAACGCCTGGCCGAGCTGGACGCCCTGGGCCTGCCGGGCGCCGCCGGGCGCCTGGCCGCCCTGCTGGCGGTGGCGCCGCACGGCGTCGATCTGCGGCGCTTTGCCGCGGCACAGGGCCTGGCCGCCCTGCCGGCCGATGCCCTGCCCGGCGACGCGCTGGTGCATGACGGCCTGGCCCTGGGCGCCGCCCAGGCGCAGGCACTGGAAGCCGCCACGCGGCACGCGCTTCAGGCTTTCCACGAACGGCAGCCGGACGAGCTGGGCCCCGACAGCGCCCGCCTGCGCCGCCTGAGCGCGCCGCGCGTGCCCCAGGCCCTGTGGCAGGCCCTGCTGGCGCGGCTGGCCGCCGACCAGCAGCTGGTGCTGCACGGGGCCGTGGTGCACCTGCCCAGCCATGGCGCGCAGCTGTCGGCCGTGGAGACGCGCATCGCCCAGAAGGTGGCCCCGGCGCTGGCGCAGGCCGGCCATCAGGGCGCCTGGGCGCGCGACCTGGCGCGCGACGCCGCCGAGCCCGAGCCGCTGGTGCGCACCACGCTGGCGCGGCTGGCGCGCCGCGGCGAGTTGCACCAGGTCGTCAAGGACCTGTACTACCCGCCCGACACCCTGCGGCGCCTGGCCGCGCTGGCGCGCGCGGTGGGCGCCGCGCACGACGGCGTCGTGCTGGCGGCCGAGTTTCGCGACGCCACCGGGCTGGGCCGCAAGCGGGCGATCCAGATTCTGGAATACTTCGACCGTATCGGGCTGACGCGCCGCATCGGCGACGAGCACCGATTGCGCAACGACTGCACGCTGTTTTCGTAGATCGACGGAAGGGCAACCATCCTGGTGGGTGGGCCGGGCTTCAAACCCGGTGGGTGGCGCCAAGCGCCGCCGGGTGGGTTCGACTCCCATGCCCTTCCGCCAGTCCCGGCCCGGGCCCTGGGCGCGCCGGCCCCGGCTCAAGGCCCGGTGCGATTCATGGCTTCAGCGGAATCGGCGTGGCGCGGTCGATCGGCACCGCGGTGATGGCGTTCTGCGGCGAGCCGTCGATCAGCTTTTCCGAGTAGGTCAGGTACACCAGCGTGTTGCGCGGCGCGTCCACCATGCGCACCACGCGCAGGCGCTTGAACAGAATGGACATGCGCTCGCTGAACACCTCGTCCTCGCGCCGCAGCGGCTCGCTGAAGTGCACCGGCCCGACCTGGCGACAGGCGATCGAGGCCTCGGCCCGGTCCTCGGCCAGCCCCAGCCCGCCCTTGATGCCGCCGGTGCGGGCGCGCGAGACGTAGCAGGTCACGCCCTGCACCAGCGGGTCGTCGTAGGCTTCGACGACGATTTTGTGGTTCGGCCCGACCCACTGGAAGGCGGTGCTGACATCGCCGATCTTTTGCGCCAGCGCCGCCGTGCCGGCCACGCAAGCCAGCGCCACGAGGCCGATACGAATCCCTTGTTTCATTGCCAAATTCCCATTCAAAAACGCCAATGACGCAAGTGTAGCTTGCGCCAGCAGCTATTGTTTTGATAGTATTTTTCACCCTGCCAGAATACGCCCCATGGCGATCGCACCGCTGCACCACCCTGCCGATCTGCACTACCTGATGGAGCATCAGGTCTGGGCCCGCCTGCACGGCGACGGCACGGCCACCGTGGGCATCACCGAGCTGGGCATCCGGCTGTCGGGCGAGATCTACATGTGCCGCGCCAAGCGCCTGGGCACCGCCATCGCGCAGGGCGGCACGCTGGCCGTGGTGGAGCTGGCCAAGGCCATCATCGCGGTCAAGTCGCCGGTCGCGGGCACGGTGGTGGCGCTCAACGGCGGGCTGGACGAGCGTCCTGAGCTGGTGCACCGCGACCCCTACGGCGAAGGCTGGATCGCCCGCCTGCGGCTGGCCGACTTCGGCGCCGACCAGCCCGCCCTGCTGCACGGCAACGCCGTGGCGCCGGCCATGGCGCGCCACGCCTGGGACCACCGCACCGAGCTGGTGCCGGCCACCAGCGGCGGCGCACCGTCATGAGCTTCGTCGAACACGGCGCGGCCGGCGTCGCCATCCTGCTGTGGGCGGCCGACCCGGCCCAGCCCGAGCGCCTGGCCACGCCCTTCTTCCACGCCGCCGCCGCGGCCGCCATGGACGTGCCGGTGGAGATCTACTTCAGCGCCGCCAGCGTGCGCCTGCTGGTGCCCGGCGTGGCCGCCGGCCTGCGCGCCAGCCCGCGCCACGACAAGACCATCGAAGACGCCCTGCGCGAGGCCGTGGCGCACGGCGCGCGCCTGCTGGCCTGCACCGACGCGCTGCATGCCCACGGCATCGACCCGGCCGGCCTGATCCCCGAATGCCAGGGCCACGGCGGTGCCGTGCAGTTCATGGCGCGCGCGCTGGACACGCGCTGGCGCACGCTGGTGTTCTGACCCTCGATCCGGGTTCAGACGCGCCCGACAACCGGGCGTCGCAGCCGTCACACAGGCCAGATGCCCCGATCTGGTGCGCTCACACCGGTCACCATGCACCAGACCAGTGCAGCGCGCACGCCAACGGGCGTCCCGCATCGGCCTTGCACGGGGCACGGCGGGATCGAGGGCGCCTGGCACGGTTTCTGCATGGATGAGTTCATCTCAACCTTGATGGAGCCATCCAATGACCCAGACCGCCGCCGACGTCATGACCCTGATCCAGGATCGCCAGATCCGATTCGTCGACCTGCGCTTCACCGACACGCGTGGCAAGGAGCAGCATGTCACGGTCCCCGTGTCCGCCTTCGATGAAGACAAGTTCAGCGCCGGCCACCCGTTCGACGGCTCGTCCATCGCCGGCTGGAAGGGCATCCAGGCCTCCGACATGCTGCTGCTGCCCGACCCGGCCACCGCCAACGTCGACCCGTTCTTCGACGATCCGACGCTGATCCTGACCTGCGACGTGCTGGAGCCCGGCGACGGCAAGCCGTATGACCGCGACCCGCGCTCGCTGGCCCGGCGCGCCGAGGCCTACCTGAAGGGCAGCGGCATCGGCGACACCGCCTACTTCGGCCCCGAGCCCGAGTTCTTCGTCTTCGACGGCGTGCGCTGGCAGGCCGACATGTCGGGCTGCTTCGTGCAGATCGACTCCGAGGCGGCCGCCTGGAACAGCGGCACCGCCTATGAGCACGGCAACCGCGGCCACCGGCCGGGGGTCAAGGGCGGCTACTTTCCGGTGCCGCCGGTCGACAGCTTCCAGGACATGCGCTCGCAGATGTGCACCCTGCTGGAATCGCTGGGCATCCCGGTCGAGGTGCACCACCACGAGGTGGCCACCGCCGGCCAGATGGAGCTGGGCACCCGGTTCAGCACCCTGGTGCAGCGCGCCGACTGGCTGCAGCTGCAGAAGTACGTGATCCACAACGTCGCCCACGCGCATGGCAAGACGGCCACCTTCATGCCCAAGCCAATCGTCGGCGACAACGGCTCCGGCATGCACGTGCACCAGTCGGTGTGGAAGGGCGGGCGCAACCTGTTTGCCGGCGACGGCTACGCCGGCCTGAGCGATTTCGCGCTGCACTACATCGGCGGCATCATCAAGCACGCACGCGCCCTGAACGCCATCACCAACCCCGGCACCAACAGCTACAAGCGGCTGGTGCCCGGCTTCGAGGCGCCGGTCAAGCTGGCCTACAGCGCGCGCAACCGCTCAGCCTCGATCCGCATCCCCTACGTGGCCAACCCCAAGGGCCGCCGCATCGAGGTGCGCTTTCCGGACCCGACGGCCAACCCCTACCTGGCGTTCTCGGCGCTGCTGATGGCCGGCCTGGACGGGGTGGAAAACCGCATCCACCCCGGCGAGGCGATGGACAAGGACCTCTATCACCTGCCGCCCGAGGAGGACGCGCGGATCCCCACCGTGTGTCACAGCCTCGACCAGGCGCTGGAGCACCTGGACAAGGACCGCGGCTTCCTCACCAAGGGCGGTGTGTTCTCGAACGCCATGATCGACGCCTACATCGAGCTCAAGATGGCCGAGGTCACGCGCTTTCGCATGACCACCCATCCGATCGAGTTCGACATGTACTACAGCCTGTGAGGGTGAGCCGCCATGAAGTTCACCAAGATGCACGGGCTGGGCAATGACTACGTCTATGTCGACACCTTCGATCAGTCGGTGCCCGACCCCGCCGCCATGGCGATCGCGGTCTCGCGGCCGCACTTTGGCGTCGGCGCCGACGGCCTGGTGCTGATCGGCCCGTCGACCGAGGCCGACTACGCCATGCGCATGTTCAATGCCGACGGCTCGGAGGGCGAGATGTGCGGCAACGCCGTGCGCTGCATCGGCAAGTACGTGCACGACCGCGGCCTGACCGCCAAGACCCGGGTGACGCTGGCCACGCGCGGCGGCATCAAGACGCTGGAGCTCCGGTTGCAAGGCGGCAGCGTCGAGCAGGTGACGGTTGACCTGGGCGAGCCCGCGCTCAGCCCGGCAAGCCTGCCGGTCACGCTGGCGGGCGCGCAGGTGCTGAACCATCCGCTCTCGATCGACGGCCAGACCCACCACATCACCTGCGTCAGCATGGGCAACCCGCACGCCGTGATCTTCGTCGACGACCCGCGGGCCGTCGACGTGCACGGCATCGGCCGCCAGATCGAGCACCACCCGCTGTTCCCCAAGCGCACCAACGTCGAGTTCGTGCGCGTGTGGCGGCGCGACCTGCTGGAAATGCGGGTGTGGGAGCGCGGCAGCGGCGAAACGCTGGCCTGCGGCACCGGCGCCGCCGCCAGCCTGGTAGCCGCCGTGCTGAACGGCCTGGCCGACCGCAGCGCGGTGGTGCAACTGACCGGGGGCGAGCTGCACGTGCACTGGGACGCCCGCGACAACCACGTCTATCAGACCGGACCCGCGACCTTCGTGTTCGATGGCGTGTGGCTGGGAGCTTGACATGAGACTGAACCCCCATCTGGCGGCCATGCCCGGCGGCTACCTGTTCGCCGAAATCGCGCGCCGCGTGCAGGCCTACGAACCGCGCGCCCCGCGGCCGATCATCCGCCTGGGCATCGGCGACGTCACGCAGCCGCTGGCACCGGCCATCACCCGCGCCCTGGCGCAGGCGGCCGAGGAAATGGGCACCGCCCAGGGCTTTCACGGCTATCCGCCCGACCAGGGCTACGCATTCCTGCGCCAGGCCATCATCGACGCCGACTACGCGCCGCTGGGCGTGGCGCTGGAGCTGGACGAGGTGTTCGTCAGCGACGGCGCCAAGACCGACACCTCGGCCCTGCCCGAGTTGCTGGCGGCCGACGCGCGCATCGCCGTCACCGATCCGGTCTATCCCGCCTACGTCGACGCCAACGCCATGGCCGGGCGGCTGGGCGACTACGTCAACGGCGGCTGGAGCCGGCTGCTCACCCTGCCCTGCCGGGCCGACAACGGCTTCGTGCCCGAGCTGCCCACCGAGCCGGTGGACATGCTGTACCTGTGCTATCCGAACAACCCGACCGGCACGGTGCTCACGCGTGAGCAACTGGCACGCTTCGTCGACTACGCGCTGCGCACCGAAACGCTGATCCTGTTCGATGCCGCCTACAAGGCCTACATCACGGACCCGGCCATTCCGCGCTCGATCTACGAAATCCCGGGCGCCGACCGGGTGGCAGTGGAGTGCTGCTCGTTCTCCAAGTCGGCCGGCTTCACCGGCACGCGCTGCGCCTACACCATCATCCCGAAGGCGCTCACGGCCCGGCTGGACGGCCGGGCCGTGTCGCTCAACGCCCTGTGGGCGCGCCGCGTGGCCTGCCGGCAGAACGGCGTGTCCTACCCGATCCAGCGCGCGGCGGCGGCCGCCCTGTCGGCCGAAGGGCAGGCCCAGGTGGCCGCGCAGGTGCAGGCCTACATCGACAACGCCCACCACATCGTGGCGGCGCTGCAGGGCGCCGGCCTGGAAGTGTTCGGCGGCGTGCACGCGCCCTATGTCTGGCTGCGCATCCCGGGCGGCCAGAGTGCCTGGGACTTCTTCGACCGGCTGCTGCACCAGGCCCAGGTGGTGGGTACGCCGGGTTCGGGCTTCGGCCCGGCCGGCGAAGGCTACATGCGCCTGACCGCCTTCAACACGGCGGACAACACCCGCGAGGCACTGGAGCGCGTGCTGGCGGTGCTCTGAACCTCACCGTGACGCACGTCCGCGGGTTCAGCCGCCCGACCGGGTGCGTGTTGCACCACAATGGTGCACACGCACCCACCGCCGACTACACTGAAACCCCTGCCGTCCGCGTATCCCGCACGCCGCCGATGTCCGCCACCCCCGCCGTCCCCACGTCCAGCCCGAGGGCCTCGCGCCCGACGGGCCAGCGCGGCGCGCCGGCGCCTGCCGCTGGTGCGCCGCAGGGGGCGCTGGACCCGCAGGGCCAGGAGGCCTACGACCGGCTCACGGCGATGGTGGCCATCACCCGCGCCGACGGGGCCTGCCTGCTGGCCAACTCGGCACTGGAAAACGCCATCCGGCAATCGCGCCGCAAGCTGGTCCACGGCCGGGTGCTCGACTGGTTCACCGATCCCACGGCACTGCAGGGCGCCCTGGATGGCGTGGCTCACCAGCACCTGGGCGTGCATCGCTTCGATGCGACGCTGCGCTGCCAGCCACCGGGAGCCGCCGAATTGCCGGTGCATGTGATCGTCACACCGGTCGGCCGCGGCGGGCCCGATGCGCTGGTGGTGATCGAAATGTTCGAAATCGAGCGGCAGGTGCAGCTCGACCGCGAGCGCCGCCTGCACGAACTGGTGCAGGCCCACCAGGAGCTGCTGCGCAACCTGGCGCACGAAGTCAAGAACCCGCTGGGCGGCATCCGGGGCGCGGCCCAACTGCTGGGGCTGGAGCAGCGCACGCCCGAGGTCACCGACTACACCGACGTCATCATCCGAGAGGCCGACCGACTGCAGGGGCTGGTCGATCGCCTGCTGGCGCCACACCAGCGCGCGCCGGCCTGGACCAACGTCAACATCCACGAGGTCTGCGAGCGCGTGCGGGCGCTGGTGCTGGCCGAGTTCCCGCGCGGCCTGACGGTGCAGCGCGACTACGACACTTCGCTGCCCGAACTGCAGGGCGACCCCGAGCGGCTGATTCAGGCGCTGCTGAACATCGCGCGCAACGCGGCGCAGGCGCTGGGCGGCCGCATCGCCGCGGGCGACGCCCGCATCGTGCTGCGCACCCGCGTCGCGCGGCAGGTCACGCTCAGGGGCCAGCGCTTTCGGCTGGCGATCGACCTGCAGGTCGAGGACAACGGCCCCGGCGTGCCTGCCGACCTGCGCGAACGCATCTTCCAGCCGCTGGTGTCGGGCCACGCCGGCGGCCACGGACTGGGGCTGATGCTGGCCCAGGCCTTCGTGCAGCAACACGGCGGCACCCTCGAATGCGACAGCGAACCCGGCCGCACGCGCTTCACCCTGCGGCTGCCGGTGTCGCAGGCCATCGAGGCAGCCAGCCCGGAGCGCGCGCCATGAAACCGGTCTGGATCGTCGATGACGACCCCTCCATCCGCTTCGTGCTGGAACGCGCGCTGGCTCGCGCGCAGCTGCCAGTGCGCGCGTTTGCCGGCCCGCACGAGGTCATCGCCGCCCTCGACGCGGGCGCGCAGCCCCAGGTGCTGGTCACCGACATCCGCATGCCGCAGGGCAGCGGCATCGCGCTGCTGGCCGACGTCAAGCGCCGCCTGCCCGGCGTGCCGGTGATCATCATGACCGCCCACACCGACCTCGACAGCGCGGTCGGCGCGTTCCAGGGCGGCGCGTTCGAATACCTGCCCAAGCCCTTCGACGTGGAAAAGGCGGTCGAGCTGATCCGCCGCGCCGCCAGCGAGAGCCTGCGCGAGGAAGGTGCCGCCACCGAGGCCAGCGACTGGCCACGCATGCTGGGCCAGGCGCCGGCCATGCAGGAAGTGTTCCGCGCCATCGGCCGGCTCAGCCAGAGCGATGCCACGGTGCTGATCACCGGCGCTAGCGGTACCGGCAAGGAGCTGGTGGCGCACGCCCTGCATCGCCACAGCCCGCGCGCCGACGGCCCCTTTGTCGCCATCAACGCGGCCGCCATACCCAAAGACCTGCTGGAAAGCGAGCTGTTCGGCCACGAGCGCGGCGCCTTCACCGGCGCTCAGGCGATGCGGCGTGGCCGCTTCGAGCAGGCGGCCGGCGGCACCCTGTTCCTGGACGAGATCGGCGACATGCCGCTCGAGCTGCAAACCCGGCTGCTGCGCGTGCTCAGCGACGGACATTTCTATCGCGTCGGCGGCCACCAGCCGCAACGCGCCGAAGCCCGCGTAATCGCCGCCACGCACCAGAACCTGGCGGAGCACGTGCGGCAGGGCACGTTCCGCGAAGACCTGTACCACCGCCTGAACGTGATCCGCCTGCACCTGCCGCCGCTGCGCGAGCGGCGCGAGGACATCCCGCTGCTGACGCGCTTTTTTCTTGCCCGCGGCGCCCGTGAACTGGGCGTCGAGCCCAAGCACATCAGCGACGCTGCGCTGGAGCGCCTCAGCCGGTTCGACTTTCCTGGCAACGTGCGCCAGTTGGAGAACCTGTGCCGCTGGCTGACGGTGATGGCGCCGGGGCAGCGCGTCGAGCTGGAAGACCTGCCGCCCGATGTGGCCGGCGCCGACGCCCATCCAGCCCGCAGCGCCACCGGCGACGCGGCGGCCGCCGTCGACTGGAGCGTCGCGCTGGGCCAGCAGGCCCGCGACTGGCTGCAAGCGGGCGACGCGCAGGTCTGGGAGCGCCTGGCCGGCCAGTTCGAAACCGTGCTGCTGCGCACGGCGCTGCAGCTGACGCAAGGACGCCGCGCCGAAGCGGCGCAGAAGCTGGGCATCGGGCGCAACACCCTCACCCGCAAAATCCAGGAGCTGGGTCTTGACGATTGAACAGACCGCGCCGGTTTCATCCGCTTCGCCAAACCCCATGCCGCGACGCCGTCTCGCCGGCGCGCGCTGAACGGACAGCCGATGGCCCGCCTGCCACGCCTCGTGCTGCCCGGACAGCCGCACCTGCTGGTCCAGCGCACGCTCGATCGCCGACCGCTGTTTGTCGACGAGGAGGATCGCGCGAGCCTGACGGACGCGCTGCGCCACGCGCTGGAGACCGAACCGGCGCAGCTGCACGCCTTGGCACTGCGCGAGCGGGAGCTCCAGTTCCTGGTCACGCCAACCGAAGCCGACGCGCTGGCGCGCCTGATGCAGGCCATCGGCCGCCGCTATGTCGTGGCGTACAACCGGCGACACGGCCGGCGTGGCCCGCTGTGGGACGGCCGGTTTCGCGCCTGCCCGGTGGAACGCGGCGAGCACACGCTGATCGCCATGGCCTGGGTCGAGCAGGCGTTGCAGGCTTCTGATGTGACCAGCGCGGCACACCACAGCGGAGGCCCGCGCATCCCCTGGATCACCGACCCGCCCGAATTCTGGAGCCTGGGCAATACCCCGTTCGAACGCGAAGGCGCCTGGCGAGAGCGCCTGGCGCAGGGCGTATCGGACGCGGCAGCGACCCAGCTGCGCGCCACGGTGCTTGGTGGCTGGGCCTTCGGCTCGCCCACGTTCATTCACCATGCCGGCGCCGGCGGCCGGCCCGCCACGCCGCGGCGGCCGGGCCGACCGCGGCGCACCGCGCCGCCCGACTGAACTGCGGCAAGCTTTTTCCGACCCGAATCAGATTTCCAACCACCGAATTGTTATGTCCCCTATTAATTTGCATATTTGAAATTAGGCATTTAAATTTGTTCTGACCCTATTTTATTTTTGTTGTGATCAGGGTTTTCGCGTGCTAGCCTCGCTCTCCCCATCACGCAAGCGCTGGAGTCAAGCCTTGAGTCACCTGCCCTCAGTTCAGCACCAGGAAGTGCTCGCCGCCGTCACCGGCGGCCTGTATCGCCCCACGCACGAGCACGATGCCTGCGGCGTCGGTTTCATCGCCCACATCAAGGGCCACAAAACCCACGACATCGTCGAGCGGGGACTGCAGATCCTGCACAACCTGGACCACCGTGGCGCGGTGGGCGCCGACAAGCTGATGGGCGACGGTGCGGGCATCCTGATCCAAATTCCCGACGAGTTCTACCGCGCCGAGATGGCAGCCCAGGGCGTGAGCCTGCCGCCACCGGGCGAGTACGGGGTGGGCATGATTTTTCTGCCCAAGGAACACGCCTCGCGCCTGGCCTGCGAGCACGAGCTCGAGCGCGCCGTGCGCGCCGAGGGCCAGGTGCTGCTGGGCTGGCGCGACGTGCCGGTGGATCGCCAGATGCCGATGAGTCCCACCGTGCGCGACAAGGAGCCGGTAATCCGCCAGGTCTTCATCGGCCGCGGCCGCGACGTCATCGTGCCGGACGCCCTGGAGCGCAAGCTGTACGTGATCCGCAAGACCGCCAGTGCCGCCATCCAGAAGCTCAAGCTGACGCACAGCCGCGAGTACTACGTGCCCAGCATGAGCTGCCGCACCGTCATCTACAAGGGCCTGCTGCTGGCCGACCAGGTCGGCCAGTACTACCAGGACCTGGCCGATCCGCGCACCGTCTCGGCACTGGCGCTGGTGCACCAGCGCTTTTCGACCAACACGTTCCCGGAGTGGCCGCTGGCCCACCCCTACCGCTTCATCGCGCACAACGGCGAGATCAACACCCTGAAGGGCAACTTCAACTGGATGCGCGCGCGCGAAGGCGTGATGCGCTCGCCGGTGCTGGGCGATGACCTGAAAAAGCTCTACCCGATCTCCTTCGAGGGCCAGAGCGACACCGCCACGTTCGACAACGCGCTGGAGCTGCTGGTGGCCGCCGGCTACCCGCTGGCCCAGGCCATGATGATGATGATCCCCGAGGCCTGGGAGCAGCACGAGGCGATGGACGAGCGCCGCCGCGCCTTCTACGAGTACCACGCCGCCATGCTGGAGCCCTGGGACGGTCCGGCGGCCATGGTGTTCACCGACGGCAAGCAGATCGGCGCCACGCTCGACCGCAACGGCCTGCGGCCGGCGCGCTACATCGTCACCGACGACGACCACGTCGTCATGGCCAGCGAAAGCGGGGTGCTGCCGATTCCCGAAAGCCGCATCGTCAAGAAGTGGCGCCTGCAACCCGGCAAGATGTTCCTGATCGATCTGGAGCAGGGCCGCATCGTCGACGACGAGGAGCTCAAGACCCTGCTGTCCAACGCCCGCCCGTACCGCCAGTGGATCGAAAACGTCCGCGTGCGGCTGGCCGACACCCCGAGCGATGGCGCGCGCCCCAGCGCCACCGAAGCCCTGCTGGATCGCCAGCAGGCCTTTGGCTACACCCAGGAAGACATCAAGTTCCAGCTCTCGCCCATGGCCACCCAGGGCGAGGAAGCCATCGGCTCAATGGGCAACGACGCCCCGCTGGCGGTGCTGTCGGACAAGAACAAGCCGCTGTACAACTACTTCAAGCAACTGTTCGCCCAGGTGACCAACCCGCCGATCGACCCGATCCGCGAGGCCATCGTGATGTCGCTGCACAGCTTCATCGGCCCCAAGCCCGACCTGCTGGACATCAACGCGGTCAACCCGCAGATGCGGCTGGAGGTCGAGCAACCCATCCTCGATTTCGACGACATGGCCCGGCTGCGCTCGATCGAGCGGCACACCGGCGGCAAGTTCAAGACCTACACCATCGACATCACCTACCCGCTGGCCTGGGGCCGCGAAGGCGTGGAGGCCAAGCTGGCCTCGCTGTGCGCCGAGGCGCAGGACGCCATCCGCAGTGGCCACAACATCCTGGTCATCAGCGACCGCCAGGTGGGCCGAGACCACGTCGCCATCCCCGCCCTGCTGGCGCTGTCGGCCATCCACCACCACCTGGTGCATGAAGGGCTGCGCACCACCGCCGGGCTGGTGGTGGAAACCGGCAGCGCGCGCGAGGTGCACCACTTCGCGGTGCTGGCCGGCTATGGCGCCGAGGCGGTCCACCCCTACCTGGCGATGGAAACCCTGTGCGCGCTGCATGACGAAGCGCCGGGCGACATCACGCCCGCCAAGGCCGTCCAGAACTACGTGAAGGCGATCGGCAAGGGCCTGTCCAAGATCATGTCGAAGATGGGCATCAGCACCTACATGTCGTACTGCGGCTCCCAGATCTTCGAGGCCATCGGCCTGAAGGAGGACTTCGTCGACAAGTACTTCCGTGGCACGGCCACCCAGGTGGGCGGCATCGGTGTGTTCGAGGTCGCCGAGGAGGCCCTGCGCCTGCACCTGGCGGCATTCGGCGACGACCCGACGCTGCGCACCATGCTGGACGCCGGGGGCGACCTGGCCTGGCGCACGCGTGGCGAGGAACACATGTGGACCCCCGACGCGATCGCCAAGCTCCAGCACAGCGTGCGCGGCGGCCAGTGGGACAGCTACAAGGAATACGCGCAGATCATCAACGACCAGAGCCGCCGCCACATGACGTTGCGCGGTCTGTTCGAATTCAAGGTCGATCCGTCCCGCGCCATTCCGATCGAGCAGGTCGAACCGGCATCCGAAATCGTCAAGCGCTTTGCCACCGGCGCCATGTCGCTGGGCTCGATCAGCACCGAGGCCCACACCACCCTGGCGCTGGCCATGAATCGCATCGGCGGCAAGAGCAACACCGGCGAAGGCGGCGAGGATCCAGCGCGCTACCGCAACGAACTGAAGGGCATCCCGATCGCCGCCGGCACCCGCGTCAGCGAGGTGATCGGCAGCCGCGTCATTGAGGCCGACTACGAAATGCAGGCCGGCGACAGCCTGCGCAGCCGCATCAAGCAGGTGGCCTCGGGGCGCTTTGGCGTGACGGCGGAATACCTGGTGTCCGCCGACCAGATCCAGATCAAGATGGCCCAGGGCGCCAAGCCGGGCGAAGGCGGCCAGCTGCCCGGCGGCAAGGTGTCGGAGTACATCGGTTTCCTGCGCTACAGCGTGCCCGGCGTGGGCCTGATCAGCCCGCCACCGCACCACGACATCTATTCCATCGAGGACCTGGCGCAGCTCATCCACGACCTGAAGAACGTCAACCCCCAGGCGTCGATCAGCGTCAAGCTGGTGAGCGAAGTCGGCGTCGGCACCATCGCCGCCGGCGTGGCCAAGTGCAAGGCCGACCATGTGGTGATCGCCGGGCACGACGGCGGCACCGGCGCCTCGCCCTGGTCGAGCATCAAGCACGCCGGCACGCCGTGGGAGCTGGGACTGGCCGAGGCGCAGCAGACGCTGGTGCTCAACCGCCTGCGCAGCCGCATCCGCGTGCAGGCCGACGGTCAGATGAAAACCGGGCGCGACGTCGTGATCGGCGCCCTGCTGGGGGCCGACGAATTCGGCTTCGCCACCGCGCCGCTGGTGGCCGAGGGCTGCATCATGATGCGCAAGTGCCACCTCAACACCTGCCCGGTCGGCGTCGCCACGCAGGACCCGGTGCTGCGCCGCAGGTTCTCGGGCAAGCCCGAGCACGTCATCAACTACTTCTTCTTCGTGGCCGAGGAAGTGCGCACCATCATGGCGCAGCTGGGCCTGCGCCGCTTCGAGGAGCTGATCGGCCGCGCCGACCTGCTGGACACGCGCAAGGGCATTGCCCACTGGAAAGCCAAAGGGCTGGACTTCAGCCGCGTGTTCCACCTGCCCGCGGTGCCGCCCGAGGTGCCGCGCCTGCAAACTGAAACCCAGGACCACGGCCTGGCGCGGACGCTGGACCGCAAGTTCATCGAGCGCTGCCAGCCGGCCCTGGAGCGCGGCGAGAAGGTGCAATTGATGGACGAGGTGCGCAACGTGCACCGCAGCGTCGGCGCCATGCTGTCGGGCGAGCTGGTGCGCCGCCAGCCCGAGGGCCTGCCAGACCAGACCATCGTGATGCAGCTCGAGGGCACCGGCGGTCAGAGCTTCGGCGCCTTCCTGGCCCGTGGCGTGACCCTGCACCTGATCGGCGACGCCAACGACTACACCGGCAAGGGCCTGTCGGGCGGCCGCATGGTCGTGCGGCCCAGCATCGACTTCCGTGGCGATGCGATCCGCAACATCATCGTCGGCAACACCGCGCTGTACGGCGCCACCAGCGGGGAGGCCTTCTTCCGCGGCGTGGCCGGCGAGCGCTTCGCGGTTCGTCTGTCGGGCGCCACCGCGGTGGTCGAAGGCACGGGCGACCATGGCTGCGAATACATGACCGGCGGCACGGTGGTCGTGCTGGGCCACACCGGCCGCAACTTTGCCGCCGGCATGAGCGGCGGCGTGGCCTACGTGTTCGACGAGGACGGCCGTTTTGGCGAGCGCTGCAACACCAGCATGGTGGCCCTCGAAAAGGTGCCGCCGCGCGATGCGCAACCCGGCGTGCCGGTCGGCTGGCACCGCGAGATCGCCGACGAGGACCTGCTGCGCAAGCTGATCGAGGAGCACCTGCGCTGGACCGGCTCGCAACGGGCGCGCGAGATCCTCGACCACTGGGCCGATTCACGCGCGCGCTTCGTCAAGGTGATGCCCCGCGAATACCAGCGGGTGCTGGCCGCGCATGCCGAGCAGGCCGCCCTGGCCACCGCCGACAGCGCCATGGCCAGGGCGCGCACCCATGCCGCCCTGACCACGGGGCAATGACATCCATCCAAGCAAGACCACATCATGGGAAAAATCACCGGCTTTCTGGAATATGAACGCGTCGAGGAACGCAGCGAGCCCGTGCCCGCGCGGCTGAAGACCTGGAAGGAATTCGTCATCACGCTGGACAGCGCGCAGGCGCGCACCCAGGCGGCACGCTGCATGGACTGCGGCACGCCGTTCTGCAACCACGGCTGCCCGGTCAACAACCTGATTCCCGACTTCAACGACCTCGTCTATCACGACGACTGGCATCGGGCCATCGAGGTACTGCACCAGACCAACAACTTCCCGGAATTCACCGGCCGCGTCTGTCCGGCGCCCTGCGAGGCCGCCTGCACGCTCAACATCAACGACGACGCGGTCGGCATCAAGAGCATCGAGCACGCCATCATCGATCGCGCCTGGGCCGAAGGCTGGGTGACGCCGCAAGCGGCGGCCGTGAAAACCGGCAAGAAGGTGGCGGTGGTCGGCTCCGGGCCGGCGGGACTGGCGGCGGCGCAGCAGCTGGCACGCGCTGGTCATGAGGTGACGGTGTTCGAGAAGAACGCCCAGCCGGGCGGCCTGCTGCGCTACGGCATCCCCGATTTCAAGCTGGACAAACGCCACATTGACCGGCGCATCGAGCAGATGACGGCCGAAGGCGTGGTGTTTCGCACCGGCGTGCTGGTCGGCGCGCTGGACCAGGACAGCAAGGTCACCAGTCACGCCGGGCAGACGCTGAGCGCCGAGCAGCTGCTGGCCGAGTTCGACGCGGTGCTGCTGACCGGCGGCAGCGAAGTCAGTCGCGACCTGCCGGCGCCTGGCCGCGCGCTTGACGGCGTGCATTTCGCCATGGAGTTCCTGCCGCAGCAGAACCGGGTGGTGGCCGGCGACAAGCTCAAAGGCCAGTTGCGCGCCACCGGCAAGCACGTCATCGTGATCGGCGGCGGCGACACCGGCAGCGACTGCGTCGGCACCAGCAACCGCCAGGGCGCCGCCAGCGTGACCCAGTTCGAGCTCATGCCCATGCCGCCCGAACAGGAAGACAAGCCCCTGACCTGGCCGTACTGGCCCTACCGCCTGCGCACCAGCTCCAGCCACGAAGAAGGCTGCGAGCGCCAGTTCGCCATTGCCACCAAGGAGTTCATTGCCGGCGCCGGCAAGGACAAGGGGCGCATCGTCGGGCTGAAGACCGTCGAGGTCGAATGGGCCGGCGGCAAAATGACGGAGGTCCCCGGCACCGAGAAGACTTGGCAGGCCGACCTGGTGCTGCTGGCCATGGGCTTCGTCCACCCCGTCGGCAGCGTGCTGGAGGCCTTCGGCATCGACAAGGACGCGCGCGGCAACGCCCGTGCCGGTACCGACGCCGTCACCGGCTATCGCACCAACGTCGAGCGCGTGTTTGCCGCCGGCGACATGCGCAGGGGCCAGAGCCTGGTGGTGTGGGCCATCCGCGAAGGCCGGCAGGCCGCGCGGGCGATCGACGAGGCGCTGATGGGCAGCAGCACGCTGCCGCGCTGAGCGCCGTCAAGGCACCGGCCGGGCCATGCGGCAGCTGTGCGCCATCGATGCACTGCGGGCGTCGATGCGGCGCACCACGCGAAAGCCGTAGCCCGAGCCTTCCACATCGAACGGCACGCCGGGCGCGCCCTGGCGCTCCATCACGCCCACCGCCAGCGGTTGCTGGAACTGGTGGTCGTCGGCGCGCATGCGGCCGCGCTGCCCGGCCAGCGTGACGTCGGCCTGCTCCAGCGCCTGCGCCAGTGCCAGTGCGTCATCACCGCCGGCGCGCTCGATGGCCTGCGCCAGCGCCTCGATCATGAGCTGCATGCGCAGGTGCACGTAATCGTCCTGCGGGCGGGGAAAACGCTGGCGGAACGCGCGGTAGAACGCGGCGCTCTCGGGCGTGGGCAGGTTGGGCAGCCAGTCGGCCACCGCCACCACCTTGCCAATGCCAGCCTCGCCGATGGCCGCCGGCACGCCCAGCGCATTGCCATAGAAGGTGTAGAAGCGCCCGTCGAAGCCGGCGTCGCGCGCCGCCTTGACCAGCAGCGTCAGATCGTTGCCCCAGTTGCCGGTCAGCACCGCCTGCGCGCCCGAGGCCTTGATCTTGAGCGCGTAGGGCATGAAGTCCTTCACGCGGCCGACCGGGTGCAGCTCGTCGCCGACGATGGCCACGTCAGGCCGGCGCATCCCCAGCTGCCGACGCGCCTCGCGCAGCACGGCATGACCGAAACTGTAGTCCTGCCCGATCAGGTAGATGCGCGCCAGCTGCGGATCGTCCTCGATCAGCTGCATCAGCGCCGTCATGCGCATGTCGGCGTGGGCGTCGAAGCGGAAGTGCCAGAAGCTGCACGCGGCATTGGTCAGCGCCGGATCGACCGCCGAATAGTTGAGAAACAGCACCTGGCGCTGCGGCTCGCGCGCGTTGTGCTTGTCGATGGCGTCGATCAGCGCCGCCGCGGCGCTGGACGAATTGCCCTGCAGCACCACGCGCGCGCCGCTGTCGATGGCGGCGCGCAGCATGGCCAGCGTTTCTTCGGTCTGCCCCTTGTTGTCAAAGCGCAGCAGCTCCAGCGGCCTCGTCCCCTGCGCGGTGCGCACCCCGCCGCGCGCGTTGACGCGCTCCGCGGCCCAGCTGAGGTTGCGATACACCGCCTCGCCGGTGTTGGCGAACGGCCCGCTAAGCGACTCGATCAGGGCCAGGCGGATCGGCTCGGTACGCGGGGCGCGGGTTGACGCCAGGGCGGGCAGGCTGGCGCCGAGCAGGGACAGGAGGGTGCGCAGCGCGGCGCGGCGGTGGAATGCGTGGGACATGGGTGGGCTTCAGACTTCGGAAGAAGGTGCGCAGCCGGTCGAACCGTGACGGGCGCCACGGACCAGAAGCGTTCGGTCAGGACAGGCGCTCTGGACTCTGCGCCTGCGGCGTGCGCCGGCCGGGCACGTCCACGCGGTCCAGGTAGGTGCCCAGCAGCTCGAAAAAGCGCTCATACAAAGCGGCGTCGGTGACGGTTTCACTGGCCACCTTGACCATGGAATCCATGCTGCCTTCGACCGGCAGCGACAGCGATCCCAGGCCGCCCACGCCGAGCGAGGCCGACTCCTTGATCTTGCGCACGATGTACTGCTCGCGCAAGCCGCTGACGAACACCACCGCCGCGTCGGCATCGTCGGCCTTGCTGGCGCACACCACGCGGAACTCGAGCTGCACATGATGCTCGGGGCTGGGCTGGAAGTACTTGCGGCCCGACACCTGCTCGGCCTGCGCCGTGCCCACCACGTAGCCCTGGCTCAACAAGGCGCGCCGCGCCGCTTCGCACGCGCGTGCCGGGTCGAATTTGACGTGCCGCACATAGGCTTCGCCGTCAAAGCGCTCCGGCTGGTAGCCATGCAAGGGCGCCGTGGCGGCCGGCCAGCCGGCGCACGCAGCCAGCCCGCACGGCGCCACCAGAATCAGAAAACGACGCCACATCACCACCCAAGACATCCGGATTCACTGCCTGACAGAAAACCGCAAATACTAACGCCCGGCGGGGCAGAACCGGCCCCCAGCGGCAAAAAATTCCGCCCGACGGCGAATCAGGCCGCCGTCAGCTCGTGCAGCGGCCAGCGCGGCCGCACGTCGAAGGCGTAGTCGGCGCGCGGCGCCTCGACGCCGGCCTGCACCCGCATGGCCGCCGCCAGCGCGATCATGGCGCCGTTGTCGGTGCACAGGTGCAGCTCGGGGTAGTGCACGCGCACGCCGCGAGCGGCGCAAGCCGTGTCCAGTTGCTCGCGCAGCAGTTGGTTGGCACCCACGCCGCCGGCCACCACCAGGCGCCGCAGCCCGGTCTGCGCCAGCGCCTTGAGCGATTTCTTGACCAGCACTTCGACGATCGCCGCCTGCGTGCTGGCGGCCAGGTCGGCGCGCTGCAGCTCGCAGGGCTGGTGTTCCAGCTTGCGCGCCTGCGTCAGCACCGCGGTCTTCAGGCCGGCAAAGGAAAAATCCAGGTCGCCGCTGTGCAGCAGCGGGCGCGGCAGCGCGAACGCCGTGGCGTCACCAAACTCGGCCAGCCGCGCCAGCGCTGGCCCGCCGGGGTAGCCCAGGCCCAGCAGCTTGGCCGACTTGTCGAAGGCTTCGCCGGCGGCGTCGTCGATGGTCTCGCCCAGCAGCGTGTAACGCCCCACGCCGTCGACACGCATCAGCTGCGTGTGGCCGCCGCTGACCAGCAGGGCGATGAAGGGAAATTCGGGCGGATCGCCGCTCAGGAACGGCGACAGCAGGTGCCCTTCCAGGTGGTGCACGCCCAGCACCGGCCGGCCCAGCGCCGCGCCCAGGGCGCAGGCCACGCCAGCCCCCACCAGCAGCGCGCCAGCGAGGCCGGGGCCGCGCGTGAACGCTACGATATCAATAGCTGCCAGTGCTTGCCCTGATTGCGCCAGCACCTGATTGGCCAATGGAATCACGCGCCGGATGTGGTCGCGGCTGGCCAGCTCGGGCACCACGCCGCCGTAGTCGGCGTGCATGGCCACCTGGCTGTGCAGCGCGTGGGCCAGCAGCTCGGGCACGCCGTGCGCGCGCGTGCGCACCAGCGCCACGCCGGTTTCGTCGCACGAGGATTCGATGCCCAGGACCAGTGAAGACATGGCGCGGGATTATCCGCGCCCCGGGAGCGGCAGCGGCTTCAGCCCAGGTTGCCGGAGATGTAGTTCTCCATCTGCTCGATCATGAAGCGCTGCGCCTGCAACTGCGCGTTGACCAGGTCGCCGATGGACACCAGCCCGACCAGCTTGCCGCCGTCGACCACCGGCAGGTGGCGCAGCCGCCCCTTGGTGATCACGCCCAGGCATTCCTGCACCGTCTGGTGCGGATTGACCACGTACAGGCGCGTGGTCATGACGTCGGCCAGCAGCGTGTCGGCCGACGCCAGGCCCTTGAGCACCAGGCGGCGCGCATAGTCGCGCTCGGTGAAGATGCCCAGCAGCGCGTCGCCCTGCACGATGAGCACCGAGCCGATGTTGCGGTCGGCCATGATTTGCAGCGCCTCGCGCACGTTGGCGGTGGGCGGCAGCGTCGCCAGCGTCGTGCCCTGGCGCGAATTCAGAATCTCGGCGACGGTGTGCATGAGGATCCTCCTGGCATGGCTGAAATGAATACGTCGGAATACGTCGATACGTCGGAATCAGACATTTTGCCGACTTTGGCCGCGTTGGGAAGTGCTTGCGTCAAATTCTGTGCAGATACCACGGCGCCAGCGCGTCGGCCCGCGATTTGGCGGCACAATGGTTTCGATGTACGCCGCCGTCGCTCTCATTTGAATAGCTGCCAACGACCGCTGTGTACAGCTTTGTGACCGATTTGAATTTTCCATTCCACTGTCCAGCCGCATGGCCGCCGCCCTCACCGTCATCTCCTCCATGGCCACCCGCAAGCTGCTGGCCGAGCTGCTCGCCAGCCTGCCCGGCGTCCCGGCAACGGTCGAATCGGTCGGCGGCGTCGACGCCGCGCGGCGCGTGGCGGCCGGCGAGGCGTTCGACGCCGTGGTGCTGGGCGCCGACGCCATCGACCGACTGATGGCCGACGACCACCTGCGCGCCGGCAGCCGGGTCGACCTGGTGCGCTCGGGCGTGGCGCTGGCCGTGCGTGCCGGCGCGCCGCGGCCGGACCTGAGCAGCGCGCAGGCGGTGAAGGCGGCCGTGCTGGCGGCGCGCCACATCGGCTATTCAACCGGTCCCAGCGGCGTGGCGCTGGCCGCGCTGTTCGAGCGCTGGGGCATCGCCGGGCAGGTGCAGGCCAAGCTGGTGGTGCCGCCGCCCGGCACGCCAGTGGGCGCGCTGATCGCCAGCGGCGAGATCGAACTGGGTTTTCAGCAGCTGAGCGAGCTGATGTTCCTGCCCGGCATCGACGTCGTCGGCCCGCTGCCGGACGAGATCCAGATCACCACGGTCTTTGCCGGCGCCGTGGCCAGCGCGTCGCGCCAGCCGCAGGCCGCGCGCGCCCTGCTGGAGGCCCTGGCCGACCCGGCCCTGACCGCCATCAAGCGCGCCAACGGCATGGACAGCGCCTGAGCCCGGCCGGCCTGCCATGAAGGGCGACCCCGAAACCACCCTGGCCATGGTGCTGCGCGGCGCGCGCCAGGCGCTGCAGGCCGAGCGCCGCCCGCTGCCCCAGCCCGGCCCCGGCCAGGTGCGCCTGCGCGTGCGCGCCTGCGCCGTCTGCCGCACCGACCTGCACCTGCAGGACGGTGATCTGCTCATGGCGCGCTGGCCAGTGGTGCCGGGCCACGAGGTGGTCGGCGCGGTGGACGCCCTGGGTCCCGGCGTGACCGCGCTGCGCCTGGGCCAGCGCGTCGGCGTGCCCTGGCTGGGGGGCGCCTGCGGCCGGTGCCGCTACTGCCTGGCAGGCCAGGAAAACCTGTGCGACGCGCCCGAGTTCACTGGCTGCACCCTCGACGGCGGCTTTGCCACGCATGCCGTGGCCGACGCCCGCTTCTGCGTGCCGCTGGACCGGCTGGCGCTGGACGACGCCAGCGCCGCCCCGCTGCTGTGCGCCGGCCTGATCGGCTGGCGCTCGCTGCGCCTGGCGGGCGATGACGCGCGCGTGCTGGGCCTGTACGGCTTCGGCGCGGCCGCCCACCTGATCGCTCAGGTGGCGGTGGCGCAGGGGCGGCGCGTGCACGCCTTCACGCGCGCGGGCGATGTGGCGGCCCAGCAGCACGCGCGCGCCCTGGGCTGCGTGTGGGCGGGCGACGCCGAGCAGGCCCCGCCCGAGCCGCTGGACGCCGCCATCCTGTTTGCCCCGGTCGGCGAACTGGTGCCGATGGCGCTGCGGGCCGTGCGCAAGGGCGGGCGCGTGGTGTGCGGGGGCATCCACATGAGCGACATCCCCAGCTTTCCATACGCCCTGCTGTGGCAGGAGCGGCAGCTGCGCTCGGTGGCCAACCTGACGCGCGCCGACGCGCAGGAGTTCTTTGCCGCGCTGCAAACCCTGCCGCCGCTGCGGGTGCGCACCACGCCCTATCCGCTGCAGGCCGCGCAGCAGGCCATGGACGACCTGCGGGCAGGGCGCTTTCAGGGCGCGGCGGTGCTGCTGCCGGATTGACGCCGACGGCGGGGCATCGCCCGTCGTCCAAGCATCAAAAGTGCCGCTGGCGCTTGTGCAACCAGCGCAAGCAGCTCTATATTTTATAGCAAACCAATGCCGGCAAAAGCCGCTCAATGTTCGTGGTCCGCGGCCTTCTTGAGCGATTTCTCGGTGAACAGGAACTCGCGCAGCTCCTTGTCGAACACCTTGTTGTTGCGGCGGATCCACTCCAGCGCCATGGCGGCGTGCTCGATCTCCTCGTCGCGGTTGTGCTCCAGCACCGCCTTCAGCTCGGGGTCGGTGCAGGCGTCGGCGCGCTGGTTGTACCAGTCCACCGCCTCCAGCTCCTCCATCAGCGACACGATGGCGCGGTGCATGTTCTTGGTGGCGTCGGACAGGTCACGAGGATCTTCGTGGAACTGGGTGCTCGACATGGGATTCTTCTCCTCGTTGGGGTGGGACAATTGCGTGCCCCACTGTAGCGCCATGAGCCTGCCCCTGACCCACCCCGACCTGCGCGCCCTGCTGGCGGCCACCCTGGCGGCGACGCCGTCCGCCGGCGCGGTGATCTGCCTGTGCGCCGCCTGGTGCGGCACCTGCCGCGCGTTCGAGCCGGGCTTCCGGCAGGCCGCGCTTGCTCACCCGGGCCTGGCGTTCCGCTGGCTGGACGTGGAGGACGAAGCCGACGCCCTGGGCGATCTGGACATCGAGACCTTCCCCACCCTGGTCATCGGCGCCGCCAATGGCGCACCGCGCTTTGCCGGCCCGGTGCCGCCGCAGCCGGCCCAGATCGGCCGTCTGCTGCACAGCCTGGGCTTGTGAGCCAGGCGAGCGGGGTATCCTTGACGCTGGTCAATTGAGTGGCGGCCACCGGCACCGCACAATCCTTCTCATGTCGATCAGTTCGTACATCAAGATCATCGGCCGCGCCGCCCCCGGCGCGCAGCCGCTGTCGCGCGAGCAGGCGGCCGACCTGATGGGCCAGGTGCTCGACGGCAGCTGCACCGATCTGGAGATCGGCGCCTTCTGCGTGGCCATGCGCATCAAGGGCGAAACGCCGGAAGAAATGGCCGGCTTCCTGGACGCCGTGCATGCGCGCATGAATCGCCTGCCGGCCAGCGATCGCCCGGTGGTGGTGCTGCCCAGCTACAACGGCGCGCGCCGGCTGCCGGTGCTGACGCCGCTGCTGGCGCTGATGTTGGCGCGCAAGGGCCTGCCGGTGCTGCTGCACGGCGCCTCGACCGAGGACGGCCGCGTGACCAGCCGGGACGTGCTGGCCCAGTTGGGCATCGGCACCCATGCGCCGGCCGATCGCATCGCCAGCGGCCGTGTGCACGTGGTGCCCACCGAACGCCTGCTGCCCGGCCTCAAGCGCCTGCTGGACGCGCGCCGCGCCATCGGCCTGCGCAACACCGGCCACGCCCTGGTCAAGATGATGAACCCCATCGACGGGCCAGCCCTGGTGGTGACCAGCTACACCCACCCCGAATACGCCGCCTCCATGGCCACCACCTTCGACCTGTTCGACACCGCCGCGCTGCTGCTGCGCGGCACCGAGGGCGAGCCGGTGGCCGACGCGCGCCGCACGCCGCGCATGGTGCTGGTGAACGACGGCGTGGCGCAGTGCGTGCAGGAGGCGCAGGTCGGCCCGCTCACCAGCTTGCCGCGGGTGCCGACCATCATCGACGCCGCCACCACCGCCGACTTCACCCGCGCCGTGATGGAAGGCCGCCTGCCGGCGCCCGCCCCCGTCACCCTGCAGGTGGAGCACATCGTGCGCGCCTGCAAGGCGCTGGAAGCCGCGTACGATCCGACCCTGCTGCAACCCTTGGTGACCCCGGCATGAGCTCCTCTTCACCCGGCCATGTCACGCTCGTGGGCGCCGGCCCCGGCGACCCCGAGCTGCTGACGCTCAAGGCCGTGCGCGCCATCCAGGCCGCCAGCGTGATCCTGGTCGACGACCTGGTGGGCGATGGCGTGCTGGCGCATGCCCGGCCAGACGCCCGCATCACCTACGTCGGCAAGCGCGGCGGCTGCCAGAGCACGCCGCAGGCCACCATCGAGCAGCTCATGCTGCAGGCCGCGCTGGCGGGCGAAAACGTGGTGCGCCTGAAGGGCGGCGACCCCTTCATTTTCGGCCGCGGCGGCGAGGAGGTGGACAGCCTGCGCCGCGCCGGCATCGAACCGGTGATCGTCAACGGCATCACCGCCGGCCTGGCGGCGCTGAGCAGCCTGGGCGCGCCGCTCACGCACCGCGACTACGCGCAGGGCGTGGTGTTCGTCACCGGCCATCCGCAGAAGGACGGCCCGGGCGTCGACTGGGCGCGCCTGGCCGAATCGGCGCGCGAACTGCGCCTGACGCTGGTGATCTACATGGGCATCAGCAGCGCCGCGCGCATCCAGGCCGGGCTGCTGACGGCCCTGCCCGCCGACACCCCGGTGGCGGTGATCGAGCGCGCCAGCCTGCCGGCGCAGCGCCAGTGCGTCACCCGACTGGGCGATCTGCTGGCCGACCTGCGCCAGTGCGGCCTGGGCAGCCCGGCCGTGGTGGTGGTGGGCGACGTGGTGCGCGGCGTGGCGGCGGCCCACCAGCACCAGCCCCTGCTCAGCACCGCCTGAACCGCGCCCCGGCATATGGCTGCGGCGGGCGCCTTCGACGCCGTCATCCTGGGCGCCGGCGCCGCCGGCCTGCTGTGCGCCGCGCGGGCCGGCCAGCGCGGGCTGCGCGTGCTGCTGATCGACCACGCCGAGCGCGTGGCCGAGAAGGTGCGCATCTCCGGCGGCGGACGCGCCAACTTCACCAACCGCGAGCTCGATGCGGCAACGCCCGAGCGGCACTACCTGAGCGCCAACCCACGCTTTTGTCGCTCGGCGCTGGCGCGCTTTCGGCCGCCCGACTTCATCGCCCTGCTCGAGCGCCACGGCATCGGCTGGCATGAAAAACACCGCGGCCAGCTGTTTTGCGACCGCTCGGCGCGTGATCTGATCGACATGCTGCTGGCCGAATGCGCCGCCGCCACCGCACACGGCGGCCGGGTCGAGCGCTGGCAGCCGTGCCGCGTCGAGCGCGTCGAATTCATGGCAAAAATCGACTCCATCGCCCAATCAGCAAGCGCCAGCAGCTACATTATTCATAGCGATCGGGGCGCCGTGACCAGCCCCGCGCTGGTCGTCGCCACCGGCGGGCTGTCGATCCCCAAGATCGGCGCCAGCGGCCTGGGCCTGGCGCTGGCGCGGCAGTTCGGCCTGCCGCTCGTGCCCACCCGCCCCGGCCTGGTGCCGCTGACCTTCGATGCCGCGGCCTGGGCGCCCTATGCGCCGCTGGCCGGCGTGTCGCTGCCGGTGCGCATCGCCACCGGCCGCAAGGCGCAGCGCGCCGAATTCCACGAAGACCTGCTGTTCACCCACCGCGGGCTGTCCGGCCCGGCGGTGCTGCAAATCTCCAGCTACTGGCAACCCGGCACGCCGATCGACATCGACCTGGCCCCCGGCGTCGACCTGCTGGCCGAACTGCAGGCCGCCAAGGCGCGCTCGCGCCGGCTGATCGCCAACGAACTGGCCCAGTGGCTGCCGGCCCGCCTGGCCGAGGCCTGGTGCGCGCGGCAGCCGGCCTGGCAGCGCCCCATCAACGAGGCCGGCGACAAGGCGCTGGCGCAGCTGGCCGAGCGCCTGCAGCACTGGGAGCTCACGCCCACCGGCACCGAGGGCTACGCCAAGGCCGAGGTCACCGTGGGCGGCGTGGACACCCGGGCGCTGTCCTCGCGGACGCTGGAGGCCAGCGGCCAGCCGGGGCTGCACTTCATCGGCGAGGTGGTCGACGTCACCGGCTGGCTGGGGGGCTACAACTTCCAGTGGGCCTGGGCCAGCGCCGCCGCCTGCGCCGACGCCCTTGCCGCCACGGCGCAATGATCTATAATCGTGGGCTTTGCTGGCAAAAGCCCCGCCGGCCAAATACCAGTTATTGTGCGGGGCATGTTTTGCGGCGCATGGCGATGTGCCGGTGGGCGGGGCCTGATCTACCCCGCTGCATCACCGCCTTCACCCTCTGGCCGCGTATTCAACGGAAATTGAATGACCACCATCCGCGTTAAAGAAAACGAGCCGTTTGACGTCGCGCTGCGCCGCTTCAAGCGCACCATCGAAAAGCTGGGCCTGCTGACCGAGTTGCGCGCCCGCGAGTTCTACGAGAAGCCCACCGCCGAGCGCAAGCGCAAGAAGGCCGCCGCCGTCAAGCGCCACCACAAGCGCGTGCGCAGCATGCAGCTGCCCAAGAAGCTGTACTGATCGGCTTCTTTCGCCACCCTTCAAAGGCTCGCCGGGGACGCTCAGCGGGCCTTTTTGCTTTCCGCCATCAAAATCGCCATGACCCTCAAGGACCAGATCACCGAAGACATGAAGACCGCCATGCGCGCCAAGGACAGCGCGCGGCTGGGCACCATCCGCCTGCTGCAGGCGGCGATGAAGCAAAAGGAAGTCGATGAGCGCGTCACCCTGGACGACGCCGCCGTCGTCGCCATCGTCGACAAGCTGATCAAGCAGCGCAAGGACAGCATCGCCGCCTTCACCCAGGCCGGCCGCCAGGACCTGGCCGACCAGGAAGCCGCCGAGATCCAGGTGCTGCAGGCCTACCTGCCGGCGCGCCTGTCGGTCGACGAGATCGCCGCCGAGGTGCGCGCCATCGTCGCCGAACTGGGCGCCAGTGGCCCGGGCGACATGGGCAAGGTGATGGGCGCGGTCAAGACCCGCCTGGCCGGCAAGGCCGAGATGGCCGCCGTCAGCGCGGCGGTCAAGGCGGCACTGGGTGGCACAAACTCCTGAAATGATAGCTGCCAGCGCTTTCCCAGAAAGCGCCAGGCAGCGATTTCATTCATAGTCCGGCGGCATGGCGGCACCAGCGGCCGACCACCCGCCCAGTCACATTTCGACGCAAACTGCGGCCGGACTTTGCACGCCCGACACCTGGCCGGGCAAACCGCCGGCGGTGCTGGCGCGTTGAATGGGAGCCGGTACAGCCTGGACTTCCTGTGCCGGCCCGACACAGGCCATGGCATCTGTTTTTTCCCGTTTCTCCTGGCGCCGCTGGTGTGGCGGCGCCCTGCTGCTGGCGCCGCTGCTCGGCTGGGCGCAGGTCGACCCACCGGCCCGCGTGGCCTACGTCAGCGCGCTGGAAGGCGCAGCGCAGATCGCCACCGACGGCCGCCACCTGCAGCCGGCCGGCCTGAACTGGCCGGTGAGCACCGGCACCCGGCTGCTGGTCGACCCCGGCACGCGCGCCGAGCTGCAGGGCGGCTGGACCGCCGCGCGCCTGGCCGGCCCGGCCGATCTGAGCATCACCCGGCTCGACGACGACACCACCCAGCTGGCGCTGACCGACGGCAGCCTGTCGCTGCGCGTGCGCCAGCTGCAACCGGGCGAGCGGATCGAGATCGACACCCCGCAGCTGGCCGTGGTGGCCCAACAGCCCGGCGAATACCGCGTCGACGTCGACCCGCGCGGCAACACCACGCGCCTGACGGTGCACGCCGGCAGCGCCACGGTGTATGGCGGCACCGGCCAGTCGGCCGGCGTGGGCAACCGCCAGCAGGTGACGTTTGTCGGGCGCGATCTGCTCGTCACCCAGGCCGCCCCGGCGCTGCGCGACGGCTTCGACCAGTGGGTCGCCACGCGCGACGCGCTGGAGGAGCGCTCCCGCTCGGCGCAGTATCTGCCGCGCGATGTGCCCGGTTACGCCCAGCTCGACGCCTGGGGCGAGTGGGCACAGGATGCCACTTACGGCAGCGTCTGGTACCCGACCCGCACCGTGGCCGACTGGGCGCCGTACCGCTACGGCCGCTGGGCCTGGGTCGAGCCCTGGGGTTGGACCTGGGTGGACGACGCGCCCTGGGGCTTCGCCCCCTCGCACTACGGCCGCTGGACGCAGATCGGCCCGCGCTGGGCCTGGGTGCCCGGGCGCTTCGGGCCGCGCCCGGTGTATGCGCCGGCACTGGTGGCCTTCGTCGGCGGCGGCAGCGGCAGCCTGAGCTGGGGTGTGTCGCTGGGCAGCGGCGCGCCTGGCGCGGCCTGGTTTCCGCTGGCCCCGGGCGAACCCTGGACACCGCACTACCACGCCAGCGACCGCTACCGCCGCGGCCTGAACTGGGACGACGGGCGCGAGCGCGTGCGCCCGCCGCCGGACAGCTATTTCTTCCAGCGCCGGCCGGGCGCCATCAGCGTGGCGCCGGTGGACCATTTCGGCGGCGGTGGAGACCGTGGCCGCCGCCCGCATTTCGGCGACGGCAGCCGGCTGCCGCCGGGGGCGCTGGCCGAAGGCCGCGTGGTGGCGCCGCCGCCCCGCGCCTACGTGCCGGGCCTGGCCACGCAGGCCCCGCTGCCCCCACCGCGCCCCGGCGGCACGGTGATGCCCAGCCCACGCCCACCCCCCGGCGCCGGCGTCGATCGCGACTTCCCACCGCCCGGCGTGCACCCGCCCCGCCCCGGCGACGGCGCCCAGCGGCCCGACCGGCCGATACCGCCGCGCGCACCCGGCCTGCCGGGCGATGACCGCCGCGAGCGCGACCGCTGGCTGCGCGATCCCGGCCCGCGCAGCGGCCTGCCGCCGCCCACGCCGGTCACACCACCCGATGCCACGGCGCGCGAGCAGCAGCTTCAGCGGCAGTTGCAGCAGCGCCAGGAAGCCCTGGTGCGCGAGCGCCAGCAGCGCGAGGCCCAGCAACCGCTGCCGATGCAAGCCCTGCCGCCCGTCGCCCGACCGCCCCAGCCGCCACCGATGGAGCAGGCGCCGCGTGTGTTCGAGCGCGCCGCGCCACCCTGGCGAGCGCCACCACCGAGCGAAGGCCGCGGCATGCCGCCGCCGCCACGCACGCCACCGGTGTTCGAGTCGCGGCCGATGCCGCCGCGCGAGCCGGGCACCTTCGCGCCACGCGAGCAAAGGGTGCGCGAGCCACAGCCGCGCCAGCGCGAATTCGAGCCGCACGAACGCCGGGAGCGCGCCCCGGCCCGGATCTCGCCCGAAGGCATGGGCGGCTGAGCCGGGCCGGCGCTCAGGCGCTCAGTTGCCCGCCACCGTCATGCGGTCGATCAGCACCGAACCGACGGTCTTGGAGCCGAAGGTGTAGGCATCGGCCCCCACGGCCTGGATGCCCATGAACATGTCGCGCAGGTTGCCGGCGATGGTGATTTCCTGCACCGGGTAGGCGATGCGGCCGTTCTCGACCCAGAAGCCGCTGGCGCCGCGCGAATAGTCGCCGGTGACGTAGTTCACGCCCTGGCCCATCAGCTCGGTGACGAACAGGCCGGTGCCCAGCTTGCGCAGCATCTCGTCGAGGTCGTCGCCCGGCTGCGTCAGGCGCGAGGCCAGCACCAGGTTGTGCGAGCCGCCGGCGTTGCCGGTGGTCTTCATGCCCAGCTTGCGCGCCGAATACGAGCTGAGGAAGTAGCCCTGCAGCCGGCCGGCGTCGACCACCTGGCGCGGCCGCACGCGCACGCCCTCCTCGTCGAACGGCGACGAGCCCTTGCCGCCGCGCACGAACGGGTCTTCGCTGATGTCGATGTGCGCGGGAAACACCGGCTTGCCCAGCGAATCGAGCAGGAACGAGGTGCGCCGGTACAGCGCGCCGCCGCTGACCGCCTGCACCAGGCTGCCCAGCAGGCCGGCGGCCAGCGGCGACTCGAACAGCACCGGGCAGGCGCCGGTGGCGATCTTGCGGCCGCGCAGGCGGCTGAGGGCGCGCTCGGCCGCGTAGCGACCCACGGCCTCGGGCGCCGCCAGTTCGCGCGCGTCGCGCATCGAGCTGTACCAGTAGTCGCGCTGCATGTCCTCGCCCTTGCCGGCGATCGGCGCCACCGAAAGGCTGTGGCGCGAGCTGGCGTAGCCGCCGCGAAAGCCGTGCGTGTGGGCGCTGAAGAAATGGCTTTGCTGCGCCGACACGCTGGCGCCTTCGCTGTTGGTGATGCGCCGGTCGACGGCGAAGGCGGCGCGCTCGCAGGCCAGCGCCAGCTCGGCCGCCTGCTCGCTGGTGATCGGCCAGGGGTGGAACAGGTCCAGGTCGCGCTGCTCGCCGGGCGGTGCCACGTCGGCCTCGTCGGGCAGGCCGGCGGCCGGGTCTTCGGCGGTGAAGCGGGCGATGTCGTAGGCCGCCTGCACGGTGCGCTCGATGGCGGCGCGCGAAAAATCCGAGGTGCTGGCGTTGCCGCGGCGCTGGCCCAGGTACACCGTCACGCCCAGCGACTTGTCGCGGTTGCGCTCCACCGTCTCCAGCTCGCCCTTGCGCACGCCCACGCTCAGGCCCACGCCCTCGGAGGCCTCGGCGCCGGCGTCGCTGGCACCCAGCGCCCTGGCGTGGGCGACGGCCGCGTCCACCAGGTCCTCGAAAAAGGCGCGGGAATAAGAAAAGCCCGGCAACGGGCGAGCAGTGTCTTGCATGGTGGCGGCTATCATACTTGCGGACTTTTGAAGCTTTTCCCCTATGTCCCGCAAACCCCGAAAAGGCTATTACGTGCGCGGCCAGTTCGTCGCCGAAGGCAGCGAACTGGACCAGGAGCTGCGCCGCGAACAGCTGGCCGACGGCCCCAGCAAGACCGAGCTGAAGGCGCAAAGCGCCGAGCTGCAGGCGCTGGGCGAGCAGCTGCTGGGCCTGCGCGCCAACCTGCTGGAGCCGCTGGCGCTGCCGGCCCGGCTGCTGGACGCGCTGGACGAGCTGCAGCGCATCAGCAACTTCGAGGGCAAGCGGCGCCAGAGCCAGTACGTCGGCAAGCTGATGCGCCAGCTGCCGGGCGAGGACGTGGCCGCCATCCGCGCCGCGCTGCATGAGCAGCGCCAGGGCGCCGCGCGCGACACCCTGCGCCTGCACGCCGCCGAGCACTGGCGCGAGCGCCTGGCCACCGACGACACCGCGCTGGCCGCCTGGATCACCCAGTTTCCTGATACCGACGCGCAGCAGTTGCGCGCCCTGGTGCGCCAGGCGCGCAAGGACGCGCCGACGCCGCAGGACGACGCCACGGCGCGCGCCCACGGCCAGGCGGCGCGCCACGGCCGCGCCTGGCGCGAGCTGTTCCAGCTCATCCAGGCGGCGCTGGCGCGCGCCGAGGCGGCCGGCCCCGGCCTGGACGATGAGCCGCCCTATGCCGATGACACCCGCGCCGGCTGAGCGTCGGCAGCTTCTGTTTCGATAGCTATTTCCATGAATTTCCACGACCCCGTCACCATCGGCATCGTCTCCATCAGCGACCGTGCCTCCAGCGGCGCCTACGAAGACAAGGGCCTGCCCGCGCTGCAGGACTGGCTGGGTCGGGCGCTGAAGAACCCGATCCGCTTCGAGCCGCGCCTGATCCCGGACGAGCAGGACGGCATCAGCCGCACGCTGGTTGAGCTGGTCGACGCCGGCTGCGCCCTGGTTCTGACCACCGGCGGCACCGGCCCGGCGCCGCGCGACGTCACGCCCGAGGCCACACTGGCGGTGGCCGACAAGCTGATGCCCGGCTTTGGCGAGCAGATGCGCCAGATCAGCCTGGCCTTCGTGCCCACCGCCATCCTGTCGCGGCAAGTCGCCGTCATCCGGGGCAAGAGCCTGATCATCAACCTGCCCGGCCAGCCCAAGGCCATCGCCGAGACGCTGGAGGGCCTGAAGAACGCCGACGGCCAGCCCCAGGTGCATGGCATCTTCGCCGCCGTGCCCTACTGCATCGACCTGATCGGCGGGCCCTACCTGGAAACCGACGACGCGGTGTGCCAGGCCTTCCGGCCGAAGAACGCGCAGCGCCCGCCCCGGGCCTGACGCCGCCGCCTGGCCGGCCGTGGCGGAACGTCCTCGGTCCGGCTCCGCGCTCGCTATCGAAACAGAAGCTGCTGGCGCACAATGGGCGCGCGCTGGAGCCCAAAAATACGGATCAATTGGTCGCCAAACGTGACCGCTTCACCAGGGCGCGGTAACCCCTGGTTGCCTCTGGGCCTGGCTTGTCACACCCGAATGGGGGATCGGCGCCAAGATGCGGCCCATGCAAGGAATCACCCCCATGACAAGCCCATCACCCCGTCTTCGCCACCTCGCCCTCGCCGCCGCCCTGCTGGCCGGCCTGGCCAGCACCGGCTGCGCCAGCCGCCCCACCAATGCCCAGATCGGCACCGGCGTCGGTGCGGTGGTTGGCGGCGCCACCGGCCATGTGCTGTTTGGCGGGCCGCTGGGCACCATCGGCGGCGCTGCCGCCGGCGCGCTGATCGGCAACGAGGTCGGCAAGAACCAGCGGCGCTGACGCGCGGCGATCACTTGCCGACCAGCTGGTTCAGCTTGTCGGCCTCGAAGCTCTCCTGCTTCGAGGCGTCGTCCGGCACGCAGTCCGGGTCGATCTGGCAGGCCAGCTTCTCCACCGCCTGCCACAGCAGGGCGATCTGGTGTTCGTGCGTGGCGGTGCCGTCGATCAGCCCGCGCAGCGCCTGGCTGACCGGATCGTCGCTCTGCGTGACACCATAGGCCGAAAAACCCATCTTGGCCGCCGCTTCCTCGCGCCGGGTCAGCTCGTCGGCCAGGATGATGCGCGCCGGGTTGCCCACCGCCGTGGCGCCGGCCGGCACCGGCTTGGTGACCACCGCGCTGGAGCCGATCTTGGCGCCGTCGCCCACGGTGAAGCCGCCCAGGATCTGGCTGGACGCGCCCACCACCACGCCCTTGCCCAGCGTCGGGTGGCGCTTGCTGCCCTTGGCCAGCGAGGTGCCGCCCAGCGTGACGCCCTGGTAGATGGTGCAATCGTCGCCGATCTCGGCGGTCTCGCCAATCACCACACCCATGCCGTGATCGATGAACACGCGCTCGCCGATCTTCGCGCCCGGGTGGATCTCGATGCCGGTCAGGAAGCGCCCCCAGTGCGAGATCCAGCGCGCCAGCCAGTGCCAGCCGGCGTTCCACAGCGGGTGCGCCAGCCGGTGCAGCACCAGGGCATGGAAGCCCGGATACGAAAACACCACGTCCCACACGCTGCGCGCGGCGGGATCGCGTTCCAGGATGGCCTGGGTGTAGGAGCGGATACGGGACCACATGGGGGGTGAAAGTCTAGCGCGGCGGCGCCGCGTCCGCGCGCGCCGGCGCGTGGCCGGCCACCGCGGCGTCCTGCATGGCGCGGGCGATGCCACGCAGGATGTGAAGCTCTTCCAGCGTCGGCTGGGCGCGGTTGAACAGCTGCCGCAGGCGCGGCATCAACTTCCTGGGCGCGGCGGGGTCGAGAAAGCCGACGTCGATCAGCGCCTGCTCCCAGTGCGCCAGCATGGCGGCCAGCTGCGCGGCATCGGCATGGCGCGGCGCGGCGGTCGCGGGCGTGACGTCAAAGCCGCCAAAGCGCGCCGCCAGCGCCTGCCGCCAGTCGTAGGCGAGCAGCTGCACGGCGGCGGCCAGGTTGAGCGAACCGTAGTCCGGGTCGGTCGGAATGCTGAGCGCGACATGACAGCGGTACACGTCCTGGTTGCGCATGCCGTAGCGCTCGGAGCCGAACAGGAAGGCCACGCCCTGCGCCGATTCAAGATCAAAATCGACCGCCGGCGCTTGCTGGTCGAGCGTCAGCAGCTCCTTTTTCAATAGCAAATCAAAGTGGTCGCGCGGCGCCCGCGTGGGCGGCCCGAAGTCGCGCGGCGTCATCGCCGTGGCGCACAGGTGGGTCATGCCGACGAGCGCCTCGTCCAGCGTGGCCACGCAGCGCGCGCGCGCCAGCACGTCCGCGGCGCCGCTGGCGCGCTCGACGGCTTCGGGCCGGCTCAAAACGTCGGGCCAGCGCGGGTTGACCAGCACCAGGTCGTCGAAGCCCATCACCTTCATGGCGCGCGCCACCGCGCCGACGTTGCCGGCGTGGCTGGTCTCGATCAATACGAAGCGGGTGCGCGGGGGGCTCATGGGCGCGATTGTCGCCTTGCCGATAACATGCGCGGCTTGTTTCCGTCTCACACCAGCGCCTTCATGACCACCACGCACATCGCCAACGTCACCCTCGACACCCAGGCCAACGTCTACTTTGACGGCAAGTGCGTCTCGCACGGCTTTCAGCAGGCCGACGGCCGCCGCGCCAGCGTCGGCGTGATCCTGCCGGCCACCCTCACCTTCAACACCGGCGCCGCCGAGGTCATGGAATGCGTGGCCGGCGGCTGCGAATACCGCCTGGCCGGCGACAGCGACTGGAAAGCCTGCGGGCCGGGCCAGCGTTTCAGCATCCCGGCCAACTCCTCGTTCGAGATCCGCGTCGCCGAGGCCTACCACTACATCTGTCACTTCGGCTGACCCGCGATGGCTGTCCCGCACCCCGCCAGCGACGCCCGCCTGATTGATTCGCGCACCGCCGCCTGGCGCCTGCTGGTGGTGGTGCTGCTGGTGACGCTGGGCAACAGCGCCATGTACGTGGTGTCGGTGGTGCTGCCGGCGGTGCAGGCCGAATTCGGCATCGGCCGCGCCGGTGCCTCGCTGCCCTACACCCTGATGATGGTGTGCCTGGGCATCGGCGGCCTGTGGACCGGCCTGTGGGCCGACCGCTGGGGCATCGCCCGCGTGCTGTGGCTGGGCTCGGCCGCCGTCGGCGCCGGCTACGTGCTGGCGGCGCTGTCGGGCAACGTGTGGCTATTCGGCCTGGCCCACGGCCTGCTGGGGCTGCTGGGCGGCGCCGCCACCTTCGCGCCGCTGATGGCCGACACCGGCCTGTGGTGGCACCGGCGGCGCGGCATTGCCATGGCCATCTGCGCCAGCGGCAACTACATCGCCGGCACGCTGTGGCCGCCGCTGGCGCAATGGGGCATCACCCACTACGGCTGGCGGCCGACCTATGTCGTGCTGGGGCTGGTATGCGGCACGGGCATGGCGCTGCTGGCGCTGGCCATGCGCCGGCCGCCGCCCGCGCTGTCGGCCCATCCGACCAGCCAGGGCGCCGCGGCGGCGCGCGTCACGCCATGGCCCCCGGAGCGCCCGTTCGGCCTGGCGCCGGCGCAGGCGCAGTGGCTGCTGTGCGTGGCCGGCGTGGCCTGCTGCGTGGCCATGTCGATGCCGCAGGTGCACATCGTGGCCTATTGCACCGACCTGGGCTACGGCGCGGCGCGCGGCGCCGAGATGCTGTCGCTGATGCTCGCCAGCGGCATCGTCAGCCGCCTGGTGTCGGGCTGGATCTGCGACCACATCGGCGGCATCCGCACGCTGCTGCTGGGCTCGGCCCTGCAGGGCGTGGCGCTGCTGATGTTCCTGCCGGTCGACGGCCTGGTGCCGCTGTACGTGGTGTCGGCGCTGTTCGGGCTGTTCCAGGGCGGCATCGTGCCGTCCTACGCCATCATCGTGCGCGAACACTTCGCGCCGCGCGAGGCCGGCGCCCGCACCGGCGCGGTGATCATGGCCACGCTGCTGGGCATGGCCCTGGGCGGCTGGATGAGCGGCTGGGTGTTCGACCTGACCGGCAGCTACCGCGCCGCCTTCATCAACGGCATCGGCTGGAACCTGCTGAACCTGGCCATCGCCAGCTGGCTGCTGTGGCGCACGCGCGGGCCGGGCCTGCGGCTGGCGGCGCTGCGCTGAGGGCTGCCACCAAATCGCACCGACCGGCGCCTCACACGCCCGAACGGCGCCATCAACGGGCATGCCCGCAAGGGGAAAGGGTACGCCCGGCCCATGCCGCGCGCCGTGCAGACCATGCACGCCACGGAAAGCCCGGCCATCGCGGCGCGTGACCGGCGCTTGCGCATTGGGCTTGACTGCGCCACCCCAACAGGAAGAAGCTGTGGCCATCGACCGCTGGTCCAGTCGCCCCACCGGCCCCGCCCTGCCCGACACCAGGGAGCCCGAACACCCGAAGTCCCCTCAGGATTCACCCTAATGGTATTCTTGAATTGCCTATTTTAAAATTTGCGTTCCGTTTAATAGAATTTTTGAGCGATTGTCGAACCTCCATCCCAGGCAGGCGATTCGTCCATGACCACAAGACTACTGGTAGGCGCCATCAGCGGTGAAGCCACCCGCCTGGCCACCCGGGTGCTTGACCACCTGCTGAGCAGCCCGGTGGCGCGCTGCGGCGCGCTGTCGCCCTGGCCGGCGCACGCGATCACGGACCAGAATGAGCAGCAGCCGCTGCTGGCTTTCACGCGCATGCTCAGCCATGCCGCACAGCAAAGCGGCCGCCAGCAGCTGGGGCTGGAGATGGCCGCCTTTGAGTCCGAGTCGACCCCCAGCATCTTTGGCGAGCTGTTCACCTGCGCGCCCACGCTCGGCGACGCACTGCATGCCCTGGCGCGCTACTTTCCCGTCAGCCAGACCGGCACCACGGTCGCGCTGACGCAGTCGCACGGCATCGCCCATTTGTCCTACCAGATTCGCGACCCGGCGGTGGGCGACCCGCTGCACGATGCCGCCTACACGCTGGGCAAGATTCAGCGCTCCCTGCGGCGCTGCGCCGGGTCGTCCTGGCGGCTCGATCACGTCACGCTGGCGGTGCCCGCCCCGGGCGGCACCGACGCTTATCAGCGATTTTTCGGCGCGCCCGTGGTTTGCAACGCCGCCTACACCGGCCTGCATTTCTCAGCCCGGGCCCTGGAGCGCCCGATCCCCACCGCCGACGCCCGGCGCTACCGCAACTTCTGCGCGCAGCTGGAGCTGCGCATGCCCCGCTCCGCCACCCCGGGGCTGCTGGGTGACGCGCTGCGGACCTGGATGACCTACGCCGCCAGGGAGGGCCGCGCGACGCTGGAGCAGGCCGCCAGCGACTTCGGCGTCACGCCGCGCACGCTGCAACGCCGCCTTCAGGAGCAAGGCGTCGGCTTTCAGGACCTGCTGGCCCAAGTGCGCATGCAGACCGCCTGTCGTCTGCTGAGCGAGAGCCGGTTACCCGTCACGCGGATCGCCGAGCAGTTGGGTTTCAGCGAAACCAGCGCGTTCACGCGCGCCTTCCGCAACCACGCGCGGATGAGTCCGCGCGCGTTCCGCCAGGCCGCCACCGCGACTTGAGCCGCAGCGCCCGCGCCACGGACCGATTGTCGTGATCGGTCAAGTCCTTTCGGCAATCGCTGGGTACGCTGTGGCCTCGCTTTCACCCCTCATGGACAAGTCCGCGCACGCGCCCGATCCACCGCCAACCTGACTTGTCCGCCGACCGATCCTCCTCAGCAAGGCACCCCAATGAGCAGCACCCCCAGCGCCAACTGGCAAAAGGATATCGCCCACGTCGTCCATCCTTACTCCAACCTCGACGCACACGACAGGCGCGGGCCCGTGGTCATCACGCGCGGCGACGGCTGTTACGTGGAGGATGAGAGCGGCAAGCGCTACCTGGAAGGCATGTCCGGCCTGTGGTGCGCCTCTCTAGGCTTTTCCGAAAAACGCCTGGTCGACGCCGCCATGGCGCAGTTCAACACCCTGCCCTACTACCACCTGTTCAACCACCGCTCGCACCCGCCGGGCATCGCGCTGGCGGAAGCGCTCACCGCGATCGCGCCGCAAGGGCTGAACCACGTCCTGTTCGCCAATTCGGGCTCCGAAGCCAACGATGCGGCAGTCAAGCTGGTCTGGTACTACAACAACCAGCTCGGCCGGCCGAAGAAAAAGAAGATCATCTCCCGCATCAATGGCTACCACGGCGTCACGGTGGCTTCGGGCAGCCTGACGGGGCTCGTGCATGTCCACCGTGATTTCGACCTGCCGATCCCGCAGGTGCTGCACACCGACTGCCCCAGCCACTACCACTTCGCCCAGCCGGACGAAACCGAGGCGCAGTTCGCCGAGCGCCTGGCGAACAACCTGGAGCAGATGATTCTCAGGGAAGGCCCGGACACCGTGGCGGCCTTCATCGCCGAGCCGATCAATGGCTCGGGCGGCGTGATCGTGCCGCCCGCCGGCTACTTCGACCGCGTGCAGGCCATCCTGAAGAAATACGACGTACTGTTCATCGTCGACGAGGTGATCTGCGGGTTCGGTCGCACCGGCCAGATGTTCGGCAGCGACAGCTTCAAGCTCAAGCCCGACATGATGACCGTGGCCAAGGGCCTGTCGGGGGCCTACCAGCCGATCTCCGGCCTGCTCATCACCGACCAGATCCACGAAGCCCTGAAAGCCGGCAGCCGCAAGCTGGGCGCCTTCGCCCATGGCCTGACCTACGCGGCTCACCCGGTGGCTGCCGCCGTGGCACTGGAGACGATCAAGCTCTACGAGGAGCGCAGGATCGTCGAGCATGTGCAAGCACTCGCGCCCTATTTCTTCGAGCGGTTGAACGGTCTGGCCCATCACCCCCTGGTCGGCCAGGTGCGAGGCATGGGTTTGCTGGCCGCCGTCGAAATCACGGCCGACAAGGCCAGCAAGACGCCCTTCGCGGCCGACAAGGCGGTCGGCGCCTGGATCCAGAACAAGGCCATGGAACACGGCGTCATCGTGCGCGCCATCGCCAACTGCATCGCGCTGTGCCCGCCGCTGATCAGCGAACGCCAGCACATCGACGAGCTGGTGGACGGGCTGGCCAAGGCGCTTGACGCGGCGCAGACCCAGTTCGGCACCGCGGTCGCCGCTGGCTGACTCGCCTCAACCACACCAACCCAACGGTCTGAACTCGGAGCGTCTCTTTCATGTACGAAACCTTGGCCCTCTACATCGACGGCGAATTCATCCAGGGCGGCGGCCGCGTCGAGCAGCCCGTGCTGGACCCCGCCACCGGCAACACCATCGGGCAGCTGCCGCATGCCACGCGCGCCGACCTGGACCGCGCGCTGGCGGCCGCTGAACGCGCCTTCGCCACGTGGCGGCATGTGTCGCCAATGGAGCGCAGCGCCATCCTGCGCAAGGTGGGCCAGCTCAGTCGCGAACGGGCCAAGGAGATTGGCCGCAACATCACCCTCGACCAGGGCAAGCCGCTGGCCGAGGCCGTGGGCGAGGTGGCGCGCTGCGCCGACCACTGCGACTGGCACGCCGAGGAATGCCGCCGCATCTACGGTCGGGTGATTCCGCCGCGCACGCCGAACGTGCGGCAGTTCGTGCTGCGCGAGCCGATTGGCGTGTGCGCGGCCTTCACCCCCTGGAACTTTCCCTACAACCAGGCGATCCGCAAGATCGCCGCCGCCATCGGGGCGGGCTGCACCATCATCATCAAGGGTTCCGAGGATTCGCCCAGCGCCGTGGTGGCCATCGCGCGCCTGTTCCACGAGGCGGGCCTGCCTCCCGGCGTCCTCAACGTGGTGTGGGGTGTGCCGCACGAGGTGTCGGACTACCTGATCGCCTCGCCGATCGTGCGCAAGGTGTCGTTCACGGGCTCGGTGCCGGTGGGCAAGCAACTGGCCGCGCTGGCCGGCAGCCACATGAAGCGCATCACGATGGAGCTGGGGGGGCACTCGCCGGTCATCGTGTGCGCGGACGCCGACGTCGAGCGCGCGGCGACCATGCTGTCGGCGATGAAGTTCAGCAATGCCGGCCAGGTGTGTGTGTCTCCGACGCGTTTCTTCATTCAAGAGCCGGCCTGGGATCGCTTCATGGCCCGCTTCACCGAGCTCAGCCGAGCCATCAAGGTGGGCCCGGGCCTGGAGGCCGACACCCGGATGGGGCCGCTGGCCCACGCCCGTCGCGTGACGGCGATGGCCGAGTTCGTCGAGGATGCCGCCGCGCGCGGCGCCCGCATCGAGACCGGCGGTGAACGCCTGGGCGACATCGGCAACTTCTTTGCGCCAACGGTGATCGCCGCGCCCCCGGACGACGCCCGCATCATGCAGGCCGAACCCTTTGGTCCGATTGCCGCCTGTGTCCCGTTCAAGGATCTGGACGAGGCCCTGCGGCGCGCCAACAGCCTGCCCTATGGCCTGTCGTCCTACGCCTTCACCAGCAACACCCGCAGCGCCCTGCAGATCCAGAACGGCCTGGAGGCCGGCATGGTCAACATCAACCATTTCGGCCAGGCGCTGCCCGAAACGCCGTTTGGCGGCATCAAGGACAGCGGCATGGGCAGCGAAGGTGGCACCGAAACCTTCGACGGCTACCTGGTCACCAAATTCGTCACCCAGATGGACTGAGCGAGGTCGGTCGCGACTTCCCCCCTATCGACACCTGACCTGCCAGTCCGCACGCACTGCCCACCTGCTCTGCCCCCACCCATTCCCCCCCTGAGTCAACTCCACCCGAGGACTTCCCCATGAAAAAACCGATGAGACAACTCCTGAGCACCTCCGTGCTGGCCGCCTGCCTGAGCGCAACCGCCGCCTGGGCGGCAACGCCGGCCGACACGCTGGTCATCGCCCGCGACATTGGCACCATCCTCAGCCTGGATCCCCAGGAGGCGTTTGAAATCGCCCCGGGCGATGCCCTCAACAGCCTGTACCTGCGCCTGGTGCAGCACGATCCGGCGGACTTTTCGAAGATCATCCCGGGCGTCGCGCAGAGCTGGCAAGCGGCGCCCGATGGCAAGCAGATCGTGTTCCAGATCCGCAAGGACCTCCGTTTCCAGTCGGGCAACCCGGTGACGGCCGAGGACGCCGCTTTCTCGCTGCAACGCGGCATCCTGCTGGACAAGCAACCGGCCATCATCCTGCGCCAGTTCGGCTGGAACAAGGACAACGTCAAGCAGCGCGTGAGGGCCGATGGCGACAAGCTGGTACTGAGCTTTGACCAGCCCTATTCCACCGAGCTGATCCTCAGCGCGCTCAGCGCCGCCATCGCCTCGGTGGTCGACATGAAACTGGTGATGTCCAACGAGCGCAACGGCGATCTGGGCAACGGCTGGCTGCGCACCCGATCGGCGGGCGCCGGCGCCTACAAGCTGGTCGAATGGAAAGCCAAGGACGCCGTGGTGCTGGAGGCCTTTCCTGGCTTCAAGGGCGGCACGCCGGCCAAGCTCAAGCGCGTGATCATCCGCCACATCGCCGAGCCGGCCACCCAGCGCTTGCTGCTGGAAAAGGGCGACATCGACGTGGCCTCCGACCTCAAGGCGGACCAGGTGCAGTCGATCAAGGGCAACTCCAACCTGAAGATGGTGCAGATCCCGCGCGGCACCGTCTATTACCTGGCGCTCAACACCGCCAACCCCAACCTGTCCAAGCCGGAGGTCTGGCAGGCGATGCGCTGGCTGATCGACTATGACGGCATCGCCAACAAGCTGTTTTCGGGCCAGTACAGGGTCAACCAGTCGGCCGTGGCCAAGGGAACGCCGGGCGCCTTGACCGAGGAGCCGTACAAGCTGGACCCCGCCAAGGCCAAGGCCCTGCTGGCAAAAGCCGGTTTCCCCAACGGGTTTTCCATGTCGCTGGAGACCTCGGGCGCCAGCCCGTATCACGAGGTGTCGCAGTCGTTGCAGTCCACTTTCGCCCAGGGCGGCATCAAGGTGGAGCTGCGCATGGGTGAGCCGTCCCAGGTGCTGACGCGCTACCGCGAGCGCCGTCACGACGCGCTGGTCTTCGTCTGGGCACCGGACTACTCCGACCCCAGCTCGACCCTGGAGTTCTTCAGCCGCAACACCGACGACTCGGACAAGGCCAGCAACAAGAACGCGCCGTGGCGCGCCCACTGGCTGACGCCCGAGCTGACCGCCGAAGCCGACAAGGCCTCGCACGAAGTCGATGACGGCAAGCGCATGAGGATCTACGCCGACATCCAGCGCAAGCTGCGTGACGAGTCGCCGTTCACGTTCCTGATTCAGAAGCTGGAGCCGATCGCCATGCGCTCCAACGTGCACAACTATTCAGGTGCCGTGACGTTTGACTCCACGCCCTACTGGGTGATCGAGAAGCGGTGAACGAGATGGCCACCTCAGCCGCGCCACCGGGCGACGATGACGGCGTCGAGCTCGCCCCCCGCCGCCGGGGCCGCTCGGCGCGGCTGAAGCGTGGCCTGCGCTGGCTGGGCTCCACCCTGCTGACCTCGTGCATCACGTTGGTGGGCCTGCTGGTGGTGACCTTCGCGCTGGGACGCGTGCTGCCGTCCGACCCGGTGCTGCGCGTCGTCGGCGACCGCGCCTCGCAGGAGCAGTACGACGAGGTCTTTCGGCAGCTGCGCCTGGACCGGCCGCTGACGGAGCAGTTCGCAGCCTATGCCAGCGAGATGGTGCGTGGTGACTTCGGTCAGTCGCTGGTCACCCGCAATCCCATCAGTTCCGACATCGCGCGCTACTTCCCGGCCACGTTCGAACTGGCAACGGTGGCTATTTTGCTGGGCGTGCTGTTCGGCATCCCGATAGGGGTGATGTGCGCGCAGTACGCCAATCGCCTGCCCGATCACCTGGGTCGCATGGTGTCGCTGATCGGCTATTCGGTGCCGGTCTTCTGGCTCGGCATCGTCGGCCTGCTGGTCTTCTACGCCAAGCTCGAATGGGTCGCCGGCCCGGGCCGACTGGACACCGTGTACCGCTACTCGGTCCCCGAGGTGACGCACCTGATGCTGATCGACACCGCGCTGGCTGGCGAATGGGAGGCGTTCCGCAACGCCGTCTCCCACCTGGTGCTGCCCGCCAGCCTGCTGGGACTGATCGCGTTGGGTTACATCGCGCGCATGACGCGCAGTTTTTTGCTGTGGCAACTGCGGCAGGACTACACCACGGTCTTGCGCGTCAAGGGCCTGTCCGAGGCCGCCATCATCTGGCGCCACGCGCTCTACAACGCCGCCGGGCCGGTGCTGGCCATCGTCGCCCTGACCTACGCCTACCTGCTCGAAGGGGCCGTGCTGACCGAAACGGTGTTCGCCTGGCCTGGCCTGGGCATGTACATCACCGATTCCCTGTTCGCCTCCGATGTGCCGGCGGTGCTCACGGCCACCTTGCTGGTCGGCGTCATCTTCATGGTCGTCAACATCGCCAGCGAAGTCATACAGGCCGCGCTGGATCCGAGGTCACGTCTGGCATGAGTACCCTGTCCAACACGCTGCAATGGCTGTCTTCCGACACGCCAGCCACGCGCACCCAGGCCAAGCTGGGCGCCATCTACCGGCTGCTGCGCCGCTTCCTGACGCATCCCATCGGTGTACTGGGCTTGATCATGGTGGCCCTGATCGTGCTGACAGCCTTGTTCGCCGCATGGCTGCCGCTGGCCGACCCGGTCGCGCAATCCCTGGATCAACGTCTGCTACCGCCGTCGACCCAGCATTGGCTGGGCACCGACACGCTGGGGCGCGACATCCTGTCGCGCGTGATCCACGGGGCCCGTCCCACGCTGGCCATCGTGGCCCTGGTGCTGTTGATCAGCGTGCCCATCGGTTTGCTGGTGGGCGCCGCGGCGGGTTTGTGGGGCGGTTGGGTGGACGCCGTGCTAATGCGCGTAGCCGACGTGTTCCTGGCCTTCCCGCGCCTGATCCTGGCGATTGCCGTGGCCGCCGCGCTGAGCGCCGGCCTGTGGACGGCGGTGATCGCCATCGCTGCCACCGGCTGGCCCCCGTATGCCCGAGTGGCACGCGCCGAGATCGCGGCGTTGCGCCGGTCTGAGTTCATACAGGCTGCCAAGGCGATCGGCGTGTCGCCGCTCAGGCTGCTGGTTCGGCACGCGCTGCCGCTGTCGCTGCCCTCGGCATTCGTGCGGGCCGCGCTGGACGCGCCGGGCATCGTGCTGATCGTGGCGGGCCTGGGCTTCCTGGGGGTCGGCCTGCCGCCACCGCAGCCCGAATGGGGCGCCATGGTGGCAGAAGGGCGCGCCCTCGTTTTCGAGGCCTGGTGGGTGTCCACGCTGCCGGGGATCATGATCCTGTGGTTGAGCCTGGGTTTCAACTTCGTCGGCGACGCCATGCGCGACGTGGTCGACCCCGGCGTGAAGTGAGCCCGCCATGAACAACGTACAGCGCGAAAGCGCCGCGCCCCTGCTCGACATCGAGAACCTGCGCATCAGCTTTCCGACCGCGCAGGGACGCACGGAGGCGGTGCGCGGTGTCAGCCTGCGCATGGGCCGTGAACGCGTCGCCGTCGTCGGTGAATCCGGCTCGGGCAAGTCCATCACCTTCCGCTCCCTGCTCGGGTTGCTGCCGGCCGCGGCCACCGTCAGCGCGGACCGCATGTGTCTCGAGGGGCAGGATCTGCTTTCACTCGGCGCGCGCGGCATGCGGGCGATCCGGGGCCGGCGCATCGGCATGGTGGTGCAGGACCCGAAGCAGGGCCTGGACCCCCTGATGACGATCGGCAGCCAGTTGGTGGAAATGCTCAGGCTCCACCGCAAGGCACCCGCCGCGGGCGCCTACAGCCGGGCGCTTGAACTGCTGGCCGAGGTCCACATCCGGGACCCGGAGCGCGTCATGGGCCTGTACCCCCATGAGGTCTCCGGCGGCATGGCACAGCGTGCGATGCTGGCCATGATCCTGTCGGCCGAGCCCGACCTCCTGATCGCCGACGAGGCCACGTCGGCCCTTGACGCCGTGGTGCGCCACCGCATCCTGGATCTGATCGAGGAGCAGGTCCGGCTGCGCGGCATGGGCCTGGTCCTGATCAGCCACGATCTCGATCTGGTGGCACGCTACGCGGACCGCATCCTGGTCATGTACGCCGGCCGGGTGATGGAGGAGTTGCGCGGCGGCGAGATGAGCGCCGCCCGTCACCCCTACACACGCGGACTGCTGGCCTGCCGTCCCTCGCTCGACCATCCGGGCCAGGATCTGCCTGTTCTGCAACGGGAGGCCTCGTGGCTACAGTGAACCCACCTGCCCTGCGCATCGACAACCTGGTCGTGCAGCGCGGAACCGCGCAGGTCGTCAACGGCGTGTCCTTCTCGGTACCCCACGGCGGCAGCCTGGGCATCGTCGGCGAATCGGGTTGCGGCAAGAGCACCATCCTGCGCGCCGTCGCCGGCATCGACCAGCAATGGACGGGACAGATCGAGATCGGTGGCCGACCCATCGGCGTGCGGCGCACGCTGGCCGACCGTCGGGCGATGCAGATGGTGTTTCAGGACCCCCTGGCCGCGCTCAACCCCAGCCACACCATCGACGAAATCCTGCGCGAACCGCTGATCGTGCATGGCATGGCGGAGCAAGAAGCACGCATCGTGCAGGCACTGCAAACCGTCGCCCTGCCGCTCACCGCGCGCTTCCGGTTTCCGGGGCAACTGTCCGGCGGACAGCGCCAGCGAGTGTGCATCGCGCGCGCCCTATTGGTCGAACCCGAGGTGCTGTTGCTGGACGAGCCCACCTCGGCACTCGATGTATCGGTGCAGGCCGAAGTGCTCAACCTGCTGTCGCGCCTGCGCCGCGAGCGCCAGCAGGCGTTCGTGCTGGTCAGCCACGACCTTCATGTGGTGGCCCACATGTGCGATCGGATCGCCTTCATGGTCGGCGGTCGGTTCACCGATGTGCTGACGCGCGACCAGCTGCGTGGCGCGACCCTGCACCACCCCGAGGCACAGCGCCTGCTGGATGCCGCGCTGACGCATTGAGGCCGTTCGCCGGGTATGTAAATTCTTATTTGTGGAATCATAGTTTTCCATTTGTGAATTAACTATCATCCCCTCCATCTTCACGGAACCCCGAACGCGATGACCACATCCTCCCTTGATCACTCCACCGCGAACGATCCCGCTGCGGCTGTCTTGCCGCTGGCCGGCGTGCGCGTGGTGGAGTTCTGCACGACCGCGTCAGGCCCCTTCTCCACCATGCTGCTGTCCGACATGGGGGCCGAGGTGGTGAAGATCGAACCGCCCGCTGGCGACGGCCTGCGCCAGTGGCCGCCGCTCAACCAGGGCTACAGCGAGAACTTCGCCTCGCTCAACCGCAACAAGCGTTCGGCCGTGCTCAACCTCAAGGACCCGCAGGACGTCGCGCTGGCGCGCCGCCTGATCCTGGAGGCGGACGTGCTGGTCGAAAACAATCGCCCCGGCGTGATGGACCGCCTGGGTCTCGGTTACGCCGCGCTGTCGGCCGAAAAGCCCGGGCTGCTGTTCTGCTCCATTTCGGCCTATGGGCAAAGCGGCCCGCGCTCCAGCGAAGGGGGTTTCGATCTGACGATTCAAGCCGCCGCGGGCGTGATGAGCGTCACCGGCGAACCCTCGGGCGCCCCCGTGAAATGCGGCGTGCCGTTGTCGGATTTCGCCTCGGGGCTCTACGCCGCCTTCTCCATCGCCGCCATGCTGGTGCATGTCCGCTCGGGCGGGCGCGGCGCGCACATCGACATCCCGATGTTCGGTTGCACCCTGGGCATCGCCGCACTGCAAACCAGCGAGTACTTCGGCAACGGCCGCAGCCCCGTCAAGCTCGGTTCGGCCCACCCGCGCAATGCGCCGTATCAGGCCTTTCAGGCCCAAGATGGCTACTTCGCCATCGCGGCGGGCAACCACAAGCTGTGGCTGGACGTGCTTCGCGTGGTGGACCTGCCGGCGCTGGCCGAAGATCCGCGCTTCATCAGCACCACCGACCGCGCGCACAACCAGGAAGCGCTCAAGCAGTTGCTCGAAGCCGTCTTCACCCGCCAGCCGGTGGCGCACTGGATCGCCGCCTTCAACGACGCCGGGGTGCCGCACGCACGCATCAACGACTACGCCGCCGCCCTGTCCGACCCGCAGACGGCGCACATGGGTTGGGTGCAACCCCTGGAGTTGCCGGGCGGCCAACTGACCAGGACCTTCGGTTCACCGGTGCGCCTGAACGGCAAGGGCTTTCCCATTCGTCGCTCGCCCCCGGCACTGGGCCAGCACAGCGACGAGATCCGTGCCGAGTACGCCCAAAAGGAGGTTTCCTGATGGCCGCTGAAACCCGTTTGCTGCACTTCGTCGCCGCGATGACGCGGCTGGTCGAGGCCGGACCGCCCGACGAAGCCCGGTTGCTGGAAGGCGCACAACCCTTGATGAAGGCGCTGGTGGCGCACGACGACTGGTTGCCCGAGCCGATGGCGGCGGCGCACCCCCAGTACTACCAGCAGCATCTGCTGTATGGCGATCCGCTCGATCGCTTCTCGCTGGTCAGCTTCGTCTGGGGTCCGGGCCAGAAGACGCCGGTGCATGACCACACGGTGTGGGGCGTCATCGGCATGCTGCGCGGTACCGAGTGCGCGCAGCGCTACACGCGCGACGCCCAGGGCCGGATCGTCGCCAGCGGCGCCGAAGCCACCCTGCGGCCCGGCGACATCGACACGGTTTCTCCCACCCTGGGCGACATCCACGTGGTGCGCAACGGGTTGGACGACCAGGTGTCGATCAGCATCCACCTGTACGGCGGCAACATCGGCCGCATCTCGCGCCACGTCTTCGTGCCGGGCACCGAAACGGTGAAAGATTTCGTCTCCGGCTATTCCAACGCACTGTCGCCCAACCTGTGGGCCCGGCGGCTGCCATGAGCGACGCCGAACTGCTGGCTCGGCGCGAGGGCCATGTGCTGCACCTGCAGCTGAACCGGCCGGAGGTCGGCAATGCGCTGTCGGCCTCGCTGGTGCAGGCACTGACCGAGGCCGTGGAAGCGGCCGCGCACGATGCCCACGTGCGGCTGCTGGTGCTGTCGGGCGCCGGCCGCCATTTCTGCACCGGGTTCGATCTCACCGACCTCGACCGCGAGACCGACGACAGCCTGCTGGCGCGCTTCACGCGCGTCGAACTGCTGCTGCAGGCCGTGCATGCGGCCCCGTTTGCCACGCTCGCGCTAGCCCACGGCCGCACCATGGGGGCCGGCGCCGACCTGTTCGCGGCCTGTACCGAGCGCTGGATTGCCGGTGACGCCAGCTTCGCCTTCCCAGGCGCCGGCTTCGGCCTGGTGCTGGGCACCTCGCGCCTGACCGAGCAGGTCGGCGCGTCGCGCGCTGCCGAGTGGATCGAAGGCGGTGGCCCGATCGATTCCGCCACCGCCACCGCCAGTGGCCTGGCCACGCGCCATCTGGCCACCGACACCATCGACGCCGAGCTGGAGCGACTGCGCGCGCGCGTGAGCCGGCTGGACGGGCCCACCCAGCGCGCCATCCGGGCCGCCATCGCGGCCGGACGCCGCCCGCGTGGCGATGCCGGCGATGCCGAAGATCTCGCCCGCCTGGTCCGCTCGGCCGCCCGCCCCGGCCTGCGCGATCGCATCGCCGCCTACCGCGCAGCCCAGCGCACGCGCTGACACCGCATTCTTGTAGTTTCCAGGACCTTCACCGTGACCACGCCCGCCTCCAGCCCTTCGCTCAAAGCCCTGCTCAACCCTCGCTCGGTGGCCGTCATCGGCGCCTCGGAAGACCAGACCAAATTCGGTGGCCGTCTTTACAAGACCCTTCTGCAGCACCACTACGACGGCGCGGTGTACCCGATCAATCCTGGCCGCGACCAGCTCTTCGGCCTCAAGACCTACCCCAGCGTCGCCGACACGCCGCAGGCGCCCGACATGGTGGTGATGGCCCTGCCGCGCGACAAGGTGAAGGACGAGATCGCCGCCTGCGCGGCGCGCGGTGCCAAGGCCGGCATCATCATCACCTCGAAGTTCTCCGATGCCGGTCCCGAAGGCCTGGCGCTGGAGCGCGAAGTGGTGGCGACCGCGGCGGCGCACGGCATGCGCCTGATCGGCCCCAACTGCCTGGGCCTGATCAGCCCGGCCAACAAGCTGGTGCTGTGTTCCTCGCCCGCGGTCAACGTCCCGCGCCTGATCGAGGCGCCGATCGGCTTCATCAGCCAGAGCGGCGCCCTGATGGGCACGCTGTTCGACCGCTCCTACGGCATGGGCATCGGGTTTTCACACTGCGTGTCGGTGGGCAACCAGGCCGACCTGGAGCTGAACGATTTCGTCGAATTCCTGATCGAGGACGAACGCACGCAGGTGATCTGCAGCTATGTCGAGGGCATCAAGACACCACAGCGCTTTGTCGAGCTGGCGCGCCGTGCGCGCGCTGCCGGCAAGCCCTGGCTGATGGTCAAGGCGGGAGCCACCGACGACGGGCGTCGCGCCGCCTACTCGCACACCGCCAGCCTGGCGGGCGATTTTGCGGCCCTCAAGGCGATCTGCGAGCGTGAGAACGTGGTGCTGATGGACGATCCGCTCGACATGCTGAGCCTGGCGCGGGCCATGGTGCGCTACCCGCGTCGTCGCGTGCGCGATGTGGCCGTGTTCACCACCTCGGGTGGCGGCGGCGCCATCACGGCCGACCAGCTGTCGCGCGCCGGCATCGGCCTGAGCACCTTCAGCGAGGCCACCATGGCCGGTCTGGCCGAGCATTACTCCGAAGGCCAGGGCGCCAACCCCATCGACGTCGGCGGCCGCAAGCCCGACGCCACTGGCGACATCGGCGCCGTCACGGCCGAGCTCGCCCTCGCCGACCCGGGCGTGGATCTCGGTCTGATGGTGCTGACCACGGCGCCCGACGTGCCCGGCCTCACCCGGCAGATGGCCGAGGGCGCCGACCGCCCGGCCGCCGGCGGCAAGCCGACGCTGTACGTCATGCTGCCCGGCCGCGTGGCGACACCCGCGCGCGAATTCCTGGTGGAACGCGGCCTGCCCTACGTCGACACACTGGCCGAAGCCATGGCCGTGCTGCGCGGCTGGAAGGCCTGGTCCACCTACCAGGAGCCCGACGCCCCTGCGCGCCCTGCCGACATGGCCGCCACGCCCGTTCTGGCCGCCGGCACCCTGGGTGAAGCGGCTTCCAAGGCGTTGCTGGAGCAGGCCGGCATTCCCGTCAACGCCGAGCGGCTGGTGCGCAGCGCCGACGACGCGGCGCAGGCGGCGGCCGAGCTGGGGTTTCCGCTCGTGCTCAAGGTCGTGTCGCCGGACATCGTCCACAAGTCCGACGTCGGCGGTGTCGCGCTCAACATCAACGACACCGACGAGCTGCGCCAGCGCCTGGCCCTGATGCAGGCCAGCATCGCCCGCGCCGCGCCCCAGGCCCGCGTCGACGGCTTTTCGCTGCAACGGCAGGAAGGCGGCGAGCTGGAACTGATCGTCGGCGCCCGCCACGACCCGCAGTTCGGCCCCCAGGTGGTGGTCGGCGCCGGTGGCGTGCTGGTGGAGCTGCTCAAGGACGTGGCCGTGCTGCCTGCCCCGGTGGACGCCGCCAGCGCCCGCCGCGCCGTCGAAGGCCTGAAGATCGCCCCGTTGCTGGGCGCCTACCGCGGCCGCGGCGCGCTGGATGTGGACGCTGCCGTGGACGTCATCGTGCGCCTGGGCTGGCTGGCGCACGAGCTGGCGGGCAGCGCGGGGCGCGACTTCGAGATCGAGGTCAACCCGCTCAAGCTGCGCCAGCAGGGCCAGGGCGCCGTGGCGGTCGACGCCCGGGCCCGCATCGGGCAGGCCTGACGATCGCCGCGTTATTTCACCACCCAGGAATCAGGAGTCATCCATGGCGCAAATCACCATCGAACAACATGGCAAGGTCACGCTGTTCACCATCAACCGCCCGGCGCGCAAGAACGCCATCTGCAAGGACACGGCGCTGGAACTGCAGGCCGGCTTCGCCGAATTCGACGCCTCCGAGCAGCGCGTGGCCGTGATCACCGGCGCCGGCAACGACGCGTTCTCATCCGGCGCCGACGTCAGCAACCTGCCCGAGCTGTGGCGCTGCATCCCGGGCTCGGGCTTCACCACCGACAAACCCATCATCGCCGCCACCGCCGGCTGGGTGGTGGGCGGCGCCATGGTGCTGACCATGATGTGCGACCTCATCGTCGCGGCCGAGAACACCAAGTTCTCCTATCCGGAAGCGCGCCTGGGCTTCACCGGCGGCATGATCGCCGGCCTGGCGGCCCGCATCCCCCACAAGGCCGCCATGGACCTGATCCTGCTGGGTCGCGCCATGGACGCGCGGCGCGCCCACGGCATCGGCCTGGTGAGCGACGTGGTGCCCACCGGCAAGCAACTCGAAGTCGCCATGGAGCAGGCCCAGACCCTGGCCGCGTCGGCGCCGCTGGTGCTCACCACCATCAAGCGCTTCGTCAACCAGCACGTGTTGCCCAAGAGCCCGGCCGAAGCCATGTCCGAGACCATCCGCCAGCTCAACGTGGTGCGCGACAGCGCCGACATCAAGGAAGGCGTGGCCGCCTTCCGCGAGAAGCGCGCGCCGGTCTACACCGGGCGCTGAGCACGCGCCGCCGGCGCAGCCCGGGCCGGCGGTCGCGCGGGCCCGTCCGTCTGCCTGCAAGTCCGGGCGGCCCTGGCCTGACTCTGGCTCAGTCCGCGAGGATCTTCTTCTCGACGGCGATCTTCTTCCAGATGGCCAGATCGTCACGCACGCGCCTGGCCAGATCGGCCGGTGACAGCGCCATGGGGGTGGCGCCGTCCGGCTCCAGCAGCGCCTTCACCTCGGGCGACGCGGCGATCTGGTTGAGCTCGCGGTTCAGGCGCGCCACCACCGGCGCCGGGGTGTTGCCGGGCGCGAACACGGTGACCCAGATGTCGGCCGCGAATCCGGGCGCCACGCTCGACAGGGGCGGCAGGTCGGCAAACGCCGGGCTGGCCTGTGCCGAGGTGACGGCCAGCGCCCTGACCTTGCCCGACTTGATCTGCGCCACCAGCGAGGTGTAGTTGGAGATCATCATGTCGATCTGCCCGCCGGCCATGTCCATCAGGGCGTTGGCCGCGCCCTTGTAGGGCACGTGCGTCATCCTGATGCCCGCCGCGTCCGACAGCATTTCGCTGGCCAGGTGGGCGATGGAGCCGGTGCCCGAGGTGCCGTAGGTCAGGCTGCCGGGCTTGGCCTTGGCCGCGGCCACCAGCTCCGCCGCCGACTTGATCGGCGTGGCGGCGCTCACCGCCAGCAGCATCGGCCCATTGCCCACCATGGACACCGGCACGAACGCGGTCAGCGGGTCGTAGGGCAGCCTGGGCTGGGTGACGGCCGCGGTCACGAAGGTGGACGAACTCAGCAGCAACACCGAGCCGTCGGCCGGGCTCTTGGCCACGTAATCGGAACCAATCACGCCGGCGGCGCCGGGCTTGTTCTCGACGATGACCGTGTTGCCCAGTCGCCTGGCCAGCAGCGGCGCCACCGCGCGCGCGATGGCATCGTTGCTGGCGCCGGCGCCGAACGGCACGACGATTTTCATCATGGCGGGCAACTTCGGCTCGGCATCGGTCTGCGCCAGCGCGAGCATGGGCAGGATGGCCGAGGCGATGAGCAGCGCGCGACGAGCAATGAAGCGTGGCATGAGTGTCTCCTGTGGGTGGTGATGGGTGAAAGGCCTCAAGCCGGAATCGGCAGATCCAGCAGCGGCGCGTACTGCTGGGCGCCAAAGATGTCGCCGTCGCCGGCGCTGCCGCTGGGGCGCTCTCGGTAGATGGTGAACTTGATCGCCAGGCCCGGCTCGTACTCGACGAAGTCGCTGATGCGCGCCGGATCGATGCGGTACAGCGCCGCCATCGACGCGCGGGTCAGCGCGCCCGAGCGCTTGACGCGCTCGTACTCGGCACGCTCGCGGAAGATGATGTCGAAGGTGATCTTGTTGACGCCCGCGTTCTTGCTGCGGATGGTCTTGGCCAGCTGACTCAGGGGGGTGGTGTTCATGACAGGCTCTCCAATCAGATTCCAGCCTCGACCAGGTGGGTCGAGAAAAGCGCCATCGGGTCATCGACCTCGATCGTGTGGTTGAGCGTCCAGCGATACGCCGGGCTGGCGTGCAGCACCTCGTCCAGCGGGAACGCCACCGAGCCGGCGGTGCCCTTCACGTCGGGCAGGCGGGCGTAGAACATCTGACGCAGGCCGATCATGGTGACTTCCTCGGCCATCTCGCGCGTCGGCGCCACGCCCTGCACCATGATGCACAGCTCGTGCCCTGGCTGGTCGCGCAGCGGCTCCAGCGCGCCCATGACGCCGTCGCGGCCGTAGACGTTGTAGTGCAGCTCGTAGCCCGTCGTGCCGAAGCGCGCCTTCACCTGCTCGCGCGCCCAGCCGATGACGGCATCCACATGGGCGATGGTGTAGGGGTCGCGGATGCCGCACAGGCCCACGTAGCGCTCGCCGACCTTGCCCGCGCCCTCCAGCTTGACGCGCACGCGCTCGTCCGGCAGGAAGCGCGAGCCGGTGATGCGGGTGGTGCGCTCGCTGATCTGCTCGTAATGGCAGTCGCTCATGTCCAGCTTGCCGCCGGCAAAGAACTCCTCGTAGGGGTTGGAGCGCTCGTACATCGCGTGGCCCGACACCGACGCGATGGTGCAGCGCTGCTGCGGGTGCATGGCGGTGGCGCGCACGTCCTGGCGCGAGATCTCGCCCATCACCGTTTCCTTGCCGCCATACGGCTCGGCGCAGAAGGACGCGCACTCCAGCACCTTGCCCAGGTAGTAGGCGTGGTCGGCCGCGAAGCCGTGGTGCAGCGCCGGCGCGGCGAACACGGCCGCGTCGGAGCTGCGCCCGCCGATGATGACGTCGGCCCCCTGCTCCAGCAGCCGCAGGTACGGGTGCACGCCCGCCATGGCCACGATGCGGTCGGTGGCGTCCAACTCGGCCGGCGTCAGGTCGGCAAAGCCGTCCAGTCCGCGCACCACGGCGCCCTGAGCCATGCGCGCGCGCAGCGCCTGGGGGTTGACCTCGGAATAGAAGTAGCCCAGCTTGAAGCGGGGCAGTCCGTGCTGGCGCGCCAGCTCCTGGATGATGGCCACGTACCGGTCCACGCGGCTGTTGCTGCCGGTGTCGCCGGCCGAGCCGATGACCATCGGCACGCCCAGCTTGCGGGCGGCCAGCAGCATGTGCTCCAGGTCGTGCCGCTGCCAGGATTCGGGGCTGGTCGAGGTGTCCGAGCCCAGCGGCACCGGCCCCACATCGTCGCTGCCAGAGTCGGCCGCGATGTAGTCGGGCCGCGCCGCCACCCCCAGCTCGAAGCTTTCCACGCGCAGCGGCGCAAACCCCAGGTGCCCGTTGGGGCAGATGATCTTGAGCGAATCCATCCTGCTTTCCTTGCGAAGGTCGTGAATACCTCGCCAGTCATGCAGCAAGCGTGCCAGCCCCGGCCGGGGGACGAATTCCTTGCAAATCAACAGCTTGCCATGCGGTCGCCTTCCGCGTCGACGATGAAAATGCGCGCATTCCACGCGCACGCGTGATTTTCACGCAGTTTCAGTCGACGCCTCGGGATCCTGACCGAGCTTCTTCATCTGGTGGCGCAGTGCGTGGCGGCTGAGCCCCAGCGCGCGGGCCGCCTCGGCCAGGTTCTGTCCCGCCGTTCGCAGCGCGCCGTCGATGAGCTGGCGCTGGAAGCGCTCCGTGGCTGCGTGGTAGTCGGATGGCGCAACCTCGGCGGCCGCGGGCGCTGCTGGCTGCCCACGGGCCTGGCGCACGATGCGGTCGGGCAGGTGCTCCAGCCGCACGCGCTCGCCGTCCTCCAGCAGGCAGATGCGCTCCAGCAGGTTTTCCAGCTCGCGCACGTTGCCGGGCCAGGCGTAGCGGCGAAAAACGTCCTCGACCTCGGGCTCGAAGCTCGTCATCCGGCTGCCATGCAGGCGGTTGAAGACCTCCAGCGACGCCCGGGCCAGCACGAAGATGTCGTCGCCGCGCTCGCGCAGCGGCGGGATGTTGATGGCGACCACCTGCAGCCGGTAGTACAGGTCGTCTCGAAACAATCCCGCCTTGACCTCACCCAGCAGGATGCGGTTGGTGGCGGCGATGAAGCGCACGTCCACCTCGATCGGGCGCACCGCGCCCACGCGCCGAAAGCGCCGCGAGTCGAGCAGCGTCAGCAGCTTGGCCTGCATCACCGGGTCGAGCTCGCGGATTTCGTCCAGGAACACCGATCCGCCATCGGCCGCCTCGATCAGGCCCGGCTTGTGGCCGACGGCACCGGTGAAGGCGCCCTTCTCGTGCCCGAACAGCTCCGACTCCAGCAGCGCGCCCGGAATCGCCGCGCAGTTGATGTCCACGAAAGGCGCCTGGCCGCGGTTCGACCCTGCGTGCAACATGCGCGCCACCAGGCCCTTTCCGGTGCCGGTCTCGCCATAGATGAGCACGGTCCGCGCCTTGCTGGCCGCCACCCGATCAATCAGGCGACGCAACGCCACGATGCGCGGATGCTCGCCGAGCAGCGTGGATGCCAAGGGTCTGGACGGGTGCGCAGGATTCACGGTGGCAAGGATACCGCCGCCGCGTTGCTCCCCCCGCAGCAAGCGCGGCACCACGGGACGCCGGCAGAACGCTGGCCAACGGCCCCAGGTCCTTGTATTCAGTCCTGTTTTAATAGCTGCTTGCGCACGCCAGATAAGGGCTGAAGCCTCAAAAAACTCAAAATCAGCGAACCGTACGGGCGCCGTTGCGCCCTACCACCATCCGGTCAGCCACGAAGCCAGCAGCACCACGGCGCCGAACACCGCCGCACGCCGGGCCTTGCGGCGGTAGGCCAGCGCCTCGTCCTGCATGCCGGGCATGCGGCCGATGACCACGGCCCGGATGACGGCCATCACGAAGTACAGCAGCGCGCCGATGAGCAGCACGGTCATCACGGTGGACAAGCGCATGACACGGTGACCTTTCCTTTTTTATTGAATCGCTGGCGCGATGACAGGCGGCAGCGCCGCCGCTCACACCCGCCCCGGCACGCCGCACACCTGCCCGGCGTCGATGGCCGCCTGCTCCAGCCGCCGCCGATCGGCGTCCAGCGCCAGGCGATGCACCCGCAGGTGCTGCACGGCCAGCGCCAGTGCCTCGGGCCAGTCGTCGTGCAGCAGCAAGGCGCCGGCTTGCGCCGCCAGGCCGGGCGCGCAGCGCGGCAGGACGGCCGACAGCGCCTGCTGCGCATGGCGGGCGGGATCGTAGCCATCGGCGGCGGCAAAGCGCGCCACGAACCCGGTCGGCGCCAGTGCCACGATGCAGGCGCGCGCCGCCGCGTCGTCCGCCAGGCGCAATTGCGGCCGCCCGCCGCCGATGGCCGCATGCAGCACGGCCAGCGCCTGGCCGGCGGGCAGGCCGGCGTGCGCCGCGATCAGCCCCAGGGCGCGCGGCTTGTCGCGCACACGGCGCAGGTGAAACAGCTCGATGGCGCGCATCGGCGCGAACGACGGCGGTCAGATGACCACCGGCTCCGGCTCCAGCCGGATGCCGAAGCGCTCGTAGACGCTGGTCTGGATGGCCCCGGCCAGGGTCATCACCTCGCCGCCGGTGGCCGGGTGCGCGCGCCCGCCGCGGTTGACCAGCACCAGCGCCTGCTTGTCGTAGACGCCGGCGTTGCCCACGCTCTTGCCCTTCCAGCCGCAGGCGTCGATCAGCCAGCCGGCGGCCAGCTTGACGCTGCCGTCGGGCATGGGGTAATGCACCAGCTTGGGGTCGCGGCCGATGATGTCCTGGCACTGCTCGGGCGTGACGGTGGGGTTCTTGAAGAAGCTGCCGGCGTTGCCGATGACGGCCGGATCGGGCAGCTTGGCGCGGCGGATGGCGACGATCCAGTCGTGAATCTGGCGCGCGTCGGGCGCGCTGATGCCGCTGTCCTGCGCCTTGCGCTCGAGCTCCAGGTAGCTCAGTACCGGCTGCCAGGCCCTGGGCAGCGCCAGGCGCACGCGCAGGATCAGCGCGCGCCCGGCCAGGCCGAAGTCGCCCGGCTGCGCCGGCGCGTGCTTGAACACCGAGTCGCGATAGCCAAAACCGCACTGCGCGGCGTTCAGGGTGAAGACTTCGCCACTGGCCAGGTCGATGGCGTCCAGCTCGTGAAAGCGGTCTTGCAACTCGACGCCGTAGGCGCCGATGTTCTGCACCGGGCTGGCGCCCACGGTGCCGGGGATCAGCGCCAGGTTCTCCAGGCCGGGCAGGCCCTGTTGCAGCGTCCAGCCGACGAAGTCGTGCCAGTTCTCGCCCGCGCCGGCCTCGACGATGGTGTGGCGCGCGGTCTGGCCGAGCACGCGACGGCCGGCCACCTCGACCTTGAGCACCACGCCCTTGACGTCGCCGGTCAGCACGATGTTGCTGCCGCCGCCCAGCACGAAGCGGTCTTGCGCGGCCAGTTCGGCGTCGGCCAGCACGGCGCGCACGTCGTCCTCGCCGCGCACGCGCACCATGCGGGCGGCGCGCGCCGCGATGCCAAAGCTGTTGAGGGGCTGCAGGGAGACGTTGCGCTCGATGAACATGGGACAATTGTCGCATCCGGTTTTTGCATGCAAAGGTAAGCCCATGCCCTCTTTCGACACGGTTTGCGACCCCGACATGGTGGAGGTCCGCAACGCGGTGGACAACGCCGCCAAGGAAATCGGCACGCGCTTCGACTTCAAGGGCACCAGCGCCGCCATCGAGCTGAAGGACAAGGAGATCACCCTGCTGGGCGACGCCGAGTTCCAGCTGCAGCAGGTCGAGGACATCCTGCGGGGCAAGCTGACCAAGCGCGGCGTGGACGTGCGCTTTCTGGACAAGGGCAAGGTCGAGAAGATCGGCGGCGACAAGGTCAGGCAGCTCGTCAAGGTCAAGAGCGGCATCGCCACCGAGGACGGCAAGAAGATCCAGAAGCTGATCAAGGAAAGCAAGCTGAAGGTGCAGGCCGCCATCCAGGGCGACGCGGTGCGCGTGACCGGCGCCAAGCGCGACGACCTGCAGGCCGTGATGGCGCTGCTGCGCAAGGACATGGCGGATCTGCCGCTGTCGTTCGACAACTTCCGCGACTGAAGAGGCCGACGTCGCCATGACGCCGCGACTGATGCTGGCCCTGGCCGCGCTGCTGCCCGTGCTGGGCTGGGCGCAAAGCGTGTCGCTGCATGGCCTGCTGGGCAGGCAGGCGCTGCTGATCGTCGACGGCAAGCCGCCGCGCGCCGTCGCGCCGGGCCAGACGCACCTGGGGGTCACGGTGCTGTCCACCGATGAAGACCGCGCCGTGCTGGCGCTGGCCGGTGGCCAGCGGCTGACGCTGCGCGTGGGCGAATCGCCAGTCAGCGTGGGCGGCGCGCCCGCGCCCGGCGGCAGCGACCGGGTGGCACTGTCGGCGGATGCGCGGGGCCACTTCATCACCCCCGGCAGCATCAACAACCGGCCGACGCAGTTTCTGGTGGACACCGGCGCGTCGGTGGTCGCCATCGGCCAGGCCGAGGCCGACCGGCTGGGGCTGAGCTACCGCACCGGCCAGCCGGTGACGCTGCGCACCGCCAACGGCACGGCGCCGGGCTGGGCGCTGAAGCTGGCCACCCTGCGCATCGGCGACGTGACGGCCTACGAGGTGGACGCCGTCGTCACCCCGTCGGCCATGCCGGCGGTGCTGCTGGGCAACAGCTTCCTGAACCGCTTCAGCATGCGGCGCGACGGCGACACCATGCTGCTGGTCAAGCGCTGAAAATCAAAACCAAATAGGGTTTTAGCGCTTTACTGGCGTGCGCCAGCAGCTATTCAAACAATAGCAACTCTCAGGCCTGGGCGGCCGTCACCACCACCTCGATGCGCCAGGCCGGATCGGCCAGCGCGGCCTGCACCGTGGCGCGCGGCGGCGCGTGGCCGGGCGCCACCCAGGCGTCCCAGACCTCGTTCATGGCGCCGATGTCGGTGATGTCGGCCAGGAAGATCTGCGTGCGCAGAATGCGCGTCTTGTCGCTGCCGCAGGCGGCCAGCTGGGCGTCGATCTGCGCCAGCACGTCGGCGGTCTGGCCGCGGATATCGGAGGCGCCGCCTTCGGGCACCATGCCGGCCAGGTAGACCACGCCGTTGAAGACCGCCGCCTCGGACAGGCGCGCGCCCACCCCGTGTCGCTGGATGGCGCTCATTTCTTCTTGCTCCCCAGTTTGGATTCGGTGCCGGCCAGCAGGCGGCGGATGTTCTCGCGGTGGCGCCAGATCAGCAGCACACCCATGGCCATCAGGGCCAGCGTCTTGTAGCCCGAGGCGGTCCAGGCGACGCCGTCGCCCAGCAGGTAGTAAGCCGGCGCGAACACCGCCGCCACCATCGAGGCCAGCGACACGTAGCGGAAAAAGACCACGATGATGGCGAACGTCAGCAGCGTGGCCAGTGCCAGCAGCGGCTCGAAGGCCAGCAGCACGCCCAGCGCCGTGGCCACGCCCTTGCCGCCCTGGAAGCGGAAGAACACCGGGTACAGGTGCCCCAGGAAGGCCGCCAGGCCCGCCAGCGCCTGCGTGCCCGCGCCCAGGCCGAAGTCGGCGCCGAACGCCTGCGCCAGCACCACCGGCAGCCAGCCCTTGGCGGCGTCCAGCAGCAGCGTGACGATGGCCGCCGCCTTGGAGCCCGAGCGCAGCACGTTGGTGGCGCCGGGGTTGCCGCTGCCGTAGCTGCGTGGATCGGCCAGGCCCATGGCGCGGCTGACGATGACGGCAAAGCTGAGCGAGCCGATCAGGTAGGCGGCCAGCGTCGCCAGAAAGGGCCAGATCATGAAAAACGCACTCCTGAATCAATAGCTGCTTGCGCAGATTGCACAAGCGCCAAGGGCGTATTTTGCCAACAAATGCGGCTCACAGGTCGATCGCGCACTGCACCGGCTTGGCGCCCAGCAGCCGCACGCACACCTGCGGGTCGATGGCCACCAGGTAGCCGCGCCGCCCGCCGTTGATGCCGATGCGTGGCAGCTCGAGGATGCTCGACTCGATGTACACCGGCATGGCCCGGCGCGTGGCAAATGGCGAGGTACCGCCCACCAGGTAGCCGCTGTGGCGGTTGGCCACCTCGGGCTTGCAAGGCTCCACGCTCTTGGCGCCAATCTGGCGCGCCAGGTTCTTGGTGCTGACCTTGCGGTTGCCGTGCATCAGCACGATCAGCGGGCGCGCGTCCTGATCCTGCATGACGAGGGTCTTGACGACGGCGAAGGGGTCGAACCCCAGCACCTCGGCGCTGTGCTCGGCCCCGCCGTGTTCGACGTATTCGTAGGGATGCTCGGTGAACGGCACGCCCTGCGCGCGCAGCAGCGCGGTGGCGGGGGTTTCGCTGACGTGGGCGGACTTGGTCTTGGCCATGGCTTGCGGGGCAGGATCGTGCGGCTGCCCGCGATTGTCACCGCGCTGCCGGCCGCGGCGCCGCCAGCTCAAGCGGTCAGCAGGCGCAGCTGGCGCGGATCGATGCCCAGCCGCACCGGCGCGCCGGGGGCGAACAAGGGCACGCCGGCAAAATGCGGGTGATCGCTGAGCAGGGCCAGCTCGCCCACGCGCACGCGGTAGCGCGAGAACTCGCCCAGGAACTCCGCGCTCTCCACCTGGCCGTCCAGCCACAGGCGCGACGCGTCGGTGGCGTCCTGCGGCGCGGCGATGCTGACCTGGTGCGGCCGCAGGGCCAGGGTGGCCGCCCCGCTTGCCAGCGGCTCGGCCGGCGGCGGCAGGCGCAGCGCGCCCAGCCGGTGCGCCTGAAAGTTCAGGCCCGCCGCGTCCACCGCCGTCACCTCGCCATCGAGCAGGTTGGCGGTGCCGACGAAGCCGGCCACGAAGCGGTTTTGCGGGTAGTCGTACAGCTCGGCGGCCGAGCCCACCTGCTGCAGGATGCCCTGGTCGAGCACCGCCATGCGATCGGCGGTGGTCATGGCCTCCTCCTGGTCGTGGGTGACGAAGATGGTGGTCAGCCCCAGCGTGCGCTGCAGGTTCTTCAGCTCCTCGCGCATCTGAACCCGCAGGTTCTTGTCCAGGTTGGACAGCGGCTCGTCCAGCAGCAGCAGCTTGGGCTCGATGACGATGGTGCGCGCCAACGCCACGCGCTGCTGCTGCCCGCCCGACAGCTGGGCTGGCCGGCGCCTGGCGTAGTCGCCCAGCCCCACCAGGTCCAGCGCCGCCCCCACCTTGCGGCGAATGGCGTCGCGGCTTTCGCGTCGCTCGACCAGGCCGAAGGCCACGTTGTCCCACACCGTCATGTGCGGCCACAGCGCATAGTTCTGGAACACCATGCCGATCTGGCGCAGGTGCGGCGGCACGCCGCTGATGTCCTGCCCGTCGACCAGCAGCTCGCCGCGCTGGTGCTGGTTGAAGCCGGCGATCAGCCGCAGCAGGGTGGACTTGCCCGAGCCGGAAGGCCCCAGCAGGGCGAAAAATTCGCCCGGCTCGATCTTCAGGTTGATGTCGCGCAGCACCGGGGTGCTGCCGTAGCTCAGGCTGATGTGCCGGCATTCGAGGGAGGCCTTGTTCATGCTCCTGCCTTGATCGATGTGCTGGTGGTCACGCGCGAGCGCTCCACGAAACGGTGCGAGAAGTAGGTGCCCAGGCCGACCACCACCACGGCCAGCACGCCCAGGGCCGCGCCCGGCCCGCGGCCGGCGATGCTCTGCATGTACAGGTAGATGCCCAGGCTCATCGGCGCCTGGCTTTCGGTGGACACCAGCAGCAGCGTGGCCGACAGCTCCACCGCCGCCGTGATGAAGCTGGTGACGAAGCCCGCCAGGATGCCGCCGGTCATCAGCGGCACCACCACGCGCCGGATGGTCGACAGGCGCGAGGCGCCCAGGCTTTGCGCCGCCTCCTCCAACGACACGTGCACCTGCTGCAGCGCCGCCATGCACGAGCGCAGCGCGTACGGCAGGCGCCGCACGGCGTAGGCCAGCATGATCAGCACCCAGCTGTGAATCACCAGCTTGTCGGTGAACGGCACGTGCACGCCCTTGAACAGGCGCAGGTAGCCGATGGCCAGCACCAGCCCCGGGATCGCCAGCGCCGCCGAGGCCAGCCAGTCCAGCCACTGGCGCGCCGGCAGGCGTGTGCGCAGGATCAGGTAGGCGATGGCGGTACCCAGCACCACGTCCAGCCCGGCCGCCAGCACGCAGTAAAGCAGCGTGTTGCCGATCATGCCGCTGGCGTCGCTGAACACGGTGGCGTAGTGCTCCAGCGTGTACGCGTCGGGCAGCACCGAGAAGCTCCACACCTTGGCAAACGACATCAGCAGGATGCCCACGTGCGGCGCCAGCGTGACGGCCAGCACCAGGGCGATCCAGCCGTAGGCCAGCACCGATTCCCAGGCCGACAGGCGCCGCTTTTGCAGCGCGCCGCCGCCCTTTTGCAGCGTGGCGTAGTCGCGCCCCTTCATCACGCGCGCGGCCAGCCACAGCGCCAGGATGGAAAAGCCGATCATGATCACGCTGATCACGTAGCCCAGCGGGTCGTCCACCCCCACCGAGGTGATGCGCAGATAGGCCTGGGGCGCCAGCATGTTGGTCACGCCCATGACCAGCGGCGTGCCCAGGTCGTCGAACACCTTGACGAACACCAGCGCCGCGCCGGCCAGGTAGCCCGGCATGGCCAGCGGAAAGATCACGCGCCGGAACAGCCGCCAGCCGCGCGCGCCCAGGTTGAGCGCCGACTCCTCCATGGCGCCGTCGATGTTGCGCATGGCCGCCACCAGGTTGAGCAGGATGAACGGGAAGTAGTGGATGCTCTCCACGAAGGTCACGCCCACCAGGCCGTCCATGATGGGAATCGTGAAGCCCAGCCAGTCGTCCAGCAGCAGGTTCACCGAGCCGCTGCGCCCGAAGATCAGCTGCAGCGCCACCGCGCCGACGAAGGGCGGCATGATCAGCGGCAGCACGCCCAGGGTCTGGATCAGCACCGCGCCGCGGAACTCGAAACGCACCGTCAGGTAGGCCAGCGGCACGGCGACGATGCTGGCAAACAGCGTGCTGGCCAGCGCCACCCCCAGGCTGTTGAAAAACGACTCGCGAAACACCAGCTGGCCAAAGAAATTGGCGAAGTGGCCCACGGTGAGCGAGCCCGTCTCGTTGACGAAGGCGGTGTAGATCACGGCGCCCACGGGCACGATCAGAAACAGCAGCAAGAACGCCAGGATCAGGCCGAAGGCCAGCCAGGCGCCCAGCCCGATGCGCGGGCCCGCCAGCGCGCGCGGCGTCCCAGGCGACGCCGGACTGCCCGGCGAAACGGTGGATGCGGTCATGCAATTCCTCGTGGACGCCCGCCGCCACGCGGCAGCAGGCGCGACAGCCTCAGCGGCGACAAAGGCTCACTTGACCAGGCCGCGCGCTTCGTCGGCCAGCTGCCGGGCGCGCTCGTAGTTGGCGCGCGCCTTTTCCGACCACATCTGCTCCATGCCGGTGAGCTGCTTGGACACCGCCACGTCGCGCCGGCTCTTGCGGAACAGCTCCAGGAATTCCTCGTTCTTCACGTTCTCGGCACCCACCAGCGGCGTGTAGGCCAGGTTGCGCGCCTGCGCCAGCAGCTCGCTGCCACGGGCGTTGGGCCTGGCCTTCAACGCCGCCGTGGCCTCGTGGATGGACTTGGTGGCCGCCTGCAGCTCCTTCAGGCGGAAGGTCACCATCTGATCAAACAGGCTGATCACCACCGGATAGCGCCGGCCCGACAGTTGCGAGTCGAACTGCACCTTGGCGCGCGCCGCGATGTCCTGCGGCACGGGGTAGCCGGCCGGGGGCTTGAGCATCGAATAGGGCAGGATCGGCAGGCGCGCGATCTTGGCGTCGAACAGCAGCTGCTGGCCCGGCACCGACATGGTGTAGGCCATGAACTTCCTGGCCTCGTCGGCGTTCTTGGCGCCCGCGATCAGGGCAATGTTGGCCGGCACCACGGCGGTCATCGCGGGATAGGTGAATTCCACCGGATAGCCCGAGTATTTGCCCGCCAGCGCCAGGAAGTCGATCACGATGCCGATGCCGTACTGGCCATTGTTGACGCCGTCGGGCACGGCAAAGCTGCGGTCGGTGACGGCGGCCGCGTTGCCCATCATCTGCAGCAGCTGCGACCAACCCTTTTCCCAGCCCTCACCCTGCAAAATGGTTTCCACCGTCAGCTGGGTAGTGCCCGAGCGCGAGGGCGAGGAGATGGCGATGTGACCGAAGTATTCAGGCTTGACCAGATCCGTCCACTGCCTGGGCTCGGGCAGCTTGTGCGCCTTCAGGTAGCGCGTGTTCCACGAAATGCCGTAGCCGGCCAGCGCCTGGCCGTAGTACATGCCCTTGGGGTCGTTCAGCGGATAGCTGCCGATCTTGGCCGGCGCGCTCTTGTTGATCACCTCGGGCGCCGACTGCAGCAGCTTGTAGCTGGCCAGCACCTCGAAGGCGTCCGGCGCGCTGGCCCACATCACGTCGGGGCGCTGGCCCTCGGGCAGTTCGCGCACGTAGGCCACCGACGCGGTGGTGTTCTTGTTCAGGATCTCCACCGTGATGCCGGGGTTGGCGGCCTCGAACGCCTTCTTGTAGGCCGTGGTCAGCTCCTTAGGGAACGAGGTCAGCACCGTCACCGTGCCGGCGCTGACGGCCGGTGCCGCCAGTGCCGCGCCCAGGGCGATTGCCAGAATCTTGCGTTTCATGCTCCATCTCCTCTCGAAATCGGTGTTGTCGGACGGGACGTCCGCGCTGCCGCGCCGGCCCGATCCGCCACGCCGGGTTTTTACGTGACAAGCCGGCGAAGTTCGAGCGGGTTAACCCCCAGGCCAGCGGCCACGCGGCACAGGCGAAATAATCGCCGCCCATGAGCTATGTCCCCCAACGCCCCGCGCGCAGCGAGCAGTTGCCGCTGCGCCAGCTGAATGTCCATGTCAATTGCTGGGGCCAGCCCGCGCCCGGCAGCGTGCCGCTGGTGCTGGTGCACGGCTGGATGGACGTGGGCGCGTCCTACCAGTTCATGGTGGACGCGCTCAGCGCCGACTTTGCCGATCGGCGCCTGATCATCGCGCCCGACTGGCGCGGCTTCGGCCAGACCACGCTGGCCGCCCCCTGCGACCACTACGTGTTCGCCGACTACCTGGGCGATCTGGACGCGCTGATCGACCACTACGCGCCAGATGGCCAGCCGGTCGATCTGCTCGGCCACAGCATGGGCGGCAACGTGGTGATGCAGTACGCCGGCGCGCGGCCGACACGCATCCGGCGCCTGGTCAACCTGGAAGGCTTTGGCATGCCGGCCAGCCGGCCGGCGCAGGCACCGCGCCGGCTGACGCAGTGGCTGGACGAGCTGAAGCAATTGCGCCAGGGCGAGATCAGCCTGAAGACCTACCCCGACGCCGACGCCGTGGCCCGGCGCCTGACGAAGACCAACCCGCGCCTGCCAGCCGACAAGGCCGCCTGGCTGGCGCGCCAGTGGGCGCGACCGGGGGCCGACGGCCAGTGGCGGATCCTGGGCGACGCGGCGCACAAGATCGTCAACCCCAGCCTGTTCCGGGTCGACGAGATGCTGGCGCTGTACGCGGCCATCACGGCGCCGGTGCTGGTGATCGAGGGCAGCGACGACAGCCTGTCGCAGTGGTGGAAGGGGCGCTATTCGCTGGGCGAGTTCCACGAACGCCTGAAGGCCGTGCCCGTCCTGAGCCGGCAGGTCCTGCCCGACAGCGGCCACATGCTGCACCACGACCAGCCCGAGCGCCTGGCGCGCGCGCTGGAGGCCTTCCTGGACGTGCCCTAGAGCCGCCGAGGAAGGCGCGCGGCCGAGCCCGGCGCCCCGTGAGAAAATGCCGCCCTCATGGGTTGACGACGGCCCGCCCTGCCCCGACCTGCAGGCGGCAAGCTGATGGGCGCCGATGCGCCGCGTCCGGCCCGTTTTCCGACACCCACCGCCTCGCGCTCGCGCCGCCCCGTCGGGGGCGCGGCCAGCCACACTACAGGAACACACACCATGGAAGCAGAACGCCTCAACCAGATCAGCGACCAGATCGACGACCTGCGCGCCCGCACCGACGCGCTACGGGGGTATCTTTGACTACGCTGGCAAGGCCGAGCGCCTGAGAACCGTCAACGCCGCGCTGGAAGACCCGGCGGTCTGGAACGACCCCAAGAAGGCCCAGGACCTGGGCAAGGAAAAAAAGCAGCTCGACGGCGTGGTGCTCACGCTCGACGAGCTGACCCAGGGCCTGGCCGACAACGCCGAGCTGTTCGAGCTGAGCCGCGAGGAAGACGACGAAGCCAGCCTGCAAGCCATCGGCACCGACGTCGAGCAGCTGGCCCACACGGTGGAAGAGCTGGAATTCCGCCGCATGTTCAACCAGCCGGCCGATCCCAACAACTGCTTCATCGACATCCAGGCCGGCGCCGGCGGCACCGAGGCCTGCGACTGGGCCAGCATGCTGCTGCGCCAGTACCTGAGGTACGCCGAGCGCAAGGACTTCAGCACCGAGCTCCAGGAAGAAACCCCGGGCGACAGCGCCGGCATCAAGAGCGCCACCATCAAGGTGGAGGGCGAATACGCCTACGGCCTGCTGCGCACCGAAACCGGCGTGCACCGGCTGGTGCGCAAATCGCCGTTCGACTCCTCCGGCGGGCGCCACACCAGCTTTGCCAGCGTGTTCGTCTACCCCGAGGTGGACGACTCGATCCAGATCGACATCAACCCGGCCGACGTGCGCACCGACACCTACCGCGCCAGCGGCGCCGGCGGCCAGCACATCAACAAGACCGACTCGGCCGTGCGCCTGACGCACATCCCCACCGGCATCGTGGTGCAGTGCCAGGACAGCCGCAGCCAGCACAGCAACCGCGACGTCGCCTGGCAGCGCCTGCGCTCGCGCCTGTACGACCACGAAATGCGCAAGCGCATGGAAGACCAGCAGAAGCTCGAAGACAGCAAGACCGATGTCGGCTGGGGCCACCAGATCCGCAGCTACGTGCTGGACAACAGCCGCATCAAGGACCTGCGCACCGGCGTCGAGATCAGCGCCACGCAGAAGGTGCTGGACGGCGATCTCGACCCGTTCATCGAGGCCAGCCTGAAGCAGGGTGTCTGACCCGTTCTTCAAGTATTTCAGGCCGCTGGCGCTTTCTGGGAGCGCGCCAGCAGCTATAAAAAACAAAGCAAAAAGGATGACCCATGCGTGAAGGACAAGCCGCCGTGACCCGGCGCCAGGACTACGCCCCGCCGGCCTTCTGGATCGACAGCGTCGAGCTGGCCATCGACCTCGACCCGGCCAAGACCCGCGTGCTCAGCCGCATGCGCCTGCGCCGCAACCCCGGCGTGCCGGCGCAGCCGCTGCGGCTGGATGGCGACGAGCTGAACCTCTCGCGCGTCATGCTGGGCGGCCAGGCCTGCTCGTTCCGCCTGGACGGCCAGACCCTGGTGCTGGAAAACCTGCCGGCCGGCGACGAACCGTTCGAGCTGGAGATCTTCACCACCTGCGCGCCCGAGAAGAACAGCAAGCTGATGGGCCTGTTCATGAGCGGCGGCGACTTCTTCACCCAGTGCGAGGCGCAGGGCTTTCGCCGCGTCACCTACTTCCTGGACCGCCCGGACGTGATGGCCATCTACACCGTCACCCTGCGCGCCGACAAGGCACGCTGGCCGGTGCTGCTGTCCAACGGCAACCTGGTGGCCAGCGGCGACCTGGACGATGGCCGCCACTACGCCACCTGGCACGACCCGCACAAGAAGCCCAGCTACCTGTTCGCGCTGGTGGCCGGCAAGCTGGTGGCGCGCGAGCAGCGCATCACCACGCGCGCCGGCACCGAGCACCTGCTGCAGGTCTACGTGCGCCCGGGCGACCTGGACAAGACCGAGCACGCCCTGCGCTCGCTGATCCACGCCGTGCTGTGGGACGAGGCCCGCTTCGGCCTGCCGCTGGACCTGGAGCGCTTCATGGTGGTGGCCACCAGCGACTTCAACGCCGGCGCCATGGAAAACAAGGGCCTGAACATCTTCAACACCAAGTACGTGCTGGCCAAGCCGTCCACCGCCACCGACAGCGACTACGACGCCGTCGAGAGCGTCATCGGCCACGAGTACTTCCACAACTGGACGGGCAACCGCGTCACCTGCCGCGACTGGTTCCAGTTGTCGCTCAAGGAAGGCCTGACGGTGTTCCGCGACCAGGAATTCAGCGAAGACCTGGCCGGCACGCCCAGCGCGCGCGCCGTCAAGCGCATCGAGAATGTCATCGCCCTGCGCGCCGCCCAGTTCCCAGAGGACGCCGGCCCCATGGCGCACCCGGTACGCCCCGACGAATACCTGGAAATCAGCAACTTCTACACCACCACCATCTACGAAAAAGGCGCCGAGGTGGTGCGCATGGTCCAGACCCTGCTGGGCCGCGAGGGCTTCCGGCGCGGCATGGATCTGTACTTTGAGCGCCACGACGGCCAGGCCGTCACCTGCGACGACTTCGCGCAGGCCATGGCCGACGCCAACCCCGGCAGCGCGCTGAGCGCCCTGCTGCCGCAGTTCAAGCGCTGGTACAGCCAGGCCGGCACGCCGGTGCTGCATGCCAGTGGCCGCTATGACGCCGACGCCCGCTGCTACACGCTGACACTGTCGCAAAGCTGCCCCGCCACGCCCGGCCAGCCGCGCAAGGAGCCCTTCGTCATCCCGGTGCGCCTGGGCCTGGTCGGCCGCGACGGGCGCGCGCTGCCGCTGGCGCTGGCGCAGGGCGCGCTGCTGCACGGCGACACGGCCGTGCTGACCGAGGCCGAAGCCACGCTGGTGTTCACCGGCGTCGACGAAGAACCGGTGCCCTCGCTGCTGCGCGGCTTCTCGGCCCCGGTGGAACTGGAAGGCATGGATGACGACGCCCAGCTGCTGCACCTGCTGGCGCACGACGGCGACCCCTTCAACCGCTGGGAAGCCGGGCAGCGCCTGGGTCTGCGCATTGCTCTGGAAAACATAGCTGCCGGCGCGGACCAGATAAGCGCCACGCCGCTGAATGATGCATACGTCGAAGCCCTGCGGGCGGTGCTGCGCCACCCCCAGCTGGACGCCGCCTTCAAGGCCCTGGTGCTGGAGCTGCCCGACGAGGACTACATCGCCGACCAGCTCGACGTGGTCGATCCGCAGCGCATCCACGCGGTGCGCCAGGCCATGCAGATGCAGCTGGCCACCACGCTGCACGACGACTGGCAATGGGCCTGGGCCCAGCACCAGGACAACGGCGCCTACACACCCGATCCGGTGTCCAGCGGCCGCCGCGCGCTGGCCGGCCTGGCGCTGGACATGCTGTGCCTGGGCGCCACCGCCAGCGGCGACAGCGTGTGGCCCGGCAAGGCCTACCAGCGCGTCAAGGACGCCGGCAACATGACCGACCGCCTGAACGCGCTCGGCGCGCTGGTCGACAGCGGCCACGCACTGGCGGCGCGCGCGCTGGTGCAGTTTCACCGCCTGTTCCGCGACGAGCCGCTGGCGCTGGACAAGTGGTTCGCCCTGCAAGCCCATGCGCCCGAGCGCAACGGCGGCGTGCTGCCCATGGTGCGCCTGCTGATGAAGCACCCCGATTTCAGCCTGCGCAACCCCAACCGGGCGCGCAGCCTGATCTTTGCCTACTGCCACGGCAACCCGGCCGGCTTTCACCGGCGCGACGCCGCCGGCTACCTGTTCTGGGCCGACCGCGTGCTGGAGCTCGACGCCATCAACCCGCAGGTCGCCGCGCGCCTGGCGCGTGCCATGGACGCCTGGGCGCGCCTGGCCGAGCCTTACCGCGGCGCCGCGCGCGAGGCCATCGCCCGGGTGGCCGCTAAGCCCGATCTGAGCAATGATGTGCGCGAAGTCGTCACGCGCGCCCTCGCCGGCGACCCGGCGGACGCGGCCTGCGCCGCCAACGCCGAGGCCCGCACCACCGCCACCCCCGACACCGAGCTGAAAGGACAAGCATGAGCACGCGCATCTCCCTCTCGCGCTACCTGGTCGAAAAGCAGCGCGTCGCCGGCCATATCCCGGCGCAGCTGCGCCTGCTGCTGGAAGTGGTGGCGCGCGCCTGCAAGAGCATCAGCCACGCCGTCAACAAGGGCGCCTTGGGCGGCGTGCTGGGTTCAGCCGGCAGCGCCAACGTGCAGGGCGAGGTGCAGAAGAAGCTGGACATCATCGCCAACGAGGTGCTGATCGAGGCCAACGAATGGGGTGGCCACCTGGCGGCCATGGCCAGCGAGGAGATGGAAGCCATCCACGTCGTGCCCAACCGCTACCCCAAGGGCGAATACCTGCTGCTGTTCGATCCGCTGGACGGCTCCAGCAACATCGACGTCAACGTCAGCATCGGCACCATCTTCAGCGTGCTCAAGATGCCCGAGGGCGACCGCGGCGTGCAGGAAAGCGACTTCCTGCAACCGGGCAGCCACCAGGTGGCGGCCGGCTACTGCGTCTATGGCCCGCAGACCACGCTGGTGCTGACGGTGGGCGACGGCGTGGCCATGTTCACGCTGGACCGCGAGCTGGGCAGCTTCGTGCTCACCCAGGACGACCTGCGCATCCCCGAGGACACGCAGGAATTCGCCATCAACATGAGCAACATGCGCCACTGGGACGCGCCGGTGCGCCGCTACATCGACGAGTGCCTGGCCGGCAAGGACGGCGCGCGCGGCAAGAACTTCAACATGCGCTGGGTGGCCAGCATGGTGGCCGATGTGCACCGCATCATGATGCGCGGCGGCATCTTCATGTACCCCTGGGACAAGCGCGAGCCCAACAAGCCCGGCAAGCTGCGCCTGATGTACGAGGCCAACCCCATGAGCTGGCTGATCGAGCAGGCCGGAGGCAGCGCCACCAACGGGCGCGAGCGCATCCTGGACGTGCAACCGCGGCAGCTGCACGAGCGCGTCAGCGTGATCCTGGGCAGCAAGAACGAGGTCGAGCGCGTGACGCGCTACCACCTCGAACCCGACGCCGCGGGCTGAACCGGATTGCTATTTAAAGAATAGCTGCCAGCGCTTGCTGCACGGGCGTTGGGTGCTGATTTTGATGCAGGCTCAATGGGCCTGCTCCCAGTTCTGGCCGACGCCAACCTCGGCCACCAGCGGCACCTTCAGCTCGGCCACGCCCGCCATCAGGCGCGGCAGTTCGGCGCGCACCCAGTCGAGCTCGGCCTGCGGCACCTCCAGCACCAGCTCGTCGTGCACCTGCATGACCATGCGCGAGGCGCGCCGCTGCCCGTCGATGGCCTGCTGCACGGCCACCATGCTCATCTTGATCAGGTCGGCCGCCGTGCCCTGCATGGGCGCGTTGATGGCGGCGCGCTCGGCGGCCTGGCGGCGCGGGCCGTTGGGGCTGTTGATTTCGGGCAGCTGCAGGCGGCGGCCGAACACGGTCTCGACATAACCCTGCTTTCTGGCGAGCTGGCGCGTGTCGTCCATGTAGCGCTTGACGCCGGGGTAGCGCTCGAAATAGCGCTCGATGTAGTTGCGCGCGGCCGTGTTGTCGATCCCCAGGTTGCGCGCCAGGCCGTAGCTGCTCATGCCGTAGATCAGGCCGAAGTTGATCACCTTGGCGTAGCGACGCTGCTCGCTGCTGACCTGATCCGGCGCGACGCCGAACACCTCACTGGCCGTGGCCCGGTGCACGTCCATGCCCTCGTGGAAGGCCTGGAGCAAGGCCGCGTCGTCGCTCAGGTGCGCCATGATGCGCAGCTCGATCTGGCTGTAGTCGCAGCTGACGATGACATGGCCCGGCGGCGCGATGAAGGCCTCGCGGATGCGCCGGCCCTCGGCCGTGCGCACGGGGATGTTCTGCAGGTTGGGGTCATTGCTGGCCAGCCGCCCGGTCACCGCCACGGCCTGTGCGTAGTGGGTGAAGACGCGGCCGCTGGCCGGGTCGGCCAGCTGCGGCAGCTTGTCGGTGTAGGTGCTCTTGAGCTTGGCCAGGCCGCGGTGTTCCAGGATGCGCGCCGGCAGCGGGTAGTCCTCGGCCAGTTTTTCGAGCACTTCCTCGTCGGTGCTGGGCTTGCCGGTGGCGGTCTTCTTGATGACCGGCAGGCCCAGCTTGTCGAAGAAGATCTCGCCGATCTGCTTGGGCGAACCGAGGTTGAAGGGCTGGCCGGCCAGCTCGTGCGCCTCGTGCTCCAGCTGCAGGATGCGCCGGCCCAGCTCGTGGCTCTGCTTGTGCAGCAGCGCGCCGTCGATCAGCACGCCGTGGCGCTCGACGCGGTAGAGCACCTCGCTGGTGGCAATCTCCAGCGCGTAGACGCGCGCCAGCCCCGGCTCGGCCCGCAGGCGTGGCCACAGCGCCAGGTGCACCTCCAGCGTCTGGTCGGCGTCTTCGCAGCCGTAGTACGCCGCCTTGTCCACCGGCACCTGGGCAAACGGGATCTGGTGCGCGCCCTTGCCGCACAGCGCCTCGTAGTCGATGCCGGCGCGCCCCAGGTGGCGCTCGGCCAGGCTGCTCAGGTTGTGCGGGCGGTGCACCTCCAGCACGTAGCTTTGCAGCATGGTGTCGTGCACGTAGCCGGCCACCTCGATGCCGTGGTTGGCCAGCACGTGGCGGTCGTACTTGACATGCTGGCCGAGCTTGGCGCGCGCGGGGTTTTCCAGCCAGGGTTTCAGGCGCGCCAGCACCTCCTCCAGCGGCAGCTGGCGTGGCGCGTCCGGGCCTTCGTGCGCCAGCGGAATGTAGGCCGCCTGGCGCGGCCGCACGCTGAAGGAGATGCCGACCAGGCGCGCCTGCCGCTCGTCGAGCGAGGTGGTCTCGGTGTCCAGCGCGGTCAGTTCGGCGGCCTCTAGGCGTGCCAGCCAGCGCTCGAACGCGGGCCAGTCCAGGATCGTCTCGTATGCCACCTCGTGCCCGACGGGCGCGGCCGGCGCGCTCGGTGCCATGTCGCCAGCCGGCGCCGCGACCTGCAGCGAGCGGGCCAGCGTCCTGAATCCGTATTTTTCGTAAAACTCGGCCAGAGCGCCTGTGTCACCTGCGCCAGCAGCTATCGAATCAAGAGCGGGCAGGCCGTCGACATGACCGGCCAGGTCGCAGTCGGTGCGAATCTTCAGCAACTCGCGACCGGTTGGCAGCCAGGCCAGCGCCTGGCGCAGGTTCTCGCCGGCGGCGCCCTTGATCTGGCCGGCCTGCGCCACGATGGCGTCGAGCGAGCCGTATTCGCCCAGCCACTTGGCGGCCGTCTTGGGGCCGACCTTGTTCACCCCCGGCACGTTGTCGATGGCGTCACCCAGCAGCACCTGGTAGTCCAGCATCTGGTCGGGCCGCACGCCGAACTCGGCCTGCACGCCGGTCTCGTCGCGGCGCTTGCCGGTCATGGTGTCGACGATCACGATGTGGGGCGTGACCAGCTGCGCCAGGTCCTTGTCGCCGCTGGAGATGACCACCTCCACGCCCTGCCCCGCCGCCGCCCGGGCCAGCGTGCCGATCACGTCGTCGGCCTCCACGCCGGGCACGGCCAGCACGGTCCAGCCCAGCAGGCGCACCACCTCGTGGATGGGCGCGATCTGGCTGCGCAGGTCATCGGGCATCGGCGCGCGCTGGGCCTTGTACTCGGGGTAGAGCGCGTCGCGGAAGGTCTTGCCGGGGGCGTCGAACACGCAGGCCGCGTACGGCGCGTCGGGGTATTCCTTGCGCAGCGCGTTCAGCATGTTGATCATGCCGCGGATGGCGCCGGTGGGCTGGCTGCCGCGGTCATTCGGGTCGGCGCGCAAATCCGGCATGGCGTGGAACGCCCGGTACAGGTAACTGGAGCCATCGACCAGCAGCAGGCGCGGCGTGGCGGCGGAGGTGGGGTCGCTCATGTCGGCATTGTGCCTGCCGCCTGCGGTGTATCGCGGCCTAGAATGGCGCCATGCACCTACCCTCTGCATTCAAGTCCGCGCTCGCTGTCTGCGGCCTGCTGGTCGGCACGCTGGCGATCGCCCAGGGCCCTGCCGCCGCCGCCACCGCGCCCTTGCGTGATGCCCCGGTGCTCGACAGCCGCACGCAACGCGTCGAGCACATCCAGCACGAAGACGCCAGCAACCGCGTGAACGAGTTGCGCGTGGGCGGCGAAACCCGCAGCATCAGCGTGCAGCCCAAGTCCGGCGTGCCAGCCTACGACGTGCGGCCCGCCGACCCCAGCGGCACCGGCGCCAGCAGCCGCGAAGCCGGCCCCGGCAGCGCCGGCCCGCGGGTCTGGAAGATGCTCCAATTCTGATAGCGCCCGCCGCACACTCCACGAGCGCGACATGGCGGTTTACACCGAAGTCTCCGAAGACGAGGCCCGCGCCCTGCTGCACCGGCTGGGCCTGGGCGAGCTGAGCTCGCTGCGCGGCATCGAGGGCGGCATCGAGAACACCAACTACTTCGCCAGCACCCCCGAAGGCGACTGGGTGCTGACCTTGTTCGAGCGCCTGACGCACGCCCAGCTGCCGTTCTACCTGCACCTGATGAAGCACCTGGCCCAGCACGGCGTGCCGGTGCCCGAGCCGCGGGCCAAGCCGGACGGCGCCCCCGTCCCCGCCGGCGAGGACGACCTGCTGCACACCGTGTGCGGCAAGCCGGCAGCCCTGGTCAACCGGCTGCGCGGCAAGAGCGAGCTGCACCCCGGGCCGGCGCACTGCGCCGCCGTGGGCGACATGCTGGCGCGCGCCCACCTGGCGGCGCGCGACTACGACCGCCACCAGCCCAACCTGCGCGGCCTGGCCTGGTGGAACGAAACCGTGCCGGTGGTGCTGCCGTACCTGGACGAGTCGCAAGCCACGCTGATCCGCGGCGAGCTGGCCTACCAGAACCACGTGGCCGCCAGCAGTGCCTACGCCGCACTGCCGCGCGGCGCGGTGCACGCCGACCTGTTCCGCGACAACGTGATGTTCGAGGGCACGGCCGAACAACCCGTGCTGACGGGCTTTTTCGACTTCTACTTTGCCGGCGTCGACAGCTGGCTGTTCGACCTGGCGGTGACACTCAACGACTGGGCCATCGACCTGGCCAGCGGCGCCACCGATGCCGCGCGCACCGCCGCGCTGCTGGACGCCTACCAGGCCGTGCGCCCGCTGACCGACGCCGAGCGCCGCCTGCTCCCAGCCATGCTGCGCGCCGGCGCGCTGCGCTTCTGGCTGTCGCGCCTGTGGGACTTCCACCTGCCGCGCGAGGCCAGCCTGCTCAAACCCCATGACCCGCGCCACTTCGAGCGCGTGCTGCGCCAGCGCCTGGCCGCGCCGCTGACGACATGAAGCTCAACCTGGTAACGGGCCTGACCGGCGTGCGCTGGGTGCGCACCGGCATCCGCACGTTCTTTCGCCAGCCGCTGGCGCTGACCGGCCTGTTCTTCATGTTCATGGCGGTGGTGTCGGTGCTGGCTTTCGTGCCGCTGGTCGGTGGCGTGCTGGCGCTGGTGGCCGTGCCGGCCCTCACGCTGGGTCTGATGGCGGCCGCGCGCGAGACCGATGAGGGCCGCTTTCCCATGCCCCTGACCCTGTTCGTGGCCTTGCGCAAGACCCCGCAGGTCACGCGCGCCATGCTGATGCTGGGCGTGCTGTATGCCATCGGCGTGCTGCTGGTGATGGGCCTGTCGGCGCTGGTGGACGGCGGCCAGTTCGCGCAAATCTACGTGCAAGGCGGCGGCCTGACGCCGGAGATGGTGATGGAGCCGGGTTTTCGCACCGCCATGTGGCTGTCCAGCCTGCTGTACCTGCCGCTGTCGCTGGCGTTCTGGCATGCGCCGGCACTGGTGTACTGGCACGACGTGGCGCCGATCAAGAGCCTGTTCTTCAGCCTGGTGGCCATCTTGCGCAACACGCGGGCCTACCTGGCGTATGGCGCGCTGTGGCTGGCGCTGTCGTTCGGCGCCGGCCTGGGCCTGATGGTGCTGACAGCGCTCACCGGCAGTGCCACCATCGCCTCGGTCGGCCTGCTGCCGCTGGCGCTGTGGATCGCGGCCATGTTCTTCTGTTCGCTGTGGTTCACCTTCCGCGACAGCTTTGCCACCGACCTGGAAGGCAGCGCCCCATGACCAGCGCCTGGATCACCGAGGCCGTGCGCCGCATCGAGCGCGACTACCAGCGCTCGGCCGACACGCACCTCATCCCGATCGAGCTGCCCGCGCTGGCCGGCGTGCAGATTTACCTGAAGGACGAATCCACCCACCCCACCGGCAGCCTGAAGCACCGGCTGGCGCGCTCGCTGTTTCTGTACGGACTGTGCAACGGCTGGATCCGCGAAGACACCACCATCATCGAGTCATCGTCGGGCAGCACGGCGGTATCAGAAGCCTACTTCGCGCGCCTGCTGGGCCTGCCCTTCGTCGCCGTGATGCCGCGCAGCACCTCGGCCGCCAAGGTGGCGCAGATCGCCTTCTACGGCGGGCGCAGCCATTTCGTCGAGCGCGGCGACCAGGTCTATGCAGAAGCCGAGCGCCTGGCGCGCGAGTGCAACGGCCACTACATGGATCAGTTCACCTACGCCGAGCGTGCCACCGACTGGCGCGGCAACAACAACATCGCCGATTCCATCTTCCAGCAGATGCGCGCCGAGCCGCACCCGGTGCCGCGCTGGATCGTGGTGGGCGCCGGCACCGGCGGCACCTCGGCCACCATTGGCCGCTACCTGCGCTACCAGGGCCACGCCAGCCAGCTGTGTGTGGTCGACCCCGAGCGCTCGGTGTTTTTCGACTACTGGCACGACCGCACGCGGCCCGACGTGACCAGTGAGCAGCCCTCGCGCATCGAGGGCATCGGCCGCCCGCGCGTGGAGCCCTCGTTCGTGCCCGGCGTCATCGACCGCATGCTGCGCGTGCCCGACGCGGCCAGCTACGCCGCCCTGCGCGTGCTGGAGCAGCGCGTGGGTAAGCGCTTTGGCGGCTCCACCGGCACCGATTTTTGCGGCGCGCTGCAATTGGCGTGCGAGCTGCGCGCGCAGGGCCAGGCCGGCTCCATCGTCACGCTGGCCTGCGACGGTGGCGAGCGTTACCTCGACACTTACTACGACGACGCTTGGCTGCAAGCGCAGGGGCATGACATCGCGCCCTGGGTGCAGCGCCTTCAGGCGGCTTGCGGCAGCGGCTGGTGGACCGCTGGGTAACGCCCCGTTCCATCAGCGTCAGCCTGGCCACCACAGTACCAGCAGGCGCCCTTCGCCGACCTTGTTGTGAAACACCTGCGCGCCCACGCGGATGCCAGTGGCGGCTATGGCCGGGCTCCGCTGAATCCTTGACGGCGCGATCCAGTGGAGCGCGCCTCGGGCGGCAACTCGTCGAAAAAGCGACTGGTTGTAGCGCGTCTGGCCGTGCGGCGTGCCCGCGCCGCTCGATGTTCATGCGCGGCCTGGGCGAACCGACCGCACGCATCACCCACGGCTGCCGATCGTTCATGGGAGACATCGGGTCCCGGACAGAGCCGTCGTCCGTGCACTGCAACCGACTTGCGATGGCGGCAAGCACTGCCCGGATAGGTCCCACGACGACGCCTGGCTGTGCGCACTCAGGGACACGACATCGCGCGGCAGGTACAGCGCATGCGGGCCGCCTGCGACAGCGGCGCGTCAATCACCGCTCGATCACAGGCGACCCCAGGTGGCGACTTCTCCTACAACCGCGGCAACACGGGCGCATGACGTCGCAGGGCATCCTGCAGCTGGCGCACCTGAGATGGCGGTTCGATGCTGGGCAAGGTCAGCAAACTGATCACGCCGTTGAATGACGGTTCCGTGAGCAGGCGGATCACGAAACCCGGCTTCAATATGTGATGCGCGGACCAATAACCCATCAGGCCAATGCCGAAGCCGCCATGGATGAGGCCCGCCGCAGTCGACAACTCGTTGACGCGGTATGCCGCCTGCGGCGTGACACCTGCCTCACCCAGCGCGCGCGCGATGCGGACGGTGAGCGAATCACGCGCCTGCAGCACCACGACGTCTTCCGCTTGGATGTCACGCCAGCGAATGGCGCGCCGATCGGCCAGTGGATGGGCTTCAGGCAAGATCGCCGCGTAGGGGTAGGGGCCCAGCGGGCGCGAGCGCAGATCCGTTTCCTTGACGACGCGCACGCCAATGGCCAAATCCGCCTGATGCAGGCGCAGGCGATGCACGGCCTCGTCGCTGGTGACGTCCGCGAACTCCAGCCGCACGCCCGGATGCGCCTTGCGGAAGGCCAGCAGGCCTGGCAGCAGCAGACCCGGATATAGGTTGGCCGGCGCCGCAATGCGCACCGTGCCACGCCGACCCAGCACGTGGCTGCGCAACTGGACTTCGACGCGATCGACTTCGTCGAGCAGTTGCCGAGCCAGTCGCTGGCAGTCGAGACCGAGCACGGTGAGGGCCACCTTGCGCGTGTCGCGGTCGAACAGCTTGCCGCCAATCGCCGCCTCCAGATTGCGGATGGCAGCGCTCAGTGTGGGCTGGGTCACCCCAAGACTGTCGGCCGCTCGGGTGAAGCTGAGCGACTCGGCCAGCGCAAGAAATGCACGCATCTGAACCAAGGTGATATTCATTGGTTAAGTCTATAGCCATATAGACCAATGTGATCAATTCTTCCCTAGACTCTGCATCGGATCAGCTCTGAACACGCGCCTCGCACCGCAGCAAATCGCCCTGCATGACGGCGATCAAGACCGAATCCGCGGCCGAATCCAGTGATATCCGCCAACCCCGAACCGGAGACCCAAGCCATGAAACGTCGCACCCACCTCGGCCAGCTGCTGGCCACCAGTCTGGCCATGGCTGCGAGCGCCCTGCCTGGCGCTGCCTGGTCGGCCGGCTATCCGGAACGCCCGATCACCCTGGTGGTGCCCTTCACCGCTGGCGGACCGACCGACACCATCGCGCGCATCGTCGCCGAAGACATGACGCGCACCCTGGGCCAGCCGGTGATCATCGAGAACAAGCCGGGCGCCAGCACCATCATCGGCGCGCAGCAGGTCGCCCGGGCCAAGCCCGACGGCTACACCCTGCTGGTGGCCACGCCCGGCACCCTGGTGACCAACCAGTTCCTCTACAAGGACATTCCCTACAACGCCGACCGGGATCTGGATCTGGTGCAGATGCTCAGCGTCTCCCCGCTGATCGCCGTGGTGTCGCCCAAGTCCGCCATCAAGGATTTCGACGATCTGATCACGCGCGCCAAAGCCAACCCGAACCAACTGAGCTTTGCCTCGGTCGGCGTTGGCGGGGTATACCAGCTGGCCTTCGAGCGGCTGCAGGAGATCGCCGGCATCAAGATGACCCACGTGCCGTACAAGGGCAGCAGCCAGGCCCTGATCGACGTCATGAGCGGCGTGGTCGACATGATGTTCGATACCCCGACCAGCGCCCTGCCCCACATCCAGGCCGGCAAGCTGCGCCCGATTGCGGTGACCAGCCCGCAGCGCTTTGCCCTGCTGCCCGAGGTACCGACCATCGATGCGCGCTATCCGGCCTTCGACTCGGCCATCGTCTGGGCCGGCCTCGTCGCGCCCAAGGGCCTGCCGCCGGACGTACGGGCCCGGATCAAGTCCGCGGTGGACGCCGCCCTTTCGTCCGAAAAATACCTCCAGGCCGCCAGGAACTTTGGCCTGGAACCGCTCAAGCCCTGGTCGTCGGACGATCTGTCGAAGTTCATCACAGGGCAACGCGCGCGTTGGGGCGACGTCATCAAGCGCGCCAACATCCATATCTGAATACCGCTCGGTACCAAGGGGCACGGGCACCAGCCCGGCCGTCGTGGTGCCGTTTTTTCTGCGATGGGCGGCCGCTGCAAGCAAATGGTGACCGTTTGGCCAAGGCAAGGAGCAAGAGATGATCAACACCCACGGAGCCAAGAAGCCGCTGGCCGGTTTGCGAATCCTGGAAATCGGGCAATTCATCGCGGTCCCGGCCGCGGCCCAGATCCTGTCCGACCTGGGCGCCAACGTGATCAAGCTGGAGCCGCCCGGCGGCGACGCGGCGCGCCAGGCCGGCTGGTCGGCCGACGCCTACGGGCCGATGTTCAGCGCCTACAACCGCGGCAAGCGCTCGGTCGCGCTCGACCTGGCGGACGCGGGGCAGCGCCAGCAGGCGCGCCGGCTGGCACTGAGCTGCGACGTGGTGCTGGCCAACACCCGGCCCGGCGCGCTGGAGAAGGTGGGCCTGGGTGCCGAGCAGCTGCGCCCCGAGGCACCACGCCTGGTCTACGGCCGGGTGAGCGGCTTTGGCCACAGCGGCGCGTTCAGCCGTCGCCCCGGTTTTGACGCCGCGGCGCAGGCCGAAAGCGGCATGATGAGCCTGAACGGCGACCCGGCCCAGGATCCCACCCGCGTGGGCTTCACCGTGGTCGACATCCTGGCCTCCGACATGCTGACCATGGGGGTGCTGGCGGCCCTGCTGCAGCGCGGCGTGACCGGTGCCGGCGACCTTGTCGATGTCACCCTGATCGACGTCGCCGTCTACGCCCTGGCCGCGCCCTGGGCGCAGTACCAGCAGACCGGCACCGTGCCACTGCGCCAGGGCAACGCCCAGCCGCTGGTCGCGCCGGCAGCTGACATCATCACCACGCACCAGGGCCAGATCATCCTGTCAGCCTACATGCAGACGCATTTCGTGCGCCTGTGCGAAACCATCGGCCGGCCCGAACTGGCGACCGACGAGCGCTTTGCCAGCAACGCCGCACGCGTGGCCAACCGCCCGGCTCTGCTCGAAGCGCTGCACCAGGCCATGAGCCACTTCGACGCCGAGACCCTGGTGGAAAAGCTCACCGAAGGCGGCATCGTCGCCGGAGTGGTGCGCACCATGGCCGACGTGCAGCCCGGCCGCGGTGGCGTCAGCGCGGACCTGTTCGTCGACGTCCAGGCCGCTGGGCGCGCGGCGCCGGTGCGTCTGCCGGCCCTGCCCTTTGGCCTGGCCAGCGTACGGCGCGAGGCCGGCCGACTGCCCGGCCTGGGCGAGCACACCGCGCAGGTGCTGGCCGAGCTGGATGCGCGCTGACCTCCATCGAACCCCTCCCCCACCCATGACCGACAAGGAGCAGACATGATCAAACTGGAAGTCAAGGGGCGCACGCTGCTCGTGACGCTCGACCGCCCCAAGGTGCGCAACGCCTGGAACCCCGAACTGGCCCAGGGCCTGCACGAAGCCTGGCAGCGCCTGGTCACCGACGACGAGCTGTGGAGCTGCGTCGTCACCGGAACCGGCCCGTTCTTTTCCGCTGGGCTCGACCTGAAAGATCCGCCCGTCAATCAAGCTCCGCTGGCCATGCCCAACCTGTCGGTGACCTGCGACAAGCCGATCATCACCGCGGTCGAGGGTGGAGCCATTGGCTATGCCGCAGTGTTCTGCCTGCTGTCCGACATGGTGATCGCTGGCGAGAGCGCCTACTTTCTCTATCCAGAAGGCCGCATGGGTGCCTTCCAGGGCATGATGGGTGGCTTCCCCGGACGCCTGCAGTACAAGGCCGGCCTGCAGTGGATCATGACCGGCGAGCCCATGGCGGCGCCGCGGGCGCGCGAGATCGGCATGGTCAACGAGGTCGTGCCCGACGGCAGCGCCACCGAGCGCGCGCTGGCGCTGGCCGAAAAGATCAACCAGAACGCCCCGCTGGTCATCCAGGCGATGAAGGCCCTGGCCCTGAGCACGGTGACCAAAGGGCCGATGGAAGAGAACTTTCGCAACAACCGTCTGCTGGCGCGCATCGTGGCCAGCGAGGACTTCAAGGAAGGCGTGGCCGCCTTCCTGCAGCGGCGCCCGACCCAGTTCAAGGGCCGCTGATCTCCCTACGCCCCGTCCATCCATCCACGAAAGAGCTCTCATGACACTGCAGGAACTCAAGGCGCCGGTGATCGCCTCGCCGATGTTCATCGTCTCCTACCCGGAACTGGTCATCGCGCAATGCAAGGCCGGCATCATCGGCTCGTTTCCGGCGCTCAATGCCCGCCCAGCCCACATGCTGGAAGAGTGGCTGGAGCGCATCACCCGCGAGCTGGCCGAACACGACCGGCAGCACCCCGATCGGCCCTCGGCACCCTTTGCCGTCAACCAGATCGTGCACAAGACCAATGACCGCCTGCACCACGACATGGAGGTCTGCGTCAAATACAAGGTGCCGCTGGTCATCACGTCGCTGGGCGCACAGCCCGAGATCAACGATGCCGTCCACTCCTACGGCGGCCTGGTGATGCACGACGTCATCAACCAGAAGTTCGCGCACAAGGCCATCGAAAAAGGCGCCGACGGCCTGATCCTGGTGGCCGCCGGCGCCGGCGGCCACGCCGGGCGCCAGTCGCCCTTCGCCCTGATGCAGGAGACGCGCGCCTGGTTCGACGGGCCGATCGCGCTGTCGGGCTCGATCGCCAACGGCGCCTCGATCCTGGCGGCCGAGGCCCTGGGCGCCGACTTCGCCTACATCGGCTCGGCCTTCATCGCCACCCAGGAAGCCCACGCGCGGCCGGAGTACAAGCAAGCCATCCTGGAGGGCAGCGCCGAGGACATCGTCTACACCAACTTCTTCACCGGCGTGTGGGGCAACTACCTGGGTCCGTCCATCGTGGCGGCCGGCCTGGACCCGCACGACATGCCCGGAGCCGACCCGTCGCGCATGAAGTTCGACAGCCGCGAAGACACTTTCAAGGCCAAGGCCTGGAAGGACGTCTGGGGTTGCGGCCAGGGCATCGGCGTGCTGCACGACGTGCCGCCCGTGGGCGAGCTGGTGCAGCGCTTCAACGACCAGTACCAGGCGGCGCGCGCAGCCTGCGCGCTCAGTTCATGCAAGATACCGAAACGCCGAGCTTCGGCTGAGCGGCGTCACAGCCGCTACTCCACCACCGTCAGCTTGGCCACCGCCAGCGCCAGCCACTTGACGCCGTGACGCGGAAAGTTGACTTGGGCGCGTGCGTCGTCGCCGCTGCCCTCGACCGCCAGCACGCGGCCTTCGCCGAACTTGTTGTGGAACACCGCCATGCCGGCACGAATGGCGGGGCCGCCCGCTGACATGGCAGGCGCAGTCTTCTGTTTTCCACGGTCATAAAAGGCTGTTGCGCCCGTCCAGTCGGCGCCAGCAGCTCTCATTACAGGAGCAATCGAGGCAAAGCCACCGCGCTGCGGCGTGATCCACTTGAGCACCTCCTCGGGCAATTCGTCCAGAAAACGGCTGCGCAGGTTGTAGCGCGTCTGGCCATGCAGCATGCGCGTCTGCGCGTGGCTCAGGTACAGGCGCTTTCTCGCGCGCGTGATGGCCACGTACATCAGGCGTCGCTCCTCCTCCAGTCCGCCCTGGTCGCTGAGGGCGTTTTCATGCGGAAACAGCCCCTCCTCCAGCCCGGTGATGAACACGGCGTCGAACTCCAGGCCCTTGCTGGCGTGCACCGTCATAAGCTGCACCGCGTCCTGGCCGGCCTGGGCCTGGTTGTCGCCGGCTTCCAGCGCGGCGTGGGTCAAAAAGGCCGCCAGGGGGCTGAGCGTCTCGCCCGTGGCGGCATCGACCCGCGGCGGCAGCGGCTCGTTCAGCACGGGCGCATCGGGATCCAGGCCCTGGCTGGCCGGACTTTGCGTCAACGCCTGGCTCTGCTCATCCACCGGCAGGGCCACGGCGTCACGGCCGAAGCCTTCCTGGGTGACGAAGCTCTCCGCCGCGTTGACCAGCTCCTCCAGGTTCTCGATGCGGTCAGCACCTTCCTTTTCGCCGCGGTAATGCTCGATCAGCCCGCTGGCGTCCAGCATCAGCTCGATGATTTCGCGCAAGGTCTTGCCGGCGACCTGCTCGCGCAGCACGTCCATGCGGGCGATGAAAGCCGACACGCTGGCCGCCGCACGCCCGCCCAGCAAAGGCGCGGCTTCGTACAGACACTGCCCGCTCGCCCGCGCGGCGTCCTGCAACTGCTCGATGCTGCGCGCGCCGATGCCGCGGGGCGGGAAGTTGACGACGCGCAGAAAGCTGGTGTCATCGCGCGGGTTCTCCAGCAGGCGCAGATAGGCCAGGGCGTGCTTGATCTCGGCGCGCTCGAAGAAGCGCAGGCCGCCATAGACCCGGTACGGCACGCCGGCGTTGAACAACTGCGTCTCCAGCACGCGGCTTTGCGCGTTGCTGCGATACAGCACGGCCACTTCACGCCGTGGGTAGTTCTCTGAACTGACCAGTTGGCGCAGCTCGTCCACCACCCATTCGGCCTCGGCAAAGTCGGTGGGCGCCTCCAGCACGCGCACCGGCTCGCCCGCGCCGGCATCGGTGCGCAGGTTCTTGCCCAGGCGGCGCTGGTTGTGGCTGATGAGCTGGTTGGCCGCATCCAGGATGTTGCTGTGGCTGCGGTAGTTCTGCTCCAGCTTGATCTGGTGCTGCACGCCGAATTCGCGCACGAAATCCTGCATGTTGCCCACGCGCGCGCCGCGAAAGGCGTAGATGCTCTGGTCATCATCACCCACCGCCAGGATGGCGCCACCACCGCCCTCGGTCGGCAGGCCGGCGATCAGCTTGATCCAGGCGTACTGAAGGCGGTTGGTGTCCTGGAACTCGTCGATCAGCAAGTGCCGAAAGCGCCGCCGGTAGTGCGCGCGCACGGCATCGTTGTCGCGCAGCAACTCGTAGCTGCGCAGCATCAGCTCACCAAAATCGACCACGCCCTCGCGCTGGCACTGGTCTTCGTAGAGCTGATAAATCTCCACCTTGCGGCGCGATTCGGCGTCGCGCGCTTCCACATCGCGCGGGCGCAGGCCGTCTTCCTTGCAGCCGGCGATGAACCACTGCAGCTGGCGCGGCGGGTAGCGCTCCTCGTCCACCTGGTACTGCTTGCACAGGCGCTTGATGGCCGACAGCTGGTCCTGCGTGTCCAGGATCTGGAAGGCCTGCGGCAGGCTCGCCAGCTGGTGGTGGGCGCGCAAGAAGCGGTTGCACAGGCCGTGGAAGGTGCCGATCCACATGCCGCGCACATTCAGCGGTAGCATGGCCGTCAGGCGAGTCAGCATCTCCTTGGCCGCCTTGTTGGTGAAGGTGACGGCCAGCACACCGCCGGGCGACACCTGCCCGGTCTGCAGCAGCCAGGCGATGCGCGTGGTGAGCACCCGCGTCTTGCCCGAGCCGGCGCCGGCCAGGATCAGCGCATGTCCGGGCGGCAGGGTGACGGCGGCTTTTTGCTCAGGATTGAGGCCAGCCAGCAGGGGCAAATCACCAGCTGGCAGCACGATGGCTGGAGGGAGCATCTGTCGATTGTAGGAACCCGCTGCCCTTGAGCCCCCGGACCGTCATATGACGAATCATTGGAGGGCATTCGCTGGCGACCCGATCGCATGGCCACGCGCGTGCGCTGCCTACCGATCCGCGCAAGCTGACCCGCGCCGCCCGCGACCATGCCGAGAAGCAGCTTGACTTTGCGCTGGCGGCTGGGCTGGCTGCACTGCACTGCACTGGATCTACAGGAAATCAGTACCAGCGTCTTCGTTCTACACGTCTTAAGGTGTGGCGGCTCGGGCCAGCAACCGTCGTCGCCTGCGACCTCTCCGGCCAACAAGCGGTTACGCAGGCGGCAGGTTCAGGTCACCGATCGGCCAATGGCCTGCGCCGTTTGCTCCAGGCTCAGTCCGTACTCCAGCGGCAGCACCACGGCCTGCGCCTGGCGCAGCTGCTCGGCCGTCTGCGCGCGGGCAAGCACTTCACGCGCCCATTGCAGCTTGTCTGCACCTCCTGCGATCCTTGCCATGTCTGTCTCCTTGATGGATCCTGAACATGACAACTATTATTGCTTTGATATGGAAATGGAATGACGTCCAGATAGCTATCAATATAAGAGCCATTTGCGCGCATCCACCCAACGTCAGGGGTTGATTTGATCCAGAAAACCGGCGGGCGGGGCGCCGGCGACGCCGCCATCGCGAGGTGCTCAGGCCGCCGCCGCATCCGACCCCACCGCGCCCGACAGCCGCAGGTGCCGTGACGACAGGTATTCGCGCCGGAAGGTCTCGAACGGCACGCGGTCGGCCGCCTCGATATCCAGCTGCGCCTGCACCGATTCGGCCGCCAGCGCATCGAAACGCGACTTGATCGCGGCCGGATAGTCCAGCGCCAGCAGGCGCGCGCGTGTGTCCAGCGAGTGCGCGCGCGTGAAGGCCACGAAGCTGCCGCCGTGCTCGTCGCGCACCGCCTGCAGCACCCGAGCCGACGGCAGCTCGCCCGGCGCCGCCAGGCGCTGGCGCGCCCGCGCCACGGCGTCGACATAGGCGCTGCCGCCATGCACGGCGTCCATGGCCTCGGCGATCGGCCCCAGCTCGGCCACGATCCGCGCCGCCCAGTCCACCAGCCGCACCGCTTCGCCACCCCGATCCAGGCACAGCCCGGGTTCGCGCCCGCGCGCGGCGGTCAGGTGCTGGTTGGCCTTGAGGGCGGCGATCTCGCGCGGCGTGTCGGGCGGGCTGTCGGTCAGCAGGCAGTGCAGCAGGAACACGTCGAGAAAGCGCGCCGTCGGCGCGTCGATGCCGACGGGCTCGAACGGGTTCAGGTCCATCAGGCGCACCTCGACGTACTCGACGCCGCGCTCGCGCAGCGCGTGCAGCGGGCGCTCCCCCGAGCCGATCACGCGCTTGGGGCGGATGGTGCCGTAGAACTCGTTCTCGATCTGCAGCAGCGTGGTGCCCAGCTGGTTGTAGTCGCCCCCCGGGTTCTGGATGCCGACCGCCTCGTAGGCGGGATAGGGCCGGGTCAGCGCCTCTTCCAGCGAGGCGGCGTAGCTTTCCAGGCCGTTGTAGCTGACCGCCAGCGTGGCCTGGGCGTCGCTCTGGTAGCCCAGCCGCCCCATCCGCAGGGACGTCGCCCACGGCAGGTGCATGGCGTGCTCGCCCAGGGCTTGCAGTTCGTGCTGGCGACCGGCCACGAAGCTGGAGCACACCGCCGGCGAGGCGCCGAACAGGTACAGCAGCAAAAAGGCGTGGCGGCGGAAGTTGCGGATCAGCGCGAAGTAGCCGTCGTTGTCCACCCCGGGCAGCGACCAGTTGTAGTGGATGCCCGAGATGGTCTGCATGCGCCGGCCGTAGCGGTGGCTCAGCCCCATGCGGTAGACGCTCTTGGCACGGCCGACGTTGGACGTGCCGTAGCGCCCGAGCGGAATGGTCTCGTCGGTCGGCAGCCCGCAGGGCATGCTGGACACCCACAGCATCTCATCGCCCAGCGCCGCCAGCTCGTGATGGACGAACTGGTGGATCTCGGTCAGCTCGGCCAGCATGGCCTCGACGCTGGCGTGCGCGCCGGTGACCAGCTCCAGCTGCGATTCGCTGAAGTCGGTGGTGATGTGCGGGTGCGTCAGCGGCGAGCCCAGCGCCGTCGGGTGCGGGGTCAGCGCCAACTGGCCGTCGGGCTGTGCGCGCAGGCTTTCCTTCTCGATGCCGCGGCGGATACCTCGCAGTCGGTCGGGCGACAGCGCCGCCACGCGATCGCTCAGCGAATCCATGTGCTCTTGTCCTCGTCTTGCCGGGGTGGCGAAGGTATCACAGGCAGGCCATTCCTGTCCCCCGGCACGGGAAATGCGCCGCGTCGCCGCGTGCCGGATGTTCAGCGGCGGGCGGCCAGGGCTTTCTGCACCTCGTTGCCGCCCTGTTCGCCGCCGTTTTGCGGCACGCTCTCGCCGGCACGCTCGCGCACCTCGTCCAGCGCCGCCAGCAGGCGCTCCGGCGTATCGGGGGTCAGCCCCAGGTGCACGCCCTGGGTCAGGGTGATGTGCGCCGCCTCGTAGGTGCCGGCACCGGCGCACAGGATGGTGCGCGTGGGCGCGTCCTGGCACACGCCCACCAGCATGGCGGGCACCACCGCCTCGGGCCGCAGCAGCTCCAGCACTTCGGGCGGCAGCAGGCCTTCTGTCATGCGGGTGGCCGCCGTGGGCGCCAGGCAGTTGACGCGGATGTCGTGCTTGGCGCCTTCCAGCGCCAGCGTCTGCATGAGGCCGACCAGCGCCAGCTTGGCGGCGCCGTAGTTGCTCTGGCCGAAGTTGCCGTACAGCCCGGTGGACGAGGTGGTCATCAGGATGCGCCCGTATTTCTGCGCCACCATGTGCGGCCAGGCCGCCTTGACCAGGTGCACGGCGCCCATCAGGTGCACATCCAGCACCAGGCGGAAATCGGCCAGATCCATCTTGGCGAAGCTCTTGTCGCGCAGGATGCCGGCGTTGCAGACCAGCGCGTCGATGCGGCCCCAGGCGTCCAGCGCCTGCTGCACCAGGGCCTGCATGGCCTCGAAATCGGTGACGGAAGCGCCGCTGGCCATGGCCTGGCCGCCGCGGGCGCGGATTTCCTCCACCACGCGCTCGGCGGCGGTGGCCGAGCCGCCGCTGCCGTCCACCGCGCCGCCCAGGTCATTGACCACCACCTTGGCACCGCGCTCGGCCAGCGCCAGCGCATGCAGGCGTCCCAGGCCGCCGCCGGCGCCGGTGACGATGGCCACGCGGCCCGTGAAATCGATCTGGCTCATGTTGTTGCAACTCCTCTTGAAAGAATCTTGACGTCGTGTCAACTGTACCCAAGCTGCGGCGCAGTTTTCCCGCGGCCCGCCACGCAGGCGACAGCGGGCCGGCCGAGCCTGCGTTCACAATGCGCGCCATGGAACTGAACCACGAAATCATCGACACCCCACCGCTCGATTCGGCCAGCGTGGTGATGCTGCGCGACGGCCCCGAGGGGCTGGAGGTGCTGCTGCTGCGCCGCCACGCCAATTCGTCGGTGCTGGGCGGCGCCTACGTGTTTCCCGGCGGCAAGGTGGACGCGGCCGATGCCAGCGCCGACACGCTGGCCCTGCTGGACCGCGCGCCGGCCGAGCTGCACGCGCGCCTGGGCGAGCCGGCGCTCAGCCCGACGCAGGCGGCGGCCTTCTATATCGCCGCCGCGCGCGAGGCGGCCGAGGAATCGGGCGTGCTGTATCTGCAGCTGGGCGCCGACGAGGTCGCCAGCCACAGCGCCGCCACCTGCGCGCGCCTGCGCGCCGGCGAATCGTTTGCCGCCCTGCTGGCCGAGCGCGGCGCGCTGCTGGACACCGACGCGCTGGCGCCGTGGTCGCGCTGGATCACGCCGCGTCGGCCCTCGGTGATGAGCAAGCGCTTCGACACGCGCTTCTTCCTGGCCGGCGTGCCGCCGGCGCAGGAGGCGCGGCACGACGATTTCGAAGTCACCGAAGCGCGCTGGCTCACGCCGCGCGCCGCGCTGCGGCAATACCGCGACCACCAGATCGACATGGCGCCACCGCAGATCGTCGGCCTGCTGCACCTGCTGCACTACCGCGACCTGGCACACGCCATGCAGGACGCGCGCACGCGCCGCCCGCCGCTGATCGAGCCCGAGCCGGTGGAGCAGGGCGACACCCGCGTGCTGTGCTACCCGGGCGATCCGGCGCACAGCCTGCCGGCGCGCGTCCTGCCCGAACCGGTGCCCACGCGCGTGGTGTGGCGGGGCAAGCGCTTCGAGCCGCCGCAAGGCTTCGGGCCGTTCCTGGACTGATCGGGCACGTTTTTTGAAACTATCAAAACGATAGTTGCTTGCGCTCACCAGTCGGGCGCCAGAGGCCAAAAACATATCAATACAAGGAGACGCCATGCACCCCATCGTCCGCCGCCAGACCATCGGCGACCTGCTGCGCCGCACCGCCCAGCGCCTGCCCCACAAGCTGGCCGTGCAATGCGGCAACACGCGCTGGAGTTACGCCGAATTCGACGCCCTGGTCACGCGCCTGGCGGCGGGGTTGGCCGGGCGCGGCATCCGCCACGGCGACCGCGTGGCCATCCTGGCGCGCAACTCGCACGGCTTCGCCGCCATGCGCTTTGCGCTGGCGCGGCTGGGCGCGGTGCTGGTGCCGATCAACTTCATGCTCAAGGCCGACGAAGTGGCCTACATCCTGCGCCACGCCGGCGCCCGGCTGCTGGCCACCGACAGCGGTCTGGCCGAACTGGCGCGCGCCGCCGCCGCGCTGGACACCCAGGTGCAGGACTTCGTGTGGCTGCCCTCCGAAGACCCCAGCGATCCGGCGCCCGGCATGGCCAGCTTTGACGAACTGGCGGCCTGCACCGACCCGCTGCCCGACACGCCGCTGGCCAGCACCGACCTGGCGCAGATCGTCTACACCAGCGGCACCGAGTCCAGCCCCAAGGGCGCCATGCTGACGCACGACGCCGTGCTGTGGCAGTACGTCAGCTGCTGCATCAACGCCGAGGTGGCCGAGCACGACGTGGCGCTGCACGCGCTGCCGCTGTACCACTGCGCGCAGCTGGACGTGTTCTTCGGCCCCGCCGTCTACATCGGCTCGACCAACGTCATCACCGCCAAGCCCACGCCCGACAACCTGCTGCCGATGATGGCGGCACACGGGATCACCAGCTTCTTCGCCCCGCCCACGGTGTGGATCGCGCTGCTGCGCTCGCCGCTGTTCGACACCACCGACCTGAGCCAGCTGGCCAAGGGCTACTACGGCGCCTCGATCATGCCGGTGGAGGTGCTCAAGGAAATCGCCCGCCGCCTGCCGCAGGTGCGGCTGTGGAACCTGTACGGCCAGACCGAGATCGCGCCCCTGGCGACCATGCTCGGGCCCGACGACCAGCTGCGCAAGCCCGGCTCGGCCGGCCGCGCGGTGCTGAACGTGGAGACGCGCGTGGTCGACGACGACATGCGCGACGTCGCCGTGGGCGAAGTGGGCGAGATCGTGCACCGCTCGCCGCACCTGATGCTGGGCTACTTCCACGACGACGAACGCACCGCCGCGGCCTTCACGGGCGAGTGGTTTCACTCGGGCGATCTGGGGGTCATCGACGAGGAGGGCTACATCAGCGTGGTCGACCGCAAGAAGGACATGATCAAGACCGGCGGCGAGAACGTCGCCAGCCGCGAGGTCGAGGAGATGATCTACCGCCTGCCGCAGGTGAGCGAAGTGGCGGTGATCGGCCTGCCCGATGCCAAGTGGGTCGAGGCGGTGACGGCGGTGGTGGTGCTCAAGGCCGGCCAGACCCTGAGCGAGGACGCGCTGATCGCCCACTGCAGCACGCACATGGCGGCCTTCAAGGCGCCCAAGCGCGTGATCTTCACCGATGCACTGCCCAAAAACCCCAGCGGCAAGCTGCTCAAGCGCCAGCTGCGCCAAATGCATGTTTGACCCCCCTGCGTCGCTGCGCGCCTTCCCCCCAAGGGGGACGACGCCAGTGGCCGGTACAAGCCCGGCCACGTCGTCCGCTGGCCCGGCATACTCCGCGGCCATCAGTGTGTGCAGCCCCGCCGCGTGAGCGATATCAAGATTCAGCGCCCGTCCATCAAGCGCAAACAGCTATCGAAATAATAGTAATCAACCGGTATGCGCCGCCCCGCGCAGGCGCTGAAACAGGGTCACCGCCGCCACCACCACGCCCCCCACGATCACACCAACGGTGGCGTTGAAGCCCATGTCGGCCAGCACGCGCGCGACGCCGCCCAGGCTCCCGGCCCAACCTTCCAGCAGGTGGTGCAGCGCCGGCGCGCCGTGCACCACGATGCCGCCACCGACCAGGAACATCGCCGCCGTGCCGGCTACCGACAGGCCCTTCATCAGCCAGGGCGCCAGCGCCAGGATGGCGCGGCCCATCGCCTGTGCGGCGCCGCTGGCGCGCCGGCTCAGCCACAGGCCCAGATCGTCCAGTTTGACGATGCCGCCCACCAGCCCGTAGACGCCCACGGTCATCAGCAGCGCGATGCCCACCAGCACGGCGACCTGGGTCCAGAAATCGGCCTGCGCCACCGCGCCCAGGGTGATGGCGATGATCTCGGCCGACAGGATGAAGTCGGTGCGCACGGCGCCCTTGATCTTGCCCTTCTCCAGCGCCACCAGGTCGACCGCCGGGTCGGCCAGCGCGGCCTCCAGCTCGGCGTCGTGGCGGTCGTCCTCGGCCTTCGAATGCAGCAGCTTGTGCGCCAGCTTCTCGAAGCCCTCGAAGCACAGAAAGGCGCCGCCCACCATCAAGAGCGGCGTCACCGCCCAGGGCGCGAAGGCGCTGATCAGCAGCGCCGCCGGCACCAGGATCGCCTTGTTGAGCAGCGAGCCCTTGGCCACCTGCCACACCACCGGGATCTCGCGGTTGGCGCTGACGCCGGTGACCTGCTGGGCGTTGAGCGCCAGATCGTCGCCCAGCACGCCGGCGGTCTTCTGCGCCGATACCTTGGTCAGCACCGCCACGTCGTCGGCCATGGCGGCGCTCTTGCGCGCGGCGATCTTGGACATCACGGCGACGTCGTCGAGCACGGTGGCGATGTCGTCGAGCAGGGCGAGCAGGCTGGTGGCCATGGGGATGTCGGGTGTGGGGTGGGTTGTCGAAGGCGGGGCATCGGCGCAGCAGACCGCTTCGGCCCGCCCGGGCTCGCGCGGGCCGGCAGCGATTATCTTCGCTGTCGAGGCCCCGCCGGAAGCGCCAAGTCAGTGCTTGCAGACTTTGCAGTACGATTCTTGGTTCGGCCGATCGGCCGTCAGGTGTGATGTTTCGGAGGAATCGATCCATGCCCATGCTTCAAAGCCGTGCCGTCGCCCGCGCCCTGGCCGGCGCCAGCCTGCTGATGGCCGCTGCCGCGATGGCGCAGGCGCCCGACAAGGCGGCCGCTGACCCGCGCCAGGGCACTTTCAAGACGGTGCAGGGCGACGTCACCGTGGTGCGCGACAACGCCCGCATCGCCGCCATCGTCGGCGCCGCCGTGAAGTCGCCCGACCGCATCCTGACCGGCGCGGGCAGCGCCGCCGCCCTCACGCTGCAGGACGGCACGGTGCTGGCCATCGGTCCGGACAGCGCGCTGGACCTGAGCCAGTTCCAGTTCAACGCCACCACGCAGGAAGGCAGCGTGCTGGTCAGCCTGCTGCGCGGCAGCTTGCGCATGGCCACCGGCGCGATCGCCAGGCTCAAGCCCGAACAGGTCAAGGTGACCACGCCCACCACGGTCATCGGCGTGCGCGGCACCGATTTCATCGTGGAGGAAAACCCATGAGGATCGCCACCCTGCTAACGGCCGCGGCCCTGCTGGTGGCCGGCTGCGCGCCGGCCACCCGGGTCACCCTGCTGCCGCAGGCCGACAACCCCCAAGCCGCGGTCGAAGTCACCGCCGGGCAGCGCAGCACCGTGCTGTCACGGCCCTACGCCTCGGCCGCCGTGCGCAACCAGGGCCCCGAGCCGGAACAACTCGACGCCGCCGCCGTGCAAAAGCGCTACCCCGCCCTGCTGGCGGTGATGCCGCCGCCGGCCGAGCGCTTCACGCTCAACTTCATCACCGGCGGTGCCGAACTGACGCCCGAATCCACCGCCGCGCTGGCCGACGTGCTGGCGCGCGCCATCGCGCGCGCCGGCGGCGAGCTGGTGGTGATTGGCCACACCGACCGGGTCGGCACGCTGGAAGCCAACGATGCGCTGTCGCTGCGCCGCGCCGAGGCGGTGCGCGCGCTGATCATCGAGCGCGGCTTCGAGGCGGCACGCGTGCGCGCCGTCGGCCGCGGCGAGCGCCAGCCGCTGGTGGCCACCGACGACGAAGTCGACGAGCCGCGCAACCGGCGCGTCGAGATCGTGGTGCGCTGAGAGGCTGAGCGCCGCGCGCCACCACGTCGCCCCGCATGCGTGCCCTGTCACGGCTCTGGTTGCTGACCGGCGCGCTGCTGCTGGCGCTGTCGGCCCAGGCAGCCGCGCCCTTCCGCGACGACATGGCCCAGCGCACGCTGGCCTGCGTTGCCTGCCACGGCGAGCAGGGCCGCGCCGGCCCCGACGGCTACTACCCGCGCCTGGCCGGCAAGCCGGCGGGTTACCTGTACAACCAGTTGCTGAATTTCCGCGACGGCCGGCGTCACTACGGCCTGATGACGCGCATGGTGGACGTGCTGAGCGACGCCTACCTGATGGACATCGCGCGCCACTTCGCCGCCCTGCAGGCACCCTACCCGCCACCAGCGCCCCTGGCCAACCCGCCGGCGGCCGCCGTGCTTGAGCGCGGCCGCACGCTGGCATTGCATGGCGACGCTGCACAGGGCGTGCCGGCCTGCGTGCAGTGCCACGGCCAGCAGCTGACCGGCGCCCTGCCCCAAGTGCCCGGCCTGCTGGGCCTGCCACCCGACTACCTGACGGCGCAGCTGGGCGGCTGGCGCACCGGCCAGCGCCGCGCCCACGCGCCCGACTGCATGGCCCGCATCGTGCAGCGCCTGAGCGATCGCGACGCCCACGCCGTGGTCAGCTGGCTGGCCAGCCAGCCGGTGCCGGCCGACGCCCGCCCGGCGCCCGAACGCCCACCCCTGTCCCCCGAATGGGCCGACCTGCGCTGCGGCAGCGCGCCCGAGCCAGGAGCCGCGCGATGACCCTGCTGCGCCGCGCGCTCATCGGCGTGGCCGTGCTGGCGCTGCTGGCGGCCGGCCTGCTGTGGCACCTCAACTTCAATGACGGCGTCGACGTGACAGCCGCCACGCCGGCTCCCAGCGACGCGGCCACGCGCGCGCGCGGCGCCTACCTGGCGCGGGTGGGCAACTGCCTGGCCTGCCACACGGCGCGCGGCGGGCCGACGGCGGCGGGCGGGCGGCCCATCGCCACGCCCTTCGGCACCGTCTACAGCAGCAACCTGACACCCGACGCCGGCGCCGGCATCGGCGGCTGGAGCGCCGCCGCCTTCTGGCGCGCGCTGCACCATGGCCGCTCGGCCGATGGGCGGCTGCTCAATCCAGTGTTCCCCTACACCCACACCACCGGGCTCACGCGCGGCGACAGCGACGCGCTGTTCAGCTATTTCGCCAGCCTGCCGCCCAGTGCCACGGCGGTGCCGGCGCATCAGCTGCGCTGGCCCTACGGCACCCAGGCGGCGCTGGCCGTGTGGCGCGCGCTGTACTTCCGGCCCGGCAGCTTGCAGCCCGATCCGACGCAGGACGAAACCCTCCGCCGCGGCGCCTACCTGGTGCAGGCGGTGGCGCACTGCTCGGCCTGCCACGCGCCGCGCGACCGTCTGGGCGGCGCCGACTGGCGAAATCTGGGCGGCGGCCCGGTGCCGGGCACCGGCTGGTACGCGCCCTCGCTGACCGCGCGCGACGAGGCCGCCGTCGGCCATTGGCCGCCCGAGCAGATCGTGCAACTACTGGCCAGCGGCGCCGCCGCGCAAGGCGTGGCCAGCGGGCCGATGGCCGAAGTGGTGTTCCAGGGCACGCAGTACCTGAACCCGGCCGATCTGCAGGCCGTGGCCGCCTACCTGCAGCGCCTGCCGCAGCACGAGCGCCCGGCCGCCCAAGCGCCACGATCGCGCACCCGGCTGACGGCCAGCGGCGAAAAACTCTACGAGCAGCACTGCGCGAGCTGCCACGGCGAGCGCGGCGAAGGTGTGCCGGGCGCCTACCCGCCGCTGGCCGGCAACCGCGCCGTCACCATGCCCGACACCCGAAACCTGCTGCAGATCGTGCTGTTCGGCGGTTTCGGGCCGGCCACCGCCGCTCGCCTGCGGCCCTTTGGCATGCCGCCGTTCGCCCTGACCCTGAGCGACGCCGAGATCGCGGCGCTGCTGAGCTACCTTCGCGGCGCCTGGGGCCACGGCGCCAGCGAAGTGGCGCCGCTGGACGTGGTGAGGATGCGCCACGACAGCCAGACCGGATTACCGTGACATTGTTACGTCTGCCGCGCAACCACTACATATTGTCACTGGCGGCCCCCTATACTTCCGCGCATGGCCCGGCCCTGACGCGCACCGTCCACCGCCGCCGCGAGCCACTGCACACCAAAGCGGGAGAGAAAACCACACCATGGCACTGAACTGGCTCTTATCCAAGCGTGTCCGGCAGCGCCCGGACACCGAAGACGTCGGGGCCCGCCACCCCACTTCGGCCGGCGCCGCCGACGCCAGCTCCGCCCCCGATACGCAGGAGCTGCACTGGCCCGACGTGGTGCGCCATTTCGGCCAGGAAGTGGCGATGGCGCTGAACAGCGCGTCCGACCAGCTGGAGCGCCTGAGCCAGCTGGAGCCCAGCCTGGTGGGCAGCCTGCAAGCGGTCAGCGAAGCCGTCGAGCGCGCCCGCCAGGCCGGCATGGCGGCGCAGCACGTGCTGCGCCTGAGCGAAGACCCGCCGGCCCAGCACCGCGAGCTGCTGGGCATGGACGACGTGGTGCGCGCCGTGCTCACCGCCCGCGCCGACTGGCTGACCCGCCGGCAGGTCAGCGTTCGCCACGGGTTGGCGCAAACCCAGGTGTATGTCGACTCCAGCATGCTGTACATGCTGGTCGACGAGCTGCTGCTGTGGGCCGCCCAGCTGGCGCCCAGCATCGCCGTCATGGTCGACCGCTCGCGCCGCACCGGGCGCCCGCGACTGAGCATGCTGGCCTGGTGCGATCCATCGCAGGTGCCGGATGCCGCCTGGCACGGCATGCGTTGGATGCTGTGGCACCAGCTGGCGCGCTCGCTCGGGGCGGTCGCGCGCATGGAAACCCATGCCGACCACGTGCGCGTCACCCTCAACCTGGCGGCGGTCACCGAGGATCAGCTGGCCACCGGCATCGAGGAATCGGTCGGCCCGTCCAGCGTGTCGGCCGTGATCCAGGGCTGCCGCGTACTGATCATCTCGGACAGCGCCCAGCGGCGCGCCCAGAGCCTGCAGGCCCTGACCGGCTACGGCCTGATCCTGGACAACGCCAGCGACATGGCCGAGGCCGAGCGCCTGGCGACGCGGCACCTGCCCGACGCCGTGGTGTATGACGGCAGCCTCAACCCCAGCGCCATCGATCGCCTGCGCGACAGCCTGGAAGCGCGCGCCGGCACGCCGGCGGCCTTCATCGAGATCCACGACGACGACGATGGCAGGGCCGACTTCCACACCTCCACCATCGGCTCGGTGTCCACCGGCCACATCGCCGCCGGCTCGCTGAACCAGGCGCTGGGCCCGGCGTTGGTGTTCGAGCTGTGCAAGGTGATGTGACGATAAGCTATTGTTTTAATAGCTGCTCGCGCTCGCCAGACGGGCGCCACAAGGTCTTTTTCCATCGAACGCAAGGGCGCGGACCGGACGCATGAGCGCGCCGCCCGCCCCGCCGCCCGCCGCCGCGCCGCTGCGCGTGCTGCACGAGGACGCCCATCTGATCGCCCTCGACAAGCCGGCCGGCCTGCTGGCCGTGCCCGGGCGCGGCGCCGACAAGAGCGACTGCCTGAGCGCGCGCGCGCAGTGCCGCTGGCCCGACGCGCTGGTGGTGCACCGGCTCGACCAGGCCACCAGCGGCCTGATGCTGCTGGCACGCGGCGCCGCCATGCAGCGCGCGCTCAGCCAGGCCTTCGCCCAGCGCCAGGTGAGCAAGCGCTACGAAGCGCTGGTGCACGGACAACTGGCGCTGCCGGCCGATGCCACCGACGACTGGGGGCTGATCGATCTGCCACTGATCATCGACTGGCCGCGGCGCCCGCGCAGCAAGGTCGACCACGCCGCCGGCAAGCCCAGCCGCACGCGCTGGCGCCCGCTGGCCTTCGATGCCAGCGGCCAGCAGACCCGGCTCGCCCTGGAGCCCGTCACCGGCCGCTCGCACCAGCTGCGCGTGCACCTGCTGGCCCTCGGCCACCCGATCGTCGGCGACACGCTGTACGGCCCGCCCGATGGCGCGCCCCGCCTGATGCTGCACGCCGGCGCGCTGCAACTGACGCACCCGGTGACCGGCCAGCGGCTGGAGCTGGTCAGCGCCGTGCCGTTCTGACGGCAACAATTGAAGCGCCGCGCCGCCGGCAAAGCGCGCTACAGTGCCGGAGGTGGGGCGGTATCCCACACGAAAGGCAATTGTCATGACACGAATCAACACACGCCACGCCGGCCTGGCCCTGGCCATCGCCCTGGCCGGCTTGTCGCTGCCGGGCTGCACCATCACCAGCACGCCGCAATCGCAGGCCGCGCCGGGCGCCACCCGCACGGCCATGGAATCGGCGGTCAACGAAACCCTGTCCCGGCTGTACAACACCGTGCCCGGTTCGCAGGAAATGGTGACCAAGGCCGCCGGGGTGCTGGTGTTTCCGTCCGTGCTGGGCGGCTCCTTCGTGGTCGGCGCCGAACACGGCAAGGGCGCGCTGCGCGTCGGTGGCCAGACGACGAACTACTACAGCACCACCGGCGCTTCCGTCGGCTTTCAGGCCGGTGGCCAGTCGCGCTCGGTGATCTACGTGTTCAACACCCGCGACGCGCTGCAGAAATTCCGCAACAGCAACGGCTGGACCGCCGACGCCGACGCCACCGTGGCCATCGGCAACGTCGGCGCCAACGGCCGTGTCGACACGCACACCGTGCAGCAGCCGATCGCCAGCTTCGTGCTGACCAACGTCGGGCTGGAGGCCGGGGTGTCGGTCGGCGGCAGCCGCATCGTGCCGATCGCCCTGCCGTAGACCCCCCGCCGCTCCAGGCGCGGCACCCTGGGGCGCCCCCGCCCGGGGCGCGCCGCATGCCCTTGTCATTCCTCTGCGCCATGACCCCGACCACTCCGCATCACCTGTACATCCTCACCGGCGCCTCGCGCGGCATGGGCCGCGCCATGGCCGAGCAGCTGCTGGCCCCCGGCCACACCCTGCTGACCCTGGCGCGCCGGCCCGATGCCGCGCTGGCCGCCCAGGCCGGCGCCGTCGGCGCCACGCTGGTGCAGTGGGCGGTGGACCTGGCCGACGCCGCGCCGGTGGCCGCGCGCCTGGCCGACTGGCTGCGGGCGCAGGATGGCGCCGCCCTGGCCAGCGCCACGCTGATCAACAACGCCGGCGCCATCCCCGCCATCGTGCCGCTGCGCGACGCCGACCCGGCCGAGCTGGCCAGCGCCCTGCGCGTCGGGCTGGAGGCGCCGATGCAGCTGTGCGCCGCCTTCCTGTCGGCCACGCGCGACTGGCGCGGCGCGCGCCGGGTGCTCAACATCTCGTCAGGCCTGGGCCGGCGCGCCATGGGTTCGCAGGCCGCCTACTGCGCGGCCAAGGCCGGCATGGACCATTTCACGCGCTGTCTGGCGCTGGACGAGGCGCGTCTACCCAACGGGGCGCGCGTGTGCTCGCTGGCGCCGGGCGTGATCGACACCGACATGCAGGTGCAGTTGCGCGGCGCCGACGCGGCGGCGTTCCCCGACCGCGGCAGCTTCGAGCAACTCAAGCAGGGTGGCGCGCTAAGCAGCCCGCGGGACGCGGCGCACCGGGTGCTGGCCTGGCTGGACCGCGCCGATTTCGGCGCCAACCCGGTGGCCGACGTGCGCGACGCCGCGCCGACCTGAGGCTGGGCGCCGCCACGCGCCCGGTCAGGGCCGCAGGTACACGAAGCCCTCGCGCGCCTGCAGCCGCGCCACCTCGGCCACGCCCGAGGGCACGATCTTCGCTTCCATCGCCACCTTGCTGGCGTCGAGCTTGCGCGCCGTCAGTGTGTTCTGGCAGACGCGGAACTCCACCCCCCGGCCCGCCAGCTCACCGATGGCGCCGGCGAACGGCTGCTCCATCTGGTTGGTGGCGCCGTCCAGCAGAAAATCGATGCCCAGACCGTGGGCCACCACCACGATCCTGGCCTGGGGATCGGCGCCCAGATGGTTGCGGATGTTGTTGATGGCCCGGGACGCCTGTGGAATGCCCTCGCTCATGTGGTAGACCACCTTGATGGCCTCCTCGCCCGCAGCCCAGGCGGCCGGCGTCATGGCCGTGCAAGCCAACAGGAACACCATATTGAACCAACGCAGCCAGCGTGTCATCGTCAAACCTCCGTCCTTCATGCCGGTGCCCGCGTGGGCGCCATCGCCACCGGACCACCGGCCAGCGCGCAGGTTACCACCGGCGCGCCCACGCCGCCGACGCCCGTGGAAGGTGCATACTTGCTGCCTGATGTGCGACCTTTTCCCTTCCCTCAACCCAGGAGTCATGAACCATGTCCCGTGAAGTCGTCGTTGTCAGCGGTGTGCGCACCGCCATCGGAACCTTTGGCGGCAGCCTGAAGGACACGCCCACCGTCGAATTGGGCGCGCTGGTCGTCAAGGAGGCACTGGCCCGCGCCGGCGTGGACGGCAAGGACGTGGGCCATGTGGTGTTCGGCCATGTCGTCAACACCGAGCCGCGCGACATGTACCTGTCGCGCGTGGCGGCCATCAACGGCGGCTGCGCCAAGGAAACGCCGGCCATGAACGTCAACCGCCTGTGCGGCTCGGGCCTGCAGGCCATCGTCAGCGCCAGCCAGTCCATCCTGCTGGGCGACTGCGACATCGCCATCGGCGGCGGCGCCGAGAACATGAGCCGCGCACCCTACGCATCGCAGGCCACGCGCTTTGGCGCGCGCATGGGCGACACCAAGATGGTGGACATGATGGTCGGCGCCCTGCACGACCCCTTCCACACCATCCACATGGGCGTGACGGCCGAGAACGTGGCCGCCGAACATGGCATCAGCCGCGAGGCCCAGGACGCCCTGGCGCTGGAGAGCCACCGCCGCGCCGAGGTCGCCTGGGCCGAGGGCCGCTTCAAGGACCAGATCGTCCCGGTGATGCTCAAGAGCCGCAAGGGCGATGTGGCCTTCGACAAGGATGAGCATTTCCGCCCCGGCGCCAAGCTGGAGGACTTCCAGAAGATGAAGGCGGTGTTCCTTAAGGAGAACGGCACCGTCACCGCAGGCAACGCAAGCGGCATCAACGACGCTGCCGCCGCCGTGCTGCTGATGGAGGCCGGCACCGCCAAGGCACGTGGCCTCAAGCCCCTGGCGCGCCTGGTGGGCTACGCGCACGCCGGCGTGGAGCCCAAGACCATGGGCATTGGCCCGGTGCCGGCCACGCAGATCCTGCTGAAAAAGTTGGGCATGACGATCGACCAGATCGACGTGATCGAAGCCAACGAGGCCTTTGCCGCCCAGGCCTGCGCCGTCACCAAGGGCTTGGGCGCCGACCCGGCCAAGGTCAACCCCAATGGCTCGGGCATCTCGCTGGGCCACCCCATCGGCGCCACGGGCGCGCTGATCACCGTCAAGGCGCTGTATGAGCTGCAGCGCATCCAGGGCCGCTACGCGCTGGTGACGATGTGCATCGGCGGCGGCCAGGGCATCGCCGCGATCTTCGAGCGCATGTGATCGCACCCGCTCGGTTGCTGCTATTTTTTTAGCTGCCCGCGCCCGCTGGACAAGCGCCAGCGGGCGTTTTTTCTTGGGTCATGTGGCGCGACAACGCGCGCCCTGGCATCCTCGGCGCGCAGGAGGGGGACTCGCCCCTCGCGGCGCCACATGGAACCGGTCAGGCTCAGCGTCGCCTGGACCGTTGCAGCCAACCCGCGCCCGCCAGCCCCAGGCTGAGCAGAGCCAGGGCTTCCAGACCGAGCGTCGGCACCGGCACCACCGGCGCCGGGGCTGCGGACGGGCGCACCACCAACTGCTCGGCATAATGCGACGCACCGGGCATGCCCGCCCACGGCCCGGTTGGCTGCCCCAGACCATTGTCCCAATCGCAGTGCCGGATACTGGTGGAGAAGTACGGTGTCGCGCAAGCCGCCGGCCCGGTCAGGTTGGCGTTGGTGGCCTGGAAGGTCGCGCCACTGACCGGGTCGGCCCCACCCAGGGGAACGTTGCCACCCGGCTTCATGAACTCGGTCGCCAGCGGCGCGCCAGCCAATTCGGCAGCCGTCGGCAGCCGCCAGCCCTGGGTGGACTGGTAGGCAAGATCAAACCCGCCACTGCCAGCCGGCAAGGGATAAGCCCAGGCCCAGTCCAGCCCGCCCTTGGTGATGTAGGCACTGGCGGGGACCGGTGAATCAAAGTAAGCGGCCGAAGCGCCCACGCCGCCACAGGCCAATCCCAGCGACACCAGGACACGGCCCATGCGGCGGGCCAACAAAGAATTCTTCATATCCACTCTCCTGACTGAAAAGACAAGCCTGAATGAACCTGCGACCCGGCGGCGCGCTGATCGCTACCATAAAAATACGGGAACCCAGCAAACTCCCCTCCGGATCAGGTCAATTTTCATGCAAAGAGATTGAATGCGCGACCAAAATCACACGGCAAGCTGAGGTGCCCATCGAATTTCGTCTTCCAACAGGTCGCTTTCATGCCGCCTCAGCGTGTTGATCGACATGCATGCTGATCCAGTCCTCCAGGAACTGAACCGGCGAACTGTAGCCCAGCGTGGAATGC